>Ga0207714_1002495_pt1 | contig 11088 bp, 13 predicted proteins | sample PonA232FremontCA_2_FD_187270 | JGI IMG/M metagenome (GOLD analysis project Ga0207714, IMG submission 187270) | Marine sediment microbial community from Fremont, CA, USA - Pond A23 Sediment 2 (SPAdes) | ecosystem: Environmental > Aquatic > Marine > Unclassified | place: USA: Fremont, California... | reverse complement strand
AACGCCGATCCACTGGATTCAGGCCGACGCGACCCGGCTCCCGCTGTCGATTCCCGAGCCGGTGACGGTCGTGATGAACCCGCCATTCGGGGCACAGGACGGTCAGGAAGGTGCCGACCGCGGGTTCCTGTCGACCGTTGCCGATGTCGCAGCAGTGTCCTACTCGGTCCACAACGCCGGGAGTGAGGAGTTCATCGAGGCGTTTGCCGACGACAACGGTGGTGAGGTCACGCACGCCTTCAGTGCCGACTTCGAACTCGACAACCAGTTTGACCACCACGAGGCCGACACACAGGCCGTCGACACGGAGGTCTACCGGATCGAGTGGGATGCCTGAGCGGGCTCAGTTGGCCGGCGAAACCGATCAGTTCGCCCGATTGGCGACACGGACAGCGGTTCGGCTCTGGTTGTGCACAGCGACCAGCCGGGCGCCCTGATTGTGCAGCCTGAGGCGGCCGAGGGACACGGATTCGTTGAGTGACGGCAGCGGTGCCGTCGAGCCGTTGACGCCGACAGAAAAGCCGGTCTGGGTCGCGTTGAGCCGCACGCGCTGGCCGGCGACGATCGGTTCGGCCTCGACCCCCGAAGAATGGTACAGCGTTCGGGTCGTGTTGTCGTTGCTGAGCGATACCCGGTAGGTGGTGCCGCCGCCGATGGCGACCCAGCCGGTCCGGGTCGCGGTGACGGACTCCTGCCAGCCGAGCCCGCCGAGGCGAACCGTCGACGCGCCGCTGTCAGCCAGATCGCCCGCCGAGACAGCCGTCGACCAGATCTCGCGGTCTGTATTGCGCACGATCACCCCGGAGGTGTTGACGCGCGTCGTCTCGCCGAGCCCGCTAACATCGAAAACGGCGATCCGGCCGTTGGTGACGTTCTCGCCGTAGGTGAGATCGTAGCCGCGGACCTCGACCGGGTCACCGGGCAGGTCGGCATCGGCGACCGTCGTCGCGTTGGCGGCGATGGCCGGACTGACAAGAAACGAGCTCACCGTGATCAACAGCAATAACGCGACCTGTCGATGCGTGATCGTCGTCATGTCGGTCAGTATCGACTGCGGGTTTGTGACCGCGTAGTCGGGGAACACCGGCTTCGTGCGGGCGGCTACCGCATAGGCGACCACGGCCGCCAGCAGGAAGACGAGGGCGACGCCGACCGCCCGGTAGAGCACGAACCGCTCGGGGCCGCGATACCAGTAGACGGCCCACAGCGACCGCGCCATGCCGAACAGCAGCGTCCCGATCCAGATGCGTGTCGCCGAGTGCGAGCCGTTGGTCTGTCTGCGATAGGCAAGCCCCAGCAGGACGCCGACGAGGAGCCCGACAGCATGGGCCTGTACCGCGACCGAGGCAAACCACGGGAGGCTGCCACCGCCGCCCGCGCTAATCGACTGTGGGAGCTGAAACGCCGTGAACAGCCGAGAGACGACCCCCTGGCCGACGCTGGCGATAACCGCGCCCAGCGGGTAGCGAACGAGAACGAACCCGGCAAACGCGAAGACGACGGTCGAGAAGCCGATGATCTGGCCGAGCGCGATGGCCGCACCGAAGACACCCACGAGGACGGCCGCCGCCGGGAAGATGACGATAGCCCGCAGGCCCGGGTGTGTCCACAGCGCACGGCCTCGCGTCGTCGTGTCGCGACGTGGTTTGTGCCCCCAGATGAACTCCGCTATCGAGCCGAAAACGAGCGTCCCGATGAGGTTGCCGACGAGGTGGCTGGTGCTCGCGTGGGCGAAACTAGCGATAGCGATACCGAGCGGGTCGAGATAGCTCCACGACCGAAACGGCAGGACGATCGGCCCTGGGTCGCCGAACCCATCCTGCAGTCCGGCGTAGACGGCGACCAGCCCCGCCATGATGAGCAGCGTGCCCCACGGAACGCCGGTCACCAGTCGGTCGGTGAGCTGGCGATACCACACGGCCGGCCGACCGAGGCTGGCCACGATAGCAAGCGATACGACGACCCCGAGAGCCAAGAAGAGTCGCTGAAGCAGGGCTGGTGAGACAGCGGCTACGGCGTCAGCGAGTGTGGAGAGACCAGTAAGTGGGAGGACGCTGCTGACCGACAATAGCTGGACAAGAGACGACACGACGGTCATCGGACGAAGGAGTGACTGGCTGCTGGGGGGTGCCGGGGCACGCTATATTTTGCCTTCGGCGTCGTCGGCGAGTTCCTTCATGCGCTTGCCGACGCGGCCGGCATCGGAGAACTCGTCTTCGCTCATCGCCGTGGCGAGGGCGTTGCCGAGCACGAACACGGCGTGTTTGTGCTCGCTTTTGGATTTGTGGACGTGATCCGGTTCGACCGTCAGTTCGTCGTAGGGGTCGAACAGCGAGGCGTCGACGGACTCCTGTTCCCGGAAATACTCCATGATGGTGACCATCTGTTCGTGAAGTTCGAGAAGCTCGTCTTTGTGCATACGGAGGCTATGGACGGTCGGTAGTTAAGCGTTGTTGGGAACTGAGCATACGCCCGCACCACGGGAGCCGGTGTTCAGAAGACGTACTCGTCGTCGTGGCCCATCATTCCCTCGTCGCCCATCATCCCATCATCTTCGAGATCGGGCTCGTCGTCGTCCTGTGGGCCGCTCGTCTTGTAGGCTTTCAGCCCCGTCGACAGCAGGTTCTCGATGGCCTCCTCGCGGTTGACAAACTCTCCCTCGTCGATCATCTGCGTGATCTGCATTTCGAGGTGTTCCGGGATATTAATCTCGACTTTCGGCATTTGAACATCCGGCTCTTGCGTGGGGGTATATATAAAACTGCCGGCAGTGTGAGAGCGGCCCCACCGGACCGCTGACGCCGGTGATGCCCGCTCGCTGGCGCCGGCGGTGCCGGATGCATCCCGCGGCAAACATCCGGTGCTGGCGGTGGTTCGGCGATAGTCACCCTCAAGGGCGCAGAGGCCCACGATCCGGTGATGGAGTCGCCACGCGTCGCCGACGAGTCCGTCCTCGTGAGCCGGTCGGTTCGGCTGGTGGAGGGTGTGGCGTCGTTTCGAACGCTGCTGAACGCGATGGAGCAGCCGCGAACCGTCTGGACCGCTCCCGACGAGGCAGGCGTCGTCGCCGGGGGTGCGGCGGCGACGCTGACCGCCAACGGATCCGAACGGTTCGACCGAATCCGGGAGGCTGCCCAGCGGCTCTTTGCGTCGGGCGACGTTCACGCCGGCACCGAGGCCGCCTGTCCCCGGCTGTTCGGTGGCTTCTCGTTTCACAGCAAGGATCGATCACCCGCCACCGGAACACCCCCAATCGAGGAGTCGTCCGGCGAACCCAGCGAGCGCGCCGAAAGCGCCTCGCCGTGGGCCGGGTTTCCCGACGCCCGATTCGTCTTCCCACGGGTGCAGGTAACCCGGACCGCGGATGGCCCGTGGCTGACGGTCAACGCCGTCGGCCCCGACGCCTCGGTCGAGCGCGTCGAGACGACGCTGGCCGCAGAGCGCGACCGACTCACCGGGCTGCCCGATACCGCACCCGCGCTGCCGCGACCGGGGATCGCCGACCGGCGCCGGACGACGACGCGGGACGCGTGGCGTGACGTGGTGACGACCGCGACCGACCGCGTCGACGACGGCACGCTACAGAAGGTCGTCCTCGCGCAGGCACTGGAACTCGAACTCGGGAGCGACCTCGCTGTCCACGACATTCTCGACCGCCTGGGTGGGAAGTATCCGGACTGCACGCGGTTTCTGGTCGAGCCGGCGTCGGAGCAGGGGGGATTCTTCGGCGCGACGCCGGAACGGCTCGTCTCGCTGCGCGGCCGGACGGTCGAAACCGGCGCGCTGGCCGGGACGACCGGTCGCGGGGAGACCCCCGCCGAGGACGAGTGGCTGGCCGAGGAGCTGTTAGACGACGAGAAGAACGTCCACGAACACGAGCTGGTCGCCGAGACGATCCGCGAGCAACTGGCCCCGTTTGCGGCGTCGGTGTCGGTCGGGGAGCGCGGCATCAAGCGACTGGCGACCGTTCAGCACCTGTACACGCCGATCACGGCCGAGCTGACCGAGGAGACGCACGTGCTCGACGTGGTCGAGGCGTTGCATCCGACACCGGCGGTCGGCGGGCTGCCGCCGGATCGCGCTCTGGAGACGATCCGGGAGACCGAGCCGTTCGACCGCGGCTGGTACGCCGCGCCGGTGGGTTGGATCGACGCCGCCGGCAACGGCACCTTCGCCGTCGGGTTGCGGTCGGCGGTGGCCAGCCAGCAGCGGGCGACGCTGTTTGCGGGCGTCGGCATCGTCGGCGACAGCGATCCCGACGCCGAATGGGACGAGGTCGAACTCAAATTTCGGCCGATTCTGGACGAACTCGAATCGTAGCCACGGGCCGCTGTCAGACCGCGACCGATACAGTCATCGACCCGACAGCCGTGTGCGAGCCGGGGGTTCGATACGCACGCTATCGGCCGAATAATGTTCCCTCACTTTTCTCCTGCTGTGCTTAGTATGCATTTAGCGTACGGAGCATACGTGCAAAAACATTATATATAGTTCGCTATATTCACAATATCCACAAGAGTCATACCGGTGGCTGGCATGAAATAGATTATATGGAAGGCATCCCGCCCGGCACCGATGCTCCCCAGCAGGGGAACCGCGGGCGACTACACGAGCTACAGCAGGTACTCAAGGCCGTGCCGATGACGATTCTGCGGATCGATCCGGACGGACGGATCGTCTACGCCAACGAGCGCACACAGGAGCATCTCGGTGTCGATAGCACAGCGGCGACGAACCGAACGTACGACGATGCTGCGTGGGAGCTGCGAGCCCCGGATGGAACGCCGATAGCCGACGAGGCGCTGCCGTTCGCCAGAGTGATGGCGACGGGCGAACCGGTCGACGGGGTTCGCCACCGGGTTCAGCACCCCGACGGGAGCGACCGGGTGGTCGAGGTCAGTGGCGTTCCGGTGTTCGATAGCGCAAACGAGATCGAGAGCGCCGTGTTTGCGATCCGTGACGTGACCGACCAGCACGAGCGCAAGCAGGAAGTCGACCGTTACCGGAAGTTTCTGTCGGAGTCACCGGATATCACGTTCGTCGTCGGCGAGGACGGGGTCGTGGAGTACCAGAGCGGCACCTCGGGCGTCGACGGCGCCTTCGAGCATCCGGAGCTGGATGGTGAGACGCCGTTCGAGTACGTCCACCCCGACGACCGCGACCGCCTTCGCGATGATTTCGAGGCGCTGGTGGCGGCTGGCGTCGAGTCGACGGTGGAGACGGAGTACCGGATTCAGCAGCCGGACGGGACGTACCGGTGGCTGGCCGGGCGGGCGATCAACTATCTCGGGACGGAGCCCATCGACGGGATACTCCTCGTCACGCGGGACATCCACCAGCGAAAGGAGACAGAGACCAAGCTCGGTCGCTACGAGCGAACCATTCGTGAGCTACAGGAGACGACCCAGCGGCTGCTGGAGACCGACGACCCCGAGTCGGCGGCCATTGTCGCCCTTGAGGGTATCAAATCGGTGTTCAACTTCAGCACGTCCGGCATCTGGCTGGCCTCCGACGACCGGACACGACTGGAGCCGGTCGCGATGTCCGAACAGGGGGAGTCGCTGATCGACAGTCAGCCGACCTACACCGCCGAGGTCGACTCGCTGTCGTGGGATGCCTACGAGTCACAGACAGCGCGACGGATCGACGATATGACCAGCCAGCCCGGGCGGGCGAACCCGGAGACACCGATCCGCAGCGAGCTGATCGTGCCGATCGGCGAGTTCGGGCTGGTGAACATCGGCTCGACGGCGATCGGTGCCTTCAGCGACGACGATCTGCGCAGCGTCCAGATATGGAGCAACACGGTCGAATCCGCGCTGGCCAGACTCGAACAGATCGACCGGCTACAGGAGCGCGAGGACGCCCTCACCCGGGAGCGCGACCGGCTGGACGACTTCGCCAGCATCATCTCGCACGACCTCAGAAACATGGTGAACATCGCCGAGGGCCATCTCGGCGTGGCGCAGGCAGAGGACGACATCGCCAAGCTCGATCCCGTCGACCGCGCGCTCGACCGGATGGACGACATCATGGACGACACGCTCACCCTCGCACGGCAGGGCGAGACCGTCGACGAGCGCGAGCCGGTCGATATCTCGGTGGTGATCGCCAACTGTCTGGACGTGATCGATGGCAAGAACGCGACATTTACCGTCGAGGACGAGTGCCGCATCATGGCCGATCCCGACCGGCTGGCCCACATCTTCGAGAACCTGTTTCGGAATGCGGTCGATCACGGCGGGGCGGACGTAACCGTTACCGTCGGTCGGACCGACGACGGCCTCTACGTGGCCGACACCGGCCCCGGCGTCCCGCCGGAGGACCGCGATACCATCTTCGACTCGGGGTATACGACCCGTGAGGAGGGAACCGGGCTTGGGCTCCGTATCGTCGAGCAGGTCGTCGCGGCGCACGGCTGGTCGATCACAGTCACCGAGAGCGCGGCCGGCGGCGCACGCTTCGAGATCTCCGGCGTCGACTTCGTCTGATCGAAGCGCTCGGCGCTGTGTGGTTGGTGGCCGTCTCCCCAGCCAGCGATGGCTGGCTCGTCGCCACCGGGGGAACACGCTGGACATATGCCGGTCGGCCGCCAAGGGGCGGTCATGACCGCACCGAACCGAAACACGCTCTGGGGGCAGGCGATCGCGGCCGAGCTTGCCCGCAGCGGCGTGGAAACCGTCTGTGTCTCGCCGGGCAGCCGGTCGACGCCGCTGACGGTCGCCGTCGACGAGCACGAGGAACTGGAGACGGTGTCGGCCCTCGACGAGCGGTCGGCCGCCTTCTTTGCGCTCGGGCGCGCTCGCCGGACGGGCGAGGTGACGCCGCTGATCTGTACCTCCGGGACCGCGGCCGCGAACTACCATCCCGCGGTCGTCGAGGCGAGTCAGGCGCGGGTGCCGCTGCTCGTGCTGTCGGCCGACCGACCGCCGGAGTTGCGGGATTCGGGCGCGAACCAGACCATCGATCAGGAGAAGCTGTTCGGCGACGCCGTGCGGTGGTACAAGGATCTACCAGAACCCGCACCGCGGGAGCGGGCGCTCCGGTCGCTGCGGACGGATATCTGTCGGGCTGTCGGCACCGCCGAGGGAACGCCCGCCGGGCCGGTCCACCTGAACGCGCCGTTCCGCAAGCCGCTGGAGCCGACGCCGGTCGAGGGCGACGTGCCCGCCGATCTGGGCCGGCTGGCGGCGGCCGGCCGCGAGGAGTCGACGCCGTTTGTCGGGGTGACACACGGCGAACCGCAGCTGGACGACCGCGATCTGCGGAAGTTGGGCGAGCAACTGACCGTCGACCGCGGGCTGGTCGTCGTCGGCCCCGCGGACCCGCCGGGGCTGGATCCAGAGGCGGTGATGGCCTTCGCTCACGCGACCGGGTTCCCGATTCTGGCCGATCCGCTCTCCGGGCTGCGGTTCGGCGGTCACACCCGCGTCGCGCCGGTGATCGGCGGCTACGACGGTTTCGTCGACACCGAGGTAGTCGCCGACTGGCCCGACCCCGAAGTCGTCGTGCGACTCGGCGCGTCGCCGACCTCGAAACCGCTGCGCAGGTATCTGGCCGGTGTCGACGCCAAACAGTTCGTCGTCGATCCCGCAGGCGAGTGGCGGGAGGCGGAGTTCACCGCGACCGATCTCGTGGTCGCCGACCCCGACCGGCTCTGTGGCCGGCTCGCGGAGGTGGTTCGTGGCGGCGGGGCGGCCGACTGGCGAGAGCGCTGGGAGTCCGCTGACGACGCCCACGGGTCGGTTGTCGAGGACGCGAACGACCGGCTCTTCGAGGGGGGCATTCTGGCCGACGTGGTCAGGGGGTTGCCCGATCCGGCGACGCTGGTGGTCTCCAACAGCATGCCGGTGCGTGATCTCGACCGGTTCGGGGCTCCGGCGACGAAATCGATCACCGCGCTGGGCAACCGCGGCGCGTCGGGTATCGACGGCGTGGTTTCGACCGCCCTCGGGGCGGCCCACGGCACGACCGACGACGTGACGCTAGTGATCGGCGATCTGGCGTTCTATCACGACCTCAACGGGCTGTTAGCGGTCGGCCGCGCCGCGGTGGACGCGACGGTCGTGGTGGTCAACAACGACGGCGGCGGCATCTTCCACAGGCTGCCGATCGAGGCGTTCGAGCCGCCGTTCACCCGGCAGTTCAAAACGCCGCACGGGCTGGAGTTCGAGCCCGCGGGCGAGCTCTACGGGCTGGGTTTGTCGCGGGTCGAGAGCCGCGAGGGGTTCCGCGAGGTCTACGCCACGGCGGCCGAACGCGAGGGCAGCGAGATCATCGAGGTGGTCGTCGACGCCGCGGACAGCCACGCGATCCGCGACGAGCTGCAGGCCGAGACGGTCACACGGCTGACAGAGTAGCTACTCCCGGGCTGGCTCGGCGTCGGTCGCGTCGGCTGCGGCCTCGTCGGCGGTAGTCGTCTCTTCGACAGCGGCGGCCTCGTCGGCTGCGGTGGTGTCGTCAGCTGTTGCGGCGTCGTCGGCTGCGGTGGTGTCGTCGTGGAGAGTGACCATGTCGGTAGGGCGAGGGGATCGTCGGTGTCGATCAGCGTCTGGAGGCGGTGTTCGAACGCCTGCTCGCTGCGTTCGCCGGCCGCGGACTGCTGTGCGCGCCGGATCGCGTACCTGCGCCAGCCGATCCAGCCGGCGAGGACGGCGTTGGTGGCGACGGTGACAGCGACGAACAGCGCCCGAGAGACGTAGCCGCCGACCCACACGAGGCCCGTGAGCGCCATGAGATCGGTGGCGATCACGAACCACAGCCCGATCATCAGACCGGTGACGAGGCCCTCGTCTGGGTCGACAGCCACCGGCGGCTGGTGTGGCTACTGGCTGAGTATCCCTGTGTTCGAGCCCGCGGGATAGTGGGTGAGAGCTTTTCTTTGCCCATCCCAACGTAACGGGTATGGACGCGACGCAGCAGCTGTACGCGGGCGAGATGGGCACCGTCCACAGCTCCGGGGAGGCCGCGGTGTATCTGCCGGAGTCGCTGGAGCTGTCGGAGCACCGGGCGATTCCGCAGGCGATCAGCACGACGCTGGAAACGCCGGCGGACGCGGTCCGGTTCCCGGCCGACGCGGCGGCCGCGCGGCCACACGGCGAGCGGGCGTTGCTGCTGGCCGTGCTGAGGGAGCGTCTGCCGCCGTTCGAGTTTCGGCATGACGACGCCGCCATCGAGAGCCCGGCGAGCGCGCGGCTGCCGGTGCAGGTCGCCGCGGGCGGACAGACGCCGCTGGCCTGCTATCTGGCGGCTCACGGCCTGCAGGACGCGGCTATCGCCGACGTGGTCAGACTCGACGAAAGCGAGGTCGCGAAGGCCGTCGAGAGCGTGTTGGATGAGGCGCGGTAAGCTTCGCTGTTCAGGGGTAGGCAGCTTGGTCACGTATTGGGGAGGTATCGGCGGCGTGGATTTCGCCGGAGCGATGACGGCCCGTGGCCCGCGAGCAGGAGATTCCCGTACTCGAAGCCGAGACCGTTCTTCAGGAACTACCGGCCCTCCTCCGTGAGGACGAAGCCGACAGGCCGCCATCCCTCGATATCGAGGCACTGGACGAGCCGGTCGACGAGCAGCTGAGCGGGTGATTTGGTGACCGAATCGGAGAGACCGTCGGCCATCTTGGATTCGAACACGTCCAGATACGCCTCGACGACTTCGCGCTCCTCGTCGCTCAACTCGAAGAGATCGTCCACGGCGTCGTCGATTGCGGCTTCAACCTGTTCAATGCTCGTTTCGGCGACGGTCGCACGGTGCCGTCTCACTAGCGGCCACGCAACCCACTCAGACGATATCCACGTCGATTTCGCTACGGACTACCGGGGTATCGAAATCGGCATCCCGCGTCACCAGTGTTTCGTTCAGTTCCCACGCAGCCGCAGCGATAAACCCGTCAACAGCCCCGAGCGGCGAGCCGTTCTCGTGCAGCCGGGCCATGAGTTCCGCCGCGTTCCGGCTGGTGCGACGGGACTGATAGTTCACGACCGTCACCCACGAAAGGGCGTCGCCGACGGCCTCGAAATCCGGGTCGCCGGCGGTGTGTAGCTCACCGAGATACACCTCATAGCAGACGAGATGGATCGTCTTTGCCTGCTCTCTCGCGTGTTCTTCCGCATACGCGACGGATTCGGGGTCGTTAGCCAGATAATCGATCAAGAAACTGCTATCGTACAGCGTCATAGATCCGGCCCGACGGCGTCGTTCATCTCGTCACGAACCTGCTTCGCCTGATCGGCGGCATCGGTGTTCTCCCACAGCCCGGCACCCGCACGAATCGCCTCACGACGACGGGCGACGCGCTCCTCGATCAACCGCTCTACCGCTTCGTTGTAGCTTTCGCCGGGCTGTTTTTCGGCTTCGAGTGCCGCTTTCACTTCCGGTGACACACGGATTTGCTCGGTCGCGCTCATGGCTGTCAACGCAACGTTGACACCGGAGCCACTTGTATTATCTGTCGGTCACGGGTTCGTGGAGACTCAGAACACCGCCAGATACCCCTCGACGACTTCGCGCTCCTCGTCGAGGAGAAGCCGATAGCTACGCTTCGACATCCGCCGGGGCTACCAAGTCATCGTCGTGGGTCTCAATCGTCGCTTGCCGGCGGCGTTCAACGTCGGCCATCTCCTCGGGATTGTCGTGGTAGTACGCCAACGCCTGATACACCTCGGCGAGATCGACATCATGCCGGTTCGCTACCGTCTGTGGGTCCAGCCCACCCCCTTCGACGCGAGCGTGGATGGTGCGCACGGTAAGCCGGCGGCCTTCGATATGGGGTTCGTCGTGAATCTCCGAGTCGTCACCGGAGACGATCCGATACTCCGTCTTCGACATACGATTTATACTGAACCGCACGCTCTTGAATCTGTCCGCGAATCAGCGTTGAAACGGTAGTAGAACACGTTTAGATAGGCCTCGACAACTTCGCGCTCCGTGTCGGTCAACTCCATCACAACTTTATGCGTTCCGCGGAAAACAAAAAGTATGGCCGAAGCCGCACGTTCGGGTTCCCACCCGCTGGATGCCATGTTAGCAGTCTCGACAGTCATCCGGAACAGCCGGCTCGCCCGGCTGTACGCTGGGGCACTCGAACGCGGG
>Ga0207714_1002494_pt1 | contig 11089 bp, 21 predicted proteins | sample PonA232FremontCA_2_FD_187270 | JGI IMG/M metagenome (GOLD analysis project Ga0207714, IMG submission 187270) | Marine sediment microbial community from Fremont, CA, USA - Pond A23 Sediment 2 (SPAdes) | ecosystem: Environmental > Aquatic > Marine > Unclassified | place: USA: Fremont, California... | reverse complement strand
CCACAGCCATCGGTCCATTCGGCTTCGCCCCAATCTGCATAATCGCCGTCAAGCCCGGCCACGTCCTCGTAATGGCTGGTGAGATACGACGCGATTTCACCCCACACGTCCGGCCCTACATCGTCGTTGATAATCTGCCGGGCGCGTTCATTCCCGACACCCGTGCCACAGTCGTCTAAGCCCTCATAGCGGTCGCGGGCCTCTTGTCCGGCTTCGGCGGCTGACATCATGAACTCCGGCGGCGTCAGATCAAGCGTTTCGTCACCCACCTCATACTCAGCCTTCGAGACGCTATCTACCAAGTCTTGCACGTCCGGGGTGTCGTCAGACTGTGCGGCGTCAACCGGCCCGAGCGTGTCCGCGCCATCCTCATCGCTCGGCTCAAGGCCAATTTCCCGCCGGGCCTCATTCGGCGTGCTAATGCCGGCAGTGACCTCGGCGCGTTTCCGCTCACTAATCATCGCCCGCGTGGATTCAGACACGCCTGGCTGGAACTCGAAGCGGTAGTCCATGCCCCAGTGCGGCCAAATCAGTTGGTGGTTAACCACCCGCTCAAGCTCTTGGAGATACGGGCCTAAGGCGTTGGCTTCGAAGTTTTCCCGCTCCCCCTGGAACGTGTTGTAGTTGACCTTCTCCGGCTCCAATCCGACGACCGCGGTGGGCACCTGGAACGCGCTGGCGATGACCTTCGCGTACCACTTCACCCGTTCCGTAAACTCGAGTTCTCTGTAGGAGTGGCTGATGTCATGAACGTTCAGTTCCGGTTCGTTCATAAACGCCAACTTGTGCGGCTTGCCCTGGATGTTCGCCGTGAATTGGTCGTGGCGTTCTTCAGCCTCCTCGCGGTTCATTTCCGGCGCGTTGACGATGCTGGCCGGGATACTGCCACGGGCGAAGTAGTTCTGTTCTTGCGTGATCGCCAGGTCCACACTCTGTAAGAAGTCCTCAACAAGCAACGTTGGGGGCATGCCGTAGTTGCGGTTATCCCGCTTGTTCAGGTCGTTCCAGATGATTTCCTCACGCGAGAAGAATGTCGCGTCATCGCGCCCGAGCGTCGACGAGGATGCTGGCCCGGCGGGTTGGCTCCGTTCGCCAAACTGCCAATAGCCCCGCGTAATGCCAGCCTGTTTGCCGGAGAAGTCCTTGGTCCACACTTCCGGCGGACTCGGGAGAATGGCGCTTGGCGTTGTCTCTATGTCGTCGCGTAAGATATCCGTATCCCGGCCTTCCACGTCAATCGTTGCGTACGAGCGTTTGGGGAACAGTTTGACACCCGTGAGACTGCCGACCTCAAGCAGTGACGACATCCACATTTCCAGCAAGTCGGTGGTGTTGTCGTCGGGGTTGGGCGCGAATATCAGCCGCTCAATTTCTTCGACGGTATCCACGTCATCGGGTTGTTTGCTAACCGGCTGGCGCTTTTCCGGGTGGGTGTTCAACCGCTTCGAGAGCTCCGGCAGGCGCTCACCGTCGCGTTCGATTACTTGCCACGGCGTCTGCGATACTTCGGTGACGATGGACTGCACCAATGTTCCGACCCACGTGTTCGGCTGCGCCAACTGCCGCGTTGCTACGGGGTCAAAGTCCCACCGAACGCCATACGGCGGGTCGGTCGTCCAGGGGAACTCGGCTTTCTGCTTGGTGTCGTCGTCAATCTTCCAGATTTTGTCGGTGTCATCGCCATACGGGTTATCCATGCCGAATAGGAGCCGGCCATCATCGGCGTCTGAGGGGTCAATGCCACGCTCTTCGTAGAACTCAATGTTGTAGCGTTCCACGTCCTCAGCGGTGGCGACCTCTGGCGGGGGAAACCCGGCGACCTTCTCAGCGATAGATTCGCGCAGTCCCATACGGCCCGATACGCAGTGCCATGACAAAAACTACATGACCATGAACGACTCGCCCGTGTCGCTTGGGTCGTCCACGCCCATCACCAGATAGCGCAGACTGTCAGCCGCGTGGTCAACGGCTTGGCTGGTGCCGACCTCATCCTCTTGGTAATCTTGGAGTTCGTGAATGGTGTTTGTGCAACGCTCGTGAATCAACAGCCCCGGCCTCTCTTGTGGGTCATCGCGCCAATCCAACCGATCGCGCACGGCGGGGATACCCTCATCGAGACTCTTAACCGCCGGTTCAACGCGATACCCGGCACTTCGAAAAGCCCGTTGGTGTTCGGGTTCGTGTTCAGCGAAGACCGTGCCGCGTGGCTTGTCGTTCTCTGTTAGCCAATCAACGGCTTCTTGGTATTCGACACCCTGGCGGTAGAACTCATCAACAACGACGAGTTGATTATACGGAGTTTTGCCCACTTCAAGCACGACACGCGGATCATTCCAACCGTGATCGTAGCCGTACACCCGCCAGCCGTCAACCAGCTCCGGCATGGCCTTGGCACTTTCCGGACCAACCACATGGCGCTGGCGCGAGAAGTCCGAATAGACCAACCCCGTCGCAGCCGCAAAGCCGCCCTCGATGGCTTGCCGAGCGCGTTCGGTGCCGCCAAACTGCCGTTTGAGTTTGTCCTTGGCGCGATCGCTCAGGAACGGGTTGCGCAGTGATGAGGTAACATGGACTCGTAAGGCGTCGTCCCAAGAGAGCGTCTGTTCGCCACCCTCACCGTCCGGTTCGACGCGGCGTTCGGTCAGGTCGTAGAATTGGCCGTAGCCGGCCCCGGTGGATGTCATGAATGTAGTGTTTGGTCCGGCGTGGGTCCGCTGGCGGGATACCAGCATTTCATGCAGGTCGTACAGGTCGGTGTTGTCGTAGTGGGCCGGTTCGTCCATCCAGATGCGATGAAACTCAGCCCCGGCGTAGCGATTCCACTTGTCGGCTGAGCCAAGTCTGACCACATGCCCGGACTCGTAGGTCACCCGCTTTTCGTTCTGATTGTACCCGGCGATAATGGGCGAGTTTTCGGGGTCACCACCGGCGTCGTTCGGCACGGTATTTTCACCCGGCAGTGTCTCGAAGAACACCCGGTACGTAGCCGGGCCACCTTTCTGGTAATCGGGGGCAAGGACAAGCGATTCACCGTGATCTAACTGAATACTGCCAAGGTGAATCCACTGTGCGCCGGCGTAGGACTTGCCCCCGCCGTATCCAATCCGTAAGACGACTACATCGTACTCCCCGCTCTCCAAGTCTTCGACACAATTCCACTGGTAATCGGCCCACCGGAAGTTTAGATCAACCGTCTGCGTTGCTGCCATCGGTTTCGACCACCTCGTTGGTGATAGTCACGTCAATACCGCCGGAGTGTTCAACTTGATGTTGGTCCGGTTCCTCAGCCCCGGTTAGTGCCCAAAGCATTTGGATAATCTCACGGGCTTCGCGTCGGTGTTGACTGCGCACTTCTATGTCCGGCGCGAACTCGTAGTCCTCGACGACAGGCACGGTCTTCGTATTCCCCATGTCGTCAACGACGATTTCTGTGGTGACTAACTCTCCGTCCTCGTCGGTGGCGAAGACCTTTTGCGGGGATTCGGCGGTGCGGGCTTGTTCGGTCGCATCGGCCAGTTGTTCCCGGAGGATGTCAATGGTGGCATTCGTCAGCCCTTCGGTGAACGCCTCAGCGGCGTCTTTGAGTTCCTCCGGCGGGTCGTTGATGTACCGATTGACAGTTTGCCGGCGGACGCCAAGCTCCTCGCCAATCTCCTCTTGGGTCATATTGCGCGTCCAGTACCACTCGATGGCCTTTCGTGCGCGGTACAGTTGCGATCCCTTAGCCATGTGTGCTGTTATGTCGCTTGTGCTTATAGTCTTTAAGTGCGGTCGGAATGCGCCGAAAGGAGTAGTAGCCCCGGAGAGGGGCACACGTCAGCGACGGGGGATATGGGCCAACGTGCAGGCGATGCTTGCGTATCGGCGGGGAAAAGCGTTCCGTAGGGGTCAGAATAAAACCACCTGAGTGAGAAGCGGAACTATGCATATCGATCCTGACGATGTGCGACGGGGCTTTGGGGAGGCCCCCCTTCGCCGGGTCAAGGCTGAACTGTTGGCCTTGTTCCGAACGGTTGTGTTTCACGATGAGAATAACAACGTCCGCAAAGGCGCGACTATCGCCATTGTGGGCGTCTGGGCCGTGATCGAAGCCGGCTCGGCGTTCGATGTAGCGACACCCCCGGATCAGTTCTTTTACTTGCGGTTGTTCGTCGGTATCTTAGTTGGGCGTATGTGGGGCATTGAGATTAACAACATCGCAGGGGTGGACTTATCCTTTGACGCCCAAAGTGGTAAGCAGAACGACAATGATTGACACCGTTGATGCGCCGAAACTCGTCCCGTGGGTGAATGACCTCTTAGCCGCCGTGGTAATCGTCGGTGTTTACTTGGTACGCATCGGATACGTGGCCGAACAACAACCCGCGTCAATGTGGCTACGATTGACGACCGATTTTATCCTGCCGGTGATTGCCGGCCTCTGGATTTTCGGCGCGGCGTTACTCGTCGTCTGGCGGCGATAGCCACTCGCGGAAGTCGGCTTCGGTCGGTGGTGCGTTCTCGTAACAGGCATCGCAGAGTGGCTCGCCGAACCACCGCGCCACATGATCGCCGGTGATCGGTCCGTCGCACTTAGCGCAGTCACCCAATACGTCGGCGTCGTCTTCGGGTGATTCGTCGGCCTCACCCCCAGGGTAATCGTACTTAGGGACGGCATCCTCCAAGGCCATCTTGGCGGTGTTCAGCGCGCCGATGCGTGATCGGATCCGTTCAATCGCCTGTTCCATATCCGACCCTGGTTTGACGATGAACAGTCCGTTTGAACAGCCCCGAATCGGCACACCCTGCTCATAGAGGAGTTTGTTCTTCGCGTCGCGGATCTTCGGGCGGGTGTCGTGGGTTGAATCAACATCCAAGTCCTCGGCAATCTGCCCGGTCGGAATCGCGTTCTCCTGGCCGATGGCTCCTTCCTCGCGCAAGTAGGACTCGAGTTCATCGCACAGGTCCGCGTCCACGTCTTGATAGTCCGGTCGGTGGTCAGCTGGGATTGTGGTCATGGCTATCGTAGGTCGTTGAAGGCATGTTTGACTCCGGCGTGCGGTTCCTTAATCGCGTAGTCGCGGTCATCGCGGCCTAACATCAGGGAGAGTGTGCTTTCGTCGATAATCCCGTGATCGCAGTAGCCGCCAGACCGCCATAGGACACGGCCAACGGTTTGCTGACGATCAAGCCCCGACACCCACCACTTAATGCGGGGGTTCGGGAGACGGATCGCCAGCGCCGAATCAATGTTTGGCCGAAGCACGCGGTCGGCTTGCGTCGTTGACAGGTGCCGCTTAAGCACGGTCTTGTGGCTCATGAGCGGATCACCCCAATGAGTTGGCCGGCGTTGTGCCACCATTCAACTGTGTCGCCCGGACTGCCGCCGAGACGACTCACCATGCGCCGGGGTACCTTGTTCCGGTCAGCGGTCCGCTCGTAGGCTTGCCGGCGGTCGGTCATTTGCTTGCCCTGCTTGATGCGTTCGATGCCAGCCGGGAGTTCATCGCTCAAGTGTAGCCACCCGTCCGCACCAACCCACAGCCACGACGGGACACCGACCGCTCGATGCAAGTCCCGCGGAATCACCGCCTCGCCCGTTTTGTGGACGGTGGTAGTAGCCCGGAGTGGTGCATCAGCGATTACCTGGTACTGTTCGACCTTGCGTTTGCACCGTTCGCATAGGTCGGCGTGGTCGCCCGGATACGTCTCCGGCGCTGCTCGGCGGTGTGACGCCCCCTGGCGGTTGGCGCATAAGCGTTCGTCTGCCGGTGCGTCGGGGTCAACGGCGTGCGTCGGAATGTGCATCTGCCGGGGGTTGGTTCGCGTGCCTCTGCCGGTCGCAAAGATCACGCCGGCCAACCGTTCGCGGACTATCTCCTCGTCGATCGTATCCACATTCGTCAGCGCGCCGCGGTCTTGTTCGGGGTCAGGGGTTCCAAGTTGGCTCATTGGTCTGTAAGGTCAATCTGATAACGGCAGTGACGACAGCACACCACCGCGCCATCAATGTCGGGTTGGGGGACGATGCTGCCACACTTCGGACACACAACACGGGGGTTGTAGGTCATTGAAATGCTCGCCCCCGTTCGCCTTCGTCAGCCACTTGTTCGTTGTAGATCGTCACGAATTGGTCCCGCCCGATAGTGTCAACCAGCTCAACGTAGCGGTCCTGTGAGATGGCCCCGTTCTCGCGGAACTGTTGGGTCATTTGCACCCATGTCTGACGATCACGAACATACTTCCCATCTTTCGTCGGGTGCGGGAATAGCGCCCGCCGTTCTTGTAGAATCTGCTTGTACTGTTTGATCGTCGGCGGACTCCCACCGGCCACCTCTTTGATCGCCATTTCAACGAGTTTGTTACCGACGAACTCGCCCCCGCCGGTTTGTTCTTCAATCATCTGCTCAATCTTGTCGGCCCGCTTCTCGACGGTCTTCCCAACATCTGAGTGTTTGTTTTTTCGGTCCATCTCATCAAGGGTGGCCTGGATGTCCTGTAACGATGTCTCGATTCGTTGTAGTCGGTCGTTGGTATCGCCACCCGCCGAACCGTCTAAATACGCCCGTAACGCGTTCTCTAACTCGTGTTTGAGGTGCCCACGAACCGCGCCTTTGCGCCGCTTCACGTCCTCGCGAAACTCTTGCCAAAGCGATTCATCCAACCGCGTTCCGATTTGTGTCGTGTTCTCCGTCATGGCTGAGTAATGTTGATGTTACTTATCTCGCTATATATACTATTATCGTTATCTTAGTAGTATAGTAGTAGTGATACTACCAAAACGGTAAGATTGAATGTTACCGTCTTAGCGTCTCTTAGCGGTGGTTGGGGGTCCCCCACCCCCACCGTTTCACGCAGACGGCTAAAAAACAAACACTCAGGTTTTAGCTGTAACGGCATGGTCACACCGCCTTGTAGTGCCCTTCTGTCGGCACGTACAACTCACCTTTCCGGCACAGCCTGTCAATGTAGGCGTCAATCTCGGCCCAACTTGCATCGCTTTCGTTGGCAAGTTCCCAAAACAGCCGCGTCTCAGCGATCCCGTCTTCCTCTCCGTATTTCTCAATTATATGCTTGACCAGTGTATTAAGGTCGTATTCCTCATTGACGGCGGCATACTCAACGGGGTCTTCCCTGATTTCCACAATCCGATCAACGGGGTGATAGATCGTTTCTGTGTCCAGCTTCACACACAATAGTCCGTCGTCGGTTATGTACCACAACTCGGGGTCAAGATATTTTGTTGTCGATCCATCCACTTCTACCGTGATCGTGCGTGTGTCTGACATTGTAATCACTCGTTGTAAGGTTCGGTTGTATTACTCCCAGCTGTCGAATACTGGGCCATGCCGATTCCACTGTCGCGCCGGATGTTCGGCGTCACCGCTAATCCGGCCCGTAGCGCCGCAGTTGATGCACTCGTACCGTTCGGTAAAGTTCCCTTCTGTGACACCGCCCTCTGAGGCAGTCATCTCAATAACACCGCCGCATTGTGCGCAGCCGTCAATCATCGTACCACCCGGCTTCAGATAGCAGCTGTTCGATAGCCTCGTCGTAGGTCAATCCTTCAGCCGCCTTGTACTGTCGCAAGGCCGCACGCCGATCCTTCGTGAGTGGGATATTGGTTTCTGACATCCCAGTTGTTTATAGAACACCATACCATAAATATGCTATGGATATAGTATGGTTGGTAAGTTTTACACTACCGTAGCGTAGTCCGTTCTCTTTCTCACACCGCTGCTAAAAAGAAAACCGCTGAGTGATTAGAACGTCGTTGCCGTGACGCGGTAGCCGGCGCGACTCAGCCGTTCGGCACGGTCCGGGTCGGTGACACATGTCGAACAGCCGCGGTCGTCGGTTACTGTATAAACGGTGTCTGTCATGCGCGATCACCTTGGAGTTCTTCGATAGCGGTCAGCCCGACACCAGAGGCCCACGCCACGGCGCGTTTCATCGCTCGCGTCTCGGCCAGCTCACCCAGTAGGTGCGGATCATCGCCATCGTCGCGGTCAACGTGGGCACTGCCGAAGCCCGAGTACCGTTCGCCGTCTGGCGTCTCGGCGGTAGCCTCAAACTCGGCATGCTCAAACCCCGTCTCTGATGGCAACGTGATCGGCTCGGCTTCGACTGTGATGCCGTATTTGCTGGCAATCACCGCGTAGCCCTTGCGGTTGACCGTTGGCACGCCTTGGATTTCGTCGACAAAGTGCGACGGTAGCCAATTGACCGGATCTTGGTCAATCGGCGGATCATCGGGAAGGTCATCATCCGCCGGCGTGTCAGCCACTGGATTCGCTTCGCCTGCTTGTCCGCCGTCTGTGGCCGCGTCGTTCGGTGGGATAATCTCAATGTGTTGCTCATCAACGCCCAACTTGAGCAGGTCTTGCTTTCGTGCCTCAGCTTCGCGTCGGGAGTCAACTGTCTTTTCGTTGCCGCGGTCCGTGTCTCGAACGATAAATTGCTCTGTCATGCTTTGAATTGCGTAAGTCGTTGGTTGCCTTGGTACGATTCGAGTTCAACGTCGAAGGGTGGATCGTGCCGCGTTTCGAGATCGTCGGCTACGAAGAACGGCGTTGGAAGACTGTCGTCGGTCGCCAGCAGTGCCGCCCATTCGTGTTTGCACATGTCCGGGTTGTGGTACTGCTTATCGGGACACAAACAGCCACCGTCGCGAGCGTCAACGACATAGCACCCGCCGAGAGTCACCACCCGGACCATGCCGGGCGCGTGGCGTTCGACGGCCAGGATGTCGTCAATCGTCTCGGCGCGACTATCGCTGTTCATGTCTGACTGAAAACGTAGTGACCGGCTCCTCGCCGATAGTCCGCCAGCCGCCGTCGCAGTGGACTTCCTCGCGCCGGCGGACGTCGCTATCATCGGTTTGCTCAAAGACAATCCGGCGACGGGTCCCGTGTTCGGTGACCCACTCAACTACCGGCATCGACTCGCCGTAGCGTGGTGGAATCTCACTCGTCATCGTTCTAATCCCGTAGGTGATAGATCGCGTCCGCGAGAGCATCCACCGCCTTGGCGGATAGCTCTACCGTAACGGTAGTGTCGTCTGTCGTTGCCTTGAGTTTCATTTCCATCATGGTCTTCGATAGCGGCTTAGATGAGGGGGTTCTGATATACAAGTCACCGTCGCGGTCGCTATCGCTCATTGATAGCTTTCCATCTTCAATTTCAACGGCGACGCTGGCATCCGTTTCGTCGGCAAAATCGGGGTCGATCATTCGTCATCACCAGTCTGTTCTGGCGTCATTGGTCCTAAGCGAAATTGCACACGCTCAATGACATCATCAGCAACACCCCTTGCCACAACCTGCAAAGTATCTTCGTATGTGTCCAGTGCAGCAGTCTCATCATCGGACTTCATAACAAGCGTCGATCCGAGATTAACGAGCGTCTCAAACAGTACCCGATCAGCCAACCGCCGTCCATCATCGGCGTGATGCACCTCAATTAACCGAATGCGTGACACGGGGAAGGTATAGGTCTTTGACGGTTCCGACCGCACGTCCGACACGTACACCGTCTCGACAACCGGCTCGTCCGGACGCGGATCAAACCGGCTGTTCGCATAGTTCCCCGCCAAGTCGTAATCGTTCGTGTCGGACCATTCTTCGACCGATTGATCCGGCACATTGACAACCACCATCGGGCGGCCTTGTGCCAAGTCAACAACCGGATCACCGATCTTGTACTCAGTTCGCATCGTCCACCTCGTAGTTGATCGCTTGGAGTTGGTCCCGAATCCCCTCACGCACTAACCGCGATTCGGTCAACTCGGGGTTTTGTTCGACTGCTTGTTCAATTTCGGCGGCCAGCTTGTCGCCGACCGTTGCCGTGACGGACTTGCGCCCGCCGGAGTGCTCTTGCACCATCCACCTATGAGTAGAACAGCGTTCCATATTAATCTTTCGAACACTGTTCTATTTTATTTCCACTTTCACTATGGATGGCGGACTTTGAACACCAATTAGCCCGTAGCCTCACCCGGCACCTTGGTGACACATGGCTGCCACCGTAACGCGCCGTCAGGCACTCGCCGGGATTGCCGGCGTTGGCCTCAGCGGCTCTGGCCTTGCATGGTATAGCTCAAAACCAGTCGCGGCGGACGTGGCTCTTGATGAGTGGTCGGTTAACGACGCGCAGTTTGATACACCCGTCACGCCGGTTGTTGATGCGACGGTTCAATGGCAATACGAGGTTCACGACTCGGTGGATTTTGTTCGCGTTGACCTATTGATTGATGACGAGCCACTCGCCAGCGAAGATTTGAACACCTCACAACAAGCGGCTGATGGCGACACCGCACTTACCGCGTCGGTAACCGACCATAGCGACTATACCGGCGATGACTTTGGACACGGGACTGAAACACGCCTCTCGGTAGGAGTCCGGTTACGCGTCTACGGCGGTGGGGGGTCGGTCTTAGCAGAGGCATCGACAGAAGATACGGCGACGGTGACAGTTGCCGAAGGCGCTGTGATCGCAGTGGGTGGCTCGGCGCAGATTATCGCTACGGAGTAACGCGCGTTAGTCCACCCGTTCAATATTATTTGTTAGTAGGTCGTTGCGAATTTTAGCGGCGCGTGTACTGTCGGCGGTTTGAAGTTCATCCATCGCGGCAATGTCACGTACCGCGTCCGGCGCACCGGGAACGCTGATATTAAGCCCCCGGGCTCGCCAGTCAATGACTTGATCCGGCTCGTCGGTTTCGGGGGCGCTATCATGGAACCATACGCGGATCGGGCCGCGCAGTTCGGTCTGATATTCGTTGCCGTCTTCATCAATGCGCGTCTCTGTGACAGTCTGGAACTCCCAGTGTATCATCGGTTCCCACCCGTCCCAACTGCATAATCAAGATTAAATGATGTGATGCCGATATTGCTTGAATTGAAGGGCGCAAAGGTAATGCGCCCATCGGGGGCCAGCGCCGCGCCGGTGAACGCGCCGTCGCCCTCACCATGGGGTGGGCCACTAATATAACTGTCATCGCACGGATCAAAAATACCGACATTGCTTGAACCGTAGGGGGGAAAGATAACGCGCCCGTCAGGGGCCAGCGCCGCGCCGATGAACGCGCCCCCGTCCTCGCCATGAGATG
>Ga0207714_1002493_pt1 | contig 11091 bp, 10 predicted proteins | sample PonA232FremontCA_2_FD_187270 | JGI IMG/M metagenome (GOLD analysis project Ga0207714, IMG submission 187270) | Marine sediment microbial community from Fremont, CA, USA - Pond A23 Sediment 2 (SPAdes) | ecosystem: Environmental > Aquatic > Marine > Unclassified | place: USA: Fremont, California... | reverse complement strand
GATACTCCGGTGGGATCCGAGTATGATCGGAATCACCTATAATTCCATGACGGATAAACATGAGTATACCCTCAAACCCAATAATGACAGCTATTTCGCCCAGAGGCTGAGAAAAGGAGATCCTTTTTTCCTGGAGGATACTCCCTGGGAGATTATAGAGGCTATATGCAGTAATAATCCTATAAAATTTAAAGATGACAATATATTTCATATGAAGATGGACCCTCCCTCTTTTATGAAACAGTATACCAGAGGCTGGGGGATACCGCCCTTTATGTCCGATTTCGGTACAGTGGTTCTCCTGAAGATGCTGGACAGATATAATGAGGCTATATTATCGGATTATACTATGCCTATAAGATCCATCTCTCCCGCCAATATGACAGGAACCTCTCAGAGCTCCATGATGGGAGCGGATCTTATGAGTCAGGTGGATTTCAATACAATAAGCAGCAGTATAGAGAATATGGTGGAGGAGAGCAGAAGAGATCCGACTAAAATGCATGCCTCCCCCTTCCCCCTTAATTATCAGATTATGGGCGGGGAGGCTAAACAGCTGGTCCCTGTGGAGATACAGCAGCATTACAGACAGCAGCTTCTTCAGAATATAGGTTTCCCGCTGGAGTTTATACAGAACAGTATAAGACAGTCCGCGGGACCTCTTATAGGTTTCAGTATATTCGAGAGGACCTGGCAGCACTTCGCCAACAGTCTCAACAGCTGGCTGACATGGGTGGGGGAGAAAGTCTCTGATATACGTCAATGGGAGAAAGTAAAAATAAGGACAGTGCCGTCATCTATGTATGAGGATCCGAAGATTAAGGAGATGAAGCTTCAGCTGGCCAGTGCCAGACAGATATCCATGACCGACGGTCTTAAGGCCCTGGGTCTGGATTATAGAGAGCAGCAGGAGAAAATTATGGAAGAGCAGAAGAGAGATATGGACAGACAGCAGGAGTTTCAGGATGATATGCAGGCCAGAGGGGCTAATATGGCTATGTTAAGGACACCTCCGGCCGGTATTAAGGCCATGCAGGAACAGCAGGGGGCTATGGGAGCACCTCCCGGAGGCGGAGGAGCCGCTCCCGGCGGAGCTCCCGGCGGAGCTCCCGGCGGAGGCTCTCCCGCAGGAGGTCCGGGAGGAGATGTTCCCGGCGGAGGCTCCGGTCCTATGGAGAATCCTTCTCTTACTCAGATGGATCAGCAGGCCGAGCAGTTGGCTAATGAGCTTTTTGCAGCCGATGATACTACAAGAAGAAGTAAGCTTATAGAATTAGAGGACAGTAATCCCCACCTCCATGCTCTTGTTACCCAGAAGCTGGAGGATATAAGGCAGGATGCTCAGCGTAAGGGACAGATTATGGCCAGTCAGGAAGCTCAGCAGTCTGCAGGTCCGGCGGGATCCGGAGGAATGTAGCTTGATTTTAACGATATAAATGGTATATTACCGGATATGAATTATTATTTACAGGGATATATGAATAAGGAGGCTTTTGTCGGTCTTCCGGGTCTTCCGGGTCTCCCGGGGAATATGTGGCTTTATGGTAAGGGAGCCGATAAGTTATGGGACGAGATTAGGAAAACAGTTCCCGGACATGATTACGAGGGATATGATTATCTCGGTAATGTAGAGAACGGTGATCAGCTGATTAAGGATGTAGGTAAGGATTTAGTTTCTAATAAAGATCTTCCTGTATATCCTGACTGGTTTCCCGGTTCTGATAATATAAAAGAGTATGGAACAGACTTTATTCTGAATAGTGAGGAGGGGAGTAGACTAGCCAGGAACTATATCAACAGCCGTTTTAATGAAGCTTTAGAAAAGGGAAAGGATCTGAAAGACACCAGACTCTTTAAAGATACATTCTCTGATCTCAGTGAGAAGAATAGAGAAAAAGTATACCGTGCTCTAGGAGATGTTGTTTCAGGATGGTCCGGAGATAAGCCCGGGAAATTCGCTGACTATGTATCCGGAGCTCTTGATGAGGATACAAGGAAAGAAATTAAAGAGTATGAAGGCGGAGTAACAGACTATATTCCGTGGTCGGAGAATCTTATAAGAAATCATGGGCGAGGTATCGCTATAGAGAACCTTAAAAAAATCCTTAAGGATAATGAACATGGCGGTAAAATTTTAGAAAATATGTCCGATGATCAGCTTGACAGTACTTTGAAGAGTTATCTTAATACCGATGAGGGTATGAAAGTAGCTGAATATTATACTGATAAATATATTAATGAGAAACTGAGCGGAGTAAAGGATTTTCTGAGTAAATATAAAGTCCCTATAATAGCAGCTCTGGGAATACCTCTGGCTCTTATGCTCGGTAAGGGGGTTATGGGAATGTTCTCCGGAGGAAATCAGAGAAGAGCTCCCCGCAGACAGGCTTCATACGGGAGGCGGCCCCGCAGACAGCCCGCAGGATATTCAGCTCCTCAGAGAGGCTGGACACAGGAAGGAATTTACAGAGGATAATATAGATGGCTAATCCGTTTGAATTATATCATGAATCTCATTTATGGCCCGTAACCGCACCGCTCTTAGGAGTTACTGCGGCTCTTATAGCTAAAAAAGCCGGACGTCCCGCCGCAAGGCTTCTTTCAAAGGGACAGTCTCCGGAAATACGTAATAAGATTATGGAAGCCTATGACAGAATAGGAGGGAATCGTATAGCCGGAGCTGCAGGGGCTTTAACCGCTTTAGCCGAGGGGGCTCGAACAGCCGCTCTTAAGAATGAGGGGGTAGAGAAAACATTGAGTTCTCTTACGGACTTCGGAAAAAGTCCCTCAGGTTTCGATTTCGATCTGGAGCCCCCTCAGATGGAGGTAATGGCTATGGAGAAGCTGTCGTCCTCTCTTGTGGAGAATGCCAATTTTGATAAAGATATTGTTAGGCCCTCTGAGATGATAGGGGCGATTAATAATGATAAATTTTTAAACTCCTGGGAGAAACTTCAGGCCGGTACTCTTATAAGTAACTCCGATAAGGAGAAAAAGGGTCTAACAAGCGGTAAGAAGATAGCCGGAACTGCTTTAAGAGCCGGTATAGGATTTCTCCCCTCTTATTATTTCGGGAAGACCGTGGCCGGTATAGCGGGTCTTCCTAAAGATACACTTAACAGAATGGGTGCTCTGGGGGGAATGGCCGGAGCTTTATATAATTCAGGAATTTTCGGAGATAAAAAATGAACAGAGTATTTATAAGAGGATATATGGATAAACAGGCTGTTATTAATCCAGGAGATATTATTCAAGGAGTTGGATCTCTGGCAGGAGGCCTTAAAAGTGTAGCTTTACTCTCTGTATTAGCATCCTTTGCGGGAGGCGGAGGAGTAGGCTATCTTATGGGTCGTACCGGGGGTGTAGGTCTTCCTAACAAGGTCCGGAGAAAAGAGCTCGTGAGAAACGAGCTGGAGGGGCTTAAGGAGGAGATAAAGATGCAGAAGAATCTGGATCTCTATAAAAACCGTGATGACGAAGAATATGAGAAAGGCAGGGAGATACGTATAACATGAATGAATATAAGGGACTCCCCTTTAAAGGTCAGCCGTTCCTGTTCAAGAATGAGGATCCGTCTGACAGGAAGCCCGTTTTTCAGTATGAATCTCATGTAAAGGTTTTCTCCACCGACAGTCCGGAGGATATAGATCAGATGGAGAAGATTTTTACCCGTATAAAGGGCGGTAAAGCGTCTCTGGACGACTACAGCCGCCAGTATAACAGTGACAGACAGCAGTGGGATATATTTATGGTATGGACAGATCATTCATATACATCCCCCGAGGAAAAAAAGGATAAAAAATAATGCCTGAAGATAATAAGAATAATATAGATTTTAAACCGGGACTTATCTCATCGGCTCTTCTGGGTACCAGAGAATACTGGGACCCTACCTATATGGGTAAATTCAAAGACCCCGATACTGAGGATGTATTAAAAGATTATGTCCGTAAATTTATAACAGGGGGTTTGCTGGCTTCCGCTATTACGGGAGGAGCCTATCTTCAGAGAGAATTTTCGGAGAAAAAGAGGGATAAAGAACTTCAGGATAAGCTTAAAGAGAAACTTACTACTAAATACAGATCTATCCCCTCCGCTTCCGAGCCCGATATTTATAAGGCCCTGAAGAAAAAGACTGATAAAGAGAAGGAGGCTTCTGAAGAGGATTCCGATACGGCCAATCTGTGGGAGAGACTTACTCTCGCAGGTCCCGGACCCCTATATCTTCCTCTGGCTCTTGCTTCTCTGTACGGGGGTTACAGAGCCGGAGCCCACTTTTCCGGAAAAGCTTTCGGAGAGGCCCGTTCTAAAGATCTCCAGAGTGATATTAAGGAACTTAATAAAGAGATAGGACATCTTATCGAAAAAGAGGTTAAGAGAACCAGAGGTATAGAGGAAGAGGATAATCAGGAAAAGACCGGTCAAGAGGACGGCGATGAGACGAGCTGGAAAGATAGACTTGAGTCCGCCGGAATGGGGACTATAAGGCTTATAGGTACTTTATCCGCTCTGTCCGCTATGGTGGGAGGGAGTCTAGGTTATCTCAAAGGACAGTCTCAGAACCCTGACCGTATTGCTGATGAGGAGCTTAAGAGGCTGGTTAAGGATAGGTGGAGAACACAGAGATCCCCGCAGATGGTAGTACCCAGGTCTCTTACTTCACAGAGTCTCAGTAAAGATAAAGATGATAAATCTCAGAAACGTGTACCCGTATAAGGAGATATTCTATGTACAAGAGATCAGCGGATATGGAGGAGATAAAGAAGAATATAAAGAACTTTTATGAGAAGAATCCCCGGCTTTCCCGTACTCTTACAGGAGCCGGTCTGGGCGGAGCTCTGTATACTCTTCTGAGGGGAGGAAAGACAGATATGGCCGGACTGGCCGGTGCGACCGGGCTGGGAGGTCTGGGAGGATTCGCCGCGGGGGAGATAAGTGAGTATAGAGGGGATGAGGCCGGAAAAAATATGGCTGAAAAGTTTTACAGCTCCCTTGGTGAAGAAGATAAAAAGAAATATGCGGATAATGTCGAAAAGTTTGTAGAGGATGCTGTGAGAAACGGTCTGGGTAAACAGGAGGTAAGTAAAGTTGTAGATAAACTTAAAGATGAGGGGTTTGGATTCGGAGATATAAATCCTGTTCCCGATGTGCTTCAGGAAGTCTATAAAGCTGTTCCAGATAAAGATACACTCCTACCTTCTCTTGCAGTAGGTGTACAGCAGGGTAATAAAGCGATGTCTCCCAGATCCCGTCTTTTTACTGAATCTCAATCTGCTGTTAATAGATCGGGGCGTGTTAATTTGGGGAAAGTAAATCCTTCTACTGGTAAATCCTCTCGTATGAGTAGATTTGGTAAATCTATTTTAAGTCGAAAAGGTACCTCAGGAACTTTTAAAGGATCATTGGCCCGAGGCGGATGGCGAGGAGGTTTAGCCGGACTTGGTACAATGGCTGTGCTTGAGCTTCTGTCAGGAGTTATAAAAGCATCCGGTACTCCTGATTACGGAGAGAAACTCGAAGGATGGCAGGACTATTATCCGGAGGATTCTGAGTAAATGCCTACTACACCCGGACAGGAATTTCTTAAAGATATTATACCCTCCGATATAGAATGGGAGATGCCTCTGGAGGGGGATAATCTTAAGAATCTTTTCCAGCAGCTGGCGGAAAAGAGACCGGATAAGTATATAGAGGTCCTGGACAGTCTTAATAAAGTGGCTACGACGGCCGCTACCAGATACGGCAGGACCGCCTCCGCCGGTATAGATGATCTGAGGCCCTCACCCCGTCTCAGAGAATACCAGAAGAGAATAAGGGAGAGGGCTGATAAGATACTGCAGTCTGATTTTCTGACCTCTGAGCAGAAGAATCAGAAGGTCGTGGATCTTATGAAATCCGTCCAGGATAATATTCGTAATAAGGTTATGGACGAGGAGGGGAATAATTTTGTATTTACGGCTAAACACGGTATGAGAGGAAATCCTGTCCAGCTTACTCAGATGCTCTTCGGGGATCTTCTTATGGCGGATCATAAGGGGAGACCTATCCCTATACCCGGTCTCCACGGATACGGGGAGGGAGTGACTCCCGCGGAATACTGGGCCGGTACCTACGGCTCAAGAGCCGGAATCGCAGGAGTCCAGCTTAATACTCAGAAGAGCGGTTATTTCTGTCTGCATGAATCTACTAAGGTACGTATGTCTGATTTTTCCTGTAAATTAATAAGAGATATCCGTCTGGGAGAGTGGATTATGGGAGCGGATAAGGAAGGTCGACAGTTTCCTGTGGAAGTATCTAATGCCTGGTATACGGGAGTACAGGATGTTAATACTTATAAATTCCGTAAGGGCGGAATAAGAAAATCTTATGTATATCTTACATGTACAGAAGAGCATGAGGTGTTCGGAGAGATTAAAAGAAAAGGAAAGAAAATTAAACCGGCGGGTAAATATAGGCTTAAAAATGTACATGACGGGTTTTCAGCCGTTCCTGTACAGAGATACTCTTATAAAAGAGGTCTGTGTAGATTTCTGTCCTCTATAAGAAATTTTATTACCGGGAGAAGATATCAGAGGGGTATGGAAACATATGATCTGGCGGATTTTAAATCTTCGGCATCAGGACACGTTTACGATATAGAGGTGGATCATCCGGACCATATGTTTGTATTGGATAACGGCCTTATAGTAGGTAATACAAATAAACTGGCTACCCTCCCCCATAAAGTCCAGGTTACAGGAGATGACTGCGGAGCCGAGGATGTAGGTATAGAGGTTCCCGGGGATTCCCCTGATATTCTGGGGAATGTCCTGGCCGAGGATGTTGCGGGAATACCTAAGGGTACTGTTATAAATAAGAACCATCTCCCTAAACTGGGGGATAAAGATGTTATGATAAGGAGTCTCCTTACCTGCCAGCAGCCGGAGGGTATATGTAAGAAATGTGCCGGACAGACTGCTACAGGAAGATTCCCGGAGATGAATGAGGATATAGGTGTGGAGTATGCCAGATTGTTAGGTGAGCCTATTACTCAGGGAGCTCTCTGTCTGGAGGAGAATACTGAGGTTAGGATGAATGACGGAAGTACTAAGAAAATCAGAGATATTAAGCCCGGAGAATGGGTTACAGGATTTGATAAAGAAGCTGGCGGTACTGTTCCGTCCAGAGTTACCGATGTTTTTAATAACGGTGAAAAGGATATCTACAGATATAAATATATACCTTCTCCTGAACCTCTGGAGATAAGATGTACTGAGGATCATAAAATCCTTCAGGCACCTTATATTATTAAGCCGGGCTGCAGAGGCTTTAAAACAGAGCTTCTTCCGGTAAGCCACGGTGACAGTTATGATAGAGCTGCAGCTCTTGTAAAAAGTTTCGATGAAGACGGAAGTGTTAATTACAGGGCTATACAGAAAGGAGAAGCTGAGTATCTGGGTAAACTGAATACTATGGATCTGGAAGTGGATAATAAAGATCATCTTTTTGTATTAGCTAACGGATTAATTGTATCCAACAGTTCAAAGCATGTGGGAGGCCTTGTGGAGGATAAGGATCCCGAAGCCTCCTTCGAGGCCCTCCAGCAGGTTTTTGATATCCCGCAGCATTTCCGTGGTAAGGCCGTACTATCCCCGGATGAGGGCGAGGTCAAGGATATAAGAGAGTCCGATGAAGGAGGTCATTATATACAGGTGGGAACCTCCTCAGCTTATATCCCTCAGGATAGACAGATATTAGTCTCTAAAGGGGATAATCTGGAAGCCGGGGATGTACTAAGCTCGGGAATTCCCGACCCCCGGGAGATTACGGAATATAAGGGTCTGGGAGAGGGAAGAGAACATTTCCTTAAGCAGATCAAGCGTATGCTGGATAAATACGGGGTGGACAGTAATATACAGAGTCTGGAGCCCCTCGCCAGAGAATTCTTCAACAGAGTGGAGGTTACTGATCCGGATTATTTCGAGGATTATACTAAAGGGGATACAGTCCCTTATTCAGATATTCAGAAAAAGTATGTTCCCCGTCAGGATTCCTATATAAAGAATCCGGAGTATACTAAAGGTAAATATCTGGAGAGACCGGCTCTTAAATACTCTATAGGGACTAAGATTACTCCTCGTACTGTAAAGAATCTTAGGAACCACGGTATAAAGAATATAGTAGTGAATGATAACCCCCCTCCTTTTAAGACTAAACCTATGCCTATAGCGAGTATAGTGGGGTCGGATCCCGATTTTAAATCCCGTATGGGGGCCTGGGGACTTAAGAAGAGTCTCGTCCAGGCGGCTCAGCAGGGGTCTGAGAGTCCGGAGGGAAGTACATCCTATTTCAAGAGGCTGATAGATCCTTCTGAATTATAGTTTGACAAAATAAAATTCACTGGTATATTATTAGGATAAAACTTTTTAAAGTAATAACAACAGGAGATTAAAAGGAAATGGATAACAGATTATACGGATATATGCATAAGAGAGCGGCTATAGAAGATCTTAAGAATACTCTGAAAGGCTATCTCCAGCAGGCCGGAGAGTATGCTGAGGAGCATCCCGAGGTTGCGGGAGCTGTTGCGGGAGGACTTCCGGGTGCTGTGTACGGATTGACTACAGGAGGATTAGGTAAAGGATTAGGATACGGCGGTCTGGGAGCCGGTATAGGTGCTTTAGGCGGCTATACCTATGGACAGAATCAGGAGCTCGAACAAGCCCGCAGTAAAGAAGAGGCTCTTAAAGAACATCTGAAGAAGAATATAAATATGAGAGACCAGGCCTCTTCCAGAGCATCTGATCTTGAAGAGAATCTGGACCAGACTGAAAATCAGCTTCAGAGAGCCAGATCTAAATACCTTCAGAGTGAATACGATCCCAATAGAATGGGTAATGTCTCCGGGGTAGTGAATGCTGACAACAGACAGAAGATAGAGGATCTTAAGAAAAAGCTGTCCCAGGTTACAGAACAGAGAGATATGGCTGAACAGGCGGCGCAGACAGGCCGGAAAATGGTAAGATCTAAGAATACTCCTGAAGATGTGACAGGAGATACTACTTTAGAGCAGGTAGGTCTGGGAGCGAGAGACACTGCTTCTGATGTTGTAGGAACAGGATCTGACTGGCTGAAGGTCCTTGAAGATAAGATCAAAGGTGTCGGTCAGAAAGGTGTTGAAGGAGACAGAGCTGATATGATAGAGGAAATTAAGAATGCTTTAAGTAACAGGTTCTCCAATTTAACAGAAGAACAGGAGCAGCAGCTCAGAAATGAATTGGAAAGACTGCGGGAGCTTAATGAATAATGGATCCTGAAGATATAAATGAGACTCTTAGAAAAGCAGCGTCTAAAATGGGGGAGTATCCTGTCGTAACCGGTACTACTACAGGAGCTCTGTTAGGAGCTTTAGCCGGTCTGTCTATGGGGAAATCCCGGGATGATGTTATAGGAGGATCTCTTTTAGGAGCCGGTACCGGAGGCTTTGCCGGTATAGGATACCAGGGATATAAAAATCATCGGGATAGGATAGAATCGGAGGATACTCAGAATGCCTGATAATTGTATGAATAAATATTCCAGGAATAGGGATCTGTCTTCTCTTTCCTCCGGCAGGGGTCCGGAACAGATGGAGAATGCTCTTAACCATCTTAATCAGGCTATAGCTCTGGCTCGTCCGGGAAAAGAGGAGTTTAAAAGATATAATCTGAGGGAGAAAGGGTATAATAAGTCTGTAGACAGACTGAAGTCGGAATCCTCCGGGAGTAAATTCAACGCCTCTGAGCTGGCTCCCGAGCCCGATAGTAAGCTCCCCGCTGTACTGGGATTGGCCGGACTTATAGCCGGTGGGGCTCTTCCGGCGGATTCTCTTAAGGAAAGATTTTCTCAGGGATTGGCTGCGGGGGCTGTAACAGGATCAGCGGGCCTGGGATATAATGCTTATAAATCCAGAGAAAGAAAGAATATGCTTAATACACTGAAGCTTTTAAAGGATTACGGTGTTCTTAAGCCGGATACCCTTAAGAAGGCGTATCCTGTGCTTAGAGATTTTGAATAATAATCGGAGATAAAAAATGGCCAACGGACAGACATTTGAAGAAAAATTCGCTCATATGGCGGAAATAAGGGTGAAGGAGCGTGTGCCCTCTCTTATGGACAGTAACTACTGGGTGGGTTTTCAGCTGGTGCATAAATCTGAAGATGAGAAGAACGCCACGGGTATAATGGCCTTCATAGTGAATAAACTGTGGGTCTATATTCCCGTGATTTTTATAAAAGGGGACCTGAAAGGGGATGAGATTCTCTATATTCAGAACGTGGATCTGAGGATCCCGGCCCAGGACAGCTGGATATCCACTCTTAAAGAGAAAGGTATGTCTTTTATAGGCTCTGTAGCTAAGGCCAGAGAAGAAACTGATGTGGATGAATCCGGGGATATAACTATCCCTGTAGAGGAATTCAGTGTAAAAGAGGCCTCTGAGAATCAGATTATTTCTCCGGAGGAGGCTAAAAGGATATTTAAGCATATACACAGGCCTCAGAAATCCTTTACGGAGAAACTGGCTTCTCTGGGGGATGATGCTGTACTTAAATTCTCTAAAACTTTTATGAATAATCCCGAATTGACTAATTCTATATTTATGTATCACACTCCCGGTGAGATGGAGAAGCTTTCAGAACTGGTTTCCGATATAGCTGAGAGAAATACTCCTGAACCCGAGAGTAATAAACTGGAATATATAACCTCCATGGAGGATAAGAACGCCCGGGAGCTGAGTGATGCGGAGAAGAAACAGCTCCATAAAAACGGATATTTTATAAAAGATGCCCGTGAGGATGTATCCAAGGTATTTAAACCGGGATCTATAGAAGGTAATTTCTCTAATCCCTCTACCTGCGGAGTTCATAAAATACTTATGAAGGACGGAAGTTATAGGGATTTTTATATTCTTCCCGCTATAAAGAACGGAAAAGAGGTAGTGGCCGTGGATGCGGAGAATAATAAAGCCTCCGTCTGCAGCAGAGATATATTCGCCAGATTCCGTAAAGAGGACTCCGGTCCGGAATTCCGCGAGGCTACCCGTAAAAATCTTATAGATATTCTCTCCTCCG
>Ga0207714_1002492_pt1 | contig 11093 bp, 8 predicted proteins | sample PonA232FremontCA_2_FD_187270 | JGI IMG/M metagenome (GOLD analysis project Ga0207714, IMG submission 187270) | Marine sediment microbial community from Fremont, CA, USA - Pond A23 Sediment 2 (SPAdes) | ecosystem: Environmental > Aquatic > Marine > Unclassified | place: USA: Fremont, California... | reverse complement strand
AATCACCGCCTGATCCCCGCCGGAGAAGGAAGATCCGGCAGGACCCCTTCCAGCAGGTGGGCCACCTGGAGGAGCTTCTCCTCCCCGAAGGCCGGGGCGAAGAGCTGCAAGCCGATGGGCAGGCCCGTCTCCGGGCCCAGCCCCGCGGGCAGGCTCATGCCGGGCAGGCCGGTCAGGTTCAGGGGATTGGTGAACACGTCGGTCAGATACATCTGCAGCGGATCCTCCACCTTCTCCCCCAGGCGGAAGGGAACTCCGGGGGCCGCCGGGGCCAGGAGCAGGTCGCAGCTCTGCAGGGCCCGCAGATGGTCCTCGCGCACCAGGCGCCGGACCTGGGCGGCCTTCTTGTAGTACGCGTCGTAGTATCCAGCGGAGAGGACATAGGTCCCCAGGATGATGCGCCGCTGCACCTCGCGGCCCAGGGCCTTGCTCCGGCTTGAGAAATACATCCGGATCAGGTCCTGTTCCCCGTGGTCGCGGTACCCGTAGCGCACCCCGTCGTAGCGGGCCAGATTCGAGCTCGCCTCGGCCATGACGATGATGTAGTACGCCGCGATTGCGTAGCGGGAATGGGGCAGGGAAACCGGGACCAGCTCCGCGCCGAGCTCCTCCGCCTTGCTCAGGGCCTCGCGGCAGACGCTGTCCACGTCGCTCTCCAGGCCCTCGCCCCAGTATTCCTCAGGCAGGCCCAGACGGATTCCCCGGAGATCGCTGCGCTCGGAAAGCGCGGCCACATAGTCCGGAACCGGCTCCGGGCTGGAGGTGCTGTCCCGCTCGTCCTTGCCCGCGATGACCTGAAGAACCCGGGCGGTGTCCTCCACGCTCCGCGCGAAGGGGCCGGCCTGGTCCAGGGAGGAGCCGTAGGCCACCAGCCCGAAGCGGGACACCCGGCCGTAGGTGGGCTTGAGCCCCACGCAGCCGCAGAAGGCTGCGGGCTGCCTGATGGAGCCTCCAGTGTCCGTGCCCAGGGAAAACGGGGTCTGCCCGGCTGCGGTGCTTGCGGCGGATCCACCGCTGGATCCGCCGGGAACGCGCTCCGGATCCCAGGGATTCCGCGTCCGTCCGAAGGCCGAGTTCTCCGTGGAAGAGCCCATGGCGAACTCGTCCATGTTGGACTTGGCCACCACGATCGCCCCGGCCTCCTTGAGCCGCTTGACCGCCTCAGCGTCGTAGGAGGGAACGAACTGCTCCAGCATCCTGGAACCGCAGGTTGTGGGGACGTCCCTGGTCGCGAGCACGTCCTTGATAACCACCGGAACACCCCACAAGGGCTGCTCCGGATCCGGCCCGCGAGCGTCCATCTCCCTGGCCCGCTCCAGGGCGGGCTCCCCCTCCGTGTGCAGGAGGGAGGCTATATCCGGCTCGGTGGCCTCCATCCGCCGCAGGCAGGCGGAAATCGCATCCTCCGCGGACAGATCCCTGTTCTGCAGCTTCGCGGCCATCTCGGTCAGACCCATCGCGTGAATATCCGTCATCGTGCTCCTCGCTTGTGTGTGGGGTGTCTTCGAGTCTAGACCACCTTGGGCACGAGGAAATACTCCCCGTCGCTCCGTGGCGCGTTGCGCAGGACATCCTCCCTGCTCCAATCCTGCCGCACCTCGTCCTCGCGATAGGGCGTCGCGTGCTCCACTGGGGAATACAAAGGGTCGATGCCGGAGGTATCCACCTCGTTCAGGATGTCCATATACTGCAGGATATCGGTCAGCTGGCCCGCGAAGCGCTCCAGATCGGACTCCTCGATCTCAAGACGGGCCAGATGGGCGACGCGCGCCACTTCCTCTTTACTGATCGTCATACACGCCTCCTTCTCCGGAGTAGGGCCCATCGGCTTCCCCTTCCGGCTTGTTCCCGCCGAAGGGCTCTGTTTCATTCGTCTCCGCTTTTGTGGCGTTGCCCCTGGTGCGCTCGAGCCATTTCCGCTTCATCTTGCGGGCCTTTTCCAGGCGGTCCCGCAGCTTCTCCGGCCGGACCCGCTCCACTCCGTCGGCTACCGGTCTGAGAACGTAGAGGTCTTGGCTGGCCCTGCCCTGCTCATCCCAGGAGAACGGGGCCAGGGTCCAGTCGAATCCGGACATCCGATGCAACCAGCCAGTCAAATCCGAGTCCGAGGAGCCCATGGCGGCCGGGGCAACTTCCGTGGCGAAGCGCAGGAAATCATATCCCAGCCCGACCCAGAAATCCGGGGGCTCCTGAACGCTCTGCTCCAGGGTGTGGCGCAGAACCTTCATCTGGCGCGCGGGATTGTCCGGCCACCAGGGACTGGCCATTATGGTCAGGTTGTAGTAGCGCGTATCCAGCCCGGAGATTCGCTTGATCTCCTGGCTCCACAATGCCGGGCCAAGAAAGACGAGGTCCGGTTGATTGAAATAGAAGAACTCCGGAATGAGGATGCGAGCCCTGGAGAAGCTCCCAGGGATGAACACCGCATCGAAGTCCTGCTCCGGAATGCGCGTGGCGTTCTGGGTGGCGTTGGTCGCGTTTCGGGCCGGATCTTCCTTCTCCTCCTGTTCGTGGAAGCCCTCAGGTACATGCAGATAATCCGCCACCTTGTCCTCGTACATGGCGATATGCTGCTGATCGTAAAAGCCCAGCCCATTGAGCTCGGCCCCTTTCTGAACGGTGGCGTTCCAGAAGGAGCGGGCCATGGAACGGCCGAAGGAGCTCCTGGGATACAAGGTTCCGAAGGAGTCCAGATCCAACTCCTTGCGGGAGATGTCGAGCAGGGCCCGAACCTGATCCGTGCGACCGGGGAAGAAGCGATAGGCGTCCTCGCCCTCGGTCCCTGGGCTCAAGCTGGAGCGGAAGGTGAAAAACGCGAGATCCTCGTGCAATCCGGCCTCGTGGATCTCTTCCCAGATCGAGGCACGAATGGGGCCTCCGGCCAGGGAATAGGTGGCCGAAAGCTTGGAGAGCCGCTCGAGCCAGTCGCGCTCCTGGGTATTGATGACACGCAGGCGAATGGCCCGGCCCTGTTGGCTCATGCGCCACTGGGCCGCATCCGCTCCGCGGACGATGCCCCAGCCGATATCCCCGTACCCCCCGCTCAAGGGGAGCAGGAGGACAATACCCGGAGCCGGGCGGCCGTGCTCCTGTTCCAGCTCGCGCAGCCGCTCCTCCAGCCGGGAGCGAAGATACGCCTCTGCGTCCTTGAGGACCCCGGACAGAGCCTTCCAGGCCTCCTTCCACCCCATTTCTCCCTGCTGAAAACGATACAGGGCCTGTTCCCAGCGAAAGACAAGAACCGGGAAGCGGGCGGCTTCCTTCCGAGGGGCCTCCTCCAGGAGCTCGGACCTGGCCTCGTGCGGCATGCTCGAGGCAACGCCCCGGGCGAGATCCACGACGTCGCCGCGTTCCTCGTCCGCCCCTGCCAGCTCATCCAGGCGCTTCAAAGCGGACAGGGCCTTCCGCGGCCGCTCGCGCTCGGTGTACAGCTCGGTCAAGGCCCTGCCGGCCCGAAGGTTCAGGGCCCAGGGCCTCCGGGAGCTCATCAGGCCTTGCAGATGGGAGGCATAGGCCTTTTGGCCCAGCTCCCTTCGAATCAGTCCGGATTTGATCTCCTGCCAGGCCCAGGTCTGCACCGCGTCCGGGTTCAACATGCGCCACCGCTTCAGGCTCTCCCGCGCCCGCACCGGCTTGCCGCTTTTCAGGGCGCTGCGGGCCAGGTTCCGCCAGGCGCGAAGCTCCGTCTTGCGGCCGAGATCCTTTTCCTGAAGGGCCCGCCAGTACAGCTCGCTGGCCAGATCGAACTCGTCCCGCTCCATCGCGCTCGCTGCGCGATCCATCAGCTTCTGCCTGGGCACTTCCTCCGGAGGAGGAACCCGCGCGGGGGGCTGGCAGGAGGCGAATACAAGGGCCGCGGCGAGCAAGGCGAGCCCGAGCCACGGGTTTGCCAAGGGGAATGTCTTCATGGGGGATTCTCTATGCAAGGATTCCAATCATTGGGGCACAAGGAGCCGGTCGCTTCCTGCGGTCGGCGGTCTGAAGCGAAACAGCTTGTTGAGGATAAAAAAGGTCCGGTTCCACCGGCAACAGTGGAACCGGACCTAGATATAGAAAGGGCGCGTAACTCTGTCAAGTCAGGCAGCCGTTTCGAGGGAACGAGGGCGGCGCGTCCCGGCGCGGCCGGAATCCGCCGCCTCCGCTCCAAGGGGGGCTATTTCTGCTCGGTGTAGTCCGCGTCAACCACGTCCTCGTCGCTACCGCTCTCCTGACCCTGCTCACCGCCGGCCTGGCCGCCGGCAGCCCCGGCTCCACCGGCCTCGGCTCCGGCACCGCCCTGGCTCTGCTGCTGATACAGCTGCTCGGCCAGCTTGTGCGAAGCCTGGGAGAGCTCGTTGGTGGCGTTCTTGATGGCCTCAACGTCCTCGCCCTCCATGACGTTCTTCAGCTCCTGGATCTTGGTCTGCAGATCCTGGCGTGTGGAGTCGTCCAGCTTGTCGCCCAGGTCGCTCATGGACTTCTCCGTGCTGTAGATGATGGAGTCCGCCTGGTTGCGGGCCTCGATGAGCTCCTTCTTCTTCTCGTCCTCCTGGGCGTGGGACTCGGCGTCCTTGACCATCTGCTGGATCTCCTCCTCGGACAGGCCGCTGGAGGGCTGGATGGAGATGGACTGCTCCTTGCCCGTGCCCGTATCCTTGGCCGAGACGTTCACCAGGCCGTTGGCGTCGATGTCGAAGGTCACCTCGATCTGCGGCACGCCGCGCGGAGCGGCGGGGATGCCCACCAGATCGAAGCGGCCGAGGCTCTTGTTGTCCTGGGCCATGGGCCGCTCGCCCTGGAGCACGTGGATGGAGACCGAGGTCTGGTTGTCCGCGGCCGTGGTGAAGGTCTGGCTCTTCTTGGTGGGAATGGTGGTGTTCTTCTCGATGAGCTTGGTGAACACGCCGCCCATGGTCTCGATGCCCAGGGACAGCGGGGTCACGTCGAGCAGGAGCACGTCCTTGACGTCTCCGGCCAGGATGCCGCCCTGAATCGCGGCGCCCATGGCCACGACCTCGTCCGGGTTCACACCCTTGTGCGGCTCCTTGCCGAAGAACTCCTTCACCTTCTGCTGCACCAGGGGCATACGGGTCTGGCCACCGACCAGGATGACCTCGTTGATCTCGGATACGGAGAGGCCGGCATCCTCAAGGGCCTGCTTGCAGGGACCGATGGTCCTCTCCACCAGATCGCTGGTCATGGACTCCAGCTGGGCCCGAGAAAGCCTCATGTTCAGATGCTTGGGCCCGCTCTGATCCGCGGTCAGGAAGGGCAGGTTGATCTCCGTCTCCATGGTGGAGGAGAGCTCCTTCTTGGCGTTCTCCGCTGCCTCCTTGAGCCGCTGCAGGGCCATGCGGTCCTGGCTCACGTCCATGCCGGTCTGCTTGTTGAACTCATCCAGGAGATGGTTCAGAACGGCCTGATCGAAATCCTCACCGCCGAGGAAGGTGTCGCCGTGGGTGGACTTGACCTCGACCACGTTGTCCCCCACTTCCAGAATGGAAATATCGAATGTGCCGCCGCCCAGATCGAAGACGGCGATCTTTTCGTTGGTCTGCTTGTCCAGGCCGTAGGCCAGGGAGGCGGCGGTGGGCTCGTTGATGATCCGCTTCACCTCGAGACCGGCGATCCGGCCCGCGTCCTTGGTGGCCTGACGCTGGTTGTCGTTGAAGTAGGCGGGCACGGTGATCACCGCCTCATTGACCGTCTCCCCGAGGTACTCCTCTGCGTCCTTCTTCAGCTTCTGCAGGATCATGGCCGAGATCTCCGGGGGGCTGTACTGCTTGTCCCCGACCTGGACATAGGCGTCATTCTTGGATCCGGCCACGATATTGTACGCGGAGCGGTCCTTCCACTTCTGGATCTCGGGGGCGTCGAAATCACGGCCCATGAGGCGCTTGATGGAAAATATGGTGTTCTCCGCGTTGGTCACCGCCTGCCTCTTGGCCATCTCCCCTACCAGGCGCTCCTTATCGGTAAAGGCAACAATGGACGGCGTGGTCCGGTTCCCTTCCGGAGTGGGCACGCACTTGGCCTCGTTGCCCTCCTGGACGTAGACGCAGCTGTTGGTCGTCCCCAGGTCTATTCCAATGATTTTACTCATAATACCTCCTTCTCCTCGATAATTGGTCTTGGCGTTTGTGTTCGTTGCGCACCCTCGTTTCCCTTTCCGCATTTCCTTTCCGAGCCGGATCTACGGGACTGCCGTACAAGTAAATCGGATTGGAAAACAGTAAAGGGGGGAAAGGGATTAATTTTCACATTCCTTGCTCACGATGACCTTGGCCGGCCGCAGAAGGCGATCATTGAGCAGGTACCCGGTCTGGATGACCTGACAGACTCTCCCCCGCTCCATGTCCTCGCGTTCCTCCTCGTACATGGCCTCCTGCCACTTGGGGTCGAACTCCTGGCCGGGCTCGATTTCGATGCGGGTCAGGCCGTGCTTTTTCAAGGTATCCAGCATAACCTTGTTAGTCATTTCAACGCCCTGAATCATGTCGCTGCAGGCGTCCTGCACCTTGCGGCCGTGCTGCAGGGCCAGCTCCAGGTTGTCCAGCACGGGGAGGATATCCTCCAGAAGACTCTCAGTGGCGTACTTGCAATGCTGTTCCTTCTCCTTGGCCATCCGCTTGCGGAAGTTGTCCGCGTCCGCCCTGACCCGGGCCACTTCCTGCTCCATCTGCTGCTTCTCCGGGCACTCGGGACAGATGGTCTCCCGACAGAGTCGCTCCAGCTCCTCCCGGCTCAGCTCGGGCTCCCTGGACTCATTCTCCGCAGCTCCCTGCTCCCCCGAGGCTTCCTCGGTTTCGTATCCGGGCTTTTCGGGCTCGTTTTCCCGATTGTATTCCTTGTTCTCCTCGCTCATAGACGTCCTCCTTGTCCCAGTTCGCTCGGATTGAGCGCTTTCCAACCCATATCCTTTCCAGTTTTCGGTATTGCCAATCGGCCTGCCCCCTGTGCCACGCCTTCCCCTTCTCTGCTTCCCGCACGCAGGAATCCATTACGCCTTTCACGGACTCCGGAAGGCGACGGGAACAGGCCCGGGCCTTTCGCGCCCAAGGCTCAGGCTCTGGACTCAAGTATTTGATTAAGCATTTTTGCGATGGAGTCAACCAGGGGGACCAAGCGGGAGTAATCCATGTGCACCGGACCGATGGTGCCCACCACGCCCAGTGTGCGATCATGGATCCCGTAGGGGGAGGATATGATGCTCCATTCACTCAGGTTGCGGCCGGTGATCTGGCTGCCGAAGATCACGGTCAGCCCCTGGGTTCGGGACAGCTGATCCAGGATATCCATGAGATCGGACCGTTGCTCCAGAAATTCCAGCAGCTCGCGCATGCTCTCCAGATCCTTGGAGTCCATCCGGTCCCAGACCTTGACCGTGCCGTCCACATAGACCTGTCGCTCCTGCTCTTCCTCCCCGCAGGCCTCACGGGCCAGATTGAGGGCCCTTTCGTAGAGCTTGTCGAACTCGCGCCTGGCAACCTCCATCTGGCTCAGGATCCGCTGCTTGACCTCGAACAGGGCCATGCCGCTGAACTGCTCGTTGAGCACATTGCGGTACTTCTCCAGATCCTCCTGTCCGACCCGTTCCTGGACCTCCAGGAGCTTGTGCTGAACCATTCCGCCCTCGAAAACGAGAACAGCCATCACCAGCCCGGAGCTGACCCGGACGAAATCGATGTGCTTCCAGCGAACCTCGCTGCTCTGCGGGGCCACGGCCATTCCCACCAGGCTGGACTGGTCGGAGATGAGCTTGGACGTCTTCTCCAGGATCCCGGACAACTCCAGCCCGGCCTGGCTCAAATATTCCCGGATGCTCGCCTGCAGCTTTTCCGGCGGGATGTCCGGTTGCAACAGGGCGTCCACATAGTAGCGGAAGGCCTTGTCCGTGGGAATTCTCCCGGCCGAGGTATGGGGCTGGGCCAGGTAGCCTTTTTCCGTGAGGTCGGCCATGATGTTGCGCATGCTTGCGGGGCTCAGATTGAGGCTGGAGCGCTTGGCCACAAAGCGCGAGCCAACCGGGGAAGCGTTCTGGATATAGGACTCCACGATGATATGGAGCACGTCGATTTCTCGGGGAGTCAATGCCATAACTCCCTCCTTCCTCGATCGAGGGGTTTCGTCCGGATTCTCACTGAAATACGCGGGATCCCGCGCCTCGTGCCGTAAGAGATCCGGACCGCGTCGGAAAGGCCGAAAGGGCCTTCCCGAAGCTGGGCACTTCCGCTCCAGGGAACGGAAGACAGGCAAGAGACGTCCGTCGAGTCACGGCTCGCGGAACATATTTTAGCACTCTTACCCATTGAGTGCTAATAGGTAGCAAGGGAAAACCGTCCTGTCAAGACAGAAAGATCAAGAGAAATGAGGGCATTACACAGGGGCACCCCATTTGGGGCGCCCCTGTGTCTTACCAACCGATGGCGAGGTAGTCCTGGATGGAGTTGGAGGCGAGTCTGCCAGCTCCAGCGGCGAGAATAACCGTGGCCTGTCCTGTGACGATGTCTCCACCGGCCCAGACCCCGGGCTTCATGGTCTTGCCCGTTTTGGGATCCGCGACCACGTAGCCCTTCTTGGTCAGCTGCATGTCCTTGGTGTTCTGGGTCAGGACGGGGTTGGCCCCGGCGCCGACCGCGACAACCGCCAGATCGCAGTCCAGGGTGAATTCGGATCCCTCGACCGGCCTGGGCTTGCGCCTGCCGGACTCATCCGGCTCGCCGAGCTCCATCTGCATGCAGCGCATGCCCTTGACTCGCCCTTGGTCGTCCCCGAGAAACCGAACCGGATTGGTCAAGAGGTAGAACTCGATGCCCTCCTCCTCGGCGTGGTGAATCTCGTCCACCCTGGCGGGCATCTCCGCCTCGGAGCGCCTGTACACGATGCGGACCTTGTCCGCTCCCATACGCAGGGCGGTGCGGGCGGAGTCCATGGCCACGTTCCCCGCGCCGATGACCACCACGTCCTTGCCCTGCATAAGCGGAGTGTCGTATTCGGGAAAAAGGTAGGCCTTCATCAGGTTGGCCCGGGTGAGGTATTCGTTCGCGGAATAGATGCCCACCAGGTTCTCCCCCGGGAGATTGAGGAAGGTGGGCAGCCCCGCTCCCACGCCGATGAAGACCGAGTCGAAGCCCTGGCCGAAGAGCTCGTCCACGTCCAGGGTCTTGCCCACAACCACGTCGTACTCGAATTTGACCCCCAGGCGCTCCAGATAGTGCAGCTCCGAGGCCACGATCTCCTTGGGCAGGCGGAACTCGGGAATCCCGTAGACCAGCACCCCGCCGCCCTTGTGAAAGGCCTCGAACACGGTCACTTCGTGGCCCTGCAGGATAAGGTCCCCGGCCACGGTGAGTCCGGCGGGGCCGGATCCAACAACCGCGATTTTCTTGCCCGTGGGCTCGGCCTTTGGCGGCAGCTCCCCTGAGCCATAGAGCCGCTCGTAGTCCGCCGCGAAGCGCTCCAGGTGACCAATGGCCACGGGCTTGTCCTTCTTGCCCAGGATGCACATTCCCTCGCACTGATCCTCCTGGGGGCAGACGCGTCCGCACACAGCAGGCAGGCTGTTCTTTTCCCAGATCTTGCGAATGGCCTTGGTAAACTCACCATCCCTGATATGGGCGATGAATCCGGGAATATCGATCCCGACAGGACACCCCTGAATACAGGCTGGCTTCTTGCACTGCAGGCAACGCTCTGCTTCCTTCCGAGCCAGCTCCGGGGAATACCCCAGAGGAACCTCGTCAAAGTTCTTGTTCCGTACATTCGGCTCCTGCTCAGGCATTTCCTGCCTGGGGATGCTCTCCTTCTTCTTGTCTTCGGCCATCTCCGCCTCCCTTTTGGGCTAGGATCCACCTCGCTTCTTCACCTCACGGCTGAAAAAGCGTCAATATCAACCGGAGCACGCCACCCTGCCGAAAAGCCCTCCTTCCGGAGGGATGCTCGCTGGTTTCCCTTCGGCATGAAAAACGTCCCAAGGGAAACTAGCTCGACTGGCACTCGCATTTGTACTTCTCGTAGGCCTGCTTTTCCTCGGGGACATAGGCCTGGAGCCTGGTGGTGAGCTCGTTGAAGTCCACCTGATGCCCATCGAACTCCGGGCCGTCCACACAGGCGAACTTGGTCTCCTTGCCCACGGTGATCCGGCAGGATCCGCACATCCCGGTGCCGTCCACCATGATCGTATTCAGGCTGACCAGGGTCTTCACATTGTATTCCGCCGTCATCTGGCAGCAGAACTTCATCATGGGCACCGGGCCGATGGCGATGACCTGGCGAACATCCTTGTTCTCCAGCGTCTCCTTGAGCTTGTCCGTGACAAAGCCGTGGTGCCCATAGCTCCCGTCGTCGGTGCACACGTGCAGCTCGTCCGAGGCGTTCCGCATGCGGTCCTCCATCATCACCAGGTCCTTGCACCGCGCGCCGATCACGGAGGTTACGTTGTTGCCCGCGTCCTTGAAGGCCTTGGTGATGGGATAGAGCACGGCCACGCCCGTGCCGCCGCCCACGCAGACGACCTCCCCGTCCAGCTTCTCGATGTCCGTGGGCCGGCCCAGGGGGCCGATCACGTCCATGAACTTCTCCCCCACCTTCATGCTCTTGAACAGGGCAGTGCTTTTCCCCACCACCTGATAAATAATGGTGATCGTGCCCCTTTTCGGGTTGGTCTCGGCCAGGGTCAGGGGAATGCGCTCCCCAGTCTCGTTGGCCCTCAGGATGACGAACTGTCCGGGCTGGGCCTTTTCCGCGATGAGAGGGGCGCTGATCTCGTTGAGGACCACCGACTCATCGGCCATTAATTCGCGTCGCAGGATCTCAAACATGCTCTTCCTCCGCCTGTTTGATAAAGTGAAGGATTCTCGGGGCCAACTGCGAATCGCCGCGCGTTGCGCGCTTGATACCGGGACGCGCCCGGATCGTCGCTTGAGCGGAGGACGAGGGAAGGCCCCTCGCCTTTACACCGTAACCGATTAAAACAATTGATGTTTGTCCAATGCGAACCTTGAAGAAAATTTGCGCAAGCGTAATACTAAATCCGGATCAGGTAAACCCCTCGGGCTCGCTTCTGTCCGGAAAGACCTCCCGGCCCGTAACGTGCCCGCTCCTTCCTGGAAATA
>Ga0207714_1002491_pt1 | contig 11094 bp, 16 predicted proteins | sample PonA232FremontCA_2_FD_187270 | JGI IMG/M metagenome (GOLD analysis project Ga0207714, IMG submission 187270) | Marine sediment microbial community from Fremont, CA, USA - Pond A23 Sediment 2 (SPAdes) | ecosystem: Environmental > Aquatic > Marine > Unclassified | place: USA: Fremont, California... | reverse complement strand
CGAAAGCAAACGACACCCTCGAGGTCGAGGGCACGAACGGGACGCTGAAAATCGCCGACGTTCGCTTCATCGTTTCCGAAGTGGAGCTGGAGGGGGAGGCCGACAGCGCGGAGTTCGAGACGGAGAAGCCTGTTCTCGTGGACTTTCCTCTCAACTCCTCCGACGTGGTCTCGGTCGCAAGCGACCGCGTCCCGCCGGGCACCTACAACGAATTTGAATTCGAGGTCGGGGATGCTGACCTGGACGAGGGCGAGGACGAAGCCGGCATTCAGCAGCTCCAAAACGACATCGAGGAGGCAGGCTTCAGCGACTGGCCCAACGAGGCCAGCCTGGTTGCGGTTGGGACCTTCACGCCGACCGACGGTCAGCCCCGCGAGTTTCGGACCTACTTCGACGCGGAAATTGAGGTGGAGGTCGAGATGGACGGTCGCACCTTCGAGGTCGGGTCGGGCGACCCGGCTCGCCAACTCACCGTCAGCCTGACCCCTTCCCGCTGGTTTGTCTCCGACGGGAACCCGATGGACCTATCGGCCGACAAGTACCAAAACGTCGAGGAGCCGGTCGAATTCGAAATCGAGTTTGAACAGGAAACCGAAGTTGAATTCGACGACTAACCTTCTGATGAGGCCAATCGGCGCCTCGGAGGATCCGCCCCCAGTGCAGTCGCTTGCACTGGGGGCGGGTCTGTTTGGGAGCGGCCCGACACACAAATGCCTCCCCTTCTCTCCTCGGGAGAACCCTGTCCTTCCCCTCCTTACGGTCCCTTCTGAGCAGACCCTGAGTTTCAGCCATCGGCCCAGAGGAGAATCTTGCGGTTAGAAACGGGGTTCAAAAAGGGGGTACCCAACTGGTGCCCGTCAGCACCGAGAGAGGCCGATTCCGACAGTCAGCAAAAACCGGTCGTTTATTGACAGGTCTCATGCCGCCTCGCCGAGCAGCAGGGGCCAGGAGGAGGGAACTCCGCTGGACGGACCTCATACCTGCACTCAACCGGAGTAATGTATATGATGTATAAAGCAGATGATTCGAAAACAGCTCTACATTACGGAGGGGCAGGACGAGGTGCTCAAGGATCAGGCGCGTAAGCTCGGCATCTCCGAAGCTGAGCTCGCCCGTCGGGCCCTCAGCGCGTTCCTGTCCGAGCGCTCGCCGACGGCCTCCCGGCGCCCGGAGGCGCTTCGGGCGCTGCTCGAGCGCACGCGATCTCTTTCTGAGAAGCACCGACTTCCCTCGGGCTACCAGTTCGACCGGGAAGACCTTTACGGGGAGCGGATTGGACGGCAATCCGGTTCTGACCGGTAGTGAGCGCCGTCTGGAGCCCACGACCGCAGCTCCCGTCAAACAGAAGCTCCGCCCGTGACGCCGTCGTATCTGCTCGATACCAACCTCCTCGTCTACTGCTTCGACGACCGGGAACCGGAAAAGCAAAAGCGGGCCCTCGAGCTTCTCGATCGGGTCGGGAGGGAGCCCAGCGCCGCGCTTCCGGCGCAGGTGCTCGGGGAGTTTGCCAACGTCATGCTCTACAAGATGGAGCCGCCGCTTCCTCCCGAAGAGGTCTACGAGCAGCTTCAGCTCTACAAGAAAGTCTTTCCCACCTATCCGCTGACGCCCGCCGTGTCCCTGGAGGCGGTGCGGGCCGTAAAGGAGCACAGCTTCCGCTACTTCGACGCGCAGATCTGGGCGACCGCGAAGCTGAATCAGGTGCCGGTCCTTCTGAGCGAGGACTTCCCGGTCGGAGCGACCGTCGAGGGCGTGAGCTTCGAAAACCCGCTCGCCGAGGAGTTCGACCTTTCGGAGCTCTAACTCGCAAAAGGCCGCGACCGACGCTGGAGGGCCTCCGCTATCGGCTCGCTGAGGAGCGAGACGGGCACCTACCAATTGGGAGGCTCGGTCGTGGGCGTTGCCGCGCGGGCGCCACGAAGCGACCGGTCAGCGCGCCCTGAGAATAGCGGAAAGATCCTCCGATAACACCCGATACGTTCGGTTTATCAAAAGGGGACGTCTCGAGGCCGGCCTCCGGCCGACCGACAAAATTTTCGAACTGCCGCAGTCTACATGCGTTTTGCATGCGGGTTGCATGAATCCTTCTATTGGAGGGAGCATTCTTGCGTTCGGAAACTCAACTTCTCAAAATAGGCCTTCTGACTATGGCAAACTTGACCGTCAAAGACCTATCAGACTCCCTCTACGAAAAGCTCAAGTCCCGGGCCCACACCAATCGGCGCTCAATCGCCTCGGAGGTGACGGTTATTCTGGAGCGGGCCCTCGGAGAACGCGCCACCCCTGAGGAAGACCTGCTCCAACGGGCCGAGCGGCTCCGTGAGCGGACGCCGACCCGCCTTACCGAAGAAAAGCGCCAGGAGGCCATTCGGCGAGGTCGCGCGTGACGGGAGGTCGCGCATGACGGACCACCCTGAGCGTTCTCATTTCACATCCCCAAGGTCGATGATCGTCGCCGATAACACGCTCATCAGCTATTTTACAATCGAGGGCGAGTTTACCGAAGAGGCAACCAGTGTCCGGCAGAAGGATCCGGAGTGGGCGGCCCCGCTGCTCTGGCGAGCCGAGTTTTTGAACGTGCTCTGGCTTCACGTGCGCCAGGGAGAGTTTGGCCTCGATCTGGCGATCCAACACATAGACTTGGCCGAGGACCTGGTCGATGGCCGGAGCTACGACGTGTCTCCGACAGAGGTGCTCCGCCTGGCCGTCGAGTCCGGTTGTTCAGCCTGCGATTCCCACTACGCGGCCCTCGCACTCGGGTTGGGCGTTCCCCTTCTCACCCACGATGGGGAGGTGCTGGAGGCGTTTCCGGAGACGGCCGTCCACCCGAACGATTTCCTTACGGGGAAACGGCCGTAGCGCGGCCCCGCGAAGGCACTTCGGAAGCGGCTACTCGGGAGCCTGGACGGTAGGGCATTTTCCCCCCGACAACAACCGATACCTTCCCCTTATCGGTCTTTATAGGCTCAAAAGCCGGAATATTTGCAGGAGTCGGGCTTCTGAGCTCGCACTCCAATTCAACAGCCTGCCTTCTCGTCTACTAGCCTCCGTCTACTGGGCCCGCGCAGGGTTCTCGTCACCAGCCCGGGGCTCTTCATCGGCGGCTCGGTCGAGGAGGTCTCCCATAAGCTCCTCCGGCTTGACGTTCTCTTCCTCGGCAACGGCTTGTCCGAAGCGCTCCAGCGCGTCGAGATGGGCAAACTGGGCCTCCGCGTCGAGCCGAGTGATCTTCTCCGACACGGCCGGCATCACGAGCTCATCGAGATGCCTTCCTCCTCGGCCAGATCGCGGACCTTCTCGTGCAGGGAATCGGGAAGTCGAACGGTAAGTGCACCCATGGCTCTGTGTGCCTCCTGGTCTATTCGATTGCGCGGAGAAATTCTCCTGGCCTCATTACCTCGATCCCAAACTGGCTGGCGGCCGTGAAGTCGACGGTATTGAAGGTCACGAGCCGGCTGGGCAGGGGACTTTTCGTAGGCGCCGTCCGGCGGAAGCGAGAGTAGTTCAACAGAAAAGCCCGAGCCCCCCGTGCCCATCGGAGACGGGAAGAGACGTGCCGCTCCTGCAGACCAATTTTTCCGATCTCAGCAGGCCGTCGTCTCTCCGCCGGATGTCCGGGGAGGTGCGTCTCGGAATCGGACTGAATTGCGCTCCCGGCGGGGTGTCTTTCAGGGCAGGATGTCGCCTGGCGCAGTCGCATCCGCGCCACGGCCCTCCTCGAGAGGCGCCCCCCGGCGCCTCGAGTTCAACCGGACCTCCTGCGTCCAGATCGGGGATTGGGACTATGTTAACATTGGCTTTTTCCCACCAGGCGGCAGGCTGTAACTGAGCAGCCGCCCCTAGAACCGACAGAACCAGGCCAACAGGGCAGACCCCCCGTTCGCTTCGTCGCTCTGAGCGGTGGGCGAGCCCTTCGAGGAAACCAGTACAACGGTTTTCTCTCCTTAATACTCGAATCTGACCTCCAATGAACCAATTTCATAAACTCCTCTCTCGATTTCTTTTCCTTTTTGCCCTCACCGCAGGCCTGATGGCCGCGCCCCTCATCGCCGGGCCCCTTTCGCCCACCCTCGACCCGCCGGGCCTCATCGAGCACCTTCGCGCCGAAATCGGCTCCAAGGACGCGATGCGGCAGCAAAACGCCCTAGTGGACGTCATCGTGCTCAGCCGGTGTGAGGCCTCCTGCACGGTGAGCTTCCAATCGATTCCCGACAAGATGCTTCGCGTCGAGAACGAAAGCGGCGTCGGCCCGGTGATGGACCTAAATGCCCTCGTCCCTGACCTGATGAAGGCCTACCGCAGCGGCCCGGCCGACGGCTACCGCCTCCTGGCGCTCTCCGCGCTTGTGAACATCGGCAACGTTCGGGCCCTCGAGCAGCTCGCCACCGAAAGCAGCGACGGCTCCAGCCAGCAGTCCAAGCGGGTAGACCAGCAGACCCAGCGGTCCCTTGCCGCCTTCTACCTGGAGAAGTACCCCGAGCTTAACGGGAGGATGGGGCGCGCAATGACCTTCTCGGTTGAGGACGTCCGCCGCGCAGAAAGCGTCCGGGTCAAGCTCGCGAAGAAAGAAGCCAAGGCCACCGCCGGGAACTAACGGACAGGGGACGCCTCCCCAGTAGAGTTCTTCACACCAGGCCCGCGAGGGGATTCCTTGCGGGCCTTTTTTATTATGGTGCGGAGGGAGTTACTGTGTGGCGCTCGTCAATCCGGTGCGCCCCGGCTGTATCGGGGCCACAGGTCGGTCTCCAGGCTCGATGTTAGTGGCCCGAAGGTCAGCCTTATGGGCAAAATCAGCGCGGTGCACACCGACCGTTGCGCCAGAAGTCCTTCCACGGTTTGGCGCTCCTGTTCACCTTTCAGTTTGTCCTGACTCCACCCTGACCGACTCAAACAGCCCCTCCCGAGCCCCAGCGGTTCGTACCGCGCCAATTCGTACTTGCGCCAAGCGGTCCCGCGGCACGGACGGACCTGACCCTTGGCGTACCGCAGGCCAAACATCGAAAAGACATCATGGTCCCTCTTCATTCTCATAGCTTCGACGGCGGTTCTGCGGCTGGCTGGTGCCCTTGGAGTCAGCTCTCTCGCTTCGTGGCAGGCCGCCGCGAGGATCGGCCTCGCCATCATGTTTTTTGTTCACGGGGGCTACGCACTTCTCGGGCATGAAGTACGACTATGGCGCGATGATGCCCGCCTCACCGGGAGCCTTTGGGCCGTTACCCTGACCGGTATCTTGGAGATTGCAGGAGCAATTGGACTGCTCACTCCCCGAACACAGAAGGCGTCAGCAGTTTGCCTGATCGTTCTTCCGGTGGCCCTCTTTCCAGCGAACGCATACGCTGCGCTCAACGACCTTCCCTTTCGCGGCCAGCCGCCCAGGAGGCTCTGGGTCAGGGCCCTGATACAACTTTTCTTCGCATGGGTCATCTGGTGGACCGCGGTCAGGGGCAGGGCTGGTTCACGATTACGAAGGTCGCCGGCCCGTCTTTCGGATCGAACGAGCCGCGTTCCGTTTTCGGATCTGCACTAGGCCTGCGCTTTCATTGAAAGCGATCTTCTGCTCCATTGGCGTTCTTCTGGATTCGCCACATGCTCATTTGGCCCGGTGAATCCGGCTGTATCCTCTGGACAATCTTTGCCCATCAGCATGCTTGGCCCGCTCAGCACGGCGCCTGGACCGAGTGGCCGACGGGAACGTCCGTTCCGCGAACAACTCCATCCGGGGTTCCCACAGTCCCCCGACCGTCCCACCGGCGGTCCTACGTCTCTCCCGATCGAGACACGAATTGACGAGGATTCGCTCGGCGGTTCCGATTCTCCGAACGAATCGGACCAGACGTCCTATCTCGCCGCCTCTTCTCATGGATGCACGGTTCCAATTTCTCGATGAGCTGCGGCGACGGAGCGTATTCAAGGTCGCGGCGGCGTACGTCGTCTCCGGATGGCTTCTTCTGCAGGTGGCCTCGATCGTCTTTCCGGCGTTCGCGTTTCCCGAGTGGATGTTACGGACCACGTTCATCGCGCTCGTGGCTGGCTTTCCCCTTGCCTGCATCATCGCCTGGGCCTATGATCTCACCGCCACGGGCCTCCGTCGCGACGAGGGCCCGGAACCAACCCTGACCTCCGTTGAGGAGGGGCAGCAGGCAGAGCCCCCAACCCCTCCGTTCTCAATCTCCTGGGAGACCGTGCTGGCGGGGCTCGTGCTGACGGCGGTGGTCGCGGGTGGAGTTCTCGGGCTCTACACCCTGCGCCCGTCGCCCTCTCCCCACCTGGCCGTCCTGCCGTTTCGCGTGCTGAGCACCGATCCCGGGGCCGACGTCGTGGCCGCCGGCCTGATGGAAACGCTCACGAGCACAGTCACCCAGCTCGGGCAGTTCGAGAAATCCCTCTGGGTCGTTCCCGCCTCCGAAATTACAGCGGCGATGACGCCCAGTGCCGCCCGCAATCGGTTCGGCGTGTCGCTCGTGGTCAACGGCAGTCTCCAGTTCGAGGGTGACAACGTCCGTCTCACGCTCAACCTCATCGACGCGAAGACCGAGCGGCAGCTTCGATCGCGCCAGATCGACGTAACGGAGCGCGGCGTGATGGGCCTGCAGGACGAGGCCACCCGCCACCTCGCACGGATGCTCAACGTCCGGCTCTCTTCTCAGCAAACGTCCCAGCTCGCCCGCGGCGTTTCTTCGCATCCCGATGCCGGCCGCCTGTATCTGGAGGCCCGCGGTCTTCTGCGCAACGCGACCTCTCCGTCGACCCTCGACGACGCCATCGCACGGTTCGAGCAGGCCCTGGTCCTCGACTCGACCTTCGCCCTCGCGGCCGCCGGGCTGGGCGAGACCTACTGGCGGAAGTATCGGCAGACCGAAGACGTTCAGTGGGTCGAAACGGCACTGCAGCACAGTCGGCACTCTCTTGCGCTCGACTCCACTCTCGCCCCCACGTGGATCACGCTGGGCATCCTCCGGCGCGACCAGGGCCACACCGAGGCCGCCGTCCACGCGTTCGAACGGGCCCTGGCCATCGATCCCGGGACCGCTGATGCCTACCGCCATCTCGCCTCTGTGTACCGGCGCCAAGGCCATCTGAAGCAGGCAGAGGCCACTTATCGACAGGCCATTGCCCGGCAGCCCGAATACTGGCGCGGGTACAACGCGCTCGGGGCCTTTTACTACAGTCAGGGCCGGTACGAGGACGCCGTCGCCCAGTACACACAGGGCCTGCGCCTCGCCCCGGCCAACCCGTCGCTTCTGAACAACGTGGCCGTGGCGTACTGGCAGATGCGCCGCCTCGACGACGCCATGCAGATGTTCGAGCGCATCCTGGCGGTGGACTCCACCCGCATCACCACGCAGTCCAACCTGGCCACGGCCTACTTTTACCTGGGCCGGTACGATGCAGCCGGCCGGCTCTTCAAGAGCGCCTGGGCGCAGCAGCCGAAGGATCATGGGCTGGCCAGTTCCCTCGCCGACGCCCAGTCCTGGGGCTCGACGCCCGACCGTGCCCCGGCCTCGTACCGGCGCGCCATCACGCTCGCAAAGGAGCAGCTGTCGGTTCGGGGCCAGGACCCCTTCCTGCTGGCCAGTCTTGCCCAGTACTACGCCCGCTTAGACGACCCCGACAGCGCGCGCGTCTGGCTTCGGGCGGTAGAAGAGGTCGTTGATCCGGCATCGACCGACGTGGTGACGGCGTTTAGTCTCGGGGCGCTGCACGAGTCGTTGGGCAACCGCGACCGGGCGCTATCGTGGATGCGCCGCGCACTGGACCGCGGACATGGATGGATTCCGCTCGCCTACTCCCCCTGGCTCGCTGATCTGCGCACCGATGCGCGCATCCGCTCCCTGCTCCAGACCCAGAACCTCGACGCCCTCCTCGACCGCCCGCCTCTGAACGACCCAGACTGAGTTCCTTCTAAGACGGCTTCTCGTTTTCCTTCCTCCCTACTTTCCTACTCCCATGCCTTCTTCTCCGACGCCCGGGCTGCGCTGCGCGGCCCTGCTTCTGGCCGTTGCCGTGGCCAGTCTCGCTCCCCCCTCCGCCGCGCAAAACCGGAGCGACCGCTATCTCATTCAGGTGTCGCCCGACGACTCCACCTGCCGGTACCAGATCCAGGACCAGCCCGACCAAGACGTCTTTCTGATCCGTCCGGGAGGCCTTCTTACCGTGCAGGCCCGAGGCGGACTGTGGGTGGACGTCTCTGTGGAGGACAATCCGCGCGGGATTCCGGGAACGCGAAATCAACGAAGCCTTGCGCTCCGAGACAACGCGCCGCGCGACACGCTGACGGCCCGCAGCGCCATCGGCCGGTCGACGGAGCATCGCGTGCGCATCCAGTGCTGCCTCGAGCGCGGCCGCCGCACGGACGAATGCCCACAGTGGAGGGATGCTCTCCCCCCGGAAACGACAACTGGGGACGCCACTCCGCGCCGGATGCCTCCGCCGCACTCTTCCCGAGCGATGCGCGGTCCATCGGCGATGCCCGACCCGGCCGTCCTTCCGGTTCCCTTCCCCCCTGCCCCGCTGCCCCCCGGCGGCCCCGTGATGCGCGTGGAGGAAGAGTAGACGGAACCGAGACGGACCGCGGTCGGCTTATTTGACGGCCACGGGATGCTGTGTTGCTGAACGTCAAGTTCCGGGATGAAGCGACGCGTCAAACGGAGATCCGTTTTTCAAAACGCCGTAGCAAATGTGGAGCAGGGCTAACGTATAAGATTGCCGTGAAGGAGTCGTCTCATGTAGTCGTTGTCCCAGCCCGCCTGTTTGCGTCGGCCCTTGATGCTGGTGTCCGTCTCTGAATCGCTTTTCAGCAGGTTCAGGGCCATTTTCCGAAGCACCGCCCAACCCAAGGCGGCAGTCTCATCGCGAACGCGACTCTGGTCCTCATCGAACGTAACGTCTAGAACCCAATGCAGGCTGTTCTCAAGGGAGGAGTGCCGGCGGGCGGCGTCTTCTAAGGCCTTATCTTCTGCCTCCCGACTGGACAAGAAGTAGCGGATCTCTGCGTTGGTCTCGGATTTTCCTTTTACGGTTCGAATGGCCTGGGCTCCAACGACGGACTTGAGCTGAGGCCATCGGGAAAGCGCCTCAGACTCGGAGGCCTCCGAGCAAGTGAAGACCCGACGGCGCACTACTCGGCCATGGGATTCGTCGAACCCATCGCTTCGAAGCCGGGACTCGGCTCCTCGTTCGAAGGCTCCGGATCCGAAACATCGCTCCTCGAAGTGGGCCTGAACGGCCCTGTAGGCCGTTTCGTGGTTGGCCTTCAGGGCCAACAGGTAGTCGGCCTTCTCCCCCAGGATCTCTTCGGCGATCTCTGTCTCTCGGCCCATCGCGTCGATCGTAACCAGCGCTCCTTCCAGATTAAGGGCAGCCTTTCGCCTCTGGAATAGCGGTGATCTCGTTCGATTTCTCATCGACGACCTCCTGAGCGAGAACAAGGGATTGCTCGCTTGCCCACGCACTTACGACGTGCAGAGGCGACTGCTCTTTTCCGTGGTCGAAGGAACGCCGAATGGTCTTCCCGTCGATGGCGACGAGCTCTCCATCAGGATCCTCCGCCTGCGATTCGGCCCACTCGGTGAAGCATGCCTCGAAGGCTTCCGCGTCAATCAGACTGAAAACCCGGCGGAACGTGTCGTGGGTAGGGATGCCATTTTCCAGTTCTAAAAATTCGGAGAGCCAAGACGTTTTGCTCTTCCCGTAGAGGACGATATCCTCGTAGCTCTCGGCACCGGCGATTGCCGCACAGACGGCGATTGCCAGGATATCGGTGAGCGGATAGATGACGTTCCCGTCCTCTCTCGGGTCCGAGAAGCTGCCGGCAAGCACATTCATGGGCCGAATCGGGCGGAACAAGGTGCAGAACAGGCCCTCGGCCTATCAGAGGACGCCGAATCCCGTTTCCTTCACGCTGGCTTTATACGTTTGCCCTGGAGGGGCCCCTCCGGTAAAGGGCCCCCCTGCCGGGCACTCCTGCCTCGAACTACTGTCTCCGATCGACGCCCCACAGGCCCATGACGACAGGCAACGCTTCTCTTGGCGACCGACTCGCTCGGGCTGTGCACTTCGTCCGGCGGGACGACGGCACGGACGTGCCGACTCTGTCTCTTCTCGTCCTGGCGATGAGCTTTCTCCTGACCCAGAACGGCCTGGACAGCCCGGTGGGAATCGCCGTCCTCGCGCTACAGGTCGGGCTTCTCGCCCGAATCAATCACCTACGCGGTGCGTCCACGTAGCCCCGTGAGCCCCTAAAAACGAGGGGTGCGACCTCGTGCTGCCCACCCTCGTCGGAGGGCCGACCGGACAGACGCCCGCCGACAGAAGCAGCTCCGACGCCAACCGCAGAACGGCTCTTCCCAGTGCCATGGTGCCCTCCACCGCCCACGAAGAGCAGCCCGTCGACGAGATCGATTTCTGGAGCTCCTACCCAATCAACTGGCCGAGCCTCTACGCAATAGCGGCGTTGATGCTCGGGACCATCGGCCTGAGTCTGTGGGCCGGAGCGTATAGGACCGCCGCGACCACGGCCCTGATCGCTGCGGGCGGCGCAGGGGTCGCCTACGACGGCATTCTCGACCACCTCGGGCAGCGGGGGGACCGACGGTGGTACTGGGCGGGCCTCGGGATGTGGGGACTGGTCACGGTCTGGAATCTGGCCTGGCTCACAGTAGCCTGGTTCGCCCGCGGCGGATAATCCCCACTCCGCACGCCTCGCTGGGGGACGGACGGGAGACGTCCCTCCACGCTCGTTGCTTGTGTTTCCGAACACCGCCTTGACCGCCGATGCGTACCGACACCGCTCCGAACTGGTTCAGCCCCACCACCAACTGGCGGGACGCCCTGCGGACCGCCGCGATGGTTTTCGCCGCGTTTGCGGGCGTCCACGTGCTGATGTGGTCCCTCTCCCTCGAGCCCTTCGCGTGGACGGAGATCCTGCAGGCCGTGCTGCTCGGACTCCTGGGTGGAGGACTTCGACGAGCGGCGCCGCTGTCCAGGAGGCACCTTCGGGCAGTCGCCCCCGAGCAGCTGCGCGTGACGCTGTCGGCGCTGGTGATCGCAGGACTCTTCGTCGCCCTGTTCGGAATTATGAGCATTGGGGAGCCG
>Ga0207714_1002490_pt1 | contig 11104 bp, 8 predicted proteins | sample PonA232FremontCA_2_FD_187270 | JGI IMG/M metagenome (GOLD analysis project Ga0207714, IMG submission 187270) | Marine sediment microbial community from Fremont, CA, USA - Pond A23 Sediment 2 (SPAdes) | ecosystem: Environmental > Aquatic > Marine > Unclassified | place: USA: Fremont, California... | reverse complement strand
TGCGCGAAGTCGCCGAAGGCGCGGCGCTGACCGTCACCAGCCACGTCACGGGCGTGGACCGCAAGCGCCTGCACATCTGCCACAGCATGGCCGCCGGGGGCGAGGAGATCGCCACCGAGGAGGTCATGGCGCTGCACGTCGACCAGAACGCGGGGCGCACCGCCCCCTTCCCCGAGGACGTCGCCGCGCGCGCCCGCGATCTCGCGACCGCGCCGCCGGACTGGGCGGGCCGCGCCATCGCCCCCGTCGCATCCGACGCCCCGGTATCACCCGAACAAAGGGGAGGCTGACGCATGAGCGAGGCCGTCACGACGACCCGCGACAACGGGGTGCTGGAAATCACCCTGAACCGCCCGAAGGTCAACGCCATCGACCGCGCCACCTCGATCGCGCTGGGCGAGGCCTTCGCCACGCTGCGCGACGATCCCGAGCTGCGCTGCGCCGTCATCACCGCCGCCGGGGACAAGATGTTCTCCGCCGGCTGGGACCTCAAGGCGGCCGCTGCCGGCAACGAGGAGGAAGTCGGGCTGTGGTGGCACACCGACTACGGGCCGGGCTCCTTCGCCGGGCTGACGGAACTGTGGGACCTCGACAAGCCCGTCATCGGCGCGGTCAACGGCCTCGCGCTCGGCGGCGGGCTGGAGCTGGCGATCGCCTGCGACCTCCTCGTCTGCGCCGAGCACGTCGAATTCGGCCTGCCCGAGGTGCCGCTGGGCATCGTGCCGGACTCCGGCGGCCTCCAACGCGTGCCCAAGTACCTGCCGCACCGCATCGCCGCCGAGCTGCTGCTGCTGGGCCGGCGCATGCCCGCCGACGAGGCGATGCACTACGGCATGGTCAACGCGGTCGTGCCGCAGAGCCAGCTCATGCCCACGGCGCGCGGCTGGGCGCGCACGATCGCCGATGGTGCGCCGCTGGCGGTGCAGGCGATCAAGGAGGTCCTGCGCGAAACCGACGGGCTCTCGGTGCGGGAGAGCTTCGACAAGCTGCGCAGCGGCGAACTCAGGAGCTTCCCCAAGGTGCTGCTCAGCGAGGACGCCAAGGAAGGCGTTGCCGCCTTCGCCGAGAAGCGCGCGCCCAATTTCCGCGGCGTTTAACCCCGACCGGAGGGCCACGCGATGGATTTCGCCCTCACGACCGAGCAGGAACTGATCGTCGAGAGCACGCGGCGCTTCGTCGCGGACGAGTGCATGCCGCACGAGCCCGAGGTCGAGCGACTGGACGACGTGCCCGCCGCGCTGCAGGAGCGCATCCGCGCCAGGGCGATCGAGAACGGCTTCTACGCCGCCAACATGCCCGAAGCGTTGGGTGGCGGCGGCCTGGACACCCTGACGCTCAGCCTCATGGAGCGCGAACTGGGGAAGACGAGCTTCGCCCTCCAGGCGCTCGTGCACCGGCCGAGCAACATCCTGCGCGCCTGCACCGAAGACCAGGCCGAGAGCTACCTTTATCCCGTCATTCGGGGCGAGCGCATGGAATGCGTCGCCATGACGGAACCCAATGCCGGCTCCGACCTGCGCGGGATGGAGACCACGGCCGTCCGCGACGGCGACGACTGGGTCGTCAACGGCACGAAGCACTTCATCTCGCACGCCGATCTGGCCGATTTCACCGTGCTCTTCGCCGCCACGGGCAGCGAGGACACCCCGCGCGGCAAGCGCAAAAAGATCACCACCTTCCTGGTGGACCACGACACGCCGGGCATGCGGGTCAACCGCGGCTACCGGAGCCCGTCGCACCGCGGCTACCACAACAGCGTGCTGACCTTCGACGACTGCCGCGTGCCGCCCAGCCGTGTGCTTGGCGAGGTGGATCAGGGGTTCGAGGTGGCGAACACCTGGCTCGCCCCGGCGCGGCTGACGGTCGCCATCCAGAGCGTCGGCCGGGCGCAGCGCGCCCTGGCGCTGGCGGCTGACTGGGCGGCCAACCGCAAACAGTTCGGTCAGCCCATCGGGCGCTTCCAGGGGACGAGCTTCAAGCTCGCCGACATGGCGACCGAGATCGAGGCGGCGGAGATGCTGTGTCTGCGCGCCGCGTGGCGCCATGATCAGGGCGTGATGACGGACACCGACGCCGCGATGGCCAAGCTCTACGCCACCGAGGCGCTGGGCCGCGTCGCCGACAACGCCGTGCAGATCTTCGGCGGCATGGGGCTCGTGGACGAGATGCCCGTGGAACGCCTGTGGCGCGACGCCCGCCTGGAGCGCATCTGGGACGGCACCAGTGAGATTCAGCGCCACCTCATCTCCCGCGCCATCCTGCGCGAGCACGAGCAGTGAGGCGGCCGTGTCGAGCAGCACCCTGACGGCGGCACGGCGCCGCAACCTCCGGCGCGTGCTCAATCCCCGCCACGTCGCCGTGATCGGGGGCGCGGCCGCGGCCGAAGCGGCGCGCCAGCTCGACGCACTGGGGTTCGACGGGCCGGCGTGGCCGGTCAATCCGCGCCGGGACACACTTGCGGGGCGCCGGTGCTATTCGAGCGTGGCCGAGCTTCCCGAGGCCCCGGACGGTGTCGTGGTCGCCGCCCCGGCCGCGCAGTGTCCCGGCATCTTCGCCGAGCTGGCCCGCATCGGCGCGGGCGGCGGGGTGTGCTTCGCCGCCCACTTCCGCGAGGACGGCAACCCGGAGCTGGAAGCCGAGCTGGTGGCGGCGGCCGGCGAGAGCGTGCTCGTCGGGCCCAACAGCCACGGCATCCTCAACCTCCTGGACCGCGCGGCGCTGTGGCCGGACGATCACTGCGCCGAGCCCGTGGACGCGGGCGCCGCGCTCATCAGCCAGAGCGGCAACGTGGCCCTGAACGCCACCTTCCACCGCCGCTCGGTGCCGCTCAGCCACGTGATCAGCACCGGAAATCAGGCCCAACTTGAGGTCGGGGATTTCATGGACGCGCTGCTGGACGACCCGCGCGTCCACGCCATCGGCCTCTTCATCGAGGGCATGACCGATGTGCGCGGCTTCGCCCGCGCGGCCCGGCGCGCGCTGGAGCGGGACGTGCCGGTGGTGGCGCTGAAGGTCGGGGCGTCGGTCCAGGGGGCGCGCGCCACGCTGGGCCACACGGGGTCGCTCTCGGGCGCCGACGCGGCCTTCCAGGCGCTCTTCGACCGCCTGGGTGTGATGCGCGTCGCCACGCCGGCCGAGCTGCTGGAGACGCTCAAGCTCTTCACCACCACGCGCCGGCCGGCGGGCAGACGGCTGATGTCACTGTCGTGCTCGGGCGGCGAGGCGGCGCTGGCCGGCGATCTTGTGAGTGGGTCCGGCATCGACCTGCCGGCGCCGTCCGAGGACGCGGCGGCGCGGCTGGCGGAGGTCTTCGCCATTCCGCGCGAGTCGGTCGGCAACCCGCTGGACTACAACACGGCCGTGTGGGGCGACGTCGACGCCTGCGCCGAGGGCTTCACCACGGCCCTGGGCGACGGCTGTGACCTCGGCGTCCACTTCCTGGATTTCCCCCGCGCGGAAGCGTGCGACCCGGCCAACTGGCGGGCCGCGCGCGATGGCTTCCTGCGGGCGCACGCGCGCATCGGGCGCAGTTCGGCGATGATCGCGACCTTCGCCGAGTGCTTTTCGGAGCCCGACCGCCGCGCCTGTGTCGATGCCGGCGTCGCCCCGCTCCAGGGCCTGCGGCCGGCGGTCACCGCCCTGACGCACGCGGCTGCCCACGCCGAGCGCCAGCCGCGGCTGCTCGCGGAAGATCCCTGGCCCGGCCCGCTGGCGGGTGCGCAACCACCAAGGCCGCCGAGCCTGGTGGACGAAGCCGAGAGCAAACGCCGGCTGGCCGCCCACGGCCTGACGATTCCCCCCGGGCGGGCCGTCGCGCTCGACGAGGTCGGCGACGCCGCGGCGGCCGTCGGTTTTCCCGTCGTGGTGAAAGGGCTCGGGCTCGCCCACAAGACGGACGCGGGCGCCGTGGCGCTCAAGCTTGAAAGCGCCGAGGCGGCGACGCACGCGGCGCACACCATGGCCGAACGGCTGGCGGAAACGGGTGCGGACCCGGCGCGCTGGCTGGTCGAGGCCATGGTCCCCGACGCGGTTGCCGAGCTGATCGTGGGCGTGACGCGCGACGCCACCGTGGGGCCGGTGCTCGTCGTCGGCGACGGCGGGGTGTTCGCCGAGCTGATCGGGCGCACGCGCACGCTGCTGCTTCCCACGACCGCCGCGCGCGTTCGCGACGCCATCACCAGCCTCACCACCGGCCAGCGGCTGCTGGGCCAGCGCGGCGACGCCGGGGGCGATCTGGACGCGGCGGTGGATGCGTGTTTCGCGGTCGCCACCTACGCGGAAGCCAACGCCGAGGCGATCGCCGAGATCGACGTCAATCCGCTTCTCGTGCGCCCGGCAGGGCGGGGAGCCGTCGCGGCCGACGCGCTTGTGGCCGAGGTGCCACACGCCTGACGCGCACATTGGGCAAATCGGCCCGAAAGATCGGTCAAAACCCGCGCAGATGGGATAAGCGGGGGCGGCCATGGCCCGGGTACGGTTTTTCGCAATGGGGCGCGCGGCCGTGCTTCACGCGGCGGCGCGCCCATAAGAACCACCCCACAACGCGGGAGGCATTCCAATGCTTGGAGGTTCCATGACACCGACGTTGAACGGCATCGCGCGCCGGGCCGGCGCGGTCTTGGCGGGTGTTGCGCTGGCGGCCGGCGTGGCCACCGGCTCTGCCGCCGCGGCCGACAAGCCGACCATCCGCTTCGGCGTGCCCACCTGGACGGGCGTGACCGTGAAGAGCGAGGTCGCCGCGCAGATCCTGGAGCACATGGGCTACGCCACGAAGCAGACCACGGCCAGTCCGGCTGTCGCGCTCAACACCATCAAGTCGGACGAACTCGACGTCTATCTCGGCGGCTGGATGCCCACCGAGAAGGAGATGATCGACCCGCTGGTGGAGAACAACGAAGCGAAGGTTCTCACCACCAACATCTCCGACGCCATCATGGGCCTGGCGGTTCCCAAGTACGTCTGGGAAGCCGGCGTGAAGACGGAAGCCGATCTCGCCGAGCATGCCGGCAAGTTCGACAAGAAGATCTATGGCATCGAAGCCGGCAGCGGCTTCAACAAGAACATCAAGGAAGCGATCGACAACGATCGTCACGGGCTGGGTGACTGGCAACTTATCTCATCCAGCACATCGGGCATGCTTGCCCAGACGGAGCGGGCTATCCAGAAGGATGACTGGATCGTCTTCCTGGGCTGGGAGCCGCACTGGATGAACATCCGCTTCGACATCAAGTACTTGAAGGCGGTGGGCGAGCCCAAGATCGCGGAAACCACGAGCGACGTGCTCACGGTCGCCAACATCAAGCTGGGTGAGCGGCACCCCGACGTGGAGACCTTCTTCTCGCAGTACGTCGTCCGCAAGGACGAGCAGTCCAAGTGGGTGCTGCAGCACGGCCAGCAGGACATGCCGGCTGAAGAGGTCGCATCCCAGTGGATCGCGGGCAACCTGGACCGCGTGGCCGAGTTCCTCGACGGCGTGAAGGCGCGCGACGGCCAGCCGGCGATCGAGGCCGTGAAGGCCGCGGTCGGGTCCTGATTCAGGCGTGCAATCCGGCGCGCCCGCCCGCGTGACGGGCCGCCGGGCCCGATACAAACGAACGGCCCCGGATGGCCGGGTGTTCCAAGTGGAGCGCCCGGCCATCTGCGTGACGCGAGCGGGGAGACGGCATGGCGAGCCGGGCCGCGGACCGCCGCCACGAGCCCGTGAACGGCGCCCTGGCGATGCAGGGGGCGGTGGTCGCGTTCACCGTTCAGGACGCGGGCGTGAAGTGGCTGCTTCAAAGCTATGCGCTGCCCGAGATCCTGGCCCTGCGCGCGGCCATCGTGGTCGTGTTGATGGCGGTGCTGCTGGGCGTGCGCCGCCGGCTCGGCCAAACCCTTCGCCTCGACCAGCCGGTGCAGGTTTTCGCGCGGGGCGGGCTCATCGTCGCCGCCTTCTTCGCCTATTTCACCGCGCTCGACCACATGCCGCTGCCGGACGTCGTGGCGATCTTTTTCGCCGCGCCCCTGATCCAGAGCCTGTTGTCGTGGCCGCTGCTCGGGGAAGCTGTGGGCTGGCGGCGCGTGCTCGCCGTCGTGGTCGGTTTCTTGGGCGTTCTCATCATGGTCGGACCGGCGGGCGCGCTCTACGGCTGGTCCGCGCTGGCTGCCGTTGCCTCGGCGGTGTTCTACGCCGGGGCCATGGTGTGGAGCCGGGCCCTGGGCCCGCGCGCGAGCCCCACACAGCTTACCTGGACGACGAACCTCGCCTTTCTGCTGGCCGGGGGCGTGTTGACACCCTTCGTCTGGCAGGCACCGGGCAGCCTCGATCTGGCGCTCTTCACCGCCGTGGCCGGCCTGTCTTTCCTCGGGCACATCGCCCTGGCAACCGCCTACACCCTGGCGCCCGTGTCCATCGTGGCACCCTTGGACTACACGGCGATGCCGCTGGCGGTGCTGCTGGGCGTGGCGATCTGGGGCGACTGGCCGACCTGGGGCACGGTGGCGGGCGTGCCGCTGGTGATCGCCAGCGGCGCCTTCATCGTGTGGCGCGAGCGCCGGCTCAAGCGGCTGGGACTGGCCTGACGGTGGCGCCCGCGTGTCAGGTGGGGTCGAGCGCGTAGCGCGAGAGCACGTCGAAGGTCACCACGGCCAGGGCTTCCTCGTGCGTGGCGCGGAGCACGACCGGCGGTGCGACGCCGGCATCGTGGGCCTCTTTCCAGCGGCCGATGCAGAGGCACCAGCGGTCGCCGGGCTTGAGGCCCGGAAACCCGAACTGAGGCCGCGGCGTGGAGAGGTCGTTGCCCTGCTGGGCCGTGAACGCCAGGAAGTCCCGCGTCATCTCGGCACAGACCACGTGCAGGCCGAGATCGTCGGGACCGGTCGCACAGCACCCCGTGCGGTAGAACCCCGTGACCGGATTGGAGCAGCATTCGGCCAGGGGCTCGCCGAACACATTCAACGCGTCGCCGTGCGGGTCGTGTTCGGTCATGCGAAATCTCCGTACATTCGCCGACGGAGGTAGCGTACGGCGGCCCGTCATGCAAAGACAAACCGTTGCGGCGGGTTGGTGCAGGCCGCGCTTTTGGGCTAGCGCTTCGGGTAGGTCACCAGGCGAGTCGGGAGGCACTGTGGGACACGCATCCAGTGCGAAGGATGCCGACGTCGATCTGGCGGTCGTGGGTGCCGGCGTGGCCGGCCTCGCCGCGGCCAACACCGCGCGCCAGCTGGGCCTGAGTGTGCGCGTGCTGGAGGCCAAGGACCGCATCGGCGGGCGCGCGCACACGGTCCGCGACGCCGTGGGCCGTCCCTGGGACCGGGGCTGCCACTGGCTGCATTCCGCCGAGACCAACCCGTTCCGGAGCTACGCCGACCGCCTTGGGGAACCCTACCGTCCCGGCGTTTCGCCGCAGCACATCTGGCTGGGCCGGCGCTGGGCGAGCGAGACCGAGCGCGCGGCCTTTTCCGCCTTTTTCGCGCGGATCATGGAAAGCGTCGACACCGCTGGCGACGCGGGCCGCGATGTGCCGGCGAGCTGGGCGCTGCCCGAAGGTAGTGCGTGGCTGCCGCTCGCCCGCCAGATGCTGGCGGCGCTGGCCGGCGCGGAGCCGGAAGGCTGTTCCACCCGCGATACGGCGCGCTACCAGGACGGCGAGGCGAACTGGCCGCTGGAAAACGGCTTCGGCGCGCTGGTGGCGCGCTGGGGCGCGGACGCGCCCGTAACGTGCAACGCGCCCGTCCATGTGCTCGATCGCCGGGGGTCGACGCTCCGCCTGGACACGCCGTCGGGCACCCTGCGCGCCCGCGCGGCCGTGGTCACCGTCTCCACCAGCGCGCTCGCCGCCGGGGCCCCGCGGTTCCAGCCGGCCTTGCCGGGACGGTTGGCGGAGGCCCTCGACGGCGTACCGCTCGGCGGGGCCAACAAGGTGATGCTGAGCTTCGACCGCGACATCTTCGGGCTCGGGCACAGCTTCGCCACTTCGCTCGCCGACGCGCCAATGGGGTTCCACATGCAGATCACCCCCTTCGAGCGGCCGGTCGTGATCGCCCACACCGGCGGCAGCTTCGCCACGGCCATGGAACGGGAAGGCCCCGAGGCCATGCGGGACCGCGCGATATCAAGCCTGCGTGCCATGTTCGGCGCGCGGGTGGAGCGCCACCTTGTGGACTGGGACACCACGGCCTGGGGCGGCGATCCACACATCCGCGGTGGATATTCCATGGCGCTCCCCGGGCGTAGCCACCTGCGCGACCGCCTGCTGGAGCCGCTGGACGCGCGCATCCGCCTGGCCGGGGAAGCCTGCGCGCCCGACGCCTTCGGCACCGTTCACGGCGCGCACGCGAGCGGACTCCGGGGGGCGCGGGAGGTGGCGGCGGCGCTCGGCACGCCCGGTAGCGCAAAATAACGCTGCATTCATGTAGTTTTTCTAAATTTGACACCGCCGGGGTCGGGGATTATCTCCGGTTTCACGCATCGAATGTGCTGTTTTCGCATGAGGCGGTGACCGGCATGGGCCACGAGACCCCGATCACGCAGGCCGCGCTTCAGGCGGGCTTGTTCGACCAGAACCAGGTGCAGCAGCTGGACGCGCTGCTGCCCACCCTGCGGCCCGAGCAGGCGCTGTGGCTGAGCGGCTACCTCGCCGGATTGGGCGCGCAGACCCAGCCCGCGCAGGCCGGCGGCGGCCAGGGCGGTGGCGAGGCCCCGCAGATCACGGTGTTGTACGGCACGGAGACCGGCAACGCGGAAGGCGTGGCCAAGCAGCTCGTGGAGCGCGCCACCCAGAAGGGGCTGAAGGCGCGCGCGGTCGACATGGCCGAGTACAAGCCCAAGGAGCTGAAGAGCGAAACGCACCTCGCGCTGGTCTCCGCCACGCATGGGGAGGGTGACCCGCCGGACCCCGCGACCGGCTTTTTCGAGCATCTGTGGAGCCGCAAGGCGCCCAAGCTGAAGGGCACGAAGTTCGCGGTCTTCTCGCTGGGCGACAGCAGCTACGTCAACTTCTGCCAGGCGGGCAAGGATCTGGACGCGCGTTTCGAGGAGCTGGGCGGCGAGCGTCTGGCCGAGCGCGTCGACACCGACGTTGACTACGAAGATCAGGCCGAGGCCTGGGTGGAGAGGCTCGCCGGCCTGCTGGAGCAGGAGGCGGCGCCCGCAGGCGGCCAGGCGGCCTCCCCCGGCGCGCCCGCGGCGCTCCAGGGCGTGCTTGGTGGGCTCGGCGGCGCCGCGCCGGCGGCGGACAAGCCCAAGCACTCGCGCAAGAACCCCTATCAGGCGGAGATCCTGGACGCCGTCGTCCTCAACGGGCGGTATTCCACCAAGGAGACGCGCCACATCGAGCTGTCGCTGGAGGACAGCGGCCTCGCGTTCGAGCCGGGCGACAGCCTGGGCATCGTGCCGGAGAACGAGGACGCGACCGTGGCGCGCGTGGTCGACGTCCTGGGCCTGGCGACGAGCGCCAACGTCGAGGTCAACGGCACGGAGAAACCGTTGGGGGACGCGCTCAAGCGCGACCTGGAGCTGACCATGCTCACGCCGGGCTTCCTCCAGGCCTACGCCGAGTCCGCGGACTCCGACGAGCTGCGGGCGCTGCTCGCCGAGGACAACCGTGAAGCCCTCAACGCCTTCCTGGGCGCCAACCAGGTCTGCGACGTGCTCGCGCGGTATCCCGTGACCGGCCTGGACGCGGCGAGCTTCACCGGCATGCTGCGCAAGCTCCAGCCCCGCCTGTACTCCATCGCCTCCAGCCAGGCGTCCCTGCCGGACGAGGTGCACCTGACGGTCGGCGTCACGCGCTACACCAGCGACGGCAAGGCGCGCAACGGCGTCGCCAGCACCTACCTGGCCGAGCGCCGCGAGCCGGGCGAGACGGTTCCCGTCTACGTGGACAACAACAAGGCCTTCAAGCTGCCGGCCGATCCCACCACGCCCATCATCATGATCGGGCCGGGCACGGGCGTCGCGCCCTTCCGCGCCTTCCTCCAGGAGCGCGAGGAGATGGGGTCCACGGGCAAGAACTGGCTCTTCTTCGGCGAACGCACCTTCCGCGAGGACTTCCTCTACCAGACGGATTGGCAGCGCTTCCGCAAGGACGGCCTGCTGACGCGCATGGACGTGGCATTTTCGCGGGATCAGGCGCAGAAGGTCTACGTCCAGGACCGTGTGCGCCAGCGCGGGCGCGACATCTACGCCTGGCTGGAAGAGGGTGCCAACGTCTATGTCTGCGGCGACGCCGAGGCGATGGCCCCCGCGGTGCACGAGGCGCTCACCGAGGTCGTCCAGCACGAGGGCGGGCTCTCCGCCGAGGACGCGCAGGCCTACATGAAGCAGCTTCAAAAGGACCGACGATACCAGCGCGACGTCTACTGATCCGCGCGGACCGGCCGCCGGACGCGACGCACGCGAGCAAGGATCCCGAGACATGGCCGCTTCCGACCGCCACAACATCGACCGCAGTCAGGACATCACGCAGCCCGTCGAGGAGTTGCACCCGAACGAAAAGATCAAGGCCGGGAGCAACTTCCTGCGCGGCCACATCGAGGACAGCCTGGCCGATCCCATCACGGGCTCGCTGCTGGGCGAGGATCATCAGCTGACCAAGTTCCACGGGATCTATCAGCAGGACGATCGCGACCTGCGCGACGAACGCCGGCGCAAGAAGCTGGAGCAGGCGCACTCCTTCATGATCCGCGTGCGCCTGCCCGGGGGTGTGTGCCAGCCGGACCAGTGGCTGAAGCTGGACGAGCTGGCGCGCACCCACGCCAACAACACCCTGCGGCTGACGACGCGCCAGACCTTCCAGTTCCACGGCATCCTCAAGCGCGGCCTCAAAGAGACGATGCAGGGCATCAACGCGTCGCTGCTCGACACGATCGCGGCCTGCGGCGACGACAACCGCGGGGTCATGGCGACGCCGCTGCCCGATCTCGATGCCGTACACCAGCAGGTCTACCCGGTCGCCAAGCAGGTCAGCGATCACCTGATCCCGCGCTCGCGCGCCTACCACGAGATCTGGCTGGACGAAGAGCCGATCCACAAGGGTGCCGGGCAGGTGGACGAGAACGAGGAGCCCATCTATGGGCCGACCTATCTGCCGCGCAAGTTCAAGATCGGCTTCGCCGTGCCGCC
>Ga0207714_1002489_pt1 | contig 11106 bp, 8 predicted proteins | sample PonA232FremontCA_2_FD_187270 | JGI IMG/M metagenome (GOLD analysis project Ga0207714, IMG submission 187270) | Marine sediment microbial community from Fremont, CA, USA - Pond A23 Sediment 2 (SPAdes) | ecosystem: Environmental > Aquatic > Marine > Unclassified | place: USA: Fremont, California... | reverse complement strand
CTTGCCCGCCTCGGATCCGATAAAGGACGGCTCCGCTTCCACCTTGTCCGGCAGATACTGATGATGGAAGCGGGTGCGGGCGACCCAGTCCTTGGGCGGTTTGCCTTCCAGCGCTTCGAGTACGCCCAGCATCACCATGGTGATGATGCGGCTGCCGCCCGGTGTGCCCAGCAGGGCCACCTTGTTGTCGAATTCCACAAAGGTGGGCGTCATGCTCGACAGCGGCCGTTTGCCGGGCGCGATACTGTTGGCCTGGCTGCCGATCAGGCCATAGGCGTTGGGCTCGCCCGGTTTGGCGGAAAAGTCGTCCATTTCGTTGTTCAGCACCACCCCGGTGCCTTTGGGTACGAACCCGGATCCGAACGGCAGATTGATACTCAGGGTCGCCGAAACTCGATTGCCCTCGCTGTCGAGCACGGACAGATGCGTGGTGTCCTTGCCACCGGGCGCCTGCCCGACCGCCGGATCCAGCTCCTCGCTGGGCGTGGCCTCATCCGCATCAATGGAAGACGCCAGCTGTTTGGCATAATCCCGGCTCAGGAGCTTGTCCACGGGCATGTCCACGAAGTCCGGGTCGCCGAGGTGTTCCGCTCGGTCGCGGTAGGCACGGCGCATGGATTCCACGGCCAGGTGCGGAAACAGGGACGCGTCGATGTCGCCGCCGTTGAAGGTTTCCAGGATGTGCAGCATTTCCAGCAGTACAATGCCGCCGGATGACGGCGGCGCGGCGGAGATGATGCGCGCATCCCGGAAGGTGCCGGTAATGGGCTCGCGCTCGATCACCTTGTAGTTTTCCAGATCCTTTCGGTTCCAGAGCCCGCCGTTCAGCTGTACCCCCTCAACGAGCTTGCGAGCCACTTCCCCCTGGTAGAAACCGGCCCGGCCTTCCTGCGCGATTTTCTCCAGCGTGTCCGCCAGTTGCGGCTGCTGCAGCCGCCAGCCCTTGCCGGGAACCCGGCCGTTGTGCAGGAAGATGCTGCGGGCTTGGGCAAAGTCGTTGAGGACATCCTTGCGCCAGTTGGCCATGTCCCGGTAGGACTCGCCCACCTTGAAGCCGTCTTCGGCCAGCTCGATCGCCGGCGCCAGGGTTTCGCTCAGCGGCAGCTCGCCGTATTGCTCGGCCAGATGCACAAAGGCGGCCGGCTGGCCGGGGATACCCGCCGCGGACGGACCCTCGGTGGCCCATTTGCGCTGCACTTCGCCTTCGTCGTTCTGGTACATATCGGCCGTGGCGCGGCCGGGCGCGGTTTCGCGTGCGTCCAGCATGACTTCGTGACCGTCGTCGGCGCGATGCAGCATCCAGAAGCCGCCGCCGCCCAGCCCGGAGCTGTAGGGCTCCACCACACCCAGGGCCGCGGCCACGGCCACGGCCGCGTCGAAGGCATTGCCGCCCTGGTTCAGAATGGTTTCGCCCGCCTCGGTGGCCAGCGGATGAGCACTGGCAATGGCGGCTTGCGATGGTGCGCCGGCGCGGGCCGCCACCGCGGACAGCAGAATCAGGGCCAGAAGAATACGCATCATGGGCATCATCCTTGTCGGTTGGGCCTGGCACGCTGTTGAAAAACACCCACCGGACTCGGCCAGCCTGAAAGCCCGAGTACGCAACGGGTTCTTCAACAGCCCGCCTTGTTATAACCCCGCGCGGGCCGTCACGTCACCCCTGCCGTTCGCGCGCCTTGCGGTCCAGCGCGGCCTGCACATTGTCCGGCACGAATTTGCTCACGTCGCCGCCCAGCAGCGCGATCTCGCGCACCAGGCTGGAGGAGATGAAAGACAGATCCTCGGCCGGGGTCAGGAAGACGGTTTCCAGTTCGGGTGCGAGCTGGCGGTTCATGTTGGCCAGCTGGAACTCGTATTCGAAATCCGAAACGGCGCGCAGCCCGCGCAGCAGCACATGCGCGCCCTGATCGCGGCAGAAAAAGGCCAGCAGTTTGTCGAAGCCGGTTACCTGGGCGTTGGGGACATGGCTGAGACTGTCCCGGGCCAGCTGAACCCGCTCGTCCAGGTCGAACAGCGGGCCCTTCTTTTCACTGGCGGCGATGGCGACGATGACATCGTCGAACATGGTCGCGGCGCGCTCGACCAGATCCAGATGACCATTGGTAATCGGATCGAATGTACCGGGGTAGACCACTCGGTTTTTCATAACGGCTCGCTCCCTCCGATTGAGGGGGCGAGGATACCGGAATGTGGCGGCAAAGTCAGAGGGTCAGCCCGTGAGCTCGTCCGCCAGCCGGCTGGCATTGCGCGCGGCCAGCGCATAGATGCTGAGCTGGGGATTCACGCCCAGACTGGTGGGAAAGGCCGAGCCGTCGAAAACATGCAGATTGGCCAGGTGATGATAGCGGCCGCGGTCATCAACCAGGCCGTGCTGTCGGTCCGAGCCCATGGCGCAGCCGCCCATGACATGAGCACTGCCCAGGGTGACGAAGTAGGGCTCGAAGCGGAGCTCCTCGATGCCCTTCTTTGCCTGCGCCAGGCTGGTGTATTCCCGGGCATCGCCGTGGCGCGGACGCACACTTTTCGCTCCCCCGGCAAAGAGCATTTCCGTCTGCGCGATCAGGCTGCGCCGCGCGCCGTCGAGCACATAGTCGGTTAGCGGATACTCCAGCATGGGGGAACCATCATCGCGCAGCTTGACCTCGCCGCCCGGGCTGTCCTCGTGGAAGCCGTCACGCATGATGCCCAACGCCGCGCTGGTCCAGGGCAGCCGTTCCATCTGCTCGCGGTGTTCCTGCCCGAAGCCGGTGGCCAGCCCGGCCATGAAACCGGGATGCATGGGCATGACTTCCAGCTTGTAGCCCATGGGCCCGGTCACACCGTCGCGCCAGACGAATTCGTCCGAATAGGTGGACTGCGGCGCACCATAGTAGCCGGCGATCTCCTGCTCGAAGAAGCCCAGCGCCGAGGACGTTACATGCAGGAAGGTGCGCTTGCCCACGCGCCCGTGCGGGTCCGGCACCCCGGAGCGCAACAGCAGGCCCGGCGTGTGAATGGCGCCGCCCGCGGCCACCACCTGATCCGCAAGGATCGTGAGGGTCGCGCCCGTGGGGCGGCGCTCGGCGTCCAGGGGCCGGCAGCGCACTGCCCGGACCCGGTCGCCGTCCAGCTCGAGCTGTTCCGCTGGGCAGCTGTGCACCAGGGTTGCGCCCGCATCGAGCGCGCCCGGCAGGGTGGTGACCAGCATGGACTGCTTGGCATTCACCGGGCAGCCCATGCCGCAGTAGCCGATATCGAGGCAGCCCGAGACATTGCGCGGGATGCGCTCCCAGTGCCAGCCCATGGCCTCGCAACCGCGCCGGAGTACGTCATTGTTGGCATTGGGCTCGCGGGTCCAGGTGCTGATCTTCAAACGTTCTTCCATGCGCGCGAACCAGGGATCCAGGGCGGACCGGTCCAGATCCTGCACACCGAAGGTATCGCGCCAGTAATCCAGGGTTTGCTCGGGGGTACGGAAACTCGAAGTCCAGTTCACCACGGTGGAGCCGCCCACGGCCCGGCCCTGAAGGATGGAAATCCCGCCATCGGCGGTGGCCATGGCGCCCGCCTCCTGATACAGATTGCGGTAGGCGCGGTCTTCCTGCATGTTGAACTCATCGGAACTGTGCAGCCGGCCGGCCTCCACCACGACCACCTTCAATCCGGCCTGCGCCAGGATTTCCGCGCTCACCCCTCCGCCGGCGCCGGACCCCACGATCACTACATCCGCTTCCAGGGTCTGGTCCTGCTCCATCCGGGCGCCGTCGATGACGTCCCAGCCGCCCTCGATGCCCCTTTGCCAGGGATCGGGGATATCCTTGATCTGGAGGCTCGACAGATCCTTCATACGATCTTCTCCGGTGGTCCGGGATAGCCTGTCTTGAGCGCGATGTCGGGTTCGGAATACCAGGCGATCATCATGGGTTTGATAGCCGCATTCTGGGCCACGCGCGCGAAGCCGCTGTTCGACCGGCTCCAGGCTGTCAGCGTTGCCTTCAGTTCCTCTTCGCTCTGCTCGCCAAAGGCCGCCCAGGTGCCGGTCAGATACCAGCGGGCCGGCGCCAGCTGCAGCAGATCCAGCAGCTGGAACAGGACCTTGCGCCCGCCCGGCGAGAAGTGATGCAACAGCCCATCCAGCACGCGGAGCGGGCGCTCCGGGTCCGTGTCTTCGGGCAGGGCCCCGGCCAGTGCGACCGGCGCCAGGGGCGCGAGCAGCGCCACGTCTGAGGCGCGCAGATGCCGGTAGCCCTGGGCCGGGGGCGCGGACGACGAACAGCCGGTCAGGAGCCCGGCCACGGGCGCACTCAGGCCCAGGGCCAGACTGGCCGTGGTGCCCAGGCGCAGGAAATCGCGTCGGCCCAGCTCGGCCGTCATTTCAGCAGCACCCGGTAAATCAGATCCGTTATGCGCCGGCCATAGGGCGGCAGGGCGTTCTTCGCCGCATTGAAACGGCCCTTGTAATAAACCCCCTTGGGCTTGGAAAAGGTCTGAAAACCCTCGGGGCCGTGATAGTGGCCCATGCCCGAATCGCCGCTGCCGCCAAAGGGCAGATCATCCACGCCCACCTGGGCGATGGTGTCGTTCAGGCAGACACCGCCGGAATGGGTTTCCTTGATGACCCGGTTGCAGCGCTCCATGTTCCAGTCGAAATAATACAGCGCCAGCGGCCGGGGCCGGGCGTTCACATACTCGCGGGCGTCGTCCAGCTCGTTATAGGTCTCGACCATGAGCAGGGGCCCGAAAATCTCTTCGTGGGCGATGCGCATGTCGTCGGTGACATCCAGCACCAGCGTGTGCGGTATCTTGCGCGTACCCGACAGATCCTCGTTCGCCGGGTTGATCTCGATCACCCGCGCACCCTTGTCGCGCGCGTCCTGGAGCACGGCCCGGAGGCGTTCGTACTGGCGCTCGTCGATAATGCTGGTGTAGTCCGGATTGTCCCGAATAGTGGGATACTGCTGTTCCACCTGGGCCGTCCAGGTCTCGACGAATTCTTCCACCCGGTCGCGCTGGCATAGCACATAGTCCGGCGCCACACAGGTCTGGCCGCAATTGAGGCCCTTGCCGAAGCCGATACGCTCACAGGCATCCTTCATGGGGAAATCCGGGGCGATAATGACCGGGGACTTGCCGCCCAGCTCCAGGGTCACGGGCGTGAGATTTTCGGCCGCGGCGCGCATGACATGCCGGCCCACCTGGGTGGAACCGGTAAAGAGCAAATGATCAAAGGGCAGCGCGGCAAACGCTTGCGCCGTTTCCACCTCCCCTCGGATCACCGCCACATGGTCCTCCTCGAAGATTTCCCCGAGGATGCTCTGCAACAACTCGGCGGTGTGCGGCGTGTATTCGGACATCTTGAGCATAACCCGGTTGCCCGCCGCCAGCGCCGACAGCATGGGCCCAATGGCCAGATAAATCGGGTAGTTCCAGGGCACCATGATGCCCACCACCCCTTTGGGCTGATATTCCACCCAGGCCGAGCCTGGAAACTGAATGGCGCCCACCTTGCGCCGGGACGGTTTCATCCAGTCACGCACGTTGCGGGCGTTGTACTTGATACCTTCCAGGCAGGTAATGAGTTCCGCCAGTTTGGTCTCGTCCTCGCTGCGGTGGCCGAAATCCTTCTTGAGGGCATGAGCGATTTCGTCGGTGTAACGCGTCAGCGCCGGGCGCAGACGTTGCAGATGATCAATGCGTTCCACCGCGGCCGGCCAGGGATGCCGGTAAAAAGACTCCCGCTGGCTTGTGAAGATAGCCTTCATCCGATCGATTTCGTCCTGCTCGCCACGCAGGTTCTGTACTTCGGCGACCATGGCCGGCCTCCTGGGTTGGTTTCCGGGATAGTTGACATCTAGAGTAATTACTCTAACAATCGAAAGTCAACGCGCGCTCTCGCCGTCCCGGCGGCGCAGCGCCTGTACGCCATGATGTCGGCCCGATATGACACATACCCGCGAACGCATCCTGGATACCGCCCTGACCCTGTTCAACGAACGTGGCGAGCGCAATGTCACCACCAATCATATCGCCGCCGAGCTCGGCATCAGCCCGGGCAACCTCTACTACCACTTCCGCAACAAGGCGGACATCGTCTTCGAGCTATTCAAGCGCTATGAGGCCCGGGTGGTGGAGTTTCTCAGTGTTCCCACGGACCGCGAACTGACCTGGTGGGACAAGATGGGTTATTTCGAGGCCATTTTGCAGAACATGTGGGAAGCGCGCTTCTTCCACCGGGACCCGGGACATCTGCTGGATCAGGACGACGCCCTGCGCGAGCGCTACGGCAATTTTGTGCGCCTGAGTCTGGACCAGGCCATGGAGGTCTACCGCGGCCTGCAGCGTTCGGGGCTGCTCGAGGCCACCGAAGAGGAGATCCGGGCGCTGCTGGTGAACACCTGGGTGCTGGCGGCCAGCTGGACCGGCTTCGTTCATTCCCTGCTGCCCGCCGGCGAGCGCCAGGCGGCGCTGGACCGCAGCCTGCTGGAACAGGGCATTTACCAGCTCATCTGCCTGGAGGCGCCCTACCTCCGCGGCGAAGCCCGGGAGCACCTGGAGGAGATGAAACAGCGCTACCGCCAGGCCCCGGACACCCTGACGCTGCTGTTCACGCGATCCAGTCCGCCAGATACTGCGGAATCCGCTGCTCCAGCCAGAAGCGGGGCTTGAGCGGCGAACCCTGCAAGAAGCCCACATGGCCACCCCGGTGACTTGCCTCCAGAGTGACCTTGTTGCCCAGCTGCTGGTTGTCCGGCAGGCACTCGGCCGTCATGAAGGGGTCATCCGCCGCCTGGATCAGCCGGGTGGGCGTGGTGATGGCGGGCAGGCGCGGGCCCGCGCTGGCGCGTTCATAGTAGTCCAGTGCATCCCGGAAGCCGTGCAGCGGTGCCACCACCCGGTTGTCGAAGTCGCGGAAGTTGCGGATGCCGGTGAGCGGCCCCAGCGCTTCGTGGCGCTGGGCTTCGTCCGGCGCTGCCTGGCGCAGGTGCCGGCGCTTGGCCTGCTGCTGGGCAACCAGCTGCTTGAGCAGATGGTTGCGGTAAATCCGGGACAGTCCCTGGTCCAGCCGCAGTGAACCCGCATACAGATTCAGCGGCACGGATATGGCGACCGCCGTGGGCACGGCGGGATGGCCGCCGTCAGCCAGCCAGTTCAGTAACCGGCTGCCGCCCAGCGACACCCCCACGGGCAACAGCGAGGCGGCCGGGTCGCGTTCGTGCAGCCGGCGAATCAGTTCATCCAGATCCCCGGTTTCGCCGGCATGGTAACTGCGGGCCCGGTGATTGGGTTGGAAGGCGCCCCGGGCATTCATGACCGTGGAGGCAATGCCCTGCTGGGCCAGAACGCGCTGCAGTCCCACCATGTAGTGTGAATCCGCACAACCGGACAGTCCGTGCAGCAGAATCACCCGGTTCTGCCCTGGTCCGGGCTCCGGACCGGCATGGTGGAGCCAGAGATGATCGCCGTCGTCGAGGGCGAGTTTCTCCGTGCGGCGTTCCGGCGGCTCGATGCGCCGGGAAAGCGGCCCCCACAGGGTCTGGATATGGGGCGAGCGAGCCCAGGCGGGTGCGGTAAAGTCACTTTCTCGTATCATCGATTCAGATCTCGTGTCGCCGCGTGTGTTTTCAACCCGCCGCTCCCGCGCGGCGGTAGAGCACGGCGCGGACATCGCCGCCGGTCTTCTCGCGTTCCCGGGCCCAGCTCGCGGGCATGGCGGGTTCGGCGTCATGGGCGCCCGATTCCACATAGATAAGCGCCCCGTCCGCAAGGAAGCCGCCGTCGTCGAGGGTCCGGGCCATCTTCGCCTGGAGCTGGAGATCATAGGGCGGGTCCACGAACACCAGATCGAATCGGCCCCGCTCGTGTCGAAGCCATTCCCGGGCGTCGGCGTGGACAATGCTGATGCGGTCTTCGAACAGGGGATGCAGCTGACGTTCCAGATCCTTGCAGTGCACCCGGGCGCGCTCCACCAGCACCGCCTGGGCCGCCCCGCGCGACAACGCCTCGGCGCCCAGCGCGCCGGAGCCGGCAAAGAGATCCAGCACCCGGGCGCCGGCGAGATCGAACTGCAGCCAGTTGAACAGCGTCTCGCGTAGCCGGTCACTGGTGGGCCGTACCTCGCCGCCCTTGTCCTGGAAATGCAGTTTCCGGCCGCCGAATTCCCCGCCGATCAGCCGTACCGTACCGCGTTTGGTGCCCATGGGTTTCTCGCGTTGTCCCGATCCGTTATCCGCCGCCGCTCGAAGTGACCACCGAGGACCCGGAAACACAGAAGCGCATGCCCGTCATCTCTGTGCTCTCTGTGTCCTCTGTGGTTATTTCACGACGTCGTGACCTGACTCAGCACGGTTTCGCGTACCTCCGGGGTGCGCCAGGTGCCGGGAGAAACGCTCTTCAGACAGGAATCCGGACATGATCGCTACCACAGAGATCACAGAGAGCACAGCTGTAGGGTGCGCCGTGCGCACCATTGGGCCTTGAAGGTGCGCACGGCGCACCCTACGCTTTGCCTTACACCCTCTCGCAAGGGGGAGATCAGAGAGGGGGGTTCCCGGGGTTATTCCCCCTCGCTGTCGTCCTCCGGCATCCTGGGCTCCGGTTTTTCCGGGCCGATACTGACAATGGCCAGATTTTCCGGCTTCAGGTGTTTCTGGAATGCCTGTTTCACGTCCTCGACCGAGGTCTGATTGACCTGTTCGCGGAACCATTCCAGATAATCCAGCGGTAGATCATAGAAGCCGATGGCCGCGAGCTGGCCCACGATATCGCTGTTCGAGGCCGTGCTGCGCGCGAAATTGCCCCGGATATTGTCCCGGGCCTTGCGCAGCTGCTCTTGCGTGGGCCCCTCGGCGACAAAATCCTTGACCAGGGACAGGGTCAGCCCCAGGGCCTCACCGGCCTGTTGGTTCCGCGTCTGGAGGCCAACCGTGAGCGGACCACCCGCAGCCATGGGATGCAGGCCCGAGGAAATGCCATAGACATAGCCTCGCTCCTGACGAACTTCTTCCATCAGAATCGAGGTAAAGCCGCCGCCGCCCAATATGTGATTGCCCACATACAAGGGCACATAGTCCGGATGGCCGCGCTGGATCAGCTGGTTGCCCAGCTTCAGATGGGTCTGCTGCGACGGGAAGTCGATATGCTCGCGCTTGCGCTCGGTCAGCGGCTTCGCCGACTCCAGCTCGGGCGCGGGACCGCCTTCGGGCAGCCGTTCACTGATCCGCGCCGCCAGCTGTTTCGCCTCTTCCTGTTTGATATCGCCCACCAGGGCAATGACCGCGTTGCCGGTTGTGTAATACTCGTTCCAGAACGCCTGCAGGTGCTGGCGCTCAATGGCCCGGATGCTGTCCATGGTGCCGCCGGACGGATGCCCGTAGGGATGGTCCCCGTAGAGGGTGCGGTAAAATGCCTTGTTCACCTGCGGGCCGGGCACCTGCTGGTGGCGGCGCAGGGCCTGCAAGCGCTGGGTTCGGGCCCGCTCCAGGGCATCCTCGGGAAAAGTCGGGGCTCCAATGGTGTCCAGGAACAGCTCCACCGCCGGCTCGCGCCATTTCGCCTGGCTCAACGTGCGCAGCTCGATCACGCCCATGTCCCGGTGGCTGCTGGTGGAATAGCGCGCGCCCAGGTTCTCGAAGCCCCGGGCGATGTCGTCCACGCTCAGCCCTTCGGAGCCGTCATCCAGCAGCGCACTGGTGAGCGAAGCCAGCCCGGGCCGGTCGCCGTCGCGCGTGCTGCCGGCGGCGAAGGTGAGGCGTACGTCCAGCATGGGCAGCTCTTCGGTGCGCATGAACAGCACGGTGCTGCCCTGGTCCGTGGTCCATTGCTTCGGGGTCAGCTCCCGGCCCTGGGTGGGAACGTCCTTGAGGGCCTCGGCCGTGGCGGGAAAGTCCCCGGCCGTCTGGCAGCCGCCCAGCAGGGCCAGAACGAGTATCAGTGTCAGCGCTCTTGTCATTTTGCCTCCGATTGCACCCGGGCGACGGCGCTGCGGGCCGGCACCAGATACTGTTTCGCCGCCTGTTGTACGTCCTCGGGCGTAACCTCGGCCAGCCGGTCACTGAATCGCTTCGCCAGCCGCCAGTCGAGGCCCAGCGTATCCAGATAGCCCAGCTCCATGGCCTGCCGGAAGACCGAATCCTTCTCGTAGACGTCGCTGGCGGTGACCTGGGCGCGCACCCGTTCCAGTTCGTCCGCATCGGGCGGATTCTTCTTGAGCTGGCGGACCTGCTTCAGCAGGGCCTCTTCCAGTTCCGCCAGGCTGGTGCCCGGATTGGGGGTGGCATTGATGCGGAAGAGGCCGTCGCCGCGGGTCAGCCCGCGATAACCCGTGCTCGTTCCGGCGGCGATTTCGGCGCCGCGCACCAGCCGGCTTTCCAGTCGGGCGCTCTGGCCGCCGTCCAGCACCCCGGCGAGCATGGTCAGTGCGTAATAGTCGTCCGGGCTGTCCAGATTCACCAGCGAAGGCACGTTCCAGCTCATGCGCAGATTGGGCACGCGTACGGGCAACTCCAGCTTCAGCCGCCGTTCACCGGGTACGGGCCGTTCGCCGCGCGCCAGACCGGCGTTGGTTTCGCGCGCCGGAATATCACCGAAGAAACGCTCCGCCAGCGTGCGCACCTTGTCCGGGTCCACATCGCCGGCCACGACCAGGCGCGCATTGCCCGGATGATAGAAGCGTTCATACCAGTCCCGGGCCATGGCCGGGGTGAGTTGTTTGAGATCCCGGCTCCAGCCGATCACGGGCGAGGCGTAGCCGGTGCCCGGCCGGGTGATGGCGGAGAACTTTTCCCCGGCCAGCGCATCCGGATTGTCCTCGACGCGCTGGCTGCGCTCTTCCAGCACCACATTGCGTTCGCGCTGGAACTCCTCGGGTTTGATTTCCAGATTGCGCATGCGCTCGGCTTCCAGCTCCAGCGCCAGTGGCAGGCGGCTCACCTCGTATTCCTGGTAATAGGCGGTGTAGTCGTAGGAGGTGAAGGCGTTGCTGGTGCCACCGAAACGCGATACGAGTTTCGAGAACTCGCCCGGCTGCAGGTGCCGGGTATTCTTGAACATCATGTGTTCCAGCAGATGGGCAAGTCCGGTGCGCCCCGGCGGCTCGTCGGCACTGCCCACCCCGTACCAGATCATGAC
>Ga0207714_1002488_pt1 | contig 11106 bp, 12 predicted proteins | sample PonA232FremontCA_2_FD_187270 | JGI IMG/M metagenome (GOLD analysis project Ga0207714, IMG submission 187270) | Marine sediment microbial community from Fremont, CA, USA - Pond A23 Sediment 2 (SPAdes) | ecosystem: Environmental > Aquatic > Marine > Unclassified | place: USA: Fremont, California... | reverse complement strand
CGGCACCACGTTCTTCCCAACCACGCTCGACGCCGACGAGCAAGCCGACCGCGAGCGCCACCGCAAGCCTGTATGCCGAATCGATGAGATCGCCTTCCATGCGTCTAGCATAGGGGTTGCGTCGCGCCGGAGCTACACCGCAGCTTGCCGCAGTTAACCGACCCCGACCAGCGTCGGGCCCGTACTAAGGGGGAGCCCCGAGGCGTGCGTGACCGCCACATCGTCGAGCTAGAGGCCGGCTTACTGGGGCATTAGGGTTGAACACGCAATACGCGGCGCGGCCCCGCCTGGCAACCTGCCACGGGCGCGATACCGGGCTCGCCGCGAATCGGGTGAGACGCGCTCAGTACTCGCGTTTCATCATCTCGATGCCGGGCTTGACGGTCTCACGCCAGGCGTTGTCGAGCGTCGAGTCATACTTGGGGTCGTACTTGGCTACGGTCTCCATCAGCGCGTCGACCCAGAAGCGGTAGTAATCCGGATGGACGTTCATGTGGTGTCGGTCATGGGTACGGGCGAGGTTGTCGATCTTCGATCCCTCGGAGCCCTGGGCATACATAATCAGCCACATCAGCCCCGCACGCACGAGGCGACGCTGCTCGACCATATCCGTATTGGCGAACATCGCTCGCACGTCTTCCGATTTATCCATAAGGGTTTTGTAGAAGTCCTCGAAGAAGACCTCGTGGTTGCAGCAGCGCCCATAGCTCAGGAATGCCTTATTCGCAAGCTCGGGCGATACGCGCGCGCTCATTGATTACCTCCCCGTTCGACCAGTTAGTTATCGTCATTACCGGAACGCGACAATCACCTGGCGAGTTCGATTGTGCCGACCTCGTCACCGCGCCATCGCAGCCCTCCCGGCGCACGGGGGCCATTTGCTGCCTGGGGCGCTGGCCCCTGCGGCGCGCCTCGCCGGCCAAGGGCCCTACAGCCCCCGGCCCACGTGGTTCCTTAAGCCGCTGTAAGGATCATCTTGATCGCCCTCTGCTGCGCCGCGTCGGCGAACAGGTCATAGGCGTGTTCAATATCGGCCAGCTCAAGCCGATGCGTGATCAGACTCGCGGCATCGACACCGCCGGCTTCCACGAAGCGCATGAGAACCGGGATGGTATTGGTGTTCACAAGGCCCGTACGCACGGTAACGTTCTTAATCCAGAGGTCTTCCAATCGCAGCGATACGCTGGTGCCGTGGACGCCGATGTTGGCGATATGCCCACCGGGGCGGACGATCTGCTGACAGGTGTCGAACGTCTCGGGGATACCCACGGCCTCCATGGCGACATCGACGCCCTCGCCGTCCGTCATAGCCATAACGGACGACACCGCATCACCGCTCAGCGTATCCGTCGCGCCCAACGTACGCGCCATGGCGAGGCGGTTCTCGTCCGGGTCGATGGCGATAATGCGCGCCGGCGAATAGAAGCGCGCCGTGAGCAGTGCCGCCAGGCCGATGGGCCCGGCGCCGACGATGGCCACCGTATCGCCCAGCCCCACCTCGCCGTTGAGGGCGCCGATCTCATGCCCCGTTGGCAGAATGTCGCTGAGCATAACGGCGGCCTCTGAGGGTAACCGCTCGGGTACCTGGTATAGGCTGTTGTCCGCGTGCGGGATGCGCACGTACTCCGCCTGGGTGCCATCGATACGGTGCCCGAGTATCCACCCGCCGTCACGGCAGTGGGCGTAGATGCCGCGCTTGCAATAATCGCAGCGCCCACAGGAGCTGATGCAGGAGATCAAGACCCGATCACCTACCTTTATCGTGCCAACCCCCTCGCCCACGGACTCGACAACGCCGACCCCCTCATGCCCCAGGGTGCGTCCCGCCTCGCAGGTCGGAACATCCCCTTTGAGGATATGCAGGTCGGTACCGCAGATCGTCGTATGCGTTACGCGGACGATGGCGTCCGTGGCCTGTTGGATAACCGGGTACGGCTTTTCTTCCCAAACGCGCTCGCCGGGACCGTGGTAGACCAGTGCCTTCATAACCTGTCTCCTGATTCAGTAATCAAACGTTTCCATCCGCAGTTCGGCACCCGCTCTCCGGCGCGGTCCGACCGACCGCCTCAACCAGGAATCCAGCAAGCCTTAACGAGACGGGGCTAGCTTCAGCACGGGTTATCGGCGTCCTTAGCCTAATGTAGCCCCATGGAACCGCGGCTGCATTGATCCAGATCAATGAACACCCGGCGCAAATTCCTTATGTTGCAGCGCGTAGATCTTGCAATGATCATTCGCTGAAAAACGGAGGCAACCCATGCGTAATCCTGGTGGACGGCCTATCGCTCTGGCCACAGTCACAGCCCTGACCCTCGCGGCGCCGTGGACCTCAACCACCGCCGCGGAGGCCGGCGACTGGGTCGTTAGGGGTGGTGTCACGCATATCAGTCCCGACGAAGATACCGGCGACATCGACGGCATGCTCGCGCCCGTCTTATCCGGTTCGGAGGTCGATGTGGATTCGGCGACGGCCCTGGGCCTGACCGGCACCTACTTCGTCACCGACACGGTGGCCGTGGAGCTGCTGGCATCCTCGCCGTTCGAGCACGATCTATCCATTGATGGCGCTCTCAATGACCCGGATCTAGGCGATACCAAGCTGCTGCCACCGACGCTTAGCGCGCAGTACCACTTCGACACGGGCACGAGCTGGCGTCCCTACGTCGGCGTCGGCGTTAACTACACAATCTTCTTCGACGAGGATGTCGACTCAGAAGCCGCCGGCGCCGGCGTCACCGATATCGATATCGACAACTCCATCGGGCCCGCGGCGCAGGTCGGCGTCGACTACGAGTTCGGCAACCGTTGGCTCATTAATGCGGATGTCCGCTACATCGACATCGAGGCCGATACGAGCGTAGATACGGGGCCCGCATCAACGGATGTCGACGTGGACGTGGACCCGTGGATCGGCACCGTTAGTGTCGGCTATCGCTTCTAGGGATTGATTGCTGTTGCCCAACGACGGGGCCGGTCCTCAGGGCCGACCCCGTCGGTGGCCTAGTCATCAGTGAGTGCCGGCGCGAGCATGGCAAAGGAACGCCACCTCAGCACAGATGCGTAGTTGGTGTGCTGCTCCCTCAGTGACCCGTACTCAAGCCGCTAGACTCCCTCGCTCACCTGGACGCCATCAGTCGCGGACCAAGCGTTGCAGCAACGGACGGAACCGCAGAAAACCGCGATACAGCAACTCCAGAACGGCCAATACAGGCCGAAAGCGCGCCAGCTGCCCCAACCAGCGCAGCCCCGGGATAACCCGCCACATGGCGGCGAAGGCCGCCGCCCCATCCAGGATCCGCCCGTTCTCACGGGCATGGAACCGCTTCAGCAGTTCGGCTGAGTCAATGGGGCACCCCGCCGGTGCGCCGTCGCTGGCATCCACGAAAGCGATGGCCCCATGGCGGTCGAGGCGCTGCATAAGCGCGATCTCCCGTCGGCAAAGCGGGCAGTCGCCGTCATACCACACCACGAGTCGAGTCATCGCTGGCCTTCCCCTGATCGCCGTGCCAATACATTAGCCGAGTATTGGCTTGGATTGTGTGACCTGCGGCCATAGGGGCCGTCGCGATCTTGGACACCCAGTTGCCCTCACATGGCAACCGCTAGCGCGAGAGCAGGCTCGCGCCCTTTCAGCAAGGAGCCAACAACCGCGACGGCAGAAACCCCGACAGCGCGTGAGTGATTCATAGAAGTGGCGTGTCATTCGGTGTTTGCCAGTTCCCCTGAACACCGGTGAGGCCCTTCTAGTCTCGCATCGCGGAGCCTGGGTGTTGCCTCGGAACGTTGGGCTGCTGCTGTATCAATCACCCCGCCATGCTGGTACGACGTGGCGGCAGCCTTCCTCCAGTACCCCAGCGATCAGGGCGATCCAGATTACGGACGCCTGGCAAACAATAATTGACCACCTATTCATATGTGGTACTCTTCCATTGATGAACGTTGCCCAAGCCCACATCAATGAGCTGAGCGAGATGTTCCAGATGCTCAGCGACCCGACACGCCTCGGCATCATGCTCCAGTGCATGGATGAACCAGTCGGGGTGAGCGCGATCGCTGATGCCTTGGACGTGTCGCACTCGTTAGTCAGCCATCACCTACGCCTCCTTCGGGCAACGCGACTGGTGCGGCACCAACGACACGGCCGGGCGGTGCGTTACCAAGTCAACGACGAGCACGTACGGACCATGCTCTCGAACATGGTCGAGCACCTCCACGAGGACTACTCAGAGACCGGAGACGAGTAATCATGAGCGAAGTTGATTTCGTTAAGTGCGCCTGCCCCGACTGCGTTTGCGTCATCGCACCCGCGAAAGCGGTGGAGCAGGACGGCAGTCTCTACTGCGCCGATGCCTGCGCGCACGGACACGCCAATGGGGCCGGGTGCGACCACGTCGGTTGCGGCTGCCAAGGGTAGTCGGCCGGCGGTTGCTGGCAGCGCTGGGCGGCGGCGGGCCAGCAGCCGCCCCCAGCCTTGGTTGATGCGCCAACCGTGTCGTCCTGCCAGCGGGAGCGCACGGCTAACTAGTACGCCCCCGCCCGCACAGGAGTTGGTTAAGCGCAACACATGCCCGCCAACCTCGAGACTCGCCGGCGGAGTGGCCAACGCTGTTTACGCGAAGCCGGAACCTCCCGTCGCCCGCCAGGAACAGGCCTTCGAAGGTGCTTCAGGCCCCTGAAACACTGAAAGCCCGACCAGTTCATATGACTATGGGCGGTTCTCGCCGGTTGATCGGCTACATCGGCCCAGTTTCCCGGTGCCTGGATTAAGGCCAGTGGTGGGATTACGTCGCCGCTCGAAGCCCGCTGGTGGCAGCTCAGCCCGAGTAACAGGAGCGAGGTTGTATTCGATTTGACTAGGCGGCGACCCGCGGTCAGGGCGCTCCAACCCGCTAAAAACCCGCGTGCCGGGGGAATACGGCCGACACGGTTACTCGGATTGGGACCCAGTAAACGCGCTGAGCATACCCTCGATATCCTCGCGATTGATGCCATCCGTTATGAAAACAACGCGCGTCCGGCGGTCTTGGCCGGGCCAGGCATCAAGCACGTCCACCGCGTGGAGTACGTGCTGCACACCGTGAATGACGACAGGCCTCTCATACCCGTCGATATTGAGCAGACCCTTCACGCGCAGCAAGCCGGTACCGAGTGTCGCACGCAGGATATCCAACCACGTTTCCATCGCCGTTAGCGGTAAAGGCTCATCGCGCGTCACGCAAAAAGCCTGAACGCTGTCGCTGTGGCGGTTTACATCGTGGTTATGGTGGTCGTGGTTGTGGTCGTCGCCGTGCTCGTGGTGGCCGTCGTGATCCTCGGCGGCCGCCACCGCCTCAGCCTGCAGCCATCGCTGCGCGTCGACGGACTTGGTGCCTGGGTCGTAGAGGCCGATCCCGAGCAGCCGTTGCGGATCGATAGCGCCGTGAACCACCGGCTCAATGGCAGCGCCGGGATTAATCTCAGCGAGGCGCTTGGTGAGTGTTTCGGGAAGCGACGCGTCGACGAGATCTGTCTTGGTCAGAACCAGCCGATCGGCCACGGCGGCCTGTTTCACCGACTCCGGATGTCGGTCGAGGGTCTCAAGCCCATTGGAAGCATCAACCACGGTTACGAGACCGTCGAGCTCGTAGTGCTTCGTCACGGCAGGCTCGGCCATCAACGTATGCAGAACGGGCGCCGGATCGGCGAGGCCCGTCGTCTCAATGAGAACTCGGTCAAACCACGACTCGCCGCCGCGCGCGAAGCGACCGGGCGCCTCGGCGAGCGTACGCACCAAGTCTCCCCGGATGCTGCAGCAGAGGCAGCCACTGGCCATCTCGACGTACACGGCATCCTCGCTGGCACGCGTGAACAGATCGTGATCGAGCCCGATCTCCCCGAACTCGTTGATCAGCACAAGCGTACGGGCGAGGCCCGGCTGCTGCACCAGGTGATTGAGCAGCGTCGTCTTACCGCTGCCGAGGAACCCCGTGAGGACGGTCACCGGGAACGTGTTGAGGGATTCTCGCATTGCCACTCTCGTAATCTACTGGGCCCGTTTTACTGCCTGGCCGCTGGCGCTGGTTCAGAAACAGGCCGCCATCCGGCGACCGAGATCGCGCAGGAGGGCCGGATAAAAGGAAGGCCCTAGCTCTAGCTCCGTACCCAGGGGATCGATCACCGCCGTGCCCGCTTTGGTACCGTCCAGGACGGTAGCTACCAGGCCAGGATTGTACTGGGGCTCGGCATAGACGCAGCTCACGCCTCGCCCTGCCACCAGATCACGGGCTGCCTCCACGCGGGCGGCGCTGGGGTCGGAGGCGTCGCCCAGGGAAATCGCGCCGGCGGCGGGTATATCGAAGGCGCGCTCGTAATACTGATAGGCGTCATGGAACACGACGTAACGTTCCGCGCGCACCGGTTCCAGCAGCGTATCGACCTCCTGCACGGCCTCGTCGATAGCGGCCTTGCCCGCACGCGCATTGGCTTTGTAGGTGGGCGCGTTCGCGGGATCCGCCTCAGCGAGTCGAGCCGCGATCAGATCCAGCCACGCCTTGGCATTGTGCGGATCCAGCCAGGCATGGGGGTCCTTGCCGGAATGCGCATGGCCGGACCCGTGATCGCCACCCTGTGCATCAGGTTGCTGCGACTGGTCACCCGCCCCATGACTTTGGCCGTGATCGTGTCCGTGATCATGGCGGTGATCGTGCTCACTGTGCCCAAATTCATCGTCTCCGGCATGATCGGATGATGCCTCGGTCGTATCGTCACTAAACCGAGGCCCTTCGCGGTACGCATGCACGCGCGTGGCATCGGACGCCAGCAGCTCGATCGACTGCGCGTCCGGCGCCAACGACTGGCGCGACCGCTCGAACCACGGCGTTAATCCCTCACTCACCCAGAACACCAAGTCCGCGTCCTGCAGGGCCTGCGCCTCGGACGGTCGCAGCGAGTAACCGTGGGGCGAGGCGCCCTGGCGAATAAGCAGCTTCGGCTTGCCGACGCCCTCCATCACCTGTGCGGCCAAAGAATGGACGGGCGCGACATCCGTGGCCACACGCGGCGGGTCCGCACGGGCCGTCGCTATCCCCATCGTTGCGGCGATTACCAGAGCGGCAAAGCGGCGTGCCATTCGGAGGGTCCTCGATCATCAGCTACATTTGAGTTATGATATAACGTAATTTAAACGAGAGCAGCCGATATTCCAAGGGCCGTCACCATGCCCAATGACGCCATGGCTCGCGATCGACCGCGATACCGAACGTACGCACGAACGACAGGCAAAGCCCCAACCGCTAACGAAACGGCTGAAAACCCTAAAGAGAATATGGGCGGAACGCCGACATCCCTGCAGGAACGCCATGAGGCGCCGTACGATTTACTCAGTGCCCGCGGCCTTACCGTCACGTTCGGCGGCGAAACCGTGCTGGCGGATATTGATCTCACCGTCCGGCTGGGGCGCATCCTCACCGTCATCGGTCCCAACGGCTCAGGCAAGTCCACGCTGCTGCGCAGCCTCATTGGCGCTGTTCGGCCCAGTGCGGGGGCCATCCGGCGCCACCCGGGCGTGCGCCTAGGCTATGTGCCCCAGCGCCTACAGCTAGACCCGACCCTCCCGATCACCGTTGCGCGGTTCCTGTCGCTGCCGCGCTCTGTCCCTCGACAGGCCGCAAGCCAGGCGCTGGCGGACGCCGGGGTCGCCAATCTTGAAGCGCGCCAGCTCGCCACTTTATCCGGCGGGCAATTCCAGCGCGTTCTGCTCGCGCGGGCGTTGCTCAACGACCCCGATGTCCTGCTGCTCGACGAGGCCGCTCAAGGCCTGGACCATCAGGGTGCCGCGGCGTTCTACCAGCGCATCGAACAGATCCGCCGCGAACGCGGCTGCGCCATACTAATGGTGAGCCATGAGCTGCATGTCGTGATGGCCACCGCGGATGACGTCGTCTGCGTTAATGGGCGCATCTGCTGCTCGGGGTCCCCGGAGCAGGTCGCCTCCGAGCCCGCCTACCAGGCGCTTTTCGGGAGCGCTCCAGCGGGCGCGCTCGCCCTCTATCACCACAGTCCACACCCCCCGGACGGCTCCGCGTAAGGTTCGCCATGCTGCTGGATGATTTCATGCTGCGGGCTACCCTGGCGGCCGTGGGCGTCGCCATCGCCGCCGCGCCGCTCGGTTGTTTCGTGGTATGGCGACGCATGGCGTTTTTCGGCGATGCGACAGCCCACGCCGCCGTGCTGGGTGTGGCCCTGGCGCTTGCGCTATCGATCTCGATCTTCGTCGGCGTGCTGACGGTGGCACTGATCATGGCCATGATGGTGTCGCTACTCAGTGGCCGGGGCTACGCCATGGACACGTTGTTGGGTGTGCTGTCGCACGCCGCCCTCGCCTTCGGCCTGGTCGCCGTATCGTTCGTCTCCGACGTGCGCATCGATCTCATGGCCTATTTGTTTGGCGACGTTTTGGCCGTTCAGCGCGTGGATCTACTGGTTATCTGGACGGGCACCGCGGTGGTGCTCAGCGCCATGGCCTGGCGTTGGTCGGCCCTGCTGACGGCAACGCTCAACCCGGACCTCGCGTGCGCCGCCGGAATCGACCCACAGCGCGAGCAGACCCTGCTGACGATTGCACTCGCGCTGGTTGTCGCCGTCGCCATTAAGGTGGTGGGGGTGCTACTCATCGCCGCCATGCTAATCATCCCGGCGGCTGCCGCCCGGCCCTTCGCCAGCACGCCGGAACGCATGGTGCTGGTCGCGGCCGCCATCGGCGCCATCGCGACCGTCAGCGGCCTGCACCTATCTTATGCCCTCGACACACCGCCCAGTCCGAGCATGGTCAGCGTAGCCGCCGGGCTATTCGGCATCTCGAGCGTAAGCGTCGCGATGGGCCGATGGTTGAGAAGGCAACTCGGTAATGTCTTGCAGGGCCACGACAGCACCGAGCGACTGCCGTGATGGGTAGGATCGCTACGCGCGATGCAAAAACGGACCGTCGAGCACGAACGCTGGGTGTCGCTTCGCGCAACCAGCCTACAAAATCCTCGGCCAATGGTGGCCGCACGAGCCCCATGCTGGGTTTCGCAGGCTCAACCCAGCCTCCGAAGGTCTCGCTCAATGGTGGTCGTAGGCTGGGATGGAACGAAGTGGAATCCCAGCACCGTGATTCCCTTGCGGCTCCTCAATCGAGATCCATCTCCCGTACAGCCTGGCTCGCGCCCCAGCTCGGCTCATACCGGCTTGCGCGCACATGGTGGTGGAAGCTCGAATACGGCCAGTCGACGGCGTTTGCCACAAGACCGTGCTTGACCGGGTTATCGTGGATGTAGTCCATGTGGTTTCGCCAGTCGCGCGCGTCGCGGATGACGTGCTCCCAGAAACGCCGCTGCCAGATGTCTCGCTCGCCACGGCGCATGCGGCTTGGGTTAGCGGTTGCCGACGGCTGCAAGGCACGCGTACAGCGCGCTTTGATCAGACGCCAGCGGGTCGAGAAATCGGCATCGCCACGCGGGAGCACCCAGAGGGAGTGAAGGTGGTCGGGTAGGACTACCATGGCGTCGATGGCGAACGGGTGACGGCGTCGAATGGTGGCCACCGACTCTCGCAACGCCTCGACATAACGCACAAGCAAGTCGTTCCCCCGACGATGCGCCAGATTCACCGTGAAGAAGTAGCAGGCGCCCGGGGCATAGACGCGTCGGTAATAGCGCATACACCACCTCCATGTGGCAGGGCGTGGATTTCGTTGACAAGGGTCGCATATACCCCTATTTGGTGGCACCCCGGGGCGCCGAGCGACGCAAGTTCGTAGGCTGTGATGGATAATCACGGGAGTGTAGGCTGGGATGAAGCGCCAGCGAAATCCCAGTACTGCGCGATCCAAGATCAACCGCTCATAGTCCGAGCACCCATGCTGGGTATCGCTTCGCTCAACCCAGTAGTCGAACGCCGGGATGCAACGAAGTGGAATCCCAGCACCCCCACGAGCCATGACCCCACGACGGCGCCTCATGCAGCAATGCTGGGTCGAGCCAGCAGGGGCCGTAGGTCGGCTTGGAAACCAGGCTGGGACAGAGCGCCGCGGAATCGTAGGGTCGGATGAAGCGAAGTGGAATCGTAGGCTGGGATGAAACGCAGTGGAATCCCAGCACCGCCCCGGAATCCCGAACATTAGTGCTGGGTTTCGCTTCGCTCAACCCAGCCTACGTTAGGGTAAACCAATTTGAGGGGTGGGGACGAATGTCGATCGAGCTTTTGCTGCCGATAACGGCGCACGTTGGCCTTGCCGCCGCTCTCTACGGCCTGTTGACGCTGGCCCGAGCTCCGGCCGTCTGGGGCGTCGGCCACCGCGCTGATGGCTCCGACCCATGGGCCATCCTGGAACCCCGCATCAGTGCCAACCTCTCCAACCAGTTCGAGTGGCCGCTGTTTTTTCACGTGGCCTGTGTGATCTTGCTACGCACAGAGCCCGGCGCGCTGGCGATCGGGCTGGCCTGGGCTTTCGTGGCTGGCCGCCTGTTGCACAGCGGGGTCCAGATCCTTACCAACCACGTCCGGCTCCGCGGCCTTGTGTTCATGATCAACTTCCTGGCCGTGATTGGCCTCTGGCTCGTGGTCTTGACCCGCGTCAACTGACTCCTACGGGGGCTCGGCAGGCTGGGATGGAACGAAGTGGAATCCCAGCACCCCGCCATCCATGATCCACCGCTTATACCTCAAACATCCGTGCTGGGTATCGCTTCGCTCAACCCAGCCTACGCCGACGGGCGGTTGCTATCGGAAGGGACTCAACTAAGACTCCTGGATGCTTCCCTAGTCACAATCCCCCGTATCGTCGATCAGCGCGACCGCAATTGAAAGTTCACCGGCAAGGTGAGGGTCATCTGTTCCCCCGATACCGAGTCCGGCATCTCAGGGAGCGGATTGGCGCGTTCCATCATGCGCTCGGCCGCGCGGTCGAGGATCCGGTGGCCGGAGCCGTCGTTGACGCTATAATCCAATATCTCGCCAGTGCGATTGAAGGTGAACGTCATCTCGACGGTGCCCTCCCGACGCCGGCGCCGGGCGCGGCGGGGATATTCTTTATGGCGCGCCAGGTAGGCCTGGATGCGGTCCATGTAGTCGGCCCGGGCCCCCGGA
>Ga0207714_1002487_pt1 | contig 11111 bp, 6 predicted proteins | sample PonA232FremontCA_2_FD_187270 | JGI IMG/M metagenome (GOLD analysis project Ga0207714, IMG submission 187270) | Marine sediment microbial community from Fremont, CA, USA - Pond A23 Sediment 2 (SPAdes) | ecosystem: Environmental > Aquatic > Marine > Unclassified | place: USA: Fremont, California... | reverse complement strand
ATAAAACATGAGGGTTCCATGGCAGAGGTTACCGAGACCAACGAATTACATACTATTATTATACTGAAATACAAACTGTTAATTAAACTTTATACGAATCAAAAGATTTTGAGTTGATAATAAGATTTTGCGTTAATAAAAAGAGATGGAAAAAATTCATCTTCTACACATTGAAAAAGAACAGGCCGATTTGGGACGGATGGATCAATTGCTGGCTCAAACCAGTTGGATTGATCCGGAGGTTATACGTGCCCGGAGTCTGGAGCAGGCTTTGTCGATTTTGAGTGGGCAAAAGATTGACTTTATCCTGGTCAATCTTTTTTTACCGGATAGCGAGGGCCTTGATACCCTTATTGCCCTGAGGGCTGCTGCTAATACTTTGCCGGTGGTTGTTATGATTTCGCAGCGGGATGATGACCTGGCGGCTCAATGTCTGCGCCAAGGGGCCCAGGATTGCCTGGTAAAAAGCCACGTTGATGCGGAACTTTTACAAAGAACCCTTTTTTATACCCTGGAGCGCCATGAATCGGGACGGAAAATGGCCCATCTGAATTTGGTGTTGCGTACTTTAAGGGGGGTGAATCGGTTAATCGTGAATGAGCGGGATAAGCATGTGCTGGCCGGTAAAATTTGTGATCAGCTGGTAGAAATACGGGGATACGACAACGCCTGGATCATTTTACTTGATCAGAACCGCCAGATCATTGGTCACGCCTCAGCCGGGCCCCTTCGGGAGGCCATTGAAAAAAACCTGAAAAGTCCGGATGTTGGTTTTCAGCAATGTATGCGAAAAGCCATGGCTGCATCTTCGCTGGTGGTTTTGAACAACCGGCAGGAGGAATGTCTGCAGTGTCCTTTATATAGCAACTCCTGTGGCAATTCCGTTCTGATTCATCCCCTGAGTTATCATCAGCGGCTGATGGGGTTGCTTTGGGTGAATATCCCCGATGAGTTTTCAGGGGAAAAGCAGGAGCAGGAGTTGTTTCGTGAGATTGCCCAGGATTTGAGTTTTGCCTTATATAACCTGGAGGTAGAGCAGCAACAGAGTGATGCCGAGCAGGCCCGTGAGGCGATGCAGCAGCGTTATCATCATCTGTTCGAGCATGTGCCGGTGGGCCTTTATGTCAGCCGGCCCGACGGGGCCATCATGGATGCCAACCCGGCAATGGTCCGTTTGCTGGGGTTCCCCAGTAAAGAAAGCCTTTTAAATGTTCATGCCCCAGATTTGTATCCCGATGCAAAGGATCGAAGAAAATGGCGGACCCTGATGAAATCTGAGGGCCAGGTTTATCAGTTTGAAACGGTCTTGAAACGCTATGACGGCCAAATCATATGGGTTTTGGAAAATTCCCGGTGTGTGATGAATGAGGTGGGAGAGGTCTTACGTTTTGAAGGTTCCATGGAAGACATTACCCATCGCAAGCGCATTCAGGAAAAGAATGCTTTTCAGGCCCGTATGTTGAATGCAGTAAGCCAGGCCATTATTGCCACTGATCCGGGTGGGGTCATCAGTTATTGGGGGCGGGGAACGGAAAGAGTTTACGGATGGCGTGCCCGGGAGGTTTTGGGTAAGAATATCCATCAGGTGATCATACCCAATGCCTCGCGCGCCAAAGCCATGGATATTATGGAGGCTTTGCGCAATGGTTATGCCTGGAGCGGCGAACTCAACGTCCGCCATAAAGATGGCCGGGTCTTTGCCGCCATCATTTCCAGCTCCCCGGTATTGGATGAACAGGGAGGCCTGAATTCGATCATCAGCGTTTCTACCGATATTTCAAAGCTAAAACAGACTGAACAAAGCCTGAGGCGTATCAATCGGGCGATGGAGATATTGAGCCGGTGTAACCGGGAACTGACCCAGGTGGAGGACGAGGATTCATTCGTGCAGCGGGTCTGTCACATCATTGCTGATCGGGGAAGCTACCCGCTGGTTTGGATTGGTTATGCCCGGGGCGATAAGCATCAAACCATTGAACCGGCGGCCCGGGCGGGAAATCTGGAGGGTTTATACCAGGCCCCTCACAGGAGCCAGGGCAAAGGGACTGACACCCACGAGCCTGTTGGCAAAGCCCTTCGAACGGGAAAGGAGGTGGTATGGAAGTCGGGTCAGGATAAAGCCCAGAGCGGCAGCTGGCAAAAGGAGGTGAGGGCGCGCAATTACCGCTCAATAGCTGCTTTTCCGCTTTTGGTCAACCAAAAGGCAATGGGGATTTTGGCCTTGTATGCCCCCCAAAGAGAAGCCTTCGACGGAGACGAAATGGGTCTGATCAGAGAATTGGCCAATGATGTGTCTTTTGGCATCGAATCTATGCGCAGCCGGGCCAAACAAAAAAAATTGCAGCAGGATCTGCGCCAGAGTGAAGAACAATTTCGACGCGCCGTTCAGCAAGCCCCTATCCCCATTATGTTGCATGTTGAAGATGGTGAAGTGCTTCTGATCAATCAGACATGGCAGCAAACCACCGGGTACAGCCTTCAACAGATCCCTCAATACCAGGACTGGCTCCAGTTGGCCTTCCCCTCAGGTATGGAGGCTGGCCCCGATGATACGGCTAGTGACCAGACCGGAGAAACAAACGCATTGAACGAAAAGGAATATACCCTCATTACCCAATCGGGCCAGCAACGACAATGGCTGATGAGCGCCGCTCCTCTGGATCAACTCTCCGATGGCCGTAAACTTGTCATTCGCATTGCTTCCGATATAACCCGCCAAAAGGAAGCAGAAGCCCGAATGAACCGGCGCATTGAGGAAATGCATTTTCTCTCTCAAGCTGCCCTGGAACTGATCCAACTCACCTCGCCCGATGACCTCTACCAGGAAGTGGCCCGCAGCATCTACCGGCTGATCGGCCAGGGTGTGGTCGTGGTTAGCTCCTATGATGCCATCCATGAAAGGGCTAAGGTTGAATCGGTCCAGGGCATCGACCGCCAGTGGGAAGAATGGAAAACTTATTTACAAGCCGATCCGGTGGGAATGCAGTTTGTCATCGAATTGGGGGAACGCGAAATTCTACTGCGCAAAGAATTGACCCCTTTCCATGACAACTCGGCTTTTCTTATCACGCGCTGGTTGTCATCAACAAAGGCTTCGGGTTTGTTCAAGACCTTTCGCATAGGAACGGTTTATCAGATGGGCCTCTCGCGCAATCATGATTTGCTGGGCATTGTTAATATCGCCCTGTTTGAGGGCCATCAAATCAACAATCAGGATGTGATCCATGCCTTTGTCACCCAGGCTTCGATTGCCCTGCAGAAAATCATCAGCGAAAGCCGCCTGCAGGAAAATGAACGGCTTTTGGAAAGGGCCCAGGAAATGGCCCACCTCGGCAGCTGGGAAGTCGACCTGAATACCGGCCAAACCTATTGGTCCGATGAGCTTTACCATATTTGCGGCTACCAGCCGGGGGAGATCACCCCCTCTTTGGAGGCCCAAATCCAACGGGTTCACCCAGATGACCGTGAACGGGTGCGCCAGGCCCATCAAAAAGTCATCGACGGGGCCCCCGGTTATGAACTGGAAAAACGCATCGTACGCCCCAACGGAGAAATAAGGTGGGTTTATTCCAAAGGCGAACTGCTGCTCGATACCGCTCAAAAATCTGCCCGTATCATTGGAGCCTTTTTGGATATTACCGAAGGCAAAAAAAATGAACAACAAATTCGCGAACAGGTCGCCGATATGCGCTTCCTTTCCAATTCCGCCCTTGAATTCATTCAGATGGCCCCGGCCAAATCCATTTATCAATACATCGGCAACAAACTGCTTGACTTTGTGGAAGAAGGACTGGTGGTGGTCAATTCCTATGACGCCCGAAACGATCGCTATCGCATAGAACATGTGGAAGCCCCGGAAGAGCTTTATCGGCAGATCCGGAAAATCCTGGGCCGGGATCCCGTGGAGATGACTTATTCTTTGGATAACGATACAACCCGGGGCTACCTTGAACCCCGCTTGCGGGAATTAACCCCTTCTGCCCGGGCCATCCATCGGAAAAACTACCAGATGCTCGACCAAAAGATCGGAAAAGCGGTCAGGGCAAAGCAATATCTGGGCATGGGCCTGACCCGCGACGAGAAATTGCTGGGCAGTGTGACCCTGTTGCTGACGAAAAAGACCAAACCCGAAAAAAATGAAGTTATTCAGGCTTTTTTGATTCAATCGGCCATTGCATTGCAAAAGGTCCTGGCCGAGCAGCATCTGAACCGGCAGAAGCAAGCCCTTGAGCAGGTCAGAAAGGAATTGTGGCGTTCCAACCACGAATTGTCTGAGTCCAATCAAAAGCTGGAAGCCCACCAACAGGAACTCAGTCAAGCCCTTGAAAAAGCCAGGGAAAGTGATCAGCTTAAATCAGCCTTTTTGGCCAATCTGAGCCATGAGATCCGCACCCCCATGAATGCCATCCTGGGGTTCAGCAGCCTGCTGGAAAAGGAAGAATTGAGCGCCGAACGTAAAAAACAATTCATTGAGATCATTCGCTCCAAAGGCGATCAATTGATGCAGTTGATCAACGACATCATCGATATCTCCAAAATTCAATCCGGTCAGTTTGAGGTCCAGTGGCAATCGTTTAATCTGAATCAGTTGTTCCGGGAGTTGGAAATTTCTTATGAAGGCCAGCTGCCTGAGAAAAAAGCTGCCGCGAACCTGGATCTGAGGATGAAGACCTCACTGGATGATCTACACGCTCAGGTGGTTTTGGACCGCAACCGGCTGCAGCAAATATTGACCAATCTGATCAACAATGCCCTGAAGTTCACAGGAGAAGGTTTTATCGAGGTGGGTTACCTGCCTCAGAATTCCGACAACATCTTGTTTTATGTTCAGGATACCGGCATTGGGATCAAAAAGGAGAAGCAGGCCGTCATATTTGATCAGTTCCGTCAGTCAGACACCCGCCAGGACCGGGATTACGGTGGCACCGGCCTTGGGCTGGCCATTGTCAGGAACCTGGTGGAATTAATGGGGGGAGAGATATGGGTGGAATCTGAGCCCGATCAGGGCAGCACCTTTTATTTTATTCTGCCCTGGTATCGGGGGCAGGCCACCCCCGGGGAAGGTCTACGTTTTGTAGATGAGGAACCTCAGAATTGGAAGGGCAAGACGGTTTTGATTGCAGAAGATGATATGGCCAATATGCTCCATTTGGAAGAACTGTTGAAAGACACCGGCATCTATATGCTTAAGGCCAGTGACGGGCTTCAGTGTTTAAAGCTTATGCGGGAGCATGCGGGCATTGATTTGGTGCTGATGGACATCAAGATGCCCGGGATGGATGGTTATCAGGCTTTGAAACAGATCAGGCAGAGCTATCCGGACATACCGGTTATTGCCCAAACCGCTTATGCCTTGAAGGGAGACCGTGAATCGATTATCCGGGCCGGGTTCAATGATTACATTGCCAAACCCCTCCATCGGCAAAGGGTTTTGGCGATGCTTCGTCCCTACCTCCAGCCCGCTAACCCGGCTTGAAACGAACCCGGAAATGAACCCCGCTAAGCGGGGTCCAAATACAAGGAAAGTAGGGGTTATAGAAGATTCGCCCTGGCTACGACTGATGCCATCAAATTTTTCGACCCCGTTATGTTTCGACCCCGCTAAGCGGGGTGGGGCCAATAGCCAAGCCACTCCTGGTAGTTGTCGGGGTGGATCACCTTATATTCGGCCTTCGGATAAGCCCTTCTCCAGGCCGATGGTGCCGTGGGGGCATCAGATTCCAGCGAAAAGCGATATGCCGTGAGTTGCCCCTGGTATTCTTCAACCCAGTCCAAATCCTGTTGATCATAGGTGCGCCAAAAAAAATTGGTGGTCGCCATATTCCGGTAACCTTGTTGCTTGATCCGCTCGCTGATCAGATAGTTCTTCCAGAGTTTATCCACATCGCTTCGGATGCGCACGGGATTGAAATCATCTATGATCGCGTTGCGTACCCCGTTGTCCGTAAAGTATAAACAGGCATGCTTGCCCACTTCCTTCTTCAACTTCCTTTTGATCCCCCACAACCGGTAAATGATGCCCCGCTCGATGAGTACCTCAATAAACTGTTCGATCCATCGGCGGCTTAAAGAAACTTTCTGTTCCAACTCCCGGTAAAATATTTCCCGCCCCACTAAAAAGGAAAGCATCCTGAAGAGCTTAATGCCTTTTTGCTCGTTGCCCCTGAAATAAGTCCTAATATATAAGTGAACCAGTTCCTTTAGGTAATTTTGCTGCTCCCTTCGCGTTTTTAGGTGAAGCAACCTGGGATAATTTCCATAAACCAGGCGTTGAGCGAGAAAATCCTCATGGTTTTTGACGGGTTTGAACTGTTTGAATTCTCCTTCTCTCAAGGGAAATAGTACATGCTGGTGGGATATGATGTGGTTGTTTTTTAATTGGGCGATGGATTCCACCGATATGATGATCCGGGTGCGGTGATGATGTTTGAGGATGGCCTCCACGACCTGATGCCAGTTGTTAAGCAGATGAGCCTGGTCAATGATGCATAATGAAGGGATATCGGACATGTTCAGGGCTTTGCCGTCCTGTATGCTCAACCGTTCTTTTTCCTTGTCTGCGTTGAGGTATAGGCTTGTCGTTCCATAACGGCGGTGGATTTGTTTGAGCAATTGAGTTTTGCCAACCCCCGAGGCTCCCTCTACGGAGACGATGCTGCCAGGTTTCAGGGAGTTGATCAGATTAACCTGGAGGTCCCTGGTAACGCGTTTCATACGGATATAACTTAATTAACAGTTTGTAAATCAATATGGTCTGAATCTTTAAACAGAAATTATGGGGTCAATCATTATGGAACCCGCATGTATGTCTATGTCCTTGTTGTGTAAATCCTTGCATGCGGGTTTTATACGGTTATTTTTTATGTAATATGTTGGCCTTATGGATCCCGCATGCTTGATACATCGCTTTAATGCGTCATTCCTTGCTTGCGGGATTTATAATTGGATGCCCCAATTTATTTTTTTAATGTGCTGAAGCGTTAAAAGTTTGCAGGTAAAACCGGCAAGGTGTTCGTAGTGGAAATTGGATAACAAGATATGAAAATTACCAATCGAAGGGAAGGATTTGGGCTTTTATTTGGGGAATCCGTTAACATTCCCTCTGATATGGTTTGAAAACGGGGCAGTTGGGTAAGGCAAGGAGGGTGGTTTCATACGGTTATTTTTTTTTGTTAATATATTGGCCGTATGGAACCTGCATGGAATAATCATGTCCTTGTTGTGTAGGTTACTGGATGCAGGTTTCATTCGTATAAAGTTTAATTAACGTTCTGTATTTCAATATAATTTTACTTCCAACATTGCATGGTTTGCTTCCCTCTGCCATGGAACCCCCATGCTTTATTCATTGCCTTGTTGTGTAAGTTCTTGGATGGGGGGTTCAGGTGTTTGGATCCTCATAGATGTAACAGCCCAGCTGGGAAGGGTGGTCTTTGATCCACCGGTTTCGAGCGATGTTTCTCAGGAGCCACATCATGGCAAAATCGCCGCCAGCAGCCACTGTGAATAGGATGCCAAAAAGGAGCCAGCTCATGTTACCTGATATTAGCGCATATACAGAAGGGGCCACTCCCAGGGCCAGGCCGGGGGCCAGGCCTCCCAAAATGTAGTGGGGCGTTTTAAGGGGTTCTTTACAGTGACAGTAGGGGGCAAGCAGCTTGAGCATAAAACCGAAACGAATGGAACGGAAGCCGTTTTTGCTGAAAATGGCCCATGTTAAACCGTGAAGGCCTTCATGAAGGAAGATGCCGCCCAGTAGGACTGCGAACAGGGTGAGCGGGTTGGCAGGTATGGCCTCCCGGATTGCTTCCCACGAGAAATGGTCATTCCACATAACAGCGTACAGCAATACATATAGGCCTACCATCGGGCCTATGGCCACCAGGGCTTTTTTATTGACCTGATGCGGCGGGATGATCAGCTCTTTGTAGGTTTCAGGGTTCATATCGCTGAATCGGTTTTTGCAGGGTTCCTTCCGCGTTTGTTTTTGATGCCTTCATTTTGGTGGATCTTGCAAATTTTGGGGCCATTGCAAATTTTTCGGGCATGAGCACGGGCGATGGTCAACAGGCCGTTGAGGCAATCCCTTCATTTCTTATCTACCGGAACGAAGAAAATTTTGTCATCGGCCTGGAAAATGTTCACCCGAATGTCGTAAAGGCTTTCAATATTTTCGCGGGTAAGGATTTCGCGGCCGCCGCTGGAGAATATTTTTCCTTCCCGCAACATGATGAAGTGGGAGCAGTATTGAGCTGCCAGGTTCAAATCATGGATGGCCACCAGGGTAGTGATTTGTTTTTGGGAGACCGACTGCAAGAGCTGGAGGACTTCAAGCTGATGTCTCAGGTCTAGGTTGGCGGTGGGTTCATCGAGCAGCAATACTTCGGGTTGCTGGGCCAGGGCCCGGGCTATGAAAACCCTCTGGCGCTGACCTCCGCTGAGTTTGTTGACATCTCTCAGGGCGATCTCCTCCAGGTGAAGTTGACGGATGATCCTGGATGTAATGGTTTTGTCCTGTTGTTTGACCTGCCAGCCGATGTAGGGTTTTCGACCCATCAGCACGGTGTCAAAAACAGTGGAGGGAGGGGTGTGCCCGGCTTCCTGCGGAACGTATCCGAACTTTCTGGCTTTGTGGGGCCGGTCAAAGTCTTGTACATCGCGGTCTTCAAGCAGAACGGAACCCATTCGGGGTTTGAGTATCCCGTCGATGCAGCGCAGCAGGGTGCTTTTACCCGAACCGTTCGGGCCTACGATGGCAACAAAGGAGCCGGCCGGGATATTTTCCGTTACATTTTCCAGTACCGGTGTCCCGTTGTAGCTGAAGGTAACATTATGGATGGAGAGCTTCATGGGGATTTAAACTTATTTAAAAGGTTTGAATTCGGTGTGGTATGAAGCATCAATTGTTTGTTATTGGTTTTTGGCCATGGGAACCGTATGTTTTATTCATTGCCTGGTTGCACAGGTTCCTGCATGCGGATTTGATCACCAGTACCCTTTGCCAATGCCTTTAATCAGCAGATAAAGGAACAGGGGGGCTCCTAAAAAAGAAGTCAGGATACCTACCGGCAATACCACCGGTGCCACGATGGTACGGGCAACGATGTCGGAGACCAGCAGGAAAACGCCTCCAAAGATGGCAGAAGCAGGGATCAGGTAGCGTTCATCACCTCCAATGAGGCGGCGCACGATATGGGGTACGACCAGGCCGACAAAGGCAATGATTCCGAAAAAGGATACGGCGATGGCTGTGGCCAGGGAAGCCGTAACCATCCCGACCAGCCGGGTTCTTTCCACGTTCACGCCAAGGCTTTTGGCGACTTCATCGCCGGCATCCAGGGCATTGTAGTTCCAGCGGTTGCGGATGAAGATGACCATGGCCGCGATCACCACCAACAGCAATATGTTGAAATCCCGCCAGGAGGCCCGTCCGATATCGCCAAAGGTCCAAAAGACCACCGTAGAGATTTCAATGTCGTCGCCGAAATATTGCAAAGCGGTCATACCGGCCGAAAAGAGCGAACCCAGGATGATGCCTGTTAAAATCATCACTTCGGGGGTAGCTCCTTTATAGCGGGCCAGAAGGAAAATGATGCCGGTGCTCACCAGGCTCCAAAGAAAGGCTGAAGCCGTTACCGCGTATGGGTTGTTCAGGATCACCGGATTGGCGCTGCCGCTCTGGGTGGTTCCGGCTCCCAGAATGATAACAGCGAAGGCTGCCCCGAAAGCTGCGGCATTGGAGATGCCCAGGGTGAAAGGCGAGCCCAGGGGATTCTTCAGGATGCTCTGCATGGCTGCCCCCGAAACGGCCAGAGCTGCCCCGGTAATAATGGCCGATAAGATGCGGGGCAGGCGGATGTTCACAATGATCTGTTGTTCTATGGCGGAGGCCTGCGAACCCAGGGTCTCAACCATGGCCTTCCAGCCCACTTCAGCTGATCCCAATACCATTCCCGCAATGGCTGAAATTACCAATAAGATCAACAAAATGGCAATCAGGGTGTGCTTCCTGCCTATATGCCTGCTGTATTGCTTCTCCAGTTGTGCTGTCTCCATAGAGGTTTATCGAATTGATTCATGAATGGTTATGCCATTGCATTGTGGCCGGTGTATTGCTTTTTTGCCCTGCTGTCAAAAAGGCTTTTCGGGTTCGTACCCGCGCGTAAATGCAAGGCAGCAACCTGTATCTCTTGTTTTTGCAGTTGGGGTGTTTCCATGGCAATTATTCGCTTTTAAGGGTTGAATCATACCTGAAGGGCCCATATCCTCCGTACTGCTTTTCCATTTGACGGTAAACACCCTGGCCCAGAAATGTCTGGTAGATCTGATCGGCCTTTTGGGCCGGGTTGGTTCCTCTGAAATGGCTGGGATACAGTACTTTTGCCACATACCAGGCATTGGCCAGCACAGTTGCATAGTTCGTGGAGTACCAGTTGTAAGGGTGAACCCCATAGATTTGTCCTTTTTGAAAAGCCCGGATGTGGCTGAAAAATGCGCGATGTTCCCGGAAATCTTTTTTGACCAGTTCCCGGCCTGCCCGGTCGATGAAGATAACCTGGGGATTCCATTGCATCAGCTGTTCTATATCGAGCAATACCCCTTCATTGTTTTGGTAGTTTTTCTTCAGGGGAGCTGCAACATTTCGGGCATTGACGAAAACAAAGGATTCATACCAGGGGGAGGTGGAATTGATTCCATGGGTTCCGCGGTGCGACAATCCCCCCAGGTAAACCCGGGGCTTTTCGGATTGCGGGATCGCCCGGGTTCGGAGGGCCAGGGTATCAATCAGGCGTTGGTAATATCGCGTTAATGCTTTGGCCCGGTCAGAACGATCCAGGATCCTGCCCATCAGAGACAGCGCGCTGTCGAGTACCCGCCATGAAGGCCCCTCGTTTACATACCGCAGGCCAACAACGGGAATGCCCGTCTTTTTCTCAAGCTCCTCGGCTTCTCCTTTTGTGGTGTAGGTCTTAAAAATCACATCCGGCTTACGGGCCACAATCAACTCGGCATCTCCCGTAAAAGGTGGGCCAATGGTGGGTTTATCCTGTAATTCCGGACAGGCAAAAATATAAGGCCGACCCGTGCGCCTTTCGAGTTCTTCAACCCCC
>Ga0207714_1002486_pt1 | contig 11113 bp, 9 predicted proteins | sample PonA232FremontCA_2_FD_187270 | JGI IMG/M metagenome (GOLD analysis project Ga0207714, IMG submission 187270) | Marine sediment microbial community from Fremont, CA, USA - Pond A23 Sediment 2 (SPAdes) | ecosystem: Environmental > Aquatic > Marine > Unclassified | place: USA: Fremont, California... | reverse complement strand
CTGTACCGGGTTGTGTGGATGGATGGTTTGAGCTGCATGAAAAATTCGGCTCCATGGACATGGAACAAGTGCTTCAGCCGGCCATTGGCTATGCCCGGGAAGGTTTTCCCGTTAGCGAACTCATCGCCTATTACTGGCAGATCAACGCCAACTATTTGCAGCAATTCCCGGGTTTTGAGGAAATTTTTATGCCTGGCGGGGAAGCCCCGGAAAAGGGAGAAATCTTCAAAAACCCTTATCTGGCCAATACCCTGGAAAAAATTGCCAAAGGAGGCAGGGATGTATTCTATGAAGGGGAAATCGCCAGAAAGATCGATGCCTATATGGAAAAACATGCCCCCCGGTATATGAAAGGAGAAAAAGGCGAAGGAGGCTATCTGCGCTATGAAGACCTGGCTGCACATCAGTCCGAATGGGTAGATCCCGTCTCCGCCACGTACAGGGGATACAAGGTATGGGAGCTGCCTCCGAACGGACAGGGTATCGCAGCTTTACAGATACTCAACATTCTGGAAGGATTCGACATCCGATCCATGGGATTTGGCAGCAAAGAGCACATCCACACCTTTACCGAAGCCAAAAAACTGGCCTTCGAGGATCGGGCCAAATTTTACGCAGATCCTGATTTTGCTGACATCCCCCTGGAAAAATTGATTTCCAAAGACTATGCCGACCAGCGCAGAAAATTGATTGACCCCGGACGGGCTTCCCAAAGCTATCCTGCTGGAAAGCTGGAGCAGGGCAATACCATTTATCTGACTGTAGCCGATGAACAGGGCAACATGGTTTCCTTGATCCAGAGCAATTACCGGGGAATGGGATCCGGAATGACCCCCGGTAAACTGGGATTCGTGTTGCAGGACCGCGGCGAACTTTTTACACTGGAGGAAGGTCATAACAATGTTTATGAATCCGAAAAAAGACCTTTTCACACCATTATCCCCGCTTTTATTACAAAAGACGGCGAACCTTTCATGAGTTTCGGCGTGATGGGCGGATCCATGCAACCCCAAGGACATGCCCAGATCGTTATGAATATTGTGGATTTCGGAATGAACCTCCAGGAAGCGGGAGATGCACCCCGAATAAGGCACGGGGGCTCTTCGCAGCCCACAGGCGAAGAAATGACCGACGGAGGAACACTTTACCTGGAATCCGGATACGATTATCCGGTAGTTCGCGAGCTGATTAAAACGGGGCATGATGTGGAATATACCGTGGGAGGTTTCGGTGGCTATCAGGCCATTAAATACGACACGGAAAACGGTGTGTATTATGGTGCCTCTGAATCCCGAAAAGATGGCCAGGCCATCGGTTACTGAGATTAAGAGAAACATTGAAAATAAACTTTTATGGCATCAGGTCCGGTTCTTATACTCATTTTGATCCTCTCAATAGGGTTCATCATTCTGGCAACTGCCAGGCTAAAAGTTCATCCCTTCATTGTGCTGATCACCACCTGTTTCCTGGTAGCCCTGGCCGCAGGGATGCCGTTGGATAAGATCGGTGAAACCATCGGCGAAGGATTCGGCAGCATTCTGGGCAATATTGGAATGGTCATTGTTTTGGGAACCATTATTGGTACCATACTTGAAAAATCGGGGCTGCCATCAAGCTTGCCGATATGGTGCTGAAAATTACAGGAAGAAAGAAATCTGGGGCAGGCATTATCGGATTACTATCTGGGAATATTTTTGCCCTTGATCATTGCCGCAGCGTTAAAAACAGCCCAGGGATCCTCTACGGTCGCGCTGGTAACAGCTTCCGCACTGGTGGCCCCCTTGCTGCCCGGCCTGGGCCTGGAATCATCACTGGGGAGAACACTGGCGGTAATGGCAGTTGGCGCAGGAGCAATGACGGTGAGCCATGCCAACGACAGCTTTTTCTGGGTGGTGAATCAGTTCAGCAAGATGGACGTAGCTACATCTTGCAAAACTTTTTCCATAGCCACGCTAGTGCAGGGTATCGTTACAGTGATGGTGATTTATATGCTTTATCTGTTTCTGCCTTTACAGAAAAATCTTCTTATACCTTAATTTTCTATGGCTTATCCGGAAAGCAAAACGCAACCCTTTTAACGGCATAAAATACCAAACCCTGATTCCAAAATACTAAGCGGATCATAAAGCCAAAGTTAGCCTTAAAAGGCGCCTGTCATTAAAAGGAATTTCAGGGTATGCAATGCCCTGCTGCCTTTGATTTTGGATCAACAGCTTACATGCGCCTTTTCTTTTTCACCCATGAACATGTACCGCCCGCATTTGTTGATAGATTATTGGCGTTTTGTTATACAAAAATTTAATAATGTTGCACCGAATAGTTCATATCATCATACTGTTGGGCCTTATTTCTGTTGTTATTGCCGGGTGTTCTCCACAGACCAGCACCGTGACGATACCTGCTGACACCACTGAGGTTTTTTCCCGATCGGGGAGTCAGGAAACTCCGGGTAGATGGTGGACCGCCTTTGGATATCCTGAACTGAATACACTGGTGGATAGTGCACTGAGATCGAATTTTAATCTGATGACAGCCTGGCAGCGCCTCAGGGAAGCACAGGCTGTGGCGGATCGTGCTTCTTCAGGCCTCTTTCCCCAACTGGAAGCATCCCTGACAGGAGAATCAAATCGGCTGCAGACACAATTCCAGGAAAGCCAGATACTTCGCCTGGGATTGTCCTCCCAGTACGAGATAGATTTATGGGGCAGAATAAATTCCAACATAGAAGCGCAACGTTACCGGGCCGATGCAAGCCTGGCCGACTACCGGACAGCAGCACTCTCTTTATCTGCGGAAGTGGTCCGCACATGGTTCAGCCTAATGGAAGCCCATGGCCAGTTGGAGCTGGTAAACCAACAAATATCCACCAATGAAAAGGTATTAAAACTTCTGCGTGCCCGCTTCGGTATCGGACAAATAAGAAGTGCAGACATTCTCCGTCAGAGACAATTGCTTGAATCTACACGGGAACAGAAAATATCGGTGGAGTCCAGGATCCGGTTGTTGGAACACCGGCTGTCCGTTTTGCTTGGCAGGCCTCCCCAAAAAAGTATGAATTATATTCAGGATTCGCTCCCCGAACTTCCTCCCATGCCGGAAACAGGCATTCCCTCGGAGCTGGTCAGGCGGAGGCCTGATATAAGAAGCGCTTACAACCTTTTACAGGCAGCAGACAGGGAAGTGGCCGCAGCAATCAGCAACCGGTTTCCCAGGATTTCTTTGTCAGCATCCCTTTCCACAGCAGATCTTAACGGGGAAAACCTGTTTGAAGATTGGGGTCGCTCACTGGCCGGCAACATGCTTGCACCCCTCTTCTATGGCGGGCAGCTCAGCGCTGAGGTGGACCGTACCCAGGCGGTGAAGAAACAACGGCTTTACCAGTACGCTCAATCAATCCTCACGGCTTTCCGGGAGGTTGAAGATGCCCTGGCACAGGAAAAGAAGCAAAGGGAGAAGATTCAAAGCATCAGAAACCAGTTGAAAATTGCCAGGCAGGCCTATGAACAGCTACGTATAGAATATTTTAACGGCATGGGCAACTACCTCGATGTGCTCACGGCGCTTGATGAGGAACAACAGCTACGGCGTAACCTGCTTTCTGCCAAAATGGTTCTGCTTGAATACCGGATTGCACTGTACCGGTCGCTTGCAGGCGGTTTCCAAACTGCCAGGGAAAACAAGGAATTAAATAACGAATAAAATCAGAATATAAAACTATGACTGCAGAACAAAACAGCATACAATCAGATAAAGGTTCCATAAGCACCCGAAAAACGGTGCTTATCAGTCTGCTAATACTCCTTGTTGGGGGAGCTGTCACCTTGGTAGTATTCCTAACCGAACCCAAAGCGGTCCGGAGTGGAGCTACCAGGGAGACGGCTATGCTTGTGGATGTCATCCGGACAAAACGTGATACTTTTCAACCTACCATCGTCGCCATGGGAACGGTTAAACCTTCTCAGGACATCATTCTGAGGCCAAGGGTCAGCGGGCAGATCACAGACCGTTACGCTGCCTTCACTCCCGGCGGATATGTGAATAAAGGTGAAATTCTCCTGCAGATTGACCCGGAGGATTACAAAAATACCCTTGAGCAAAGAAAAAGTGAGCTACAGCAGGCGAAAGCCGATCTGAATATAGAAATGGGCCGGCAGGATGTCGCCCAAAGCGACTATCAACTGCTCGACGAAGAACTTTCTGAGAAAAATAAAAAGCTTATCCTCCGGGAACCCCAGCTCAATTCTGCAAAATCAAGGGTCGAGGCAGCACAGGCAGCCGTAGACCAGGCTGAGCTAAACCTGCAAAGAACAACCATTGAAGCCCCTTTTGATGCCCACATCCTGAACCGGAACGTTAACGTCGGCTCCCAGGTATCCCCGGGAGATAATCTTGGTCATCTGGTGGGCATAGAAAACTACTGGGTGGAGGCAACTGTCCCGGTGGACAAGCTTCAGCGGCTTACTTTCCCCTATGGAGGAGGAGAAAGAGGCTCTGAAGTTATGATTCGAAACCGGACAGCGTGGAAGAAAGGAAAATACCGTAAAGGATATCTTCATAAGCTGATAGGTTCTCTGGAAGATCAAACCCGTATGGCACGGGTGCTGATAACAGTCCCTGATCCCCTTGGCCGGCGAACCGGCCCGGATGATCTGCCTGTTTTGATGATTGGCTCTTTTGTTGAAGCCAACATCAAGGCTGAACAGATACCGGATGTGATCCGTCTTAACAGGGACTATGTCCGTAAGAACGAAACCGTCTGGGTTATGGAAGATGAAGAGCTGCGCATCCGGGATGTAAACATTGTATTCCGGGATGCCCAATATGCCTATATTTCAGGTGGTATGAGCGAAGATGCACAGGTAGTAACCACCAACCTGACAACTGTTGCCGAAGGGGCAAAACTAAGATTGGAAGGAGATACTGCTCAGACAAGAGATTCATTAGCTACGAGAAATCAATAACTTAATATCAAATAAATACCAATGATCAAATCACAAATAACAAACAATATCCAATATCAAAAATCCAATGATTCAAACACAGCCCTATTATCTGTCTCTGTTTGGAATTTTTTGCATTGGATATTGGTATTCCCGCCTGCCCTGTCTGCTGTCAGGAAGGTTGTCGGGCAGGTATTTGGAATTTGTTATTTGTAATTTGAGATTTTATGGGAAACATTGAACCAGCAATATATGGACAATCAAACCCAATATAACAATTCGAATAAAAGAAATGGTCTTCTTGCCTACATGGCTCGCAATTCCATTGCCGCCAACCTTTTGATGGTTATACTGATCGGTGGTGGCATTTGGACGGCCTACAACATGCAGAAGGAGGTTTTCCCCCAGTTTGCGCTGGATGTGGTTGAAGTCAGTGTGGTATATCCAGGAGCTGCCCCTGCAGAGGTCGAACAAGGAATCCTGTTGCCTGTAGAGGAAGCGATAAGGGGTGTGCAGGGAATCAAAGAGGTGACCTCCACAGCCTATGAAGGTTCCGGCTCGGTCAGCATCGAGCTGGTAGCCGGCACCAATCGTATGAAAGCCTTTCAGGACATCAACCAGGCGGTAAACCGTATACGAACATTCCCCGACGATATTGAAGAGCCTGAAGTGCAGTTGCAATCCAGGCAGCGCACGGTGATGCAGGTTGGTCTATACGGCGACAACGATATATGGACCCTGCGCAAAACAGCAGAGCAGCTCCGCAACCGGCTGTTAAGCAATCCGGATATTACGCAGGTGGAAATAAGCAACGTGCCCGATTATATGATCCACGTTGAAATTCCGAGACAGACGCTAAGGAAATACAACCTTACCCTGGGTGAGGTAGCCGATATCATTGCTCAGTCAAGTGAAGACATACCCGCAGGTGCGCTGGAAACCAATTCGGGAGAAATTCTGCTGCGGATGAAAGAACGCAAGCAATGGGCCAATGAATTCGCCAGCATCAAAGTCGTCAGCTCCCCCACCGGCGCGGCTGTCACACTGGAAGATCTGGCCGAGATCACCGACGGATTTGAAGAAACCGGCTTCCACGGTGAGTTTAACCAGCAACCGTCCATTGGTCTGCAAATTTATCGCATAGGAAATCAAAGTCCGCTGGAAATCGAATCCACCGTGAAAAGCATTCTGAAGGATTTTGAAGCTGCCCTGCCCCCGGGAATGAAATACCGGATCGACAGCAACACAGCCCAGGATTACCGCGACCGCCTGTCGCTGCTGACTGAAAACGGTCTGTTGGCCATTCTGATCGTACTGTTAATTCTCACACTCTTCCTGGAATACCGTCTCGCCTTCTGGGTGATGATGGGAATGGTCATTTCTTTCGTAGGTGGACTGGTCTTTCTTCCCACTGTTGGCATCAGCATCAACATGATCTCCATGTTTGGCTTTCTTGTTGCCCTGGGAATTGTAGTAGACGATGCCATAGTGGTGGGTGAAAACATTTACGAATACCGCCAGCAGGGTATGGGTTTCTTAAATGCTTCCATTGCCGGCGTCAAGGACATTGCACGACCGGTAATCTTCAGCATCCTCACCAACATCATAGCCTTTGTACCCCTTCTTTTCATTCCCGGAACAACGGGCAAATTCTGGTGGCCGCTGCCTGCCGTGGTGATCACCGTGCTTGTCATCTCCCTGCTGGAAGCCCTTTTCATTCTTCCCGCCCATCTTGGGCACGTTTCCAAAAGAACCGTTTCCCGGGTGGGGCAGTATATCCATCACTGGCAGCAAAAATTTGCGGAGCGGTTCAGGCAATTTGTCGACCGGCGCTACAGGCCATTCCTGGAGTATGCGCTTCGCTACCGCTACATTACCCTGAGCATTGCAGTCTCCACGCTTATTATGGTGGGCGCTTTCGCGTATAGTGACCACATGGGTATCATCATGATGCCTGAAGTAGCTGCCGATGAGATTGAAGCAGGGGTTTCACTGCCAGTGAGCACCACACCTGAACAAGCTGCTAGAGTAGCCCGTGACATTACTGAATCTACACAGAAGATGTTTGAGAAACATGACCTGTATCGTGTGGCTGACGGAATCAAAACCAATGTTCGGGGACAAAGCTTCATTGACGTGGAGATCGTGATGAAGCCGCCGGATCAGCGCGACATGACGTCCCAGGAGGTAATCAACCTCTGGCGCGATCAGATCGGCGATATTGAAGGCATGGATCAGATCACCTTTGAAGCGGAGAGTGGTCCGGGTGGCTGGCAACAGGATATCAGTGTCGATTTGAGCCATTCCAATATAGAGGTACTGGAACAGGCCAGTCAGGCCTTCTTTGAAAGGGTGGAATCGTTCGAGGCCACTCGCGATGTCAATGACAATTATAACAGGGGCAAGCCCCAGTTCGATTTTAAACTTCTGCCGGAAGGCCGTAATCTTGGATTAACGCCTGCTGACGTCGGAAGGCATATCCGCAATGCCTTCTACGGCGCACTGGCTTTGCGCCAGCTCAGGGGTACCAATGAAATTGAGGTCCGCGTCAAGCTGCCGAAGGAGCAGCGAAAGGATATCCATCACATGGAAGATCTGGTCATTCAAACGCCCCAGGGTTCGGAAGTACCCCTGATGGACGTAGTAAGCCTGGAGGAAGGAGAAGCCTTTACCAGCATCAACCGGCGCGACGGACGGCGCGTGGTAACCGTGGGCATGGATGTGGAACCGAAAAATGCCACCACCCGCGTGCTGGCATCGATACAAAACGAGGTGCTTCCACAGCTCAGGGCCGACTACCCGGGCATCACCTGGAGCTTCGAAGGCAGCCAGGCTGAAATGCGGGAATCAACCCAGGCGCTTTGGGGAGGATTCGCTATGGCCATGCTGATCATCTACGCCTTACTGGCCATAGCTTTTAGCAGCTACTTCCAGCCGCTGATCGTGATGGCAGCCATTCCGTTCGGCATCTTTGGAGCCGTGGTTGGCCATATACTTCTGGGTTATGACCTTTCCCTGGTAAGCCTGATGGGAGTCATTGCACTGTCGGGCGTGGTAGTGAACGATTCCCTGATCATGATCGACTATGCCAACAAAAAACGCGCCGATCATTCGGTTTTTCAAGCCATCCACGAAGCAGGGATCAGAAGGTTCAGGCCCATCATACTGACAACGCTCACAACATTCGGCGGACTAACGCCCATCATCCTTGAAACGTCAAGACAGGCTACCTACCTGATACCTATGGCCATCTCCCTGGGATTCGGTATTGTCTTTGCCACAGGCATCATCCTGGTGATCGTTCCCAGCCTCTATATGATTCTCGAGGATGCCAAAGCCATGGTCAGGAAAAGCCGAACGGAAGTGGGATAGAGAATTATGAGTGATGAGTAAAGTCCCGGCGAAGAAATTGTTAAAGGAATTCATTGTTATTATTGGCCGATGTTTGCGAATTCTGACATTTTGTGGCTTTGTAATCTGGTGTGTTTAAGCAGGGGTCCGGCTATTCTGGCTAACAAAGAAATGGAGGTACACAAATACAACCGTGTGGGAATGAATCTTCCCATCATTCTTTTCTTTGTTTCGTTAAGTACCGGACCATAGTGGATTTCTTGAATTCCTTCATTGGTGCTGTATTCAACTGTCCGGTAGATCATATTTTCATAGGCATGATGGGTGGAGGACAACTCCCTGTTGAAAGCACCATTCATACAACACATCTTGTTTTTGAATTGTATAAATGTATGGTATCCGAAGAAATGCTCATGGTTCCGGCAAATGAAATGAATGATCCGCTCATTGTCAATACAGGCTGAGCTCACTCCCATGGTGGGATAATTGTCCTGATAGGGCAATTTGAAAACGCTCCTGGCCCCCGTGGAAAGTAAACTTTTCCTGATATTTTCCCGGAGGGCTCCACTTAGCCTGCCCTTTATAATATCAATCCTGCCTCCCATTTTTTGATAATACCGGGTCTTTTTTTTCAGATTCTTATGTTCACTTAGATAATCCTTTTCCGTTTCATATTTTTTTGTCTCGATTACACCATCATCCGGATATTCTATGACAACGGAATTCGGGTATTGACTGGCATTTGCCCTGAGATCATGAATGAACAGAAAGGGAATCTTCTTCCTTACCAGCCGGATCATTTGCTCTATTGAAAATCCTTTGATCTCCGGGTTGATAAAACCGGGGTTGGCGAAATTTTCTGTTGCCGTCGCCGATTTCATCCAAACGTATATGGGAATTCGTGAAATTCTTACAACACTGTGTATAGGATGCCAGGGAGAGAGGGTTTCACCATAATTCATACATTTTATCAGGAAGATGATCCCCGCGGGAGCTCCATTGCAGGTAATCCTTAAAATTCCCGGTTTTGAATGTTTTGAAGGGGTTTTGATGAATGCCTCGTAAACATCCCATAGGTTTTCATCCAGTCCCAATTCATTCAGATAAGGGTTAAACGCAGCTTTCTCTTTCTGATTGGGCGGAATTGAATTAAATGAGACAGCATACATGGCAATAATATTAAAACATTACATCATAATGAACAAAATTTTATTTCTTCAAACCTTTTACAGGACAGTCCATGGATGCAAGCATAAAAAACCCGAAGATATCACTGAGGAACTTCGGGTTAAAAATTTATGCCGGAAAAACAGAATGAATGATTTCATGAATAACCATAGACCTGTGCTAATCCACTGCCGCTTCAGGTGTTTCGTCTTCGGGCTCGCCCCTGAGATATTTGAATTCAACACCATATCGCTTCATGATGCGGTTGCGGCTGGTATCATCCACTTTTCTAAGGAAAAATCTCAGCTCGGCCATCACATCGGATATCAGCTCATCGGCCTGATCCCTTAATTCTTGCAGCTCTTCCTGTGCCTCGTCAAGCTGGCTGTCGTAGATGGCAACATCTTTTCGTTCTTTGCGGGCTTTTTCGTAAACTGCTCTCAATTCTTCAACAGTGGGCTCCGTTACCGGAGGATAACCTGCTTTTACAGCCTCTTCTGCACCTTCAATCATCTTCCCGGCCAACACATACCATGCCTCATACCTGGTGGGGTACGGCGATTTTCCATCCATGGGAAGCTGATAATAAGTAAGCATCTGTGCCGGGAGATCAAGCCTTCTAGCTTTTCTCTTTGCCGATTCCCAGGTATCCTGCATGTACATCTTCATGTAGTCAAATGCTACAGAACTCTCCTCATACTCTTTGGATCGCTTGCTCTCAGATGAACTGAGTGAATTGAGGGGCTTTTCAAACACGGGATTAAATTCCCGGACTTTATTCAGGGTCTCTTTTGTAATACAAAGCTGACCGGCACTCTCGTCGTAGCTGCCGGTCTCTTCAACACGCGTTAAAAATCCGTGGCGCGCGGGATCATTTCGGGGTAGAATAACTGAAGCCATAATTGTAATTATTAAATTGGTAAATGACGTTGATTATGGCAATAAACATAACACATTTTTATATATAAAAAAACTTTTTTTGGAATTTTTTTTCATTTACGCAGTAGTTTGGCTTACATAGTCTTATTAACCCCACAACATCATTTCCGGAACGAGGATAGAAAATAAGGTAATAAGGTTGGATATTTTTGAGGGAACAATGCCTTCATCAGGGTCGTCGAAGGCATTATAAATGGATACAACCCCCGGGGCAAAATCCTCCATATCCATTGTAATCAACCACAATGAGGTTTCCGTGGCCTGAAAAAGCCGTTGCAGACTTTACAAGGCCAGCTCCGCAGCCGGATCGGATATTGTCATCGGGTACAATCAGGATCCCATGATTGCAATAGCCATTGCAGATATTACAACGAGATGCTCGTAGCATCAAGGCCGGTTTTAGCCGGATACAACCGGGGGAGCAAGGTTTGCCGGGTCCATTGTAATCACCAACAATAAGGTATCCGGGGACGGAAAGGCCATTGCAATATTTACAACCATGTTTCCGAGATTTTGCATAGCCATTGTGAACGCTTACAATGCATGTTTAAATAATAGATAAGGACATTGTAAACTTTTCAACCCTATTACCGGATCCGAATAAGACATTGCTGCCGGATACAACCGGGGGAGCAAGGTTTGCCGGGTCCCTTGTAATCATCAACAATGAGGTATCCGCAGCCGGAAAGGCCGTTGCAGGATTTACAACCGGGTTT
>Ga0207714_1002484_pt1 | contig 11125 bp, 9 predicted proteins | sample PonA232FremontCA_2_FD_187270 | JGI IMG/M metagenome (GOLD analysis project Ga0207714, IMG submission 187270) | Marine sediment microbial community from Fremont, CA, USA - Pond A23 Sediment 2 (SPAdes) | ecosystem: Environmental > Aquatic > Marine > Unclassified | place: USA: Fremont, California... | reverse complement strand
TTCAGCCTACAAAACTCACCACAGCTTCCATTATGAAAAATTATGGGTTGTTTTAAACTCGCTTCACTCAAACAGTAAAACAACCTATTCATAATTTTTCATATTCCAGCTGGCTCCGTTTTTAAATGCCTTCATCATTTAAATCATGATATTTCTTTATGTATACACATTCATATATAAAAAGAAAAGGCTGATCTGAGTGGGGCTCAGACCAGCCTTTTTACATTATATAGGGTGTAAGGTAAAATGTGTTAACTTTAGTTTAGGCACTCATCTTTTTTTGTTCATTTGTATCTTTACTTAGATGTGTATATGATTGTTTAACTAATACTATTGCAAGTACGAAGAGAAGTACTCCAAGTACTGCAAGTATCATACTTCCTCCAGCAAGGTTTTGATAAACAAGGAATACAAGAGCAGTTAATGTTACAGCAAACATAAAGACCATTGGAATAACAGTATAGAAGTTTTTCTTATTATTTTGAGCAAGCCAGACAGAAAGTGAAAGTAATGCCAGTGCAGCTAATAGTTGGTTTGCTGAGCCAAATATTGGCCAGAGTGTTGACCAGCCACCGGAAAAGGTAAGAGCTGCAGAAAGAACTACTGTGATGAAAGTAGCAACATACATATTACTTAAAGGACTGTCTGATTCTTCTACACTATCTGCTTCTATAAAGTATTCCTGGAAAATAAAGCGGGCTAACCTTGTAGCTGTATCAAGAGTAGTCATTGCAAAAGCTGATACAGCAAGAGCAGCAAAGTTCATACCGACTTTAAATGGTATGCCAAAGTTAGTAGTTAAATTACCTATTCCATTTGCAAATACATTTACTGGTCCACCATTTGCAAGAAGTTCTGAATATTGTCCCTTAGTAACTACAGCAGCTGTAATAAGGGCAATAACAGCAAGGAATGACTCAATTAACATACCACCATAACCTATCAAATGTGAATCAGTTTCTTTATTCAACTGTTTGGAAGTAGTACCTGATGCAACTAAGGAGTGAAATCCAGATACAGCTCCACAGGCAACAGTTACAAACAATACAGGAAATAAATAAGACACAGTTTCCGAGTTTGTGAAGAAATGGAGAAAATTATAAAAGATTTTGACTTAGGTGAAGATGAGTATTATCTGGCAAAAATAATTGCCCTCTTTCATGATATAGGTCGTTTCAAACAATATAGAGAATATAAAACTTTTTCTGATTATAAATCTGAAGATCATGGAGAACTTGGAGTTCAGGTTCTGGAGGAAAATGGCCTAATGTCTGATTTTTCTCCTGAACATCAAAAAATAGTAATTTCAGCTATTAGACTTCATAATAACCCAAAATTACCTAATGATGATGACCTATTTTTTGCAAAGCTTATTAGAGATGCAGATAAATTGGATATATTTAATCTTTTTGAAGAAAAATATAAAAAAGAAAATCAGGGAAGAGATCTTATCAAATTAGATAACAGACCTGAAATTAGTGATCACATCTATGAAAAACTTAAAAATAAAGAATTAATAAAATATGATAGTTTAGAAACTGTTAATGATCTAAAATTAATGCAAATGACCTGGATCTATGATATTAATTTTACTAAAACCCTTAAAATTATTAATGACAGAAAATATATAGAAACAATATACAATTCAATGCTAATTATGAAAAAAGCAAAAGAAATTTATGAAATGGTAAATCAAGAATTAGAAAATAAAATAAATACTGATTAAAATAACTAAAAGCTCTATGTTGAGATTATCCTCAGCATAGAGCTTTTTTATATCTACAATTCATCTTAAAATAATGATATTTAACCTTAAATTTTTACAGTTCAGTTTCAAAATATTGTTAATAACCTTTTAAACGATTAAAATTAAAATTAGATTAAAAAACAAATGACAAAAATTAAAGGCTGGAGGCAGTTAATATGGAAAATAAAAATTATTTTACAGCTGATGAATATCTCAGTCAACTTAAATTAATGTATAAATCATATTTTGATTTAGAAGAAAATAAAGAAATTGCCGATAAAAAATTTGACCTCTATGCATTTTCCCATGTCCAAAATGAAAAATATTTTGCAAGTAAAAAATTAAAAATATGGGAATATACCAAATATGACCACTGTTTAATTGATATAAACAATAAAAATAACTTAATTCCAGATGAAGACTTTTTGAAAAATACTATAGATGAAATAATAGACCCCCATCGTAATCATAAACAAAGTTATATAACAATTGTAAATATAAGAGAAAATTCATTTACTGAAAAAGAAATAGATAAAATTAAGAACTTCTCTTATTCTAAAAGTTTTCTTTTAGGTTTTAAAGGCTGGTGTGATGTACGCCTAATAGCAGTTGACCTTTCTAATAATAAGGTATATACAAATCAGGAAGGTGAAAAAGTTGCAGACAACTATCAGCCAGAAAGATTTAAAAAAGCAAAATCTTCTTAAATAAATTTATATTTTTTTGAAAGGAGGTGGGTGATACTAGTTAGAGTAGCTACAGTAAAGCTATATTTTTAAACTTATATTTATAAAATATTATTAATTAAAAACAAAATTATTAAAGGGGGAAATGAAATTGAGTATTCCTATTATATTAATTGCTCTCGTATTATTTGTTTTAGCATATTTTACTTATGGTAGTTTTCTCAAAAGAGAATGGGGATTAGATAAAAGTAATGATACTCCTGCTCATAGCATGAACGATGGAGTAGATTATGTTCCAGCTGAGGCTCCTGTATTGCTTGGACACCACTTTGCATCCATTGCTGGTGCAGCACCAATTATTGGACCAATAGCTGCTTCTGGATTTGGATGGCTGCCAGTACTTACCTGGATCATTATTGGTGGTATCTTCTTTGGTGGAGTTCATGATATGGGCTCACTATTTACTTCAGTTAGAAATGGCGGACGTTCAATTGGAGAAGTTATAAATCAGAATATAGGTTCTACCGGAAAAAAACTATTCAGTATTTTTGCCTGGTTAACACTTATTCTGGTTATTAGTGCTTTTATGTCCATAGTTGCTGAAACTTTTGCTTCTACACCTTCAGCTGCTACAGCTTCTATTCTCTTTATTGGTTTAGCTATAGTATTTGGTATAGTTAGAACTCGTTCCAATCTATCACTTGGTTCTTTAACAGTAATTGGAGTTGTTTTATTATTTATTGCTGTTGCAATTGGACTTAATTTCCCAATTCAAATTGGCTATAATACCTGGTTAATTATCTTAACCGCTTATATATTTGTTGCTTCAGTAACTCCAGTCTGGATTTTACTCCAGCCTAGAGATTATCTGAACTCATTCCTTTTATATGCACTTTTAATTGGAGGATTTGTAGGAATAATAGTTGGAGGTCCATCTTTTGAATTACAGTCCTTTACATCTTTCCAGACTTCCAGCGGTTATTTATTCCCGGTTTTATTTGTAACTGTTGCCTGTGGTGCTGTTTCTGGATTCCACTCCTTAGTTGCTTCAGGTACAACTTCCAAACAGTTAAATAAAGAAACTGATTCTCAAATGATTGGATATGGTGGTATGTTAATTGAGTCCTTCCTTGCAGTTATTGCTCTTATTACAGCTGCTATAGTTACTAAAGGGCAGTATTCTGAACTTCTTGCAAATGGTGGACCAGTTAATGTATTTTCAAATGGTATTGGTAATTTAGCTGCAAATTATGGTATTCCATTTAAAGTAGGTATGAACTTTGCTGCTCTTGCTGTATCAGCATTTGCTATGACTACTCTTGATACAGCTACAAGGTTAGCCCGCTTTATTTTCCAGGAATACTTTATAGATGCTGATAGTGTAGAAAAATCAGATAGTCCATTAAGTAATATGTATGTTGCTACATTGATTACAGTAGTACTTTCTGCAGCACTGACTTATTCAGGTGGTTGGTCAACACTCTGGCCAATATTTGGTTCAGCAAACCAGCTACTGGCTGCACTGGCACTACTTTCACTATCTGTCTGGCTTGCTCAAAATGATAAGAAAAACTTCTACACAGTTATTCCAATGGTCTTTATGTTTGCTGTAACATTAACTGCACTTGTTTTCCTTGTATATCAAAACCTTGCAGGTGGAAGTATGATTCTAGCAGTACTTGGAATCCTACTCTTTGCACTTGCAATAGTACTGGTAAAACAGTCTTACAAACATCTTACTAAAGATCCAGAAGAACAAGAAAGAATGAGTGCTTAAACCTTAACCCAAAGTTAACACATTATACCTTACACCCTATATAATGTAAAAAGGCTGGTCTGAGAATTCACTCAGATCAGCCTTCCTTTTATTATATAAACTTTTTAGACCTAAATATATTAATTTAATCTTATTTCAGCTTCTTTTATAATTTGCTGAACAATTTCAGAACAGGATTTAATCTCCTTAATAGCTGATAAACTCTGCCCGGCCTGAACAAATCCCCGATCTATATCTCCTTCCTGAGGTGCTATTCTACTACTTCCAACTACCAATTCTTCTAATTCAGAATCAGAAACTCCTTCTTTTTCAAGTTTTAAGTATTTATCTGACATTTCATTTCTTATCCCACGTACAGGATGACCATGCACTAATCCGGTAACTACCGTATCTGTATCCTGACTATCTATGATTTTTTGTTTAGCTTTAATATGAGCATTACACTCTTTAGAAGCATAAAATCTAGTGCCCATCTGAATCCCGGCTGCCCCCATAACTAAAGCAGCTGCCAGACCTCTACCATCAACAAATCCACCAGCAGCAATTACTGGAACATCAATTTCAGGTATAACCTGAGTCATCAAAGCCATAGTTGTAAGATTACCAATATGCCCTCCGGCCTCCATGCCTTCGATTATAATTGCATCTGCTCCTTTATCGACAACTTTATGGGCTAATCGTAAATTAGGTACTACAGGAATAGCTATTATATCTGCTTCATGTAATTTTTTAAAATATGTTATTGGATTCCCAGCACTTAAAGTGGCATAATCGACTCCTTCACTACATAATGTATCAACTATTTGGTCACAATTATCTGCCATCAACATAACATTTACTCCAAAAGGTTTATCAGTATTATCTTTTGCGATTTTTATTTGTTCTTTTACCCAATCAGTATCTCTACCGGCGGCTGCGATTGTTCCAGCTCCTCCTGCATTAGAAACTGCTGCTGCTAATTCTCCGTCTGAAACCCAGGCCATAGCTCCTTGCACAATAGGGTATTCAATTCCCAGTAGTTCTGTAAATTTAGTTTTCACTTTATCCCTCCATCTATTATCTCTTAAATATATTATATTTTCTATAATTCAAAAGTATCTATTATCTCCGATAGTTCTTTAGACATTGCTGCTAATTCTTGAGCTGCATCTACTATTTCTTCTGTAGAATCAATCTGTTTATGGCTGGAAAGTGTAACTTCCTCTGCATTTTTGGCAGCCTCATCACTAACTACAGCTACATCTTCTACAACCTGTTTTACATTATCACTTAACTCAGCCATTTGATTATTTTTATTACTTATATTATTTATTAAATCAATTAAATTACTTACTCTCTTTTCAATTGTAGCAAAGGTTTCTCCTGTACCTTCAATAACTTTTACACTTTTATCTACTACCTCTTCCGTATCATTCATCTTATTTACAGCACTTTCTACATTATTTTCAATCTTAGCTATAAGTTCTGCAATCTCTTCAGTAGCTTCTGCTGATTCTTCAGCAAGTTCTCTTATTTCATCAGCAACTACACTAAAACCACGTCCGGCTTCACCGGCTCTGGCTGCTTCTATGGCTGCATTTAAAGCCAGTAAATTTGTCTGTTCAGCTATACTATTAATTAACTCGATAATTTCACCAATTTCTTTAGAAAGATCATTTAAGGAATGAATTTTATTGGAAATTTCACCTGAGTATTCTTTAACCTGATTGATTTGTTTTATTGAACTGTCAATAGCTTTTGTCCCCTCTTCAACATTAGAAATTACTTCTTTTGAAGATTTCTCCATAGTTTCTGACATCTCTTTAGTATCTTTGATTTCATCTATCAAATTATCTATCATATTTTTACTTTCATCTACCTGAGCAGACTGTTCTTCAGCTCCAGAAGCAACATTTTCTATTGCCTGACCTACATTTTGAGCTGAATTTTTAACTCCCTTCCCTGAATTTAATAACTCTTCACTAGAATCATCCAGATTGTCTGATATAGTAGCCATCCTTTTTATTATCTCTGATATATTTTCTACAAATTTATTAAAAGATTTTACTAAATCACCAAATTCATCTCCTCTATCATTCTTCATCTTAACCTTTAAGTTTCCATTAGCTAATTTTTCAAATCTATCAACAAGGATAGGAATAGGGTTTAACATTTTTCTAACAATAACTATGGTAATAATCACTAAAATAAGGGCGGTAATACTTAAATAAATCAATACTTTTTTTGCCAAACTTGTTATCCTATTACCAATAATCTTCCCCTTAAAAGCAGAAGCAGAAATTATCCAACCATAAGGTTCATAGACCTTAGAACTGGTTATCTTTTTTGTCCCTGTTTTAGGAGAAATATAACTAACTATAGAGTTTTTATTTTCATACATTTTCTTAAATGCTGCACTATCTTTAGTTTTATTTTCTCCTTCATAAACTGGATGAACAATCAATTTTCCTTCTTTGTCCATTACAAATAAAAAACCATCACCATCTAAACTACCTCTTAGATTATAATTAGCCTGTCTCAGCTTTTCGATAATTTTATCTTTACTTTCATATTCTTCATCTAAAATCTTAATATATTCCTTAGTTATCTCCACCTGATCAGTGAGCCCTTCTCCAATAACCTCTTCAAAACTCTGTGAAACATTAATATAAGTTATGTAACCAATAAAAATAAATGAAAGAATAAAAATTAATAAAATTGGTAAAATTATTTTTTGTTTTACTGATAATGACTTCAATTTAATATTCGCCTTCCTTTCTCAAAATATATTCTCTATTCTCCACTTCTTATTTTAAGTTAAGAAGCTTATTTAATTTATCTACTTTGGTTCTACTGACAGGTATCTCATGTTCAACACTATCAGCCAATACAATTTGATATTTACCCTTAAACCAGGGAATCACCTCTTTTATTTTATTTAAATTAACTATATAACTGCGATGTATTCGAAAAAAATCAGAAGGTAATCTCTCTTCTAATTCTTTTAATTTAAGATTTGTCAAATACGATTCTTTTTTAGTATGAACTTTTACCTTTTTATCAGCTGTAGAAAAATAATAAATATCACTATAATCTATTAAACGATATCTTTCTTTTTCCTCTACAGGTATTTTACAGAGAGTGTTATCCTCATTATTAGTTTGGAAAGCCTCCAGAAAATTTTCAAGTTTATTATCTGTCTCATCACTATTTTCCTTTTCACTTAATCTTTCCCAGACTCTATCCAGAGTTTCTCTAAACCTCTCTTCATTAATTGGTTTTAAAAGATAATCAATAGCAGCCAGTTTAAATGCTTCAACAGCATATTCATCATAGGCAGTTGTAAAAACTATTTCCGGTGGATTCTTAAATTCTTTAAGTAGGCGAGCAATCTCCATTCCGGAAAAACCGGGCATTTTAATATCCAAAAATATTAATTGATAATTATTTTTTCTAAGCAGGGAAATAGCTTTTTTACCATTTTCAGCTTCATCTTTTAGCTGAAAACGATCATCATTTTCCAAAAGATAGGATAACTCACTGCGAGCCATTTTTTCATCATCAACAATCATTGTATTTGCTATCATCCAATTAGCTCTCCTTTTATTTCTGAAATTATTGGTAAGATAATATTAACCTTTGTTCCCTCTCCTTTTTGAGAATTAATATTTAATTCAGCACTATCATCATAAAGATTATCGATTCTTTCTTTTATATTTTTCAAACCAATTCTATCAGATTTAGCTGTAAATAATTCTTCTAATCTTTCTTCAGAAATTCCTACTCCATTATCACTCACAGTTATTTTTAATTCATCACCTAATTCTTTTACTCTTATCTTTATTTCCCCTTTTCCTTCTAAAGGTTGAATTCCATGTCTAATTGAATTTTCCACTAATGGTTGAATTATAAAAGGCGGAATTAGATAGTCATGTGGCTTTTTAGGTAAATCCCAATCTATTTCCAATCTATCCCCTAACCGGACTTTTTCTATTCCAAGATAATCTCTACAAAACTCAATTTCTTTTTCAAGAGTCGTTTCTCTAGCATCTCTTTTTAAAGTTTTTCGGAAAATTCCGGCCATTTTCATAAGAAGGTCACGAGATTTTTCCGGATTAATCCGACAGGTGGCTGTAATCGTATTTAAAGCATTAAATAGAAAATGAGGATTAATTTGAGCCTGTAAGGCTTTAAGTTCTGCCTCACTTTTAAGTTCAGCCTGTTCTGCCAGCTTACCTAATTTTATTTGAGTAGCCAAAAAACTGGCTATACCCTTGGCCAATTTTATATCAAGGACATTTATTTTTTCACCACTACGATAAAGTTTAAGCAAGCCAAAAACATTGTCATCAAGTTTGAGAGGAGTAATCACTACATCAGTTAAAGGACAATCCTCTCGATTACATCCAATTTCTGTTTTACTATCAGCAGTTATTACTATTCCTTTATCATAGGCTTTTTTACTGGCATCAGTCTGAACCAGATAACCAGGTTTATGATGATCACTTCCTTTTCCTCTAAAAGCTAAAATCTTTTCATGGTCAGTTAAGGAAACTGCATCAACATCACTGGCCTCTTTTATCATTTTTGCAATTTTATTAGCATTTTCGCGATTTAGTCCATCCTGTAGTAAGGGAAGTGTTTTATCTGCTATATCAAGAACTTTCTCGGCCTGTAAAGCCCTTATTTTTTCATTTTCTTCTTTTATTGTATTTACAATATTTATAAAAATAGCTATACCCAAAGCATTACTTGTAATCATTGGTACCCCAATTATTCTAACAAGCTCTAGAGCCTGAGAAATAGGGCGGCTAAAGGCAACCACTATAGCCATCTCTAAGGTTAGAGCTAAAAAACCAATTAAAAATCCATTTTTATAATCTATTTTTCCTTTAACATATTTTTTATGAAAAAGTCCACCTATTAAACCGGTGATTGTAGTTCCTATCGCACAGGCAAAAGCAGTGAATCCTCCCAGAGTATAGCGGTGAAGACCACCAATTAAACCAGCAGCAACTCCTACAATAGGACCACCTAAAAGTCCTCCTAACATGGCTCCTATACCCCTAATATTGGCATAAGCATCAAGAATATTAATGCCTAAATAAGTACCTGTAAGGGATAAAACTCCAAAAAAGATAACCATAAATACTTTTTCTCTCATTTTAAAGGGAAAAGAAAGATTCTTTTTTACATACTTTACTCTACTTAAAAAATAGGCAAAGGTCACAATCACACTCATATTTTTAAGTAAGGTGAATAACAAATCTATAACCGGATTATCTATCATCTTTTACCTCCTGAATAATCTCTGTCAAATAATTTCCAGCTGTTTTGGTAGCAACTTTCAATAAAAATTTCTGCATAAATGCAGGTTGACCATAAAAAAACTTGCTTAACTTTTTAAATCTCTCAAGCCGAAGTAAAATTTCCTCATCAAGTGATCTTTTATAGGTAGAAATCAAATTACGATTATAATTTTCTGCTTTATTAATTGCCTTAGCAGCTAAAAGCCCACTATGATGGGCATAATAAATACCTTCACCAGTTAGTGGTTCTACCAGTCCGGCTGCATCTCCTACTAAAAGAGTATTATTATAAAATGGTTCTTTGAGAAAATTTCCATAAGGTAACTGCCAGCCAGAATAATCTATATCTTTATTTTTGATTCCGATAAGGTCCAGATATTCCATAAAAATATCTTTAAAATTGTTATTACTCTTTTTTAAACCGGCAATCCCAACCACCAAAAAATCTTTACGAGGAAAAATCCAACCATAACCCCAGTTTAAAATACCATAATAAAGGATTGGGTGATCAAAATCAAGCTTTAGTTCAGAACGAGGTACTACAGCTTCCAGAGAAACTGCCATATTCTTTTTAAAATCATCTAATTTAATATCATCTCTTTTTGTTAAAAGTTTCCTTCTAATAACACTATTAGCTCCATCAGCACCTATTATATAACCAGCTTTAATTTCTTTACCCTTTTTAGTAATTATTTTACTATTAAATAAATCGATATCAACAACTTCTGTACCTTCTTTTATCTCCACACCTGAGTTTTTAACTAAATTAAAAAGATAATTATCATAAACTCTTCTGTGAACATAATAAAAGGCATCTTTCATTTTAGTTTCATATATCAATTTATCTTTAAAATATATTTGATAATAATCTGAACAAAAATCAACTACCTCTTTTTGTTTTAGATCCTCTGTAGTAACAGAAAAAATGTTATTTATAAGTTTTCTTGTTTTTTTTGTAAGTAAACCTGCACATAGTTTAGGTCTGGGGAAAGTATTTTTATCCACTAAAAGAACATCAAAACCATATTTATTTAATTGATAGGCTGAAGTTAAACCAGCCGGTCCTCCTCCAACTACTATTATATCATGATTTTTCATAACTCTCCTCCTGAAATGTAATAATTTCCCTTATATATATATTAAACAAAAATGGTGCTAATCCTCTATTCAATTTTAAGATAAAAAAAGCCCTATAACATATCAGTAAATATGCTATAAGGCAGATGAAATAAATTAAAATATTAAAAAACTAAATGGTACTACAATTAAAAGAGTCAAAATTGTTCTTTCTATCCAAATGACTAATATTTCAGGTATAGTTATAGGTATATCTGTTGATAGTATACAGGGAATTGAAGCAGAGAAAAATAATATTTCCGATACACATAATACTCCAATTACAAATCTAGTAATCAATGGCGCTTCTGTAACTAATAATGCTGGCAAGAACATTTCCGTAATGCCAACTGCTGCAGCCTTAGCTGCTAACATAGCTTCCGGAACTTGAAGTAATTTAGTAAAAGGATAAAAAACATATGCTACTACATCAAATACTGGTGTGAAGTTAGCTAAAATTAAACCAATTAGTCCAACAGACATAATTGTTGGTAAAATACTCATCGCCATA
>Ga0207714_1002483_pt1 | contig 11125 bp, 9 predicted proteins | sample PonA232FremontCA_2_FD_187270 | JGI IMG/M metagenome (GOLD analysis project Ga0207714, IMG submission 187270) | Marine sediment microbial community from Fremont, CA, USA - Pond A23 Sediment 2 (SPAdes) | ecosystem: Environmental > Aquatic > Marine > Unclassified | place: USA: Fremont, California... | reverse complement strand
GGGGGCCGTCGACAGGCACGAGGACGGGAAGTGTGGTGGGCAGGCCGGGCTGGACGGTGGCGGCCCGGTTGACGGAGGTGTTTTCGCGGTCGGCGACATGGACCCGAAATGTCGTGAAGACCGGAGACTGGTCGTCGCGGACGCGCTGGAACGACTGCCGAAAGGTGGAGCGTGCCACATCGTCCGGGACGAGGGCCGACGCGGGGGCCGCCGACGGAACGAGCGGGAGGACGCAGGCCTCGTTCGCATCGGAAAGCGTCACGGCCCCCACCACGGGGCAGGAGGGAGCCCCCGAAGACCGAGTGGCGATGATGCGGTAGCCCTGCGGCTGGGGCCGCTCAAAGCCGGACCGGGTCTCCAGTGCGCTCGTGTCGTTGGGCACGAAAATATTGGCCTGGTTCAGCGGGGCGCTTTCGAGGGTGTCGAGGGGGCTTTCGCGAAAGGCCCATTCCATCGCCAATCCCTTGCCGACGCCGCCCTGCATCAGCCGGTAGCCGGACGGTGGGGCGCCGGCGCCCGTCCGCTCGATGTGAGTGAAGGTCTTCAGGCTCGGGTAGTCGGCCGTGGTGGCGTCATCACCGGAACCCGTCCGGAGCCGAAGAGAAGCAGTCGACGAGGAGAAGCCCACGACGGCCTTGCTGTTCGGCGCGACGATCTTGAAGCCGAAGAACGCGTCCTCAAAATCACTCCCCGTGCTGCGCAACGTCCCTATGTTCTCGCGGACCCAGGACGCCTTGAGCCGAATGGTGACCAGCGAGTCGGACGGGTTGATCTGAGCTCCGCTCACGGATGCCAGGGAGGAGGCGGCCTCGAAGCGTTCCGTCGCCCGGGCGGAGTCCATGTCGGCCTCCGACGTCAGGTCGTACACCTCCACGTCCATCGACTCGGACGAAGATCCATGTAGGTAGTCCGTCGTCGTCAGGCGCAGCTCGGCGGTGAGTGAGCTTGGATCAGCCGAAGCAATGTCGGAGGGGAGATCGTCACGGCCCGCAAAGTCGACATATCCGTCCGTCGTCACGACGCCCGTCCCCGGCGTCGGGTCGTCGACCTTCCCAACTAGAAACCGCCATGCCCCTTGGTTCTGAGACTGGGCCGGAGGGCGCCCCTGCGCGCTGTCTCTCGCAATCCCCGTGATGGGGGCCACCGTCGTGTCGCGGACGTCAGGCGTCACGTCGAGGGTGGAAGGACTGCCGCCCTGCAGCCCAGAGCCCACCCCCAGCCCGACGTCCGACGAGTCGCTGCAGGCGGTGAGCGAGACGAGTAGCGCGCCCCCAACGAGAAGCGCAGGGAGCCAGGAAGACCTCATAGACATCGGCATTGCGAGCGGCGAACGCCGGTTCGGTACAAAAGGCGAGGAGGGTCCCCCGAATGCACGACGCACTGACGCAGAACATCCGAACGGGAGCGGTGCCGTGGGGGCCCGACGGTTTTGCGCCAAGGGCACGGGCCCGTCCCGGAATCGGGTCCCTGAATGCCACCTGGAAGCAGGGTGTTTCTCGGCGGGGGAATCCTACGCAGGGACTTCACCGAGCATTTGATCGTACAGCGCCACCGTTTGCTCGGTGCGCGGCTGGGGGTCGTCCTGAAATCTGGATGCGTCCTCGCCCGGCGCGCCATTGGCCGAGGCCCCGTCCGGAGGGAGAATTGTGGCGTCCGCGTGGGTGCGGCCGACTTCCGAGAGCGTCGCCCCGGCGTTGCCGTCGATCGGAAGGTCCATCGTGTCGGCAAACGAGGCCTCAAGGGTCGTTGCCGGCGCCTGTCCCCCGGGGGTGAAGACCGACTTCGTGGCGCCCAGCAGGTCGTCGTCCGCGTAGGTGGTGGCGAGAAGGGTCGGAAGGAGGCCACTGATCCACCCGAAGCCGTGGATCAGGTCCGGGCCCCAGCGCAGCTCCCGAAGCGTCTCTAGCACGGAGCGGTTGAAAAACAGCGCCCGGTCCGCGTTGTCGTCGAACGCGCTGCCGTCGCCATCGGTCGCGCGGCCCGAGCGGCCGAAGTATCCCTCATGGTCCATAAAGTAGACCTGCAACTGCACGTCCGGCACCGAGGCCACCTTCACGGAAACCGACTCGGTGTTCGTCCCCATCGGGACGTCTGTGTCCGAGAGGCGGATGACCTCGTGGAGGCTGTGCTTTCGCTCGTTGATGTCCCCGTAGCAGGGCATCATGATTCGTACTTCGAAGTCCCCGGCTTCCTGTACCTGCTCGGGGAGCGACCGGGTGAGGGTGGCGAGTGGGGACTGCTCGGTGAACGGCGCGAGTGCTTCGGCGACGTACAGAAGACGGTAGGAGGAGGCCATGTGCATCAAAGGATTTGGGAAGACAACGGTGGGTGCGGACGAAAGGCGTCCTGCCCGGACGAAAGGCCCGAGCGGCCCTCGGTCCAATCGGTGGGGCGAGGCGCGGCCGGGCTGTCGCTGAGGGCGCGCACGAGGCAGGAGTGCCCCACAGCGGAAAGATCCCGGGTCGAAAACGGAGACTGGCCCGAAAACTGCGGCAACCAGGCCATAACGGCTCCGTGCCTCAGCGTCGATTCTGAAGGTTCTGTGTCAGCGGACGCGATGATCCACTGGTGTACTTTTCATAAAAACAAAGGTATTGCTATTTGCCCCGGAAATCAACTTCAAAAACCACTGCCCCGAAGAAGTCGCGTCAAAACCGTGAAAATTTGAAATTGGCCGGGGGCTAATTGCTCCCTCGGGAGGGGACGTCGCTCGTCTGCGCTCAGCCCCCGTTAACGAGGGCTTCCAGCCGGGAACAAGGACAATGTCAGAACGACGCGTGAGTGACGACCTTTGTCGAGGGGCCTCATGGGAAAGAGAGACTGGTCGGCTGAAACCATCCTTCCGGCGGAGCACCGTCCGATCCGTCGGCGTCATGCCAACAATCCTGTGGGCCCCTGGTCCTGTAGCCCAGGGCCACGCGGCCTCGTTCGCCGATGTGCACGGCGGTATGGCGGTCCGGGCGACCGGCACGATGCCCCCGGATTGGCCGGCAATTTCTTTGGGGTTGGTCGGAGAAGGCTGTATCTTCCGTACCACGAACGACTCTTCGCGACGAGCCGTTTTGCCGCCGCATGCCGACCCTCACGGCCGAGCACGTCGGGCACTACTTTGGACGACTGCTGCTCTTTCGAGAGCTGTCGGTGACCCTGCACGCGGGGCAGACGCTGGCAGTGACGGGGGCCAACGGGGCCGGCAAGTCGACCCTTCTCCGGATCCTGGCCGGCCTGCTCACGCCCCGCACCGGTCGCGTGGTGCTTACCGTAAGCGGAGCCCCTGTGCCGGACGAGGAGCTCCCGCTCCGGGCCGGGCTCGTGGCCCCGGCCGTCGGCGTCTACGAAGAGCTCACGGCGCGCGAGACCCTTCGCTTTCTGGCCCGTGCACGGAGGGTGGCGGACCCCGCAGCCCGGATCGACGAGGTGCTCGCTCGGGTCGGGCTCGCCGGTCGGGCCGACGACCGGGTGGGGACGTACTCCTCAGGCATGCGGCAGCGGGTGAAGTATGCGGCCGCGCTGCTCGCCACCCCCCCGCTCCTGCTTCTCGACGAGCCCGCTGCGAACCTCGATGCGGCCGGGCGGGAGATGGTCGCGTCGATTACGGAAGCGTGGCGGGCACAGGAGCGCCTCCTCGTCGTGGCGACGAACCGACCCGATGAGGCAGATCGACACGATCGGCAGCTGCGCATCGAGAACCACCGGTAGCGCCTGAGGCGTCCGGTGGGGGCGTCCCTCCTCGATTTCTGTTTCCTCAAGTGTGCATTTCTTCCGCCCATGGCCCACGACACGACCGAAATATACGTACGGGACCTTTCCGAAGACGCCGCTGCCGACTGGTTGCAGGGCGCCTTTGAGGGCCTCGAACAGGTGCAAGAGGCCCCAATTGTCACCTACGAGGGGCGGTACGACGGAGAGGCCGTTCCGGTACAGATTACCGAGCAGGTAAAAAACGGGCCGTACACCAGCATCTGGTTCAACGCGCCCCGGCTGCCGTGGGAGAGCATCCGGGAGTGTGCCCGGGCCGCGCACGACGCACTCGGGGCCGAGGTGCTCTGCTACCTGAATCAACCCAAGGAGCCGTGGCGCATGCTGCGGATGGAAGCGGGCGAGATGGAGCGGGTCGACGAACGCACCCTGGACGACTTCTAGGGCTGGTCGACGGCCTCGCGGGCCTTCAGGGGGTGTACCGTGACTGCACCGGGCGGGGCGTCGAGGGCAAGCGTGGGCCCGCCGCCGTTGAAGGCACGGCCCTTGTCGTTGCTTGAAGGGGGGCCGAAGGCCTCATCGACGACGAGGCCGGTACTATCCAGGTCCGTCTGGAGCGTAAATCCGGCCCCCGCGGGCAGAAAGAAGCGCAACGTGCCCGAATGGATCTCCGCTGTGCTCGGCGCGGAAAGGGTCTCGAAGGCGACGGACGCGTCCCCGGAAAAGACATCGAGCGCGACCCCTCCCCGGATGCCGGTTGCCGTGATCCGTCCGGAGTGGGCGCCCAGGTCGAGCATCCCGTCGACCGAGTCGACTGCCACGGTGCCCGCGTGGGTGTCGATCTCCACGTCGCCCTCTACACCAGAGACATCGATGGTGGAGGCGTAGTCCTCGATCTCGAGCGTTGCCGTCTCCGGCATCGTGACGTGGTAGTGGGCGGCCAGGTTGCCGCCCGCACTCGGAGAAATGCGGAGGAGGCCCGGAATGTGGAGTGACCAGGAGGCTCCGTCCTGGTCGATCGAGAAGCCCTGATCGGTCCGGCGGACGATGGCGTTCGACGCCACCATGGAGTCTTCGGCGCTCACCGGGGCGATCCTGTAGGCAAGCCGGTCCCGCTCCCAGGTGGTGACGGTGATGGTGCCCTCGTGGGTGTCGCTGAGGTCAACAGCCCCGTCGGGGGCGAGACGGACCGTGTCCTGTGCAGGGGCCGCGTCCGGCACGGTGCCCAGGGGGGACGACGACTGTCCGGCAGCACCTGTGGCGCCGACGAAGCCGAACACGACCCCGAGGGCGGCACGCCACAGAACGGCGGAATGGGACATGGCGAAGCGAGGTTGACGGATTGGCGTTTCTCCTACCTTCTCAGCGGACGGCCCCTGTGCAACCCGTGGGGGCCGCCTTGCACCCCGGGACGCGACTACCGGGCACGGAGGGTGACGTCTCCATCGTTGGCCTCAAGGTACAATTCGGGCCCGCCCCCATTGATGTCGCCCCGGTAGTTGGATTCGTCCTCCGTCCCAATCCGGACCGTGGAGAGGTCGAACGCAGAGCGCAGGTCCACGTCGTCGTCGAAGTCGGTGTTGAGGTCGAACCCCGAAGTGGAGGGGAGGGCGAGGGTCGCGTCGCCGTCGTGGGTACTGACGTGTACGTCGTCGGTCAGCGTTGCAAACGAGGCGGAGACCGTCCCGTCGTGCGCGTCGAACCGAAGGCTGCCCTCCAGTTCCTCGACGGAAAGGGTGCCCTCGTGGGTGTCCACCGACAGGCGGCCTGCGATGTTGCGGAGGTCCATGCGCCCCTCGTGGGTGTCGAGCGTCACGTCGCCGTCCTGGTTCGTGATGGAGAGCGAACTCTCGTGGCTGTCGATGGTGACCGCGCCGCGCTGGTCGGCAATGGCGATCGGGCCCTCGTGCGTATCGATGCGGAGCGCCCCGGCCAGGCCGGTCACCTCGATGGCCGATTCGTGGTCGTCGAGGCGGAGGGCGGCGGACCGTGGCATTCTAATTGTGTAGTGGACCGCCGGGATGTCGATGCCGCCCCACCGGAACCCGTCTTCATCGAAGCCGAAGACCGTCGATTCGTCGTCCCCGTCCTCGTGGTCCGTCGCGAGTCGGAGCCGCTCGTCGTTGGTGCGGGCTTGAATCGTCACCTTCTCGGCGTCGGGGTCCTCATCGGTCGGCATGATCTCGGCTTCGTACCGCACGCGGTCCCGCTCCCAGGTGGTGACGGTGATGGTGCCCTCGTGGGTGTCGACGGCGACCGCCCCGTCGGCGGCAAGGGGCACCGTATCCCCCACGGTGCGGGCCGGATCTTGTGCGGCGGCGGAGGGGGCGACGCCCAGGCTGAGGACAGCGGCGGCGAGCAGGGCACAGAGCGAGGGGACGGATCGAGGCATGGGGGACGAAGTGACTGCGCAACAGACGATGGGAGGGCCCGCGAGAACCCGCAGGGGCATCCCATCAAACGAGAACACTCGCCAATCCGTTACACCCGTCGTCGAAATAAAGCCGCAGCGAGCCGGAACGCGGCCGTGTGTCGGCTCCCGGCCGTCCCCACGAGAGAGAACAGCGTTCGCCCCGACCGCGCGTCTGCGCACGTGATGCCCTGCCGGGCGGCCCACGAGCCCTTTTCGTGCGGGAGACCGGCCGCGTTCACCTGTGAATGCCCACCTGCCGCCCGAAAGGAGGGAGGCGGGGCGTCTCGTTCCTGAAGCGACTGCGGACTGGGCCGCGAATTACACGTGCTCCTCGGCGTGGTAGGACGAGCGCGTGAGCGGACTGCTCTCGACATGATCGATGCCCTTTTCCTCGCCGACCTCCTTGTACCAGTCGAACACCTCGGGTTCGACCCACTTCTCGACGGGGAGGTGGTGGTCGGTCGGCTGCATGTACTGGCCGATCGTCATCACGTCGAGCCCAATCTCGACGAAGTCCTCCATGATCTCCAGAACCTCTTCTTGCGACTCGCCGAGGCCCACCATGATGCCGCTCTTCGTGCGCAGGCCCTCCTCCTTCGCCCACCGGAGGACCTTGAGGGACCGTTCGTAATCGGCCTGGGGACGAACGCGGCGGTAGAGGCTGGGCACCGTTTCCACGTTGTGATTAAAGATGTCCGGCTCCGCCGCAAAGACCGTCTCGCAGGGGTCCCGCATGCCCCGAAAGTCGGGCGTGAGCACCTCGCAGGTCGCGCCCAGGTCGTGGATGCGCTCGATGACCTCCGCAAAGATGGGCGCGCCCCCATCCTCCCGCTCGTCCCGGTTCACGCTGGTAATGACGGCGTGGTCGAGGTCCATCTTGTCGACGGCGTCGGCCACGCGGCGCGGCTCATCCCAGTCGAGGCCGTCCTGGGGCTGCCCCGTCTTGACGGCGCAGAAGCCGCAGGAGCGGGTGCACACGTCGCCCAGAATCATAAACGTCGCCGTGCCCCGGCTCCAGCACTCCCCCATGTTCGGACAGTTGGCGCTCTCACAGACCGTATGGAGGTCGTGGTCCTCCACGGTCTGGCGGACCTCGGTGTACGATTCGCCCTGGGGAAGGGAGACGCGGAGCCACTCCGGGCGCTCGCCGCGTTTGTTCTTGTTGGTGTTCTCGACGACGGGCAGTTCGACGAATCCAGGATCGCCGTCGCCCGAGGGGCCAATGGGGTCGGGCTCTACGGCGCCCAGGTCCGTGTCGCCGGGCATCGTGGGCTCGTTCTCGGAGGTGTCCGGGTCGCGGGTCTCGGTGGTGGACATACGCAAAAGGGAAGTGTCAATCAGCCGACCATCGGGGCGGACAAGCGGCCCGCCGGGGTCGGCACGAAAACACGGAAGAGAAAGTACGTAGGCCCGCGATGCCCGTTCCTCTCTCCGGGGCGGCCGGCCGGTTCGCGCCGGTCCCCAGCAGACAGGTAACAGGGACGTAGGCTTTACCAAAAAGGCGGAACGATGGAGGAGGCCGATCGACGGGGCGGAATGAGGCCTCCCGATCAGCCACGGGCCCCGTCGAGGTCCGCACGCAGCAGGCCAAAGTAGCGGACGTCTACCAGGGCCCCGTCTTTTTCGCGGTGCTTGCGCAGGCGGCCCTCCTGGGTGAATCCGGCCTTGTGCAGAACCCGGGCCGACGCCTCATTCCAGGCGAAGACCTCTGCCGTGAGCCGCACCACGTCCAACTCCGTGACGGCGTACTCGGCGTACCGGGTGACCGCCTTGGTCATCAAGCCCCGCCCCCAGTAGGGCTTTGCGAGCCAGTAGCCGACCCGGGCACGGTGGGAGGCGCCGACGTCGAGGTCGTCGGCCCCCACCACGCCGACGAGTCGCCCATCGGCCCGACGGAGGGCGAAGGTCGTCTCTCTGGGCTGCTCGGCCCGGTGCTGGATCCGGCCCTCAATCCAGGCGGTGGCGTCGTCCTCGGTGTAGGGCCACGGGATGTCGAAAGTGTTCTTCCAGATCTCTTTCTCCTGCAGGTGTTCGACCACCGCCGCTTTGTCCCGCCGCGCCACGCCGGAGAGACGGAATTTGCCGTCGAGGTGCCGTTCGTTCATGAGGGGATGCGTTTCACAGACAGGCAACGCGCCCAAAAAACGAGCGCAGAACGGGTGTGCTCCGCCGCGTCCGTACCGGATGGGCAGGCCATCGGGGGGGACGGGGCCGGTGGAGCGTCGCAGCGGCGTCGAGGCCGGCGCGTGAGGCCCGCACGCCTTGACAAGGCGTCCCGGAGTCGCGAGACTGTGTGGGCCGTTCCGAAACCAAGAAGGAGACGGTTCTGATCTCACTGACCGATCCGACGCTACGTCATGGCCCGCCGGTCGCTTGTCCTTTTCGCTGCCCTTGCCCTGGTGGGCTGTTCGTCGTCCCCGACGGCCGACCTCGTGCTGACGAACGGGACCGTCGCCACGCTCGACGACGACCACGGGCGAGTGGAGGCCCTGGCCGCCGCGGGCGACACCCTCCTGGCCGTCGGCAGCGCCGCCGAGATGGACCGCTACGTGGGGGCAAACACCCGGGTCGTGGACCTCGACGGGCGCCTCGCCGTGCCTGGCTTCATCGAAGGGCACGGCCACTACATGGGCATGGGGCAGGCACAGATGCAACTCGACCTTCTGGGCACCGCGTCGTGGGGGCGGGTGGTGTCGAAGGTGGACTCGTCCGCCGACGAGACGGCCTCCGGCGCATGGGTGGAGGGGCGCGGCTGGCATCAGGAGAAGTGGACCTCGACGCCCGAGCGCATGGTGCGCGGCTTCCCGACGAACGCGCGTCTCAACCAGGTGGCGCCCGACACCCCGGTGTACCTGACCCACGCCAGCGGCCACGCCGCCATCGCCAACGACGCGGCCCTGGCGGCGGCGGGGATCGGGCCGAACACGCCCGACCCGGAGGGAGGCACCATCGTGCGGGGCGCGCAGGGGCGGGCGACCGGCGTGCTTCTCGAAACGGCGGCCGGGCTGGTGCAGGAGGCCCTCGACGCGTCGCGGAGCGATATGCCCCCGGAGCAGCGTCGCGAGCGGCGCCGCGAGCAGGTGCGCCTCGCCGCCGAGGAGGCGCTCGCGAACGGCGTGACGAGCTTTCAGGACCAGGGGGCCTCGTTTGAGACCATCGAGCTGTACCGCACGATGGCCGCGAACGACGAGCTCGGCATTCGCATGTACGCGATGGTGTCGCAGGGCGAGGTGACCGCCGAGACGCGAGACCGCCTCGCAGAAATCCGGGCGGTAGGGGCGGCCGACCAACACGTCACGGTCCGCGCCATTGGGGAGGTGACGGTCGACGGCGCCCTCGGCTCCCGCAGCGCCTGGATGCTGGAGCCGTACGACGACGCCCCGACCGACACGGGCATCAACGTGACGCCGATGGAGCGCGTCCGCGACATCGCGGAGATTGCGCTTGAAGAGGACTACCAGATCGCCGTGCACGCGATCGGCGACCGCGCCAATCGGGAAAGCCTCGACCTGTTCGCGTCACTCTTCGACCAGGAAGGAGTGGAGGGCGAGGCGCTCCGCTGGCGCATTGAGCATGCCCAGCACCTCCACCCGGACGACGTTCCGCGCTTTGCCGACCTCGGGGTGATTGCTTCCATGCAGGCCATTCACGCCTGCTCCGATGCCCCGTACAATTACCAGCGCCTCGGGGCCCAGCGGGTGGACCAGGGGGCCTACCTCTGGAACACGCTGTGGGCGGATGGGGCCGTGGTGGGCAACGGCACCGACGTGCCCGTCGAGAAGATCAATCCCCTCGCGAGTCTGCACTGCACCGTGTCCCGCCAGGTGCCCGGGACCGACACGACGTTCACCCCCGACGAGACCCTCACGCGTCGGCGGGCGCTCCAGTCCTACACGATCAACAACGCCCGCATGGCGTTCGAGGAGGACGTGAAGGGCACCCTCACCCCCGGCAAGCTGGCCGACGTGACGGTGCTCTCCAAAAACATCCTGACGGGCCCGCCGGAGCGGCTCCGGGAGGCGACGGTCGACTACACGATCGTGGGGGGAGAGGTGGCCTACGCCAACGAGTGACGATTCCGAATGGAGGGAAACGTCCCCGCGGCTGGCGAATTTCTATATCCCACTCGGTCACTTTCACGAGCCCGTCCCCCTTATGGAAGCGGTTTCCCCAAACTCGGTTCGTCCTGCTGAGGTCAAAGAGCTTCTGTCCGAGCACATGCTGACGAAGGGCATGATGCCCATGGTGCTCGACATGGAGGCGAGTCAGGGCGTCCGGCTGCACGACCAGAAAAGCGGCCGCTCACTCATCGACCTGTTCGGCTTTTACGCCTCGAACCCCCTCGGGATGAACCATCCGAAGATGAGTGGGGACGAGGCGTTCATGGAGCGGCTGGTGGACGCGGCCCTCAACAAGGTGACCAACTCCGACGTCATGACCGGACACATGGCGCGGTTCGTGGACACCTTCGACCGGGTGGGCATTCCGGACTACCTGCCGTACACGTTCTTCATCTCCGGCGGGGCCCTGGCCGTGGAGAACGCGCTGAAGACGGCGTTCGACTGGAAGGTGCGCAAGAACCATCAGAAGGGATACCGCCGCGAGGTGGGGCACCAGGTGCTGCACCTGGACCAGGCCTTTCACGGGCGCACGGGCTACACCATGTCGCTCACGAACACGGCCGACCCGCGGAAGACGATGTTCTTCCCGAAGTTCGACTGGCCGCGCATCACGAACCCGAAGGTCCACTTTCCGCTCGATGCCGACGAGCAGGAGCGCGTGCGGGCCCACGAGGAGGAGGCCCTCCGACAGGCCAAGCGCCACTTTCACGAGCGCGAGGACCAGATTGCCGCCGTCATTCTGGAGCCGATCCAAGGAGAAGGGGGCGACAACCACTTCCGGCCCGCCTTTCTGCGAGAGCTGAAGGCCCTGGCCCACGAGAACGACACCCTGCTCGTGTTTGACGAGGTGCAGAGCGGCGTCGGCATCACGGGCGAGTTCTGGGCGCACCAG
>Ga0207714_1002481_pt1 | contig 11134 bp, 8 predicted proteins | sample PonA232FremontCA_2_FD_187270 | JGI IMG/M metagenome (GOLD analysis project Ga0207714, IMG submission 187270) | Marine sediment microbial community from Fremont, CA, USA - Pond A23 Sediment 2 (SPAdes) | ecosystem: Environmental > Aquatic > Marine > Unclassified | place: USA: Fremont, California... | reverse complement strand
TGGGTAAACATGATGTCATCATTTTTAATTATCCGGATTTTAAGGTCATAAGAATTAGCACTTCTAATATCCTTTTGTAAGTGTCTGCGGAATGATTTGCTAAGTGAGCCCAGATACTCATCCAGGCTGGAAGGGAGAAAAATTACCGGACAAGTGCGGCTTTTTTGGTTACAGACAGCCATCGACTCAATAATTGGATTGCGTTTAAAGTTTGACAACTTTATAAACCGAAATCGCTTATTAAGTTGATTAATAAAATTATAAATGATTTCACAATTATTATGATGATTGGAGTGGATTAAAATCTGGAGATTGTCAAAGCTTCTAAAGTTAAGGCTGTAAAAGCTATTTTTGAATATCCAGCCAGGAAGTAAGGCATAAATACTACGTTGATTTTTAAGAACAGCAATATGGATTTTTTTTTGATAAAGTTCCTGGATTGATTCTATCACTGCAAGATCATAATAAACAGGCTTTTCATCTGCAGCTCTGTAAAATTCATTGTATAAATGCCGATAATTCTTGAACTCATTAATTTCTAGCCTCATTTTGCTGAAAGTTTGAGATGATTTATTTTCCCCTCAAAAGAGAATCCGGCTTTTTCTATGCCCCTTATTGAAGCTTTATTTGACTTTAGAGTACTAATATAAACATTTGAATAGCCATTGCTGATCAGCAGTTCGGTTATATAACTGATTACCTTGGTATATATTGACAGCCCTCTATAATTACTATTCGTTGTACAGTCAAAAATCCAGGCATCTTTATTTTTTATTTTAAATCGTCGTTTAATTTCATGCATACCAATAGTACCCTTTTCTCTTATCCAAGAGTAATGGCATGGAATCATACCGCTAAAAGCCATATAACAGCGGTCTCCTTTGTTAAATCTTTGAATAAACTGCTGTTGTTTTTTTTGAGGCATTTTTCTTATTAAAGGGAATAAATCCGCTGCGTATTCTTTACTAACTTCTTTAATGCGGATTGGGATTTTGGCCTCAACTGTCGTAGCGGATGTATTTTTGTAAAATACCAAAGCAGTTACAATTTTCATATCGCTTTATGTTTTAGGATTTTTTTCTTTAACCAATTATTTTTAACAGGAGTTAAATATCTGATCTGATTTGAGAAGAAATCTGTATATTTTCCATTATTTTTGATGGCTTCAGCTAGTTCGAAGGAAGTGAGGAATTGTACTTTGAATTTATTAGCTAGCTGATCAAGCAGGATATTCATTTGATATAATCCTTCTTTTTTAAAATCGCCCACATAGTTTATTCTATGGGTATCAATGATTACCGGAATGTTTGATTTGATTAATCGATCGATATTTGAAAGTACCATATCTACTTGCCAGCTTGTTACATGGCGGGTCGGTTCAAATTTAATATTTCTTGCCAGCGCAATAAGTCCGGTATAAACTTCCCTGCCAATGGGCAGATTCTTTTTTATCACTTTGTTTTTCTTTTTGAATATTTGCATATTCATTCCTTGAATTGTTGTAAATCCCATTTGTTTTATTATCGGATAGATTTGAGGTGGTAAGATATACTGAGGGGCTATAATGCTTTTAGGATGAAAGTGAAAGACTTCCTTGAACTCATTTATTCCTTGAGAAATCCATGCCTGTGTTTCCGATGAAGATAGCATTTCTCCATCATTCAGATTCATGTATTCTCCCTTTAATTTCCCGTCTGCGTTTATTAGATTATTGAGGCCTCCATTCCAACCCGCCTCGAAAATGAGTCTGCTCCTGTTACATTTTTGAAGGTCTTGGAGATATCTTTTGGCATTAAAATGCAGCCGACCATGATACTGAGGAATAAAAACTTTTTTTTCAAAGCCATTGGTCCAAGCCGACTTTAAAGAATCTGGATGGCTGGAAAGGGGCTTTAGAAATAGCTTCTGATATTTACTTTGAATGGTGCTTTTGAAATCTGGATAAGATGTTATAAAATTTGCAATCATTTTAGGATATTCGTTATTCCTATCGCGATATTTCATAAATAATTCAATAATCCTTTCAACCTCCTCTTTTGATTCTAATTGGTCATATGCCCATATTTTAGGTTTTCCTAATTGTTGTATTTTTGATTTATCCCTTGGTGATCGCCACAAACCCCAATCATCACTCTCAATAATGGCTATCGGCTCCTTAAATCGGCTATGAACCCAATGCCTGATTCTACTCATTGTATATTGTCCTGTAGTGGTCAATTATTAGAATAGGGATTATATGGAAATCTTTTCAGTATATCAACCATCATATTTTTTTGCAAATCCGTGAGCTTATCATTGGAGCTTTGATCTCTATTGTATATATAACTCTTAGGATGAGTCTTGGTGCTTGGTTTGCTGAGCTGATAATTCAGATCTGCTGGTATTTTCATTCCTGCTTCTTTCATAAATTCTGTGACCTTGGAATAATCTAATTTTAGATCTTCATATTTATAATATTTTATATGTTTTAATTTGGGAAATAAGGCATTCTCTATACCCCATCTTAAAACCAGCTTCTCAAATTCGTCATAGCTTTTTGTTATATCAATATTTGTTCTTTTATAAATTATGTCTAATAATTCTTGCTGAGTAAGAAACCAACTAAAATCATATAACCATGGGAATTTAACTCTCCATTGAGAATGCAATACCTTTTCTGGGTTGCGAAATATTTTAATGATAGGAATATTATAGTGGGTCGCAATATATTCTATTGCTAAATTTGAACGAATAAGTTTAGTTATAATGAATTTGGTGAGAAAAGGCCAAAGATGCATTTTTAATTTTCTAAAGCTATTCTGTGCAATCCATTCATTATCTATTTGGTTTCTCAGTATTCGATTTAGAAATGTATCAGTTTTATGGTAAGATTTGTTTCTGTTTAGATATTTGTCTGCAATTAATGTTGCTTTTGAAACCTGATGAGGCTGATCGGGTTCAAATAATAGTCTGTAGCCCCTTTGGCGTGAGATCGATTCAGAAATCCAACTGGTACCGCTACGGGCTGAACCAAAAATGAGAATGTGGTGATTATATGTGTACATGGCTAAAATTCTTTTTAAACCAACGAATGATAAACTTCCAAATATTTATAAGCTTCATTTTTTATAGTAAAACTGTTATGAACTTTTTTTAAAGCTAAATGCTTTTTGTAAGCTATTTTTTTTGGATTGTTATAAATTTCTTCCACCATGGATACTAACTTATCCTCATCATTGGGGGGGAATAATCCTCCATATTTCCCATTTCCTAATATATAGTCAGTTCCGCCCCCTGAATGTGATGCAATACAATATGTTCCGCATGCCATTGCTTCAATTAGAATTACCCCAAATGCCTCGCTAAAAGAAGGCAAAATAATTGCATCTAAAGTGTGTAAAATTTGTGGTAATTTATCATTTTCAACATATCCCTCAAAGGATACACGGTTTATAAGATTATATTGCTGAATTAATTTTTTTAGTTTCCTTAAATAATTGGGCTCTGAATTTCCGTAAAACTTAACCTTTATATTTTTGGGAAGTTTCGATAATGCCTTTAGAATAATTAATTGATTTTTATTTTCTACCACATTACCAATACATCCTATGACATGGTTTATTGAATCATATCCTGGATAAAATACTTTTGTATCAATGCCATGGGGTATGAAACTTTTTTTTGAGGCTTTAAATCGTCCTAACATTGTTTCCCCCATTCTAGGATTGTCATATGCGATATGATTTGCAAGACAAGACTTGAGAATCCATTTTTTTGACCATGCATTGTTTTTCTTAGTATAAACATACTTCGTTCCTGTTAGACGACAGGCTATGGCTTCCCATGGATCCGATCTATAATCCCAGGAATGGAAGATTTTACAGTTGATTCTATTTAATAAGTTGCTCAAGTTTAAAGTATAAGATATTTTCCCTTTTGTTTTACGGTTCTTTTTTTTAGGTAAGACCAATTGATCATTTTGATCAACCCTCCCGGGAAAAATCCAGTTTTTGTCTTCAATTAGTATATAAGTTTTATGGCCAAAAGATTTAAATAATTCATATAAATTAAGGACTACAAATTGACTCCCTGCTGTTCTGAAATTTGGGATGCTGAGTACTATGTTCATGTAATATCATTTTTATAGGTTTAATTGTATAATGTATAAATCTTTAATATTCTAAAAAAGGGCGAAATAGCTTTGTCTGGCGCGTAACTAGTCCGTTCAATATTTGTCTATTTATTTTCTATTAGTCTTGTGGAATAGTTAATTTTCTGCTTTGTTTGGAATCACTATATTTAAAGATTTATATCTTTTTTTTGATTACCCAATTATATTCTAAAAAAGAAAACAATAAATTGTAAAATAAAGATTGCGAGTCAGTAGTCCATATTTACTTAGAGGGCTTTTATTGATTCGCCTGAATCTTTATGATGAAAGCCGTTTGAGAAAAATAATGGCATAACAGCCAGTTTTTTGTAACTTTATAAAGTTTAAATCGTTTTAAAGGGAAAATTGATTAACGGATATTTATTGGTGACAGAAGTTTATATTTTAATGATAAACCTTCTCCAGGCTATTTGGTAAACACACTATTTATTCAAATAACATAACGAAAATTGGAAAAAATATTAATAATGAGAGGATTATATTTATGTTCTAAAAATGTATTATTTACATTGATTTTCTTCTGCGCTGTTGCACCAACCCTCGCTCAGTCGGGTGATGAATTTTATAGGGACGATTGGAAACCTTTATTCCAGCCTGATTTAGGTGAGAAGATCTCATCTGCTGAAAGTATTGTATTTAAGGAGTTATCACCCCCTCCCCAAAAATGCTGGCACGGACACAAGCCCTATTTAGTCCCCAATCCTGAAAGTGATAGTTGGGATATGATAATGCCCTATTATAATCAATACATGGGTAGTGGAGAAGCAATTATTTATGATTTCGGAAGCAAAGAAATGACTCGACAAGTTTGGGGTGATAACCTGGGGGATAAACTATCTGACTATTATATGGATTTTCATTTGAAATTATCCTATTATGTTGATAATAAACTTGTCTTTTATGTATGGGCTAATGGACTGAACCTGAGTGGTAGGCCGGTTATGATTTTGGTATATGATCCGGCAGTCAATGGCTTTACATATGCGGAACATCCTACTCCTCAAGGTTCTGCCGATTATGTGAGAGGGGCTACATTTGATATGACGGAGGAAGGAATGGTGTATGGGGTTGGTTGGGATGATCAAAAAAATGGTTATATCCCAGTTAGTTATAATCCAGTAGATAATGAGTTAAGAACATTTGAAAAGATGGCTCCCTATGAAGGGGGGTTTAATATTATTTATCGTAAAAGCCAAGCTATTGGGGATTGGATCTATGCGGCTATAGGGAATAATCCATGGCGGCTTGTGGCTTTCAATTTTCGATTGGGAGAAGGCAAAGTACTGGCTGAAACGGAACAGATTACAGGCGATTTTCATACAATTATACTTGAGGAGGTTAGATCGGAGGGAGACAAAGGAATTCGTGGTCATATAAGGCAGGCCAGGTGGATTGATGGTTTAGGAGATGTGAACCGCGAACAATATGATTTTTGGTTATATAATGGGGCAATTTATAGCAGAGAAAATCAAATAGCTCCATGGTCAGGTACAACCGTTGAGAAAGCTGGAAGTCCTTTTTTTTCTTGGCAACGTGAGGGTCAGCAATGGCCAGAGGACTTTAATCCACCCTCAAATATACCAATTATTAAACGTGATTCTGCAAATCCCGATGCTTATGGAAATGTTAATCTGCCCTTTTATATCGAGGGCGAATACGCAGAGAAGACCTTAAAATATAAGGTGAAAATGTATGATGGAATTGTGCGACGCATTAAAGAGATAAATGATAGTATTTTGGGAGCTACCGATGAAGGTTACGGACAAACTGTTTTCTATGAGCTGAACTCCGATACAAATCATCGTATTGATGGGATTCTAAGTCCCTATTCAATGGCCGTGGATAGGAAAAGCTCGAAGCTTTATATTTCTGGCTATCCAAATTCCAGAATGTTAGCATATAATGTAAACCGCCCACTTGGTCATAAGCTTGTCCCCCCCAATCCGGAAGATATTGGTTTGATAGGCAGGCACAGTGATGTACATTATCCACTTGGTACGGAAATTGGAGCAGATGGACGAATTTATAATGCGGGTACTACAACTGGCCGTACCCGGTATGGAGGAGGATTTGGTTGGTACGATCCGAAAACGGGTATGATAGATGGATTTTATAAACCCTATTTTGAGGATTATAAGGTGTTTTGGACCGCTTCAGCTAAGAAGGGGCGTTATATACTCCTATCGACCAAGCCTGCAGGTGCTTCTCCTGGTAAATTGTTCTGCTGGGATACAAGAAAACATGAGATGATATATAGTTTCAAACCACCGGGGGCGTTTACTACTGGTCCGATTGTGGAGGTTTTTCCCGGATTGATGATGGGCTACACCCTGACCGAAGATGAGAAAGGCCTACTTTACGGCTTTGAAGCCAAAACAGGAGAAATTCTATGGGAGAAAGAAGTTCCTAATCCTCCTATCACTGCTTTTTCAAAGGTCAGACGACATGCCTATAGTTTCCGCCAAGGTCCCGACGATCACATATGGGCATTTATTGGAGATGTATTGGTACGCATCGATCCACGAAATATAGAGGTGAAGGTTGTGGGTGAAACCGATCCCGCCCAGTTGGCCTTTGCCCAAGGAAATGTTTATATCGCAGGTGGATCGATGCTGAGGCAACTGGAAGGTGTACATCCAAAAGACACCATCGCCCCCTGGGCGCCGGTTGATTTGACCGGCTCGGCCGGGCAGGGGAAGATCAACCTGGCCTGGGCAGAGAATATGGAACAAGACCTGGAAGGATACCATATATATAGGTCATTGGATTCTCTGGGTAAATATACCAGGATCAACGATGAGCTGGTCAAAGATACCGCCTTCAGGGATACCGATCTGGAGGACAATACCATCTACTATTACAAGGTCACCGCCGTGGACGATGCCGGCAATGAATCCGGTCCCTCCGGGATCCTCTCCACCGAATACATCGGAACCGGCTTGGATCCGGGGGGTGCAAGGAGTGACCCTCAGGTTCAGGTCTATCCCAATCCCTCAGATGGCCAAATTACTCTGGAGATGGAAGGGCCCGACCAGGGGTACCTGGAGGTCTTTTCCATCCTCGGGAAAAAGATCCTCGGCAAAACACTTACACGTCGGCGTGAGCAGATTAACCTCTCCGAAAACCGCCCTGGCATCTACCTTTTTAGAATTCATGTGAATGCCAAAACCGTCGTTCGGCGTGTAGTAATCAAATGAAAAAGTTATACATCCTGCCTTACTCTCCTGGATTTACACCGCTTTATCTTTCATATAGTTTTTCCCCGGCTATTGAATTTTTTCACCGGTCAGTCTCGTATTTGATCCCCCGTGTTCAATGATATCGGTTAGGCGTTGCACAAAAAGTCGGGCCGCTTTTTCCCCAAATTCCCGACTTGGATGGGAATCGTTCGAAGAGGCCGCATGCTCAGGTTTCAAATAAAGGCTGCCCTCCGTCTCCAGTTGCCTGAAGTCCCATAGAAATAGGTTATCCTGGGGGTCATCCCACTGGTTTTTCACCCAATCATAAAATTCCTGCGTGATGAGGGCTTCCTCCTGAGTGGTTTGATTCTCCAGCAAAGCCGGTCCCGTCCATAGCACAAATTTGGTATCCCTATAATCCTGAATCTTCTCTTTAAGCAGAATATATTGTGCTTTATAATTGACCAGACTTTTTACCGGTGAATCGGGATCGCCGGGTGCGGATCCCCTTTGCATGGAGCTGACCGGGAAACAATGTTTGAAGACGACCACATCATATTGCCGGGTTAAGACTTCTAAAGTGGGTTCCTCCTTGTAGTATTCCTGGTCGCCATGTTTGACCCAAATGTTATAATAATCATACGGGTAGTTGTTCCATCCATAAGGCTTTTTTGCCGGGTACGCCCGCGCAGTGATTTGATGGTTCGTGCTGTTTTTTTCATTGTAATTTTTTAAGTACTTCGGAATGGCCTTATCCTGCGAAACAATCCCGATTTTTTCCAGCTTTGTTGTTTTGCCCTCCCAGACTATCCTGCCGGTGCTGTGATGAAGGTATATGGTGCGGGTGGTAGTACTATCCGAGGTTTGCTGATCGTTGTCAGTGGCCTCTTCACATCCTGTGTATAGCAACAGAATGGGAAAAATGAATGCATAAAGGGTTCTAAGATTCATCATGTCTTTATCTTTTTTCCATGTTTCCTTTGATCATTCCCACAGCTCCGCTTGCTCAGTCCCGTTAAAATGATTTTCAGACTGAATCCATATAATTTCAAAATCAATCCTCTACCTTGATGACCCTCCCTTTATCCCTTTTGTTTTAAATGATTTGTATAAAGGGATCTTTCATACCTTATCTTTTTTGTTCTTATTGGAAAGACATAAACAGGTTCTCTATACTCAATACAAAAACAACAAAACGGTTGCTTAGATCGCCTGAGGGAAAAGCTTCATTCAGCCTTGACTTGCAGCATCAGTATGCGCCATTTGCGGGCATTGCTAATGGGCTGAAACTTTTTGTTTTCCGGCGAAGCCTATTAGTTTGACCCCCCCCCGGGGCATGCTTTGCCCGGAGAGTTACCGAACCCCTTAAAATACAACACCTTTCTCCTGCGGGTTGACGGGGTAAATTTTTCTGAGATTTTTGATAAACGTGCAGTTATATCTTTCACTGGATTGTCTCTATTTATATAGATGACATTGTTTTTTCCGGCTATTATAATCTGTACAGTTCCTCACGGGCGGATTCTTCGCCGTGTTGTATGTTGTTGCTCCCGGTTATTTTCCTCTCATGAATTGATCATCTGAGAACGGAAGGCTCGATGAGATTCTCTGGATGTTTATTTTTTTGACCTGTAGGTCGATAAACCGTCTTGCACGATGGAATTCGAGGTATGCAATTGTTGTATTTTATGATTCGGATCAATGGATTACATCAGTTATCTTGTTGAAGACTTTGTATTGGATCACTGTTTCCGGGACTGGGTGTTGCATCGTCAATTTGCCCACAATGCGTTCTGGGAATTGTGGATTGCCAAGCATCCTGAAAAATATCAACATATAAAGGAAGCGCGGCAAATTATTTTGATCCTTCATAACCATCGCCGACCCAGTATATTTCATGAGGTCGAATCCCGAAAGGCAGAAGTATGCAATTAGTTAAGTGTTCAATGCTAAGGAAAGAGCAGGTACGCTGTGCCCCCATTCATCTGTCATTTGCTGCATCTTGTAGAACCCTTTTTTTATATGGAGATTTTTTTGTTTTTTTTTATCAGCCCTGAAGATTTGCTTAAATCTCCGTATTTCGTGCAATTTATATTTTAGGTTGGGGGGGTGAATCTCTTTTTTCGTCAAAAAAATGTCAGTTTGTCCGAGTTTTACAATAATTATTCAATAGCCCTTTATAACTTGTAATTCCTGAGTCTTTTTTAAGTCGCGAAACAACTTGCCATTTTAGATATACCGATATTGGCCAAATATCACTGGCCCCTTTGCCTGGATGGAAGGAGGGTTATTGGGCGAGGCATTGATTGTTGACTCTAATTCTTTGATGATGGATGAATTAAATACAGCCCCTGGTCGGGATCATAAGCTGTGGAGAGATTTTAAGCATGGCGACGACAAGGCTTTCCACAGGATTTACACGGAGAACTATCCGGTGTTGCTGGCATATGGTTTAAAATTCAAAAACGACCGGGAATTTATCAAAGATTGTATTCAGGAACTGTTCCTGGATATAATGAGAAGTATTGATAAATTAGGCGATACCGATAATATAATGTTTTACCTGCTTGCTTCACTTCGTCGCAAAATTCTGCGAAAGATCCAGTATGATGTATCTTTTCGTTATGACCGCAGCCATCAATATTTGCCGAACCTTCAATTGAAAGATCCTGGTGCCGAGGAAAAGATCCTAGGTAAGGACCAGCAGGAGCACAACAGGCAACTCATTCGCCGTTTAATTTACCAGTTGCCCCCCCGCGAAAAGGAGGCGGTATTGTTGAGGTACTATCTGTGCCTGGATTATGCTGATATGGCCTCTGTTATGAAGCTGAACGTTCAATCCGTGAGAAACCTTATTTATCGGGCCATTAAAAACTTACGAGAGAACTCGCGGGAATATAGCGATCAGTTGAGAACCGCTTACCTGTGATTTGACATCCGCCTCCACAATGATTAAAAGGCCCATTCCTTAGGGCCTTTTGATGTGGGTGCTGAATCCACTGCCATTGAACATCAAAAAATTGATGGCCGGTTTCTTTACCATAAAAATTCTGTTTCATTCATTTTCGCGCTGTGAAGGTTCTGCATGCGATTTTTTTCTTTACATTTACTCCCTCAGGTTAGAAACAAAAAGAATTGCAGCGGGCTATGATTTTATTTGACGAATATTAAGTATATCAATCGTATTTTTGTTTTTTATAATTATGTATCCTTATTAACTTATAAGTGGGTTTTGTTTTGATCGACTATAGCAAATACGGGGTGGACCAATTTGTCTCAGATCCTTGCTTTAGGGATTGGGTTTTAAACAGGGGCAATCCTTCGTCTATATACTGGTGGTTGTGGTTAAGTTATCACCCTGAAAAATTAAGTGTGGTCAAAGAAGCAAGGACGCTCCTTTTTAGCCTGAATCCCTCATACTGCACTCAAGCGGAGGGGTATATTGAGTCGGCCTGGCTGGAAATCCTTAATTAAGCCAGTGGAATTAGGGGGATTTCCTTTTTCTGATTGGTGTTTTGTTTGAGCGAGATCATCCCGGATGCTTCCCGGCTTGCTTCATCAGCATTTTCTGTCAAAATGGAACCCTGCTTTTGTAAATGTTCAAGGAGTTCGATGGGGATGGATCCATTCATCATAATCAGTCATTTCAGGCGGTGCATTATTCCCTCTTTATTCATCCGTCATGGTTTGAAGCCCTTTTTTTTGACCCCATTTCTATGGGTCTTTCTTGGGGTGTTTAATTTTTCTGCCATGGCCTCGGAAGGGCAACTGGTTGTAGAGGGGCGGGCCAATGCAGAGATCATCA
>Ga0207714_1002480_pt1 | contig 11136 bp, 10 predicted proteins | sample PonA232FremontCA_2_FD_187270 | JGI IMG/M metagenome (GOLD analysis project Ga0207714, IMG submission 187270) | Marine sediment microbial community from Fremont, CA, USA - Pond A23 Sediment 2 (SPAdes) | ecosystem: Environmental > Aquatic > Marine > Unclassified | place: USA: Fremont, California... | reverse complement strand
GGAATATTCTTCGGATATTCCAAGGGTATTTAAGGGACTCTCATTACTGAGAGGTCAAATTTTTAAAATGAGCTTTTGCGAGAAGAGCGACATGACGGACCCACACCCCTTCAGCTCTGGTTTCCTGGCCCCGCCCAGTCCTGTGCGCCCGGACCTGGACTTGTTTGACGATGCCAACCTACAGAAGATCTACCAGGAGATGGTGGACGAAGGTGAGACCCGTCCCTTTGTCGTTGAGTATTGTTAGTGTGCTTTCGATGTTAGAGACTTAAAGAAGTTTTGCGGTACATGCAGGACAGCACCTGTGGGATCATCCCTCGGACCTTCCGTTTCCCGCGGCTCCAGAGCACCCGTGTGCAGGAGACTGGATTTCGAGCACGCCCATGGAGTCTACTTCCGCGGAGGAAGACGCGTTCTGGGAGACGTTACAAACGGACCTGCAGCAGCACCAGCAGCCGACAGTCCCTCCTTCGTCCCCGCTACCCCCACCTCCTCCGTCGGTTCCTCCTCGCATTCCGACTCCGTCGTGGGAGGACATCCAGGAGGCCATGAACGAGTGCACATCGGACATCTTCAGAGAGATCAACCAACAGACCGAGAGCCACCAGCAGGAACAGTTCAGGCAGCAGCAAGAGCAGCGCTCTGCGATGCCGTACCCCCAGTGTCTGAACCCCTTGCCATCGCGGGTACGCATGCTTCACTGCCCTCCGCCACCGCTACCACCAGCTGCCGAGCTCCCTGGAGGATGCGCAAGCAGAGACAGCCCCGTCAGTGGAGACGCCTTCTTAGTGCGTCCCGAAGGCATTCCTCCCTTTGAGGCGCGTCAGTGCAACCAAGTGAAGCGGGTGATCTACCGCTTGTCCGATAAGGACTGCATGTCCATGTCCAGAGAGTACCACGGCACGATCTACATGAACAAGGAGCTCTTCTACGAGGCGGACCGTAACTACGCGGACCAGGGCCCTCGCGTGGCGCGTGATCTGAGAAGACAGTCTCACTACGACTCCTCGGATCCGGAGTGGACGCGCGGCGGTCAGTTCTTACACGCGCACGTGGACATGAACGGCATCATCCCCGGATTCGAGGGCCTGGGCGTCCACAAGATCCTCGTGTACATCCCGGATGATGGCGTGGACCGTTACGGACCCGTGTTCAGCTTAGACGGTCTGTTGAAGATTCTGGGCTACCGCGTGGGAGGATCGGCGACCATTTGCCTTTCGAGTATGTTCAACGCTGACTACCTGCCTTTGGAGATCCGTCTGCGGACCGTGACGCTGACGACCAACCAACTGAGGACACAGAGATTTCGAGAGCGGTTTCTGGACATCCACGCCCTGAAGGATTTTCTGGTGGCTTTCGGTTACAAGCAACAGATTTCTGGAGCTAGGACCGGGAACGGGGGTAACAGCAACGGAGTCGGTATGAGCATCAGACTCCAGCTGTGCAGCGAGTTCGTCTCTGCTCGCGTGGCCTTGCGTATTTTGGACTCTGTATGGACGGATATCTGTTGAACCGATTCGCGGAATGATGTTCGTTACATGTTATAAAATGTAATCACGATAAACGAATGTTCGCTCGCTTCGAATCCGGCACACGAATAAAAAAAAAATCACATGTCAGGTATAGGTATAACTAGTTCTAGTATTCCCAGCCTTCCATAGGGTAGGTACCCCTCAGAGGGGCGTAGGGATAGATAATCCTTTGAATCTTCTCGCGATCCGGGAGAGTGCCCGTCTTGTCTTTCTGGTAAGTGATCTTCCCGTAGTTATCCCATCCGACGGGCGCGCGTCCGAGAGGCTCCTCTTCGGTGACGTTATCCGCGGCGCGCTCGGCCATGCGCCCGGCCTGGTAGCGGATGTCGATGGCATCTTCCGTGGGATTATCCAAGAAACCCGGGACCGTGGTCAGATCGGGATACCTCACGGGAGGTTCTCCGATGGGGTAACGCGAGGAAGGCTGGAACGGTTCCTCCATGCGAACCTCGACGCGATGGAAGACGTTCGGTGGATTGACGGCGGTGAGCGTTTCATCGTAGAGTCGGGTGAGCGGTCGCGTATCGTCTCTCACGGTGGTGATCATGGTATCTTATAATAGGGTTAGAAAATCGTGACCACGTTCTGCCCGGCGCTGATCTCGATGCTGGAGGTCGTCTTGGCCCAGATCATGACCTGGACCTGGGAGTACAGACCCTCCACGGCAGGCGTGGACACGGTTCCTTGGACCGCGGAATCCGAAACGGCGAAGGCCATGTTACTGCTGGCACCGCGGGTGTCCAGACCCGAGACGATCTTATCTTGCTCCGCGTGGTGGTTGAAGGCCTGCACGAAGGCGAAGAGACCGTCCCGGTACTCGCCCGCGTACTTGATGGGGTAACCGTTGCCTTGCGTAGGGCGCCAGCGCGCCTGATCGAACGCGGCCTTCGTGAGGGCGTAGGCTTCGTCCACGTTGACGGGCCAGCTGGGCATGAGCTTGTTGTTGACCATGTATTGGTAAGTGGTCTTGGAGGTGTACTCGCCCAGAGAGTAATCGTTGTTGTCCACCGACACGAACTTGAAGAAGTTGGTGTTCTTGGCGTTGTTAGACCAACGCTTGGAGTTGCGGCGGATGTACATCATGTTCCGGAAGGTGGCCATGAGATAATCCAGACTCTGCGTCGCCAAGTTGAAGGTGACGGTATCCGAGTTACTGCTCATGGCCTTGTTGAACGAGAAGTAGTTGGGGTAGGGAATCCCGATGATACCCCCTCCCTGCAGACGCTCCGCCAAGAGCGCGCGGTAGAAATCATCCGGGAACGAGATGGTGTCCAGGATCATGTACATGTTGCTCCACGTGAAGTCGGGAGCCTCGAAATCGTTGTAGGCAGCCTTGGCCTCGGTCTCGGGACCCACGGTGTCGTGGTAATCGGAAATACCGTGAGCACCCACGTGCTCGCTGGAACGGTACATGATGTTAGGGTTGTGGAGACGGATACGCAGCTCCACGGGTCCGAGCACGGCGGTATCGATGAAACGCACGAACTCCCCGGACAGGAAACCGTGAAGACCGTTGATCAGAAAAGGGAACTTGCGCGGCCAGCCGTTACCCCCGCCGTTCTCGTTATCTCGGTAAAGGTAAGTGGTGTTGTTGTTCGTCACGCCGGTGCCCGTGTTGGCGGACTTGATGGCCTCGCGCATACCCTCCGCGATACCGGTCTGTGCGGAGGTCGCGCCCCCCACTGCCGTATTGGCGATCTTGGAGACCTTGTTGTCTCCGCTGGTGAGGAAATCGTGGTGATCCTCGTAGAAATCCCTGTCCTTGGTCCAGCTGGTCAGCAGATGATCGAGCGCGCCGTAATCGGAGTTGTTACCCTGGATGGACTGACCGTTGACCACGACGTCCACACGCTCGATGGCCTGGGCCATGCGCCTCGGCAGACCGAATACCCTAGAACCCCCGGAGCCTTCGATGGTGCACGTGCCGAAGAACTGGAGGTTGTGCAGATCGATCAGAGTGTTCGTAGGCATGCGGAAATGAATGGTCTGGCCCGACCCCACGGCATCGTTGCTCATGGGACGAACGCGGACGGTGGTACGCTCCAAGTTGGCGAAGCGCCCCGCCATGAGCTGAAGGTTACTGGGCACGATCGCCGCCATGGTGCGCGCGGAACGAGTGCGTTACAAATCAATAAATGAAAAACGATAAACGGCGTTAGCACGGCCGTGTCAGTTAGTTCGTTATATACTCTACATAAAAAAATACGTAGATCACTGCGCCCCGTCGTGGAGAAATCTAGCCAACAGATCGTAACGTTTGGTCTCTATCTTGTCTCGCGTGTTCTCCAGAACGTCCAACGGTTTGTTAGGCGGAGCTTTCAGCACCGGTTTGCCCTTGCCCGAGACGCCCTTGTTGCGGGTGGTCCGGTTCTGTTTCAAGCGTAACTTCAAGTTGGGATCCGTGCCCGTGACGCCGCGACCCGTGCTGGACGCAGCGCCTATGATCCTGGGTTCCTTGGTTTTTTTCTTGGCCTTGGCGCCTTTTTTTCTGCGATTACTCTTCCCCTTCTTCCCCAACAGCGTATCCCCTGTCTGGGCCACCGGGGGAGGCAGGGTCTGGTTGATCCTGGGTCTCATCTTCGGGTATGCCGGGTAGGCGAGCCACGCGGCGCGCTTTGTTTCTCTCGTTATTGGCGTCAAAAATTTCGTCGCGTTCGTTGTCTCTGTCATACAGCGTCTGTACCCCCAGTAAACCCATCCGCGCCGCTTGCGCGTTATTGTCGTTTTGGAGGATCAGGAGACGCTGTAAGCCCACGGATTCGCGCATGTAGCGCTGCGTCTCTTCCGAGTGTTTGCGCTTGCGCATGGTCGTTTCCGCGCGTAGCGTGAGCGCCAGGTGGATGGGCACCTGGTTCTTGGTTCGGATCCTTCGGTTTTTTTCGTCGGTTATCCAGAACCGCACCAGTCCGAGCGCGTCTAGACCGTTGACCAGTTCGAAACAGCCCGAATGCTCGGGATGGGGTTCCTCGTAAGACACGAAAGCGTGAGAGTAGGGATTGTTGAAATCCGCCTCGTGGTAATGCGTCATGAAAGGAAACTGAAGGGCTGCCGTGGAGTAACCCGCGGAAGACGAATTATCGTGAAGAAGGTTGGTATGAACTCGGAGCATCTGAACTTGAGGCACGTGACGCGTGCCGTTGGTCGTGCTGCCTTCGTAAACGAACGGATCCCTGTCTATGAAACCCCTGCTCCGCGTGGGCACGGGAATCCAGGCTTGTGCTATCGAGGCGTAGATTCTTACATCCGGATCTCGGAAATGAAAGAGAGGATGTAACTGAGAAACGGAAGATTCTAAATCTATATAAAAATCATAATGAAACCGATCGGAAGCACCGCTCAGTTGATCCGAAGAAGAAACGAAGAGCACGCGTCTGCTCGTGAATTTGCTCATGGTCGTTCCTAGTCCTTCGTCTAAAAAACATCGTTATTATCTCCTGCCGCCAGCCTGGACCAGTTGGGGTTGGGGTACAGCAAGAAAGTCACTTCTATCTCGTAACGCTCCGATACGTTGGGATCGTTCTGGACGCTCGGATCGTAAGCGTTCCATTCGAAACCGAACTGCATGCCGGGATGCCCGAAGATGCGACCCAGTTTACCGTCGTCGCTGGCGCCTTCGCTGTGACTGTACACTCGGTGCCCCCAGACGTTAAAATCGTTTCCGCTGCCGTCCGTATAACTCGTCAAGACCGCGGGATCCCACAAGGCCGTGTTCCCGGAACCCACGTGCCACGTGACGTCCCTGTCCGCGCGCCCGGAAGCCAAGTGTTCCGGTAGGGCTAGGTCTCGCGCGGTGACGAGGAATCCGTTGACCCCCGGTCCGAACACGTACGGAGGTCCCGCATCCGCGGCAGGCAAGACACCAGTAAGGATCCTGTCCACGCTACGCACGGTTTCGGGCACGACGAACAGCCCGCCCACGGGAGGCAGCACGAAGGAGCCGCCGAGGTTGACCGTGGTGTAATTGTTTTCAAACACCAGTCCTCGGGTTTTGAAACGGATGGGCAAGGGACTGTACCGCGGCTCGGTGGACAAGGTATGGACATTGCGCGTGCCCGGGGGCAGACGCGCGGTCTGTGCGGTGTCGGCCGCTTTGAGACTGGCGGCGCTGGGAAAAGCCGGTTGCGTGAACATAACGAAACGTGGTAGTGGTCTTATATACGCTATAGAATAAATTATTATTCGGTGTCTTCCTTATCCTCTTCCTCTTCCTCTTCCTTATCCTCTTCCTCTTCCTCCTCCGTCTCCTCTTCCTCTTGTGCTTCCTCTTCCTCTTCCTCTTCCGTCTCCTCTTCGTCCTCCTCCTCCTCGTTCTCCTGTTCTTCCGAGATACAACCTCCCTGGGGCGGATGGACCTTGACGTTCTTTTCGTCGAAGTAATTGCGGGGCGCGCGCGCCACGAGATCTTCCGGAGTATCGTCCGGCTTGTTCAGGTAATGTTCCACCAGCGCCAGTCGCATGACGAAGTCCAAGTTAGGATACTGCAGCGTCATGGCTTGCATGAGCGCTTTCTTGACCGCGAGTCTGTCCGGTAACTGTCCTTGCGCCGCGCCGTATTGTCCCTTGAAGAAATCCGGCAGAGGCACGTCCTTGTCACGTGCCAGAATATCGTTTTGTTGATTGCGCGCTACTTGCTTAGCGTTTTCTTGCATCTGTCTTACGTCTTGCGGTAACTGATCTTGCGGTTCTTCTTTCAACAGACGAGGAGCGCTATCTTCCTGGAACGCCATGTCCTCGAGGGGATTCTTTTCGGCGAACTGCATACCCGCGCACGCGGTGGTGCTCCGGTAGATATCGGAAGTTTTGGACATGGTGACGGACGTTTACATATGAGTTCATAAAAAATCACTTCTTCATAGACGGTCCCTTCTCTAAGTCCGAAGCATCATCTTCATTATCCCCTCCTCTCCGCCTCTTCTTGCTCTCCTCCGGGATCTTTTCCGTTTCCTGGTTATAATAATCCTGGTAATCCGGCATCAGCAAGACGTTGAAATTCTTCCTAAATCTCCACTCCGGACGTTCGGCATCGAAGGTGACCATGAAACAGGCGTGATCCTCGGACTCGGTGGCGTACGTCCACATGTCCATGAACTGCTCCGGCTCCACGAAGCTGGACGTGTCGTTGGCTACCTCCCACTTCATCTGCTTGGACTTGTTGGCGAAGAAAATCGCGAGACTCAGGTTGTTACGGATGCCGTTAGGGATGCCCGACTTGTACACTTGCGCCATGAAACAGATCGAGGTGTTGTAGTGACGGTGCAACAGCGAGAATTGCGCCACCGGTCCTTTGCAGTCTCCTCGGTACACGTCCTTGTTGCCCACGTGATCGTCGAAGGCCAGCATGATGCTCGGTCTCCCGTTGGCGAACTCGGTGCTGAGACGCGGGTCCATAAAATCGTATTCGTAGAGCATGAGCAACTCGTCCTCGGTCACTTTGCTGAGATCTCCCTTGGTCTTGGCGAAGCGTTGGTAAGCTTCCGTGGCGAAGAGGTAACGTTCGTAACGGGTAAGAAGTTCTTCCTGCTCGCGCTGGATCTCCGCGAACTTCTCGAAGGAAAAGTGCGCGTAGAGTTCCAGCTTGGCGAACATCCCGCTGCGCTGTAACGCTTCCCACTTGGGATCTTTCTGGTGCGTGGGACTGAAGACGATGACCTTGTCGAAAGCCTTGACGCTGTCGTACCACCGGATGAGCTTGATCAGAAGCGTGGTCTTGCCCGCGCCGCGGGAGCCGAACATGCCGCACAGAAACGGGGGTTTGGGCATCGTCCGCGGCGCATTGCGTTTCTTGTGCTCCCGGATCGGAAGATCCGGTAACTCCTCGTCCGGACCGCGCACGCTTCTCACCACGTAAGCCATACTACTACTGTTAATATTTCGAGCCTAATAAATTATGCGGTTCTCACACTCCCTCCGCGCGGTTGCGCGTGGCTTCCAGACGCGCGCCCTTGGCTTCGAAACGCTCGTTTTCTCTCCTCTTGCGCTGCGCCCGTGAGCGCGCGGGAGCTGCGGGTTGCAAGGGACGCAACGGTCGGTTGAGGTTGTTGATGATCGTCGTCGGTCGGCTCGAGCGTAATCTTTTACCGGGACCGGTCGTTACAGCTGTCGTCGTCTGTTGATGATCGTCGTCCCTGCGCTTCTTCCTGTTCGTCACGAGAGAAGGAGGAATCGGTCCGCGTATCGTCACCGGTGTTTGTTGCGGTTCTTGTGGAGGAGGAAGAGCAGGAGAAGGAGCAGGAGGAAATATCCCGGGGAAGATGGGAACGGAGCTGCGCGGTCCGGCGGTCCTGCGGCGTTGTTGTGCTGGCTTGTTGACACCTTCTTCGAGCATGTCCGTGACGGATCGTGATCTACGGGAGAAACGGTTTCGAAGACCTCTTTCTTCCTGGGTGGGTACCGCACCGCCGCGTGTATCGGTCTGTCCGCGCATGATCACATCGGAATTGATGTCGGCGTTGTGCACCATCGGCGCGGGTTCAGGCCCTGCTCCGGCGTCGGCTTCCATTTCTTCTTCGGCCGTTTCCGGCGGCGGAGGAGCTTCTTCCTGTTGTCCCTGATCATCTAATTCCTGATCTCCTTCGTCCGTATCGTCGATTTCTTCCTGTTCCGTCCGACTGGTCATGCCTTCGGAGGGGACGCCTCTCCTCGGCATGACCGGCTCTTCTTCGTCTTCCTCTTCTTCTTCTTCTTCCCGGACCGATGGCGCCCTCCCGGTGACTTGCATCCCCTCCATGCGTTTAGGTGGCTGTCTCCTGATCGCGTTCGTCTGTTTCTCTCTTTCTCGTATGATCCGTTTGTTTTGCAGGTCCTCCGCTTCGCGTATATCTCTGTCCCTGCGTGCGTTACGCGTTATCGCTTCCGGGTCCCCTTCCGCCATCGCCTGTTCTCTGGCGTCCTGAGCGAGGTTGTATCGTGCCTCTTCGTCCGGCGATCGGAAGATGATGTTACCGTAGTCATCTCGCGGGTTGTATTGTTCTATCCGGAATATCTCGTTTTCCGCCGCTACGGCCCGTTTCGTGAAGCCTCGCTGCGCTTCCGATCGGGCCGCATCGGATCGTTCGTACGCGGTCCATCCGGCTTCCGAATCGAAGTCATCACCCTCGAATTCTCGCTTCTCGCGGCTTATCTCCTTACGGTCACGGAAATACGTCTCTTCCGTGATCTGAGGCGGAGGCTCCAGTTTCTGTAACTCTAACTTATCGTCGATCAACCGGACTTCCGGAATTTTCTCGGTATCGCGAAAGGTGAAGTAGTAACGGAACCACTCGTCGTACTGCCAGGGTGACGTCGCGGCGATTCTTCCGTCTACGTTCTGGAGCGTGTCCAGCTGGCGCGCGTTCCCGCGCAAGGTGCGTCCCGTTCTCCGGAACTTATCGGCTTGCGCCCGCGCGACCACGTGCGCGGACGCGGGGGGATTGGTCTGTTTCGGGATCATCTATCGTTCGTTCGTTTATTACGAGGTCATAAAAATATAAGAATAACTTTAAGCGTTAGGCATAATCAAAACCTTGATATCGAACTTAGAATCGTAACTGGACATGTCACCGGCACTGAATATGAAGGTTTGGACTTCGAACGCCGGGAAGTACGCGCCACCCGAACCGTCGCTCACGGTTTTTTGTAAGATGTTGTGAAACCTTCTGGACCCGGTGGTGATGTTTTCGTCCAAAAACTGTACGTCGAGAAGATAGAAGCGAGTTTGGGGAAAGTCATCTTGTAATCCTCCTCCCGGAATGAGAGTATATCTTCCCGTCGATTCCTTGTATATCCCCCATGCTTCGCCGACGGCTGATGGTGACGTCCCCAGGTAGTTGTAGTTTGTGACTGATGTGTCCTCGCTGCCGTCCCCGTTAATGCGCGCGGACAGCACACAACGTGCTCGGGTATTCTGGAGCGTGGATGTTTCGTTTTGCAGCGTGGATGTTTCGTCTTGCAGCGTGCTGACTTGGCTTTGCAGCGTGCTGACCTGGTTCTGCAGATCCGTGATGATCTGGGCCAGGCCCTCGTGACGGTTATCGCCGTCCGGGTCGCCGATGTTCACGCTGTCCGTGTCCAGCTTGGCCGCGCCGCCCGCCGCCAGCTCCAGCGCTCCGGCACCCAGTACGTGCGTAGGAGCCTTCGTTGTATTCCCCGAAGCGTAATCGATGACGCCCGACCCTGGATTATAATATATATCGAATATTTCATTCGAGTTCAGTTTGTCCTGCACGTAAACTCGAAACGACGGGCTGTCGTACGGGTTCCGAGCGTCGTTCGAACTACCCGGACGATGCTGCAGCGACGTCAAAAAGAATCCGTCGGACCCTTCTATTTCGGTATTGCCGCGCAATAGAATAGTAGCGCCGAAGTTTGGGCTCGGGTGTACCCTTTCAACAGATAGTCCTCCGAGCAGCGCGTCGTCCCCCGTGCGGATGACGTCGGATAAATCGATGTTTCCGAGTCCGTTCTGCAGATCCGTGATGATCTGAGGTAAGCCGGTATGGCGATTCGAACCGTTCGGATTCCCTATCGCGATCTGGTCCGTCTGAAAGTCTATCGGACCCGTGACGTCTAAACCGTTAAGCTCCGCGTTGTCCCCCGTGCGAATGACTTCGTCCAGATTCTGATCGATCAGTCCTATCCTCCGTCTGCTGTACGATCCGTCTTCGTTCTTGGTACGTAGATACAGGATACTGTTCTCGATGATGAACATGTCCGGGGGCCAGTACAGCTGCGAGGCATCGCCGTCGAAACGGATTTGCTCGCGTTCCCAGGGATTATCCGGTAACGGATTGCCGTTCTCATCCAGCGCCTTGACGCCGGGTAAGCCGATCTTATTAAAGTAACCCGCGAACAACGGACCCGTCCGCTGGCGTTTATAAGTTATACCGGTATCCGGATCCGTGGCCATTTTACAAAGGGGGGTGTATTTAGCATATACAACATAAAAAAAAGAACTAAGAGTACGTTTCCTGGAACTCCGGTACTAAACGCGGCAAAATCGTGTTGTTTATCGTATCCTGTATACTGGTCAACTGAGAGGATAAATCGTTTATGCTCGTCGTGTTCGTGGACACGTCCGTCTGTAACTGTCCTATGTCCGTGCTGTTGGTGTTCACATCGGTCCGCAGGCCGTCGATATCCGTGGCGTTCGTATTCACGTCCGTCCTCAGCGTTTCGATGTCCGTGTTGATGGTGTTCACGCTATCCTGGAGCGTGGTGATGTCCGAGGCGTTGGTATTCACGTCCGTGCGCAAGCCGTTGACGTCCGTTTGCAGCGTGCCTATATCCGTGGTGTTGGTACTGACGTTGCTCTGGAGCGTGGTGATATCGGAGGTGTTGGTATTCACGTCCGTGCGCAAGCCGTTGACGTCTGTTTGTAGTGTGCTGATATCCCCGGTGTTGGTGTCTACATCGCTCCGCAGCGCGCTGACGTCCGTCTGTAGCGTGTTGATGTCTTGTTCGTTAGCGGTCACTCTCTCCGCCAGATTCGAGGTGGTGCCGTCCGTGTTCCCCACGTCGTTACGCAGTTCGGTTATGTCCGTCTCGTTGGTGGTCACGCGTCCTTCCAAGTTAGTTATATCCGTTTCGTTGGTCGTGACGCGTCCGTCCAAGTCGGTTATATCCGTTT
>Ga0207714_1002479_pt1 | contig 11137 bp, 9 predicted proteins | sample PonA232FremontCA_2_FD_187270 | JGI IMG/M metagenome (GOLD analysis project Ga0207714, IMG submission 187270) | Marine sediment microbial community from Fremont, CA, USA - Pond A23 Sediment 2 (SPAdes) | ecosystem: Environmental > Aquatic > Marine > Unclassified | place: USA: Fremont, California... | reverse complement strand
CTCGGGTCGATCTCGTCGGCCTCCTTCATGAAGGAGTTGTACGAGAATCCGCCGTGGTCCGGATACTCGTAGGCCCAGTACCACTGCTTGCCCACCGACTTTACCGAAAACTGTGCATCCGGGATCTGATCGCGGAAGTACAGCAGCTTGAACGACGGGATCGCGATCACGACCAGGATGATGACCGGGATCGTCGTCCACAGCACTTCGATGAGGGTATTCTCCGTGCGCTCGGACGGCTCCGGGTTGCGGCTCTCTCGGAAGCGCCAGCACACATAGGCGAGCAGCGCGACCACGAACAGCGTGATGCCCGTAATGATCACGAGCAGCATGGTATGGAAGCTCTGCACCTGCTCCATCATCGGCGTGGCGGCGTCCTGGAAGCCGAGCTGCCACGGCTCGGGCTTGCCCGTCCCGGCGGCGGCCGCCGCGCTTGCCATGATCACCGCCGCGCCCGTGCCGAGCGCCGTCAGCGGCTTCGTCCAGAAGGACCGGGCAGTCGGTGTCTGCATGCCAGTGCCCCGATCGCCTTGTGACCGTTCGCGTGCGGGTGAGACCGTGGTTCCCGGCGGCGCGCGGCCCGCCCGGGCTGGCGCCGGAACCTAGACGACGGCGTCACACCGCACAAGATGAAGCACGACCCCCGCCGGGTGAAGGCGGGACCGCGGGGCCGCGAACCGCGCCCCCGGTTCCGCCGGGGTTCCGCCATCCCGTTGAGCCCACCGAAAACTGCCATCGAGTCCGGCCGCGGACCACCCCGCCGGCCGGCGGGGTGACGGATTGCCGCAGCACCGAAAACGGGGCCACTCGGCGCATGGGACCGATTGACGCAAGTCGGTTCATCACGCCAACTACGCGCCCGGAAGCCGCCGCATTCCCGGGTTCACGACCGCCCCGGCGCCGCGGCTCCGCCCGACGCGAGTCCGCCTCAGTCCAGAGAGAACGACATGGCCGAGGAGCATACGGCACCGCGGGTGGTGCGCGATCAGCCCGACCGCATCGTCCTGGAACCGCGGGCGGGGGTCGCTCCGGACCCACGGCCGAGCGTGCGCATCTTCCTGGGCACGGAGGACGGCCAGGACCGCGCCGAGCGCATCTTCGTCTACGCCGTCGCGCGCGCGCGAGATCCGGCGCGTCGCTACGAGATCCACCTGATGAAGAACCTCTCGGGTTTCGACCGCAGCGGCTGGCGCACCGGGTTCACGCTGTACCGCTACGCCATCCCGGATCTGGCGGGGCGCAGCGGCCGTGCCATCTACAACGACGTCGATCAGATCTATCTCACCGATCCGGCGGAGCTGTTCGACCTGCCCATGGGCGATCGCGGCTATCTCGCCGTGTCGCCGACGGACACCTCGGTCATGCTGATCGACTGCGAGCGCATGGCGCCGGTGTGGAACCGCGAAGCCGCCGCCGGCTCGACCAAGAAGGCGTTGATCCGCGCCGCCGTGGACGGCGGGTACGCCGGTACCCTCGATCCGGGCTGGAACGCGCGCGACGACGAGCTGCACGAGGGCCACAGCAAGGTCGTTCACTACACCGAGCTCAACCGCCAGCCGTGGCGGCCGTTTCCGGAGGTATACACCTACCACCCCAACCCCTGGGGCATGCCGTGGTACCGCCTGGAGCGCGAGGCGGACGGGGAAGGCTTCGAGCTGTTCTGCGCGCACGCGCCCAGCCAGCATTTCGTCCGCATCTCCCGCGATGGGGCCGCACACGACAGCGACGACGCGACCTTGACGCAGCCCTCCGCCGCCGCGGTTCGGCGGGTGAACGCGCTCGGCAACGCGCACGCCGTCCGCGTCCATGCCGGCGGGCACGCAGCGGGCCCGGCCCTGCCCGCGGCCATGCAGCGCGACACGGATGCCGCCGAGCACGCCGACTGGGGCGGCGCCGAAGTCGTGGGCGCCGTGCGCCTCCTGGAGCGCGCGCCCGCCGACGACGTACCCTGGCTGATCGCGGAGACCTTCCGCCGCGCGGGCTCGCTGGCCTACTTCGCCGTCCGCACCGACCCCCCGGACGCCGCGGTGGACGCGCACGCCGTGCGTCGCACCGCCGGCTGGTACCGCGAGCGCATCGCGCGCGCCGCGCATCGATTTCCGGCGGTGAGCTGGGTGCTGGACGTTACCGAGGCCGGCTCCGGCCGGCCCGTGCCGGACGCCACGCACGCGGCCGACGCGCCCGCCGAACCGCCGCGCGCGTGGCTGCTCCTCGACGCGCACACCGACCCCGATCCGCTGCGCGCGCTGGCCGAGGAGATGGGCTGGCGGACCGAGGAGAAGCACTTGACCCACAGCGTGCTGGCGCGGCTTCCCAATGCCGTGCTGGACGCCCGTGCAACGGGTCTCGACCGCAGCTCGCGCGGAACGCTCGCCCCGCCCTGGCCGGACGTGGTCGTTGCAGCCGGCAAGCACAGCGTACCCGCCGCCCGCTTCGTCCGCGCGCGAGCGGGCGGCGACACCCGCCTGATCCACTTCGGCCGGCCGCACGCGCCGCTCGACGACTTCGATCTCGTGCTCACCACCTCCGCCGACCGCGTGCCCCTGACCGAAACCGTCAGCTACCTGCCGCTTCCGCCCACGCGCTGGACGCGCGGAACCCTCGACGCGGCCGCAACGCGCGCGCGGAACCGCCTCGCGGACCATCCGCGTCCGTGGGTGGTGTGGTGGTCGGACGGCTCCGCGGACGGCGAGCGCGCGGTCGAGGCGCACGCGCTGAAGCGCGCCGAAGCGCTGGGCGGGACCGCCGTATGCGCCACAGCAGAAGCTCACGCGGCCGTGGATACCGACGGGGGCGCCGCACCCGACCCGGGTGTGGTCGGCGCAGCGGATCGTGTCGTCGTCGCCGCGGGCTCGCCGGAACGTCTGGCGCGTGCGTGTGCGACCGAGCACCCCGTGGAGGTCGTGCCCATTCCGGGCGCCGGCAGCGAAACGCCGCTCACCACCCGTGCCCGGCACTGGATCAGTGAGCGCCTTTCGCACCGCGGAACACCGTTGCAACAGAAGGGGCCCGAGCGCGCCTGGGACCGCCTGATCGCGCGCGGCCTCGTCACACCGCCGCGCGATCCCAGGCGGGCGGCGCGTGACGCGCACATCCTGGGGCTGGCCACGGTGCGCGACCACACCGACGCCCCGGCTGTCCGCGACGCCGCCGACCACCGCGTGTGGGCCGCGCGCGCCGCGCGTTGGCGTCTGCGCTCGGGCCGCCGCGTGACCGAGTGACCCCCGCGCGAACAACGCCGACGCCACCGGCACGGTCGGGCTCGGTCGCCCGCCGTGGTCAAACGCCGATTTCGTTTTCGCGCACTCGGCTTGAACCCATTTGCCGCGGCGTGCGCGACGGGATCGCGATCTTCGCCACCCTAGACGTGGCGTGCAGTCAGCTTCGCCAACCGACGGCGCTGGTGAACCCGCGGCACGGCGGGCAGATCCCGATCGCTCGTGGATGAAGCCGGGGAGAGCCGGAACCCAGCTTTCACGCAGGTTAGGCCACCCCACACGCGCGGTTCATGTGCGCTCGACAGTCGACTCCTCCAGGGCCTGCACGGCCGCGCCCATCAATTGCGCCGCCATGGGTTCGTTGATCGCCGCGGCTTCCTCCTGAAGCTGACGCAGGCAGGCCTTGATCGCGCTTGCCTCACGGTTGGCGACTCGGTCGGCCACGGCTGCCGAAAGGGCCGCGGTGGACTCACCGCGATCGAAGGACACCTCGACCACGTTATCGGCAAGCGTGGAGTTCACGGTTCCCGATGCCATTTGCCCCCCAAACGAGCGAAACGTGTTCCTATGAGTTGCATATTCGCCCCACACGGATATATCAAAATTTACCGTCCGTTCCACGGCCGCTGCAACACGAAAACGATTTAAACAGTTTAAAGGGATAAATTTGGATAAATTTTAATGGGTCGATATTGCGGCGCACCCTCCATCAACACGGGAGCTATGCGAACCGCATTCGCGCCGCGCGACGGAGGTGCCAGCGAAAATTGGCTGCCGCCGCCACGCCAGCAACCGCCACGGCCAGCGCCATCGCCCGGCCGGTGCCGTCCGCCGCCTGGCCCACCGCCACGCCGACCAGCCCGGCGAAACCCATCTGCACGAATCCGAGAAGCGCGGACGCGCTGCCGGCCACGCGGGGGTACGGCCCCACCGCGCCCGCCATGCTGTTGGGCAGCACCAGGCCGGCGCCCAGCATGTACACCGCCTGCGCGGCGACGATCCCGGGTGCACCGCCGACACCGGCGGCCACCAGGCCGAGCATGCCCGCACCGCCGAGCACGTTGGCCGCGACTCCGGCCCCGATCAGCCGGTCCACGCCCAGGCGCCGGCTCAGCCGGCCCGACAGGAAGGTGCCGATCATGTAGCCCACGACCACGACGGCGAAGGCCAGCGCGAACGCGTCCGGCGACAGCCCGAAGCCCTCGATCAGGGTGAAGGAAGCACCGGAGACGAACGCGAACAGCCCGGCGAAGGTGAAGGTCAGCGTGAGCACGTAGCCGCGATAGACGGGCTCGCCCGCGAGGCGCCGGTAGGTCGCCAGGATGCGGCCGGGGCGGGTCGCCACGGGATCGCGGTGCGCGTTGGTTTCGGGCAGCATCAGCGCCACCCCCAGGAGCAGCACCGCCGCGAATGCCAGGAGCGCGGCGAAGGCGGCACGCCAGCCGAAGGCGACCTGGAGGTAGCCGCCCGCCATGGGCCCCAGCGCCGGCGCCAGGGCCATCGCCATCGTCATGTAGGCGAGCACCTCGGCGCCGCGCTGGCGTTCGAAGACGTCGCGCACGATTGCCCGCGCCAGCACGGGCCCGGCGCACGCCCCCAGCGCCTGGAGGAAGCGCGCGGCGATGAGCGCCCCGATGCTGCTGGCCAGGGCGCACGCCAGCGTGGCCCCCAGATACAGCGCCAGCCCGCCGAGCAGCGCCGGCCGCCGCCCGAACCGGTCGGAGATGGGGCCGTAGGCGAGCTGGCTCACCGCGAAGCCCGCCATGAAGACGGACAGCGTGAGCTGCGCCGTGCCCGCGTCGACGGCGAAGGCGTCCCGGATCGCCGGAAGCGAGGGCAGGTACAGGTCCGTCGAGATCGGCCCCAGGGCGACCAGCATGGTCAGGAGCACGACCGCCGGGGCGCGGTCGGGCCGAGCGCGCATGACGCCTCGCGGGACGGCGGGTGGATCAGCGGTAGGCGAAGAGGCGCGGGCCCTGCTCGCGCAGCCAGCGCCGCTGGGCGTCTGCGTCGGGCACGAGGCTGCGCACCAGGGCCCAGAACGCCGGGCCGTGGTCGCGGTGGCGCAGGTGCGCCACCTCGTGCGCCACGAGGTAGGTCAGAACCGCCTCCGGGGCCAGGATAAGCCGCCAGGAAAACGACAGCTCCCCGCGCGCGGAGCAGCTTCCCCAGCGGCTGCGCGTGTCCCGTACGCTCACGCGGCCGGGCGTGTGGCCGATGCTGGCCGCGTGATCGCGCACCCGGGGGCGGATGGCCGCGCGCGCCTCGCGCTTGAGATGCTCGCTCACCCGGCGCGGCACGTGCTCGCCCGCGCCGGCGACCCGGATGATCCCGGCTTCGCGGCGCACGCCGAAACGCCCCTCGGGCTCGTGGCGGATGACGTGGGTCTCGCCCAGGATGGGCAGCTGCGTGCCGTGGACGAGCGGCACCGTGGGCGGCGCGGCGTCCAGCTGCCGGCGCAGCCAGGCCGTGCGCGCCCGGGCGAAACGCAGCCCGTCGGCCACGCGCGCGCCGCGCGGGATGGTCACGCGCACCCGCCCGTCGCCGCGATCGACGCGCAGGCCGATGCGCTTGGCGTTCGGGTGGCTGGCGACCAGAAGCGCCACCGTCCGGTCGCCCAGGTCGAGCTGATGGATCTCGCGCGTCATGCCGCGCCGGTCAGCGCGCCTTCGCGGGCCAGGAGCGCGCGCTTGCGCGGCAGCCCCCAGCGGTAGCCGCCGAGCCCGCCGCCGCGCCGGACCGCCCGGTGGCAGGGCACGATCAGGGCGACGGGGTTGCCGGCACAGGCCCGTGCCACGGCGCGGTGCGCGCCCGGCCGGCCGATCGCCTCGGCCAGTTCGGCGTAGCTGCGGGTCTCGCCCGGCGGGATCGCGCGCAAGGCGCGCCAGACGGTCCACTGGAAATCGGTGCCCGCGACGGCGCACGCCAAGTCCGGCACGGGACGGCCCGCCGCGAGCGCATCCGCGACCGCGTCCAGGGCGGCCCGGCTTGCCACCGGTTCGCGTGCCTGGCCCGCGGCGGCGAGGGCGGCGCTGGCGTCATCCGCCGAATCCGCGAGTGCGACGAAGGTGACCCCCTCGCGCGTCGCGGCGAGGGCGAGCCAGCCCAGCGGCGTTTCGGCGAGCGGATCGTGCGTCATGCGCTCAGGATAGGCGTACGGCGGGCCGTGCGCCAGCCGCGTCACTCCTCGACATGCTTGTCCAGCATGCGGGCGATCCGGGTCGCGCCCGCGTTCGTGGAGACGTGATCAAGGTACGCACCGTCCGGCCCCATGAGGAAGACGTAGGACGAATGCTGCATGAGGTAGCCCTTGGCCTCGGCCTGCTGGCGCATCGTCGTGCCCTCGTCGAATCCCTCGGGGCCGCGCTTTTCGTAGGTTACGCGGAACTGCTCGGCGGCGCGGCGGATCTGCGCGTCGCTGCCGGTCAAGCCGACGAAGCGCGCGTGGAAGTTGTCCAGCCAGGATGCCAGACGCTCGCCGTCGTCCCGGCCCGGGTCCACGGTGATGAAGACCGGCGTGACCGCCTTCGCCCGCCCCGGTGCTTCCTCGGCGAGATGGTCGAGTGCGCGGCTCATCGCGTTGGCCGTCTGCGGACACACCGCGGGGCAATGCGTGTAGCCGAAATAGATGAGCCGGTAGTCGCCGGCGAAGGTTTCCGGCGTGACCGCTTCACCGGCGGTGTTCACCAGCTGGTACGACCCGCCGATACCCGCCTCCTCGCCGGAGCCGGCCAACCATTGCGACCATGCGACGACGCCGAGCAGCACGACGAGCAGGACGATGGACACGCTGGCGGAAACGCGGGCCATCACGGTTTTGGGCAGCATGCGCGCCGTCTCCCGATCGGTTTGACCGGACGCGAGGTGGGCGACGGCGCGCTCCGGCGCAAGGCGGCCGGATGACGCAGGTGGCGCACGCGCCGGCTCAGGTTCCGTAGTTGGCCATGATCTCCTGGTAGGTGCCGTCCGCCTTCATGTCCCGGAAGGCCTCGCGCCAGCGCTTCTTGACATCCTCCGACAGTCCCGGCGAGCCGCCGACGTAGATGGTGAATTCCTTCAGGGTTTCGCCGTAGACGAGGTCGTCCGGGTCCAGCCCGGCTTCCTTCATGGCGAAGATCGCCAGCGACTCCAGGGAAACCCAGGCATCGATCCGGCCCAGGTCGAGCAGGCGGGCGCTTTCCTTTTGATCCGCCGAGACGACCAGCTTGGACTCGTCGATGCCACGGTCGCGCAAAAGCTCGTGCATCGAGGAATTGCGCTGCACCCCGATGAGGCCGGTTTCCGCCGCCTCCTCGAGGGTCATGGCCTGGGTTCCCGCGTGGGTGAAAACCACCATCTGCTCGGGATAGATCGGCACCACCCAGCTGAGATCGTCCTCGCGGTCCTCGGTGCGGGCAATGGGCGCCAGCAGGCGGTTGGGGCGCTGACGCACCGCCTTGTAGACGCGCGCCCACGGCGCGTAATGCAACTTCGTGGGGGCCCCTACGCGCTCGGCGATCTCCTTGGTGATCTCGGCGACGAAGCCGCGCTCGCCGCTGTCCGCGTCCACGGAATACGGCGGCAGATGCGAACTGAGGATGCGGAGGTCGTCGGCCGCCGCGGGTGAGGCAAACGCCCAAACCACGAGGACCGCCAGCAGACCGAACCGCCGGCCGGGCATGCTTGCACGCGGTGTCCTCATGCCGATCGCCTCCCGGCGGTGCCCGCGCATCGCTGGCGGGGCGCCAGCCTCGGCCGGCGACGCGGCACCGCGAGGCCGCCGACCGGCCGGGTCACGCCGCCGCGCATTTCAGCCAAAATCGAACCGACGATTGCATGGCTGACGCCCCGGCATCAATAGCGCGAGCATCGGCTTGGACGCCCGCGCGCGCAAACCGGACACATGTCAGCGACACAACCCCGCCGGTCCCCGAACCCGACCACGCGCACCTTCGAGCGGTGGCCCGGTCGCCCACGCGAGGCCGGTCAGGTGCCGTAGCTGGACATGATCTCCTGATAGGTGCCGTCCGCTTTCATGGCTTCGAAAGCCTCGCGCCAGCGCTTCTTGACGTCCTCGGACAGCCCCGGCGAGCCGCCGATGTAGATCGTGTAGGTATCGATCGTTTCGCCGTAGACGAGGCTCCCGGGATCCAGGCCGGCTTCCTTCATGGCGAAGATGGCCAGGGATTCCAGTGACACCCAGGAATCCACGCGGCCCTCTTCGAGCAAGCGCGCCGTGTCGGCCTGATGGGTGGAAACCACGAGGCGGGACGGCGGCACCCCGCGATTCTTGAGGAGTTCGTGCATCAGCGAGCCCCGCTGCACGCCGATCAACCCATTTTCCCGGGCGTCTTCCAGCGTCAAGCGGTCGGCGTCGGGCCCCTTGGTAAACACGACCATGCGGTCGGGAAAAACGGGAACCACCCAGGTGAGGTCCTCCTCGCGCTGGTCGGTGCGGGCGATGGGCGCCAGCAGCCGGTTGTCACGCTCGCGCACCGCCTTGTAGACGCGCGCCCACGGCGCGTAATGCAGCTCCGCCGGCGCGCCGACGCGCCGCGCGATCTCCTTGGTGATCTCGGCGACGAAGCCGCGCTCGCCACTGTCCGCGTCCATGGAATACGGCGGCAGGTGTGAACTCAGGATCTTGAGGTCGCCCGCCGCGGCCGGCGAGGTGACGCCCCAAAGCAGCATGACCGCGAGGAGGGCGCGTCCCAGGCCGAGCCCGATCGCGCGGATTTCCGTCATGCGCATGGCACCCCCACGCACCACTTTTGCCGTCCGCCGTCGGGCGTCGCGGCGGCCGGGCCTAGACAGCCGCTCGTCTGGGCTGCGGCCCCGCCGGAGCAACGCGACTTCAAGTCAACTTCAAACGAAAATGATGCCACCTTGGTTAAGAGTGTAGCAAGACTCGGCATCACGATCTCTTCACGATCTTGCGCACCAATTTTACTTTTGTGAATTCCATGCGCGATAATGAGCGTCCAAATCGGCACTGTACGGTGCCAAAAGGGCCCGTCGGTCGGTTCGCTTGCCGGACGGGAAGCGGCGGAGCCGAAAAGCGGCTCCGCCGCGTGAGCCCGGTCTACGGCGTCGCCATTACACGCCGTACTTCGACATGATCTCGTCGTAGGTACCGTCCTCCTTCATGGCCTCGAAGGCGTCGCGCCATTCTTGCTTGACGTCCTCGGACAGACCGGGGGAGCCGCCGATGTAGACGGTGAACTCGTTGACCACCTCGCCGACGGTCAGGGGCCCCGTGTCCACGCCTTCTTCCCTCATCGAGAAGATGGCGAGCGATTCCAGCGACAGCCAGGCGTCGATCCGACCGGCTGCGAACTTGCGCGCGATCGAGGTCAGATCGCCGGAAACGTCCAGGTTCGAGCTGTCGATCCCGCGCTTTTTCGCCAGCTCGTGCATCAGCGAGTCCTGTTGGACGCCAACGGTGCCTTTCTCGGCCGCTTCCTTAAGCGTCAGCTCCTCGGCATCCTCGCCGTAGGTCAGCAGCACCATGCGGTCCGGGAAAACCGGCACCACCCAGCTGAGCTTGTCCTCGCGCTGCGGCGTGCGCGCGATGGGCGCCAGAAGCCGGTTGGGCTTGCTCTGGATCGTCTTGTAGACGCGCGACCACGAGGAATAGTGCAGGTCCGTCGGATTGCCCACGCGCTCGGCGATCTCCCGGGCCACCTCGGCGACGAAGCCCTGCTTGTCCTCGCCCTTCATGGAATACGGCGGCAGGTGGGCGCTCGTGATCTTGAGATCCTGGGCCTGGACGGGCGCCGCCACGCCCACCAGCGCCGCCACGGCCGCGGCCGCGCCGAGTGTCCGTCCCAGCCGTCCCAAACATCCCTGTAAGCCGCGCATGCTGCTCCTCCTTTATTGGTGTGATCCAGCCCGTGAAGGGCTCACGCCGCGCGAATGTCGGCGAGGAAGGTGTCCACGTCGCTGTCGAGCGATTCGCACCGGCTCTTGAGATCGCTCATCGACGCGGACATCTGCCCGGCCTCCTCCGCATTCGTGGCGGCGGCCTGGCGCATGTCGTTCAGATTGGTCTGCACGAGTTGCGCGGAGTCGGCCGCGACCTGGGCGTTGCGGGCGATTTCGCGGGTGGCGGTGTCCTGCTCCTCCGCCGCGCCGGAAATGCCGGAGACGTGCTCGTTCACCTTGTTGATGACATCGGCGATCGCGGACATCTGCTCCGCCACGCTGCCCGTGGCGCTCTGCACCTCCTTGACCTGGCCGGCGATGCTGTCGGTCGCCTTCGAGGTCTGGTTGGCGAGCGACTTCACCTCGTCCGCCACCACGGCGAAGCCCTTGCCCGCCTCGCCGGCGCGGGCGGCCTCGATCGTGGCGTTGAGCGCCAGCAGGTTGGTCTTCTCCGCGATGTCGTTGATGAGGGTGACAGCTTCCTCGATCTGCTTCGCCGCGGACTGCAGCTGCTCGACCGTGCTCTGGGTCTGGGTCGCCCGCTGCACGGCGTCGTCGGAAACCTGCTGCGACTGCTGCGCGCTGTTGGCGATCTCGCGGATGGAGGAGGTCATCTCGTCGGTCGTGGAGGCCACGGTCTGCACGCTCTGACTGGCCTCCTGGGCGCCCTGAAGCGCGCTTTCCACCTTCTCGCGGTTGCTCGCCGCGACCTCGTTCATTTGCGCCGCCTGCTCGGCCACCGTCTGGGCCGCCGTGGTCATCTCGCCGACGTTGCTCTTGACCTTGTCCTCGAAGCTGTCGGCGAGCTTGCGGCGGCTTTCCTGGCGTTCCTGTTCGTTGCGCCGCTGCATCTCCTCCTGTTCCGCGCGCATGCGGCCCATTTCCCGCGTGTTGTCGCGGAACACGCCCACGGCGCGCGCCATCGCGCCCACTTCGTCGCGGCGCTCGGTGTAGGGAACGTCCACCTCTTCGGTGCCGTCGGCGATGCGCGTCATCGCCCCGGTGATGGCACTGAC
>Ga0207714_1002478_pt1 | contig 11140 bp, 8 predicted proteins | sample PonA232FremontCA_2_FD_187270 | JGI IMG/M metagenome (GOLD analysis project Ga0207714, IMG submission 187270) | Marine sediment microbial community from Fremont, CA, USA - Pond A23 Sediment 2 (SPAdes) | ecosystem: Environmental > Aquatic > Marine > Unclassified | place: USA: Fremont, California... | reverse complement strand
CGGAATCAGGCCCCGCCCTCGCTGAAGGCGATGCTCAAACAGCGTCGGCGATGGATGTCCGGCACCGTCGGCGACGATTATCTGTTGCCAGTGCTGTATCGGCCGCTGTACTTTACGCGTGTCGTCGCGTGGGCGTTCTCGCCGTTCGTGCCGTTTCTGGCGCTCGTGTCGTATCTGCTTCCCGGCACGGCCCCGGGGATGGAGCTGTACGCGCTGCTTTCGACAGCCCTACTCGGCATCCTGTTTGTCTACATGCTGTTCGGCCTCGTCGCCTACCGGAAACACCCGTTCTTGTGGCCGATCTTTCTCCTGCTCACGCCGGTCGCCGTGGTGCTCCACTCGATCGGCGCGCTGTGGGGCGTTGTTAGCCCCGTCAAAAACTTTGAGGTCACCGAGAAGGTCGCCCCCGAGACGGTCGAAGCCGCAAACCGGCTTGATGATGGCGCGCTCGCTGATCACGAGGGAACCGATCGACTCCTGCGTGAGTCCGACGACGAGTTCGAAACCGGTCTTTTCAGCGACGACGATTAGTCGTCCTCAGCCGGAGCCGACTCCTCATCAAACCTATCGAGGCTGATGCGCTCCGACTGTTGCAGATGGACAAGCGAGGAGATCAGATACGCCACCAGCAACACCGCCGCGACGACCCCCATCGAGACCGCCTCGGGCAGCCAGCCGAGATAGCTAAACCCAAGCACGACGCCGCCCAGCACAGTCAACCCGAGATAGTACACCGACCACGGCACCGTCTCCTCGGGGACGACCTCAAGATAGACATCGAGGTTTCGGGCTTTCGCTGTTGAGGACAACCGGTCGCCGTCGACGGTGATCAGCCCGGCATCTTCCAGCTTCGAAAGATGGTGCTGTTGGATCGACGTGTAGACACGCTTTCGCTCGGCTGAGGTGATCTCGGCGATCGGCTTGTCGTACTCCCAGGCGGCGACCTGTTCGGCGACATCCGACAGCGTCGTCTCGCCGTCGGCCTGATTGCAGGCGTACAACACGTACCGACGGCGGTGGCTGCTCAACACACTAAACAGCGTATTCTTCGTTTCCCGGGCCTCCGGGGAGATGATCGAACTCATCAGTTGGGTGCCGATACGTCGGCTCTGTGGGAGAGCACAAACTGGAGCTACTTAACCGTAGGATATCCGTCCCACCGAGCGGATCGCTATCCGTCGTCGACATCGTGGCCGGCCGACCGCAGCAGCTCGACGCATTGCTCTCGGGGGTAGTCGACATCGTAGGTGTCGGCCAGATACGCCTGCAGCGTCGCCGGCGTCCACGCCTCGGCGTCGTAGTCGGCGGCCGACGGTGGGTCGTTGAGCGCGGTGATCACCGCCATATACTGTTTGTCGCTGAGGCCGTCACCGCCGCCCAGCGACGCGAAGTCGTCGGCAGCCGTTGCGGTATCGGGCTCGTCGGTGTCGCTGTCGGGCACCTCATCGGGTGAATCGGGCGGTGACGGCGGGGATGTATCGCCGGCAGCCGGCGGATCCCACAGGGTGTCTTCACCGCCCGACTCCGCGGTGAAATCCGCGTCGTCGGCATCGGTGGCTGTCCCCTCCGCTGCGGTGGCAGGCTTGTGACCGCTGTCATCAGCTGTGTCGTCGCCACCACCGTCAGGGTCGCTCCCGTGAGCATCGTCGCTTGCGGCCCCCGGTTCGGGCTCGAAAGCGGATTCAAATGCCGCCCGCAGCTCCGGATCGACGACCGGGGCATCGGCGTCGAGGGGGGGATCGGCGGCCTTGTCAGTGCCGGCGTCGCCGCTCGGTGGCTCTGACCCTGCCGCATCGTCGGATAGGTGACCAGCCCGCCGCAGGAGTCGCTTGCAGTCGTCCCGTGGGTAGTCGACCCCGTACTCGTCGAAGAGATACCGCTGCAACAGCGGCAGCGACCACGCGTCGGCATCAAGCCCGGCGTCGGCGGGCGGTGCCTCAAGGGCATTGTGAACCTCGACGAGTTCCGAATCGGTGAGCGTTCGGCGTGGGTCGTCGTCGGTTGGCTGCGACGCCGGTGTCGACGCGTCGCTCGCGGCGTCCGGCGTCGGCGTGGGCCCGAACGCCTCAGGGCTGTCATCGGAGCCAAACCAGTTTCGGCGACGGGCGGAACCGCCACCGGGCGGGGGTGGCGGACTCGATCCCAAACCACGCAGGAGGAACGCCGGCATGATCCGGCGGAGCTCCTCGCCGAGCTCCAGTTCTCGTTTCCGGGAGCGCAGCCGCAGCCGATCGGTGCCGATCGTCGCCACCGACACCCCGACGACGATCCCCCCGACGAAGAGGTTGATCGCCGCGATGGCGACAACCGGGTGGATCGCATGCAGGCTGGCGATCAGCGACGGCGGTAACACGACCAGATACCGATATTCGCGGACAAACCGCAGGTAACTCCCCGTCTGATCGGGGGCCTGCATCGTGATAGATGTCTCTACGGTGCTGCGTCTCGGGACGTACATCTGTGAGTCACTGACCGCGACGCCGTCGCTTGCGGCCTCCAAAAACACCACCACCGGCAGGTAGCCGCTGTTTTGCATCGCGTATGTCACCTCGCTTTCCCCGCCGACGGGAATGATCTGTTCGTTGTCGGTTGGCGACTCCGAGCTGAGGATCTCATACTGGTAGACACCGGAGGGCAACAGCATCGAGATGTTCAGCGGGATGATGACAACCAACGCCAGCACCGCGATCACGATGATCGCATTGTCGAAGGTTCCACCACGGGAGCGGCTCCGCTGGCGTTTGTCGGTCGCGCCGGTGATCGTCCCATACACAAACAGCACGAGGCCGGCGACCATCGCGGCCGTCGACAGCGTCGTCACCTCGATATCGAAGCCGAGTGGCACGAGCACAAGCTCCTGTATCCCGGTACCGACCGACCGCACCGCACTAACGGAGGCTCCAAGCCCCGGGATGGTAACGATCCCATCACCGATCGTCAACGCGACAGCCCGGATCTGGCCCTCCGAAACGGGGGGTTCATCGCCGTCCTGATCGGTAAACGGGTTGGCGTCACCCTGCGTGATATACCCCTCGTCGGTGATATCGACGACCCGGTGGGTCGTCAGCTCACCCCCGCCGAGATTCTGGGATTGAAACAGGATCACGTCGCCGACCTCGGGGTCATCCGCGATGGCCGCCGGCACCGCGAGATAGCCGTCGTTGGGATCCAGCGTCGGGGCCATGCTCCCTGTTTCGACAAACACGATCGCCGGCTGGCCGACCAGTTGGCTGACCAACAACAGGATGATCGCTCCGACCACCAGCCCGCCGACGACGTACTGCAGGAATTCCGAGGGTTTCATCGGTCGTCTCCCTCCAGATCAGAACTCATACTCATCGAACTCATCGATGGTCGTATCCGCGTAGCTGATCAGCCAGTCGCGGGCCGGCGAGTCCGGCTGGATGTAGATGTAGATGTAGGTGTCGTCCAACACGGTACTCACACCCAGCTGCTCGTCTTCGATCACGCGTTTGTTGGTGTCGATCGCCACGTCGACCAACCCCTCTAAGCTGTCGACGAGGACGGTCTGTTCGTACTCCCGCTCGGAGGGGAACTCGCCGGTGGTGATCCACTCGGAGAACCGCTCGCGGGCCTGCTCGATCTCGATGAGCTCCTGTTCCTCGTCGGTGAGCTCGGTGTAGCCGGAGTACCGGAGCCCGAGCACGACGACCAACAGCATGACGACGACGCCGAAGGCGATGATCGAGCCGTAGGCCGACAGCGGCGACGGCTCGGCCAACACCTCGACGGTCTCGAAGGATTCGTGTGTCTCATCGACGGTCACGGGATCGTTGACGCGGAACGTCGACGGCGAGACAACGATCGGAAGCTCGCTGCGATAGGTCGTCTCGACGCTGTCGCTTTCGACCTCGCCGGCAAGCTCCGAGACCGAGACGACCCGAACGTCAACGATCCCTTCGGTGGAATCAAGCTGCTGTTCGACGGTGCCGATCGTCCGCAACACCTCACGGATGTCGACGGTGAACTCAACCCGGTGGGACTCACCCGGATCGATCGTCTCGCTGTCGGCGGCCAGCGGCTCCGAAAGCTCCCAGTAGGTTTCGGTCATATTGCCGTTTTCGATCCGGCCGCCGCGGATCAGCAGATAGGTGTCGGTGGTTACCTCGACGCTGCCGCTGTCGGCGGTGTACGCATACCGGTAGCTGCCCGCCAGCCGATCTGAGAGCGCGGTGTAGTACAGCGGCCGATTGCGTGCGCGTTCACCGGCGGCAAACGGCAGGCTATCGTTGGTGATCGGCGCGCTGTGGCTGAACGCCGTCGACTCCGACCACTGTTCGGTCAGCCGCTGTTCGGTCTCGACGCTGGGTTCGAGATTGATCTGGTAGGCCCACCAGCCGACGCCGGCGGCCGCAAGGAGCAACACGACGATGAGGACGAGTGCCCACTCGTTGAGAAACGAGCGAAGCTTGAGCGAGCGGTCGATCTCCGCCATCTATCGACCCCGGCGGCCGACCGCCATCGTTCGACAGCGATCGAGCACCCGCTCCGGCCGGTAGGGGCATCCTGATCGCTGACATCGCTGCATACCGCCACAGAGCACGCCAACCGGGATAAGTGCAGTGCCTACGGAGGTGGCCCTACAGCCGGTCGTCGTCGATACGCTCGGTGACAAGCATGTAGCCACGACCGGTGAGCATGCTGCCGATCCCGCCGCCGCTGATCAGGCCTGCCTCTCTGAGTGGCCCAAACAGGTCGGTGATGTCGTCGGTTGATTTCTGGAGGATCGATTCGATGTCGATATCGCCGACAGCCGAGTAGAGGGTGACGAGTAGTTCAAGCTGGGCCGCCGAAAGGTCAACATCGGCGATTTTTCGTCGCTGCTTGCGGTAGTACCGCCGCAAAAACTGGGTGAACAGATCGTGTTCCCGGTCGTCCCAGACACTAAACTCGGTGGTGTAGACGGTCGCTGGCGGGTCGAGATGCCGCACCGCAAGCGTTTCAACCGTCGTGCCGTTGATCGTCCGCCGGCTCCTGCCGACGCCGATGATATCGGTAAACCTGATCTGTATGGTGCCGATCAGGCGGCTGACGTTTGTCACCCGGATGGTTCGACGGCTGATGGTGAGCCGGCCGGCCGCCGGCGGCGTCTCAAGGACGCGCCCGCCACGTTTGGCCGGCTGGACAACCCCAACTGGCGTGTCGGTGAGTGGGTCGGTGTCGGGTTCGGTGACGATCCACGGCGAGGGCTCGATCAGCCGTGTCTGCTCGCCGCGGGGCTCCGGCGGCCGATGCATACGCGGGGCTCACCAGTGGTCGGGCAAAATAGTACTGGAGGCGTTCCGACAGGTGACACTACTGGGGTCGGTTCGGCAGGGGGCTTTTTATCTGCTGGCGTGGAAGCCTGAGGTGCAATGGTACACAAGAAGGTCACACTGATCGGCACCAGCACGGATAGCTTCGATGCGGCCGTCGACGACGCCATCGCCCGCGCCCGCGACACCTTAGAGAACCTCCATTGGGTCGAAGTCGAGGAGTTGGGCGTCGAACTCGCCACCGCCGACGACAAGGAGTATCAGGCGGAGGTCGAGGTCGCCTTCGAACTCGAATAGTCGCTACAGCAACTATCCGCCCCAAAGTGATTTTACACCTGCTGCTCGTGGTACACCCATGAACGACAGCGGGCCACTCGGCACCACCGGTGCGTCCACAGCCTTCCGCGACGCCGCGGCTCTCCTTGCGGAGCCGTGGCCACCGGTCGTTCTCCGACTGTTAGCCGACAGCGACGGGCTGACGTTCGGGGAACTCGACGAGGCGTTGCCGGAGATCACCGAGGATCTACTGGCCGAAACGCTGTCAACGCTGGAAGCCACCGGGGGGCTCGAACAGGTCAAGATCAGCAACCATCCGCCGGAGTTCGCCTACGTGCTAACGGATCGCGGCGCGGAGTTGGAGGCGATCTGTCGGCGGCTCGCAGACTGGGTTGACACCGCCCCTGCGGAGGAGCGGATCATCGTCGTCGCCGACGACGACCGGCGTGTCGCCACCATGCACACCGCCTGGCTCTCCGGGGAGTATGCGGTACGCACCGCCCACGACGGCGATGAGACGATCGAGGAGCTTGGCCCCGAGGTCGACGTGCTCGTCCTTGATCGTCGGATGCCAGGGCGATCCGGCGACGAGGTGTTGGCGTGGCTCCGCGAACAGGGGTACGACACCCGTGTCGTGATGATCACCGCCGAGGAACCGACCGAGGAGCTCTTCGATCTCGATTTCGATGAGTATCTCACCAAGCCGGTCTCGGAAGCCGAGTTCAAATCCGTCGTCGCCGAACTGATCGAACGAAGCGAGTACGACAGCCAACTCCAGGCGTATCTCGCCCGGCAGTCGACGGTCGACGCTCTCCAGACGGCCGACGGTGACGACGACGCCGACGAGGCCGGTGGAAGCGACAGCAACGAGGCGGTCGGCGATGACACAGCCCGCCACCCCACCGACGAAACCCAAGAACAACCAGACGGTGGTTCCGAGGAGACCGATCCCGGCAGGTTCGTGCGGTCAGAGGAGGGGAACTGATACTCCAATGGGCGCCGATGATAGCGTCGCGCTGGACGATGACGCGTCGGTCGCGGCGGTGCTCGGTCGCATCGACGATGCCGTCTACGCGCTTGACACCGACTGGCGGTTCACCTTCTGTAATGAACACGCCGCCGAACTGCTTGATTCCGATCCGGACGAGCTGCTCGGCCAACCGCTGTGGGAGGCGTTTCCGGAAGCCGCCGAGGGGGTCGTCGGCGAGGAACTTCACACCGCGATGGAGACCGGCGAGGCGACCCGCTTCGACATCTACTACGAGCCGCTGTCGCGGTGGTTTGCGGTGCGCGCCCACCCCAGCGACACCGGGCTGACCGTGCTCTTTCGTGATCTCGCCGACGAAGACGGCCACGACCTCGATTTGCAGCGCAAACAACGGCTCTTCGAGGCGGTGTTCGAGCAGACCGCAGACGCCCTGATCGTCGCCGACGGCGACCGGCAGATCACGGATCTCAACCCAACCGCGGAATCGCTGTTCGGCTATGCGACCAGCGAGGTAGCCGGTCAGCCGGTGTCAACGCTGTACGGCGAGCCAATCGGTGCGGACGACGACCCTCCCCCATCCGGCGACCAGCCATACGTCCTGACCTACGAGCGGGCCGATGGTACAACCTTCGAGGGTGAGACGCTCACCACGACGCTGACCGGGCCAAACGGGGCGGCGTTGGCAACGCTGGCGTCGATCCGTGACGTGAGCAGCCGGATGGCCTACGAGCGACAGATCGAGGCCAGAAACGATGCCCTCCGCCGGTTTCACGCGATCACGACCGACGAGGAGCGATCCTTCGAGGCGACAGTCGAGGCGATGTTGGGGCTGGGTGTCGACTACCTCGATGTCGATATCGGGTTCTGTGCCAGCATCGACGGCGATCAGTATACGGTCGAAGCCGTCGAGCCGGACAGCGCGCCGATCGATGCCGGCGAAAGCTTCGATCTGGCGGCGACCTACTGCAAACAGGTAGTCGCTGCCGGCGAGCCGGTCACATTCACCGGCGGCCCGGACGACGAAGCCACCGACACGGCGGCGTATGGAACCGACGGCCTCCAGACGTATCTCGGCGTGCCGGTTGTCGTCGACGACGCGCCGTACGGGACGCTCTGTTTTGCCGCCCAAGACAGCCGACGCGAGGGGTTCACTGACGGCGACACCGCCTTCGCTCAGATCGCCGCCCAGTGGCTGGGCTCAGAGCTTTCGAGCAACGCCTTCGAGGCCAAACTCACCGCGCTCAACGAAACCGCCAGACAGCTCATCGCGGCGGAATCCCGGGATGCCATCGCCGAGATCACAGCCGAGCGGGCGGCGGCGGTGCTCGACCTGCCGCTCACCGGGATCTGGTGGTACGACGCCGACCGTGAGGCCCTCGTGCCGGCGACCCAGACGGAAGCAGCAGCCGAGTTGATCGACGACCAGCCGACATTCCACCACGGTGATTCCGTTGCCTGGGAGGTATTCACCGACGGCGAGACCCGTGTGTACGGCGACCTCACCGCCGCCGAGGAGCTACACAACGAGGAGACGGTCTTCGGCTCGGAGGTGTTGGTGCCGCTCGGCGATCACGGCGTGCTCGTTACCGGCGCGACGACACAACATGCCTTCTCGGAGACCGATCGCACGCTGATCGACGTGTTGGCAGCGACGGTCACCGCCGCCCTCGATCAGACCGAACGCGAGGCGGTGCTGCGGGAGACCCAGACCGAACTCGAAGCCGCAAACGAGGAGCTCGCGCTGTTGAATCAGGTCGTCCGCCACGACATCAAAAACGATGTGGCGGTGATCTTGGGCCACGGCAAAAGCCTCGCCGACCGCCTCGATGACGACAGCGCGGACGCCCTCCAGCCGATGTTGCGAGCGGCGAGCCATATCACCGACATCACCGAGACGGTCGGTGAGTTTCTTGATGTGCTCGGTGGCGACGCCGAACCGACACTGGAGCCGATCGATCTCACCGCGGTGGTGACCGACGAATGCCGGAAAGCACGCGATACCTACGACCACGCCGACATCCGGATCGACGACGGGTTTCCGACCAGAGTCGAGGTTGCGGCGACGGAACTGCTGTCGTCGGTGTTCCGAAACCTGCTCACCAACGCCGTCACCCACAACGACAAACCGACCCCCGAGGTGACGATCAGCGGCGAGGAGCGCGGCGACAGCGTCGTCGTCCACGTCGCCGACAACGGCCCCGGCATCCCCGAGGATCGCCGCGATGAGATCTTTGGCCGCGGGGAACAGGGCCTGGAGAGCCCCGGCTCGGGGATCGGGTTGTACCTCGTCGACACCCTCATCGACATCTACGACGGCGACATCGAGATCAGCGACAACGATCCCGAGGGGAGTGTGTTCACACTCACCCTTCAGAAAGCCGAGTCGTCGTCGTAACCCGCGATGCAGGCTGTTGCCGGCGATCATCTTCGCGGTCGAACGCAGCTACACGGCTAAGTGTGCGGGCCTGCTATCGGGTGTATGCAACAGCCGATCGTCGGCGACCCGCCAGACTACGCCCTCAACGACACCGACGTACCATGGGTGCTCGGAACACAGCTCACCACACGATCCGGGCCGATTGCGCGGGCCTCCGAGGGGTCAACGGTGCTGATGATCGAGGCCCACGACTTTGCTGCCCGAAAACCGTACCACCACCACAAGCTGACGCTTGTCTTTGCCGCGATGCGACAGTTCCGGGATCACCTGCGCAACGCCGGCTACGAGGTCATCTACATCACGGCCGACAGCTTCGCCGACGGCTTTGCGGCGTTTTTCGACGACCACCCCGACGCCCGGCTGGTGGCGATGCGGTCGCCCAGCTACGGTGCCGAACGCCGGTTTCGGGAGTTGATAGAAGCCGCCGACGGTGACGTGCGGTTCGTTGACAATGAGCTGTTTGTGAGCACCCGGCAGGCCTTCGACGAGTGGGCCAACGCCGACCCCGACGACGAGACGCCGACGTTCAAACACGAGTCGATGTATCGGTGGCTGCGCCGTGAAACCGGCGTGTTGATGAACGGCGACGAACCGACCGGCGGGGAGTGGAACTACGACGACGAGAACCGCGAGGTTCCCGACGAGACGTGGACAGCCCCGCCGGCACCGTCGTACGAACCCGACGAGCTAACGGCCGAGACGGCCGCCTGGGTCGAAGATACCTTCGAGACATGGGGCGACACGTCGGTTGACAGCTTCCCGTGGCCCGTGACCCGCACGCAGGCGATTGAGGCCCTCGATCGGTTTCTCGATGAGCGGCTCGACGAGTTTGGGCGGTATCAGGATGCGATGCGGGCCGACGACTGGGCGATGGCCCACTCGCTGTTGGGATCGTCGATCAATCTCGGACTGTTGCATCCGGTGGAGGTCATCGACGCGATTACTGACGCTTACGAGTCTCGTGACCTTCCGCTCAATGCGGTTGAGGGCTGTATTCGCCAGATTCTCGGCTGGCGAGAGTTTATGCGACACGTCTATCGGCACGCGATGCCGGCCCTCGCGGAGGCCAACCAGCTCGATGCGACCGCGTCGCTGCCGGCGTTCTACTGGGATGGCGACACCGACATGGAGTGTCTCTCAGAGACGATCGGTACTGTCCACGACCGCGGGTATTCCCACCACATCCAGCGGCTGATGGTGTTGACCAACTTTGCGACGCTGTGGGGTGTCGAACCGAGCGAACTCAACGACTGGTTTCACGCAACCTACGTTGACGCCTACCACTGGGTGACAACCCCGAATGTCATCGAGATGGGCCAGTACGGCCACGGCGTGTTTGCGACGAAACCCTACGTCTCCTCGGCGAACTACATCGACAAGATGTCGGATTACTGTGCGGATTGCCGATACTACAAAACAAAAACAACCGGCGAGAACGCCTGTCCGTTCAACGCCTTGTACTGGGACTTTCTCGATCGCAACGAGGACAAACTGCGGAGCAACCACCGCATGGGGCTGATGTATAGCCACGTCGACGACAAACAGGAAACCGACGAGCTGGCGGCGATCCGCGAGCGTGTTGCCGAGCTTCGAACGAAGGCCGCTGAGGGGCGGCTCTGACCGGCGTATTTGCCATAATAGATACATAATTTGTATCTAACATATCAGACGCACATTTATTTACACCCTTTTCGAGCTTGAAATAGATGTATGTATGATTATAATCGACCTTTTCTCAGTTTCAGCAGAAACTAACATACAAAAATAAACATGATATATCCTAAAGGATCATGTTTATACTGGTGGTTTCTGTATACTCAGTATGGTTCGGGTGCTACTGGCGAGAGCGCGATTCGACCAGGAGTGCCAGCACTGTCGCCACGACGCCCGCCATACTACCAGGTGATATCTATGACAGACACATACGTTGGGTCAATCGACCAAGGGACGACCGGTACCCGCTTTATGGTCTTCGACCATGACGGGAACGTCGTATCGCAAGCCTACGAAAAACACGAGCAGATCTATCCGGAGCCCGGCTGGGTCGAACACGACCCGATGGAAATCTGGGAGAACACGAAGCTCGTCATCAACGAGGCTCTCGATAAAGAGGATCTTGATGCCGAGCAGCTCGAATCGATCGGGATCACCAACCAGCGCGAG
>Ga0207714_1002477_pt1 | contig 11141 bp, 9 predicted proteins | sample PonA232FremontCA_2_FD_187270 | JGI IMG/M metagenome (GOLD analysis project Ga0207714, IMG submission 187270) | Marine sediment microbial community from Fremont, CA, USA - Pond A23 Sediment 2 (SPAdes) | ecosystem: Environmental > Aquatic > Marine > Unclassified | place: USA: Fremont, California... | reverse complement strand
GGATATCTTCTCTATCTTGTGAGCCCTCTGTTACGTCAAGATTGTTCAACCTTAGATCAATATCGTCCCCTTCCCCAAAACCGCCGTTCTCAACCAAGGTTTTTATGTCAGAAATATCATTATTTTTAACTTCTAGAATCCCCAATTGCGTCAGATTAGACAACGGGGATAAATCCGAGATCTTATTGTCGTTAAGCCACAGGATTCTTAAGGAGCCCAGTTCTTTAAGAGGAGAGAGGTCTGCTATATTGTTATCCCCCATATAGAGGTAGTTAAGATCTGAAAGCTTGGCAATGGGGGAAAGGTCGGAAATATGGTTCTTCCAGAGAGCAAGTTCTTGTAACGCGGTAAGTGAAGACAAAAAAGAGATATTCGAGATGTTATTACTCCCCAGCGAAAGTGCGGTTAAATTAACCAAGTCGGACAGCGGTGAGATATCAGAGATGGCATTTCCGTATAATTCTAACCTCTTCAATGATGTTAACCCTGAGAGGGGCGATAGGCTCAATATGTCGTTGATTCCAAGCCGGAGTACCTCCAACTGGGTTAAGTTCTGCAAAGGCGAGAGGTTGGATACCTTATTATTACCGAGCCATAGTACTTTTAAATTGTTTAGCCCTGATAGTGGGGTTAGATCAGAAATCTTGTTCGATGAAAGATCAATTGTTTCGAGCTTAGTTAGTTCCGACAACGGTGAAAGATCGGAAATTTGATTATTCCAGAGGTCTAACTCTGTGAGATCATCACAATATTTCATCCCAGTGAGGTCCTCAATACCTTTTTCTTCAGCGACAAATTGGGTTAGGCCATCTAAATCCGAGGGATAAATATCTCCCGAAGTTTTATCGATGGCACTTCTTATAGCTTTTTCCAGATTTTCATCGGGAAAGTTTACTGGTTCTTCCGAATATGCCGGAACAATGGGGAGGATTAGTAAGAAAGACACCACAAAAAGAATCGGACTTACACTTTTTTTCATCGTATCGCCTCCCTAAAAGCACTCATATTATAGAAAATCAGAAAGAATACCCCACTTGGTTTTCCCCCTACTCAATCACCAGCAATGTGGCCATACCCAGATTCTTCCACCGTCCGTTGATTTTGACCGACGTCTTGTATAAGTATATCCCGTTCGCTAGGCCTTTGGGCTTCCAGGTAAGCGTCCTTCCTTGGGCTTGTCCTTCCCATACTGACGAGCCATCGGGGTTAAACACTTCCGTTCTCATCCCCTCGACCTCTTCTGTCGGACCTATGACCCTAAATAACACTTTTTGGGTACCATCGACGAGGTTGGGGTAAGCAAGCACTTCGAGCGATTTACCGGAATCGTTATAAGTTGGTGGCTTGGGCGGATAGTCCAGTTCGTCCGGATCTACTGACTGGGGCAGTGGGGTCTTCTCGCTTATTGAACTGGCCGAGGAACTGGTTTCATTGACGGTAATACTTGCAGGGGTATTCTCGACCTTTACCCAGAAGCCATCCCAGGACGAAAGGACATAGGAGTCACCGGAATAGTGGTTGTAGTAAGTCTCATCAGCCGGCGACCAGGAAACTATCCTTACGTTGTCTGCTCCGTCAGTTTGGAAGTCGGAAGGGTCGGAGAAGCTGGCTTGGGACCAGTCGACATTATAAGGTAGACCGATCAGGTGCCAGCCGGTGTTGGTCAACTCTATGGTTTGCTCTCCAGTCGGGACGTTCGTGTCCATACCCACCGGTGTCTCACTGTTTACATAAATCCAGTAGCCCTGTCTCCAGTCGAGATTGGTCGATTCGGTATCGGCGGGATAGATCGTATAGCCTTCCGGTAGTGAGTAATCGTAGTAAAGCTTTAAAGGCTCGAGGTCATCTCCCAGTGATTTTGCTGGATCGGGATTAGTTGGTTTGCCCTGAGGAGAGAAGAGGTTCCAGCCGAGGGGTAAAGTAGTCTCTGCCACCGCTCCTCCAACGGTAACTGTTTTGGTAATGGTGTCAGAGGCGCCATCATCATCAATAACTTCGAGCGTAACTGGATAGTCACCGGTGGACGAGAAGGAATGTTCTATCGTCGGAGAGCTAACATCATCCTCGAAGATTCCGTCATCGTCCCAATCCCACTTGTATTCCGTTATAGTACCGTTGGAGTCGGAAGAAGAGCTGGCGTCGAAGGTGATTGTTTGATCAGGATTTGGCTCATCAGGCGAGGATTTAAATTGGGCCGTAGGTTTTATGTTAATATCCGCTACATTTCCTGTGTGTTGCGGGTCATACTGGAACATTGGCCAATGGGAACCGGCCAGTCCTTCGCTTTCTCCAATCAATGCATACAGGTTATCATCCCTCCCCCCTAAATAAACTGTTCCATCAGACCCAATTGCCGGAGCGGTTTGAACCCAAAGTCCTGTCTGAAAACTCCATTTTTCCGTTCCATCTGGGTTTACTGCGTAAAGTTTGCCATCCTCTCCCCCTACATAAATATTCCTGTCAGGCCCAATTGCCGGAGAGGAGTAAGAGATACCATCTCCTATAGTCAAAGACCACTTATCCGTACCATCCGGCCTTATTGCGTAAAGTCCATCACCCGACCCAAAATAAATGGTTCCATCGGGGCCGATTGCAGGGGAGGAAAGCGCACCTGCTGAGTCAAAAGTCCATTTTTTTGTACCATCAGGATTAATAGCGTATAACTTGTCTTCTTTTGAGCCTATATAAATAGTACCATCAGAACCTATAACCGGGGAAGGATCAATAAAGTGGAACGAATAACTATCCGTTCTCAATGACCACTTTTCAGTACCATTAGGCCTTATGGCATATAGGTAACCATCTCTAAATGCTGCATAGATCGTTCCGTCTGGGCCAATTGCAGGGGAGGAATACATACCCCCCTCACCAAAACTCCATTTTTCCGTTCCATCTGGGTTTACTGCGTAAAGTTTGCCATCACCCATCCTTTCCCCTAAGTAAATAGTCCCATCAGGCCCGATCGTAGGAGAGGAGTATATTCTTTCTAACTTTGAGAAAACCCACTGCTCTGTTCCGTCTGGGTTAAGTGCGTAAAAGTTGCCATAATATGAACCTACGTAAATAGTACCATCAGGCCCAATTGCTGGCGAGGAATCTACCTTTGCACCAGTATCAAACATCCATTTGGCGACACCCGGCTCATTAGATTGTAATTTGAAAGCTCTTGTAGTTGGGGTGGAATCGACATTTCCTGCATTGTCTTTCGCTTTTACTTTAAAAGTATAATCATCGTTTATCCGTAATGAATAGGACTTATTCGTATCATAGGACCAATTTGACCAACTATCGTCCTCCCCTTCCAACTTATACGAATAGATCAGATCCTTGGTAGCTGTTACGTCATCGCTACCCGTCCATTCAAAAGTCACATCTCTGTAATCAATCTCTCCGCTCGGTCCGCTGGTGATTGTGGTATCCGGTGGCGTGGTATCTTCTGCATATAAGATGGTGGGGAGAGTTAGGATTACAAGGAAAGATAGACCCAGAATTAAACTCCGCTTCATCACTATCGCCCCCTTATCAGGGGAATTATATAAGATCCTGCATTTATACCCAAATTGAGGGCGAAGCTGCCTACCATGGGTCCGCCGGCCGAGTGAAACGGCCAGCAAAGCCCCTTTAAATTGATGCCAACTTGCCATCCGACAGGACGATATAGAAGAACTGGTTTCCAGAGCCGGATGGGACATAATTTGGCACCAGTTTGTAGGGCTTGAGGTTTCCATTCGCCTTTAGCGAACTAAAACCCGACCGAGCTACAAGCCCGGCTAAGTCAGAGCTGGTCTTTCATGTGACGCTCTATGGGAGAAAGTTGCCAGGGTAGGCAGTCGGAACCGTACCGACTTAAAGGGCAGAGAAGGGCAACGCGCTAAGAGAGGCTATTCGGTTGTGAAGCATAAATGCAGTCTTTGGAATCGGCAAAATACTGACATTTGGACTGAAACATTTGATTTACACCCCATTCCCCAGCTCTCATAGGGCGGAAACACTTACTTCGCCCAAGAGTCCGTATGATCCAATTATTCTGTGGGCATCCTCACTCATCGGATTCCTTCTTCGGCGGCCTAACGGGTAGATATACGAATGGAATTGCCAAATAGGCAGTTCCCAATATAAAGAAAAACCAGGCAAAAACAATCAGCGGATTGTCGTAGCGACTCGTCAGGTCACGGAATAGCCACGGTAATAGACCGCCATAAATTGGCAGAGCTCCGATCAGCACGCCAATTGCAAACCAAATCATAATTATAGGTCCCATAAGCATCCCCCCTTATTTATTGGATGCGTTGAAGTAGTTTCGTATGTAATGTTCTATCTCTCCCGAACCGTTAAATGATTAAATAAATTTTTAATATTTTGTCAAACTTTTGCACAGAACATGATGGCCTGTGGACTACCAATGATCTCCTCCTGCACGTCTGTTAAAGACCGCTCTTTCCCCTCTGAAAGCCAAACCCAAGTCCAACTAGCCGTCCGATCAGGAACCTCCAGAACGGCCATGAGAGGGTGGAGCCGTGCAACAGTGCAAAACGGGTATAGGTACCAACGCCGCGAGTCCGCACCAACAATTACGCACATGATTTTTCCTAGCACAAATCGCATAATAGTATTTATAAATCCAGCTCATCCACCGCATCGTCCACGTCATCGTAAGTCAACCCGCAGTAATCCAGTGTCTGACGCTCCGTGTCGTGGTTGAACTTGGACTGCAGGACGTACGTATCGACGCCCTGCCTTATCGCATGATAACCGAATGTCTTCCGCAGCGAGTGGGTGGCGTATTGACCTTCGAGACCCAACCTGTCTGTAAGTTCCTTGATTATCTGGTCGCAGCGCTGTCTGGTAATCTTTCCCGCATAGGTGGTGAAGAGGTAGTCTTCCTGCTCCTTGGCCGGGTTGTGTTCGAAGAACAGATCCATTGCCTCCCTCATGGCATTGTTTATCTTGTGCCGGTTGGTTTTGCCCGTCTTCTGTTCATTTAACCTGATGTGGCTGCGGTATTCACCGTTATCCTTTCTCACGTCTTTCACCTTCAGCCCCAAGATGTCACCTATCCGGAGGGCGGAATTTAGACCTATCGTAATCCAGAGCAGATCTCGGTACCTCCCTTCGGCCTTTAATATATTTTTCAAGTCCTCGATTTTCTGTCTGTCACGGATTGGATCCACTTCGTTCATATGGTTCACCTCACTGATTGAAACCTGATGCGCCGGACTCTACCACAGGTGGCTTAACGGGAACCTATTACACGCCAAATAAATCGATCATAGCACCGATTAAGCCACCGATATTGACTGCGCGGCCAAATTCAGAATTATAACCACGGGAGACGGATCAACGCCTCCCTTGGATCCGTAACTACTCCCGGTCAAACCGGCTGTCGTATTTCTCTCCTATTGACACTTCGGCTTTCGGGTACTGCTGGACGTATTCTTCGATCGTCTCCTTACTCGGGTCCTCCTCGAAGTATATGTCGCCTTCGACGTCCTCCAGCAGTATGTCCTCCTCTTTGCTGTACAGCAGGTACCGCACGTTTGGAGTCCATGCAAGCCAGCTGAAGCCTTCCTCTTCGCCGATGTCAACTAAAGCCCTCTTGTTGTCGGATCGGTATACCGAGTAGAGGTCCTCGTACTCCTGCAGACACTTCGGAAGATCCTCTGGATGCTTTGCCCGTTTCATTTAGACCGCCTCCCGTTGCAGCTTATGGATTCTTTTGAATGCTGAGACCAGCTCACGTTCCAAGTTATCCGGTTCCATGGTGGCTACCCTGTAACCGGTGGGGTCGTAGAGAAAGATGAAATCATCGGTCACAGTTACTCCATCGAACTGGACCGAGAGGTAACCTGACCTGAAACTGTGGATATTTCCGTCTGTCCGCCACAACAGGAAGCTATCTTCGTCGTCGTAAGTTATCTTTTCCGTGTCCATCAGGCCACCTCCCCTAGCTGGAAAGTCAATTCGAGGTGGTCTAGCCCGAGCGGGGTATGGCTGGACCTGTACCCGGAGAGTTGGAATGTACCTCTCAACTCGGTAAAATCATCATTGTAAAATCCGCAGACGTTGGCTCGGCCTCGTGTTAGGGACTGGAGGGACTTCTTTTCGGGGTCGAGCTTGACGTCTGCTCTATGTACACTAAACCTAGGCCCCACTCGCTCAACTGCCTCTTCCACCATCAGTTCAATTCGATCTGGTTCGACTGAAGCGACTCCGGCAATTTCTGAGATCAAATCTGTCGCCTTCTCTTCCATGTTAAAACCCCCTTATAAGTTTGCTTCATTTGGAATATAACATAATGAAGCAAAGATGTCAAATGGAGCCGGTCGTGAGAAGGCCTTTTTATACTGCGTCAGAAAGAAAAGTTTTACTGAATAGCATTGTGTAAAACTTTGCTTGGGAGTGTCTTTTGTTGATAACTGGAAGATGAAATGCCGTAATTCGTTTGGTCGAGAAATATGCCAGCGGTTACTTAATCCGCTGGTTAATATTCATTAGCAATTCATTGATACTCGACCCATACCCCCCCGTCTTTTTGACGGTGATCTGCTTCTCAAAACCCCCTATCTCCAAGCTCGTGAGTATAAGTCTAATATTAGAGGTTAAACGTTTTGACTGAATTTTAGTCTGCTAAAAATCGGTCAAGACAATTTATTCAAAATGGATTGAGCAATCCACCGTTAATGTAGGCTCGATCTACACAGACCGCCGTTATTCATAGTCCCAGTTCTTTCAGAATCCATTCCCTGGTTCCCCAAAAATGTGCTCGGTTGCTTTTTACTCCTTTTGGCTTTGGTAAAGCCGTATAAGGGGCATTAAAAGCGAGTAAATGGACGCAATAAATCTGGTGCCCACCCTCCACCCTATAAAATATGTCAATTCCCTCTGACTACTTCATCTTGTGGTTAAACGTTAGAGTGGTAAAAATTCGTTGGATGGAATAATTTTTTTTCACGTCGATATCCAAAGAAATTAATCCGGTCTACACTTATTCTATTTATCAGTTTCTTTATAGTTCCTTTAAGGTTTCTTTAATCCGTATGATTCAGTCTATAACTAAAGTTACGTCAAAACCGGTCGAATTTTAACAACCCCTCTCTTATTGGCAAAAATTGGCTGGTAGCCAGGGGGGGGAGCCGGTAACAGTAAGTTAATCCTCTCTATCAACGTTGAGTTGTGTGTTGTGTGTGTTTATTGTAGTTTAAAGATAGTATAAAGCTTGTATAAAATTACTATCAAAGAAGTCTAATGGAACCTAAACCTCCCCAACGTAACTTGAAATTTATTCTAAGTTACCACTTAAAGCGCTGGAAACGATAAAAGCCCCGCCCTGGGTAGGAACGGGGCTGATAGCTAAGAAATTAATCACTGACCTCTCTCTCGATATGGCCCAGCGATTCAAGATCTTCCAGCAGTCGGTCGAGTTGCGCGACTCCATTGTTGCAGTAGACCGCTGCACTGCTCGAGAGTGTGCTCTTTTGTACTTTACCCTCTTTGCGCAAGACCTTTAGTACTCGTTTCTGGCAAGAATTTGTTTCTTTCCGTTCAAACTTGCCAAGTACGAAAAAGGCAGTCTTTTTCAAATAATCCGTTATTTGTTTTGCCCTCAATAGGTCCTCTTTTCGGACAGAATTCTCCTCGTGAAACAAGGAAAATAGTATCGCGTGGCGGACGGTTTGCTCGGGTTGTCTGGCTATGGCAAAAGTTTTTGTATCCTCTATGTCATTGTCGGAAGTGTCAACCGATCGGAAGTCGGAGTAGAGTTCTTCCCAAATTTTCTTGGCCCTTTTTGTCAATAAGTTTTTCCAGATTTCGCTTTCCCTATCCCGAGCGCGGTCGATTACTTTCCTAGTTTTCTTTTTTAAATCATTTTTGACCTGTTTAGGCATGGGGTCTCTGAATGGAACTGGATCCGTGCCTGAAGTCGTCCACCAGCAGAACCTATTAAAAAAGCCCCCCTTTTTGGCCCTGGCCTTTATCTCTCCTCTAATGTTTTCCGTAGTCGAGCCGGCCAGAATACTGACTGTAGGCCGGTCTATAGATATCGGATCATTTCTAGTTATATTTTCTACATTTGTTCCCAGGTCCCAAAGTTGGATAATGCGTGAACTTAGTCCCTGGGTTGCTGACTGCTGAAGTTTGTCCGTAATTGTACTGAATTCGTCCAGAATAAGGGCTGCTTTTGCGTATTGCCCTGCTACTTCATCTTTACTGGCTTTTATTGCGTCCAGCATACCTTCTGCCGATCCAACGCCTCGTATAGTCTTGAAGTTCTCGTCCTCTTGATCCGTGTGCAGCGTGTCATCAATTATGTCATGTGCGGTCTTGATAGCGTTTGACTTACGACTTAATGCTGTCTTCCCTATGAGGACGTCGAAGAAGATTGGAGCGTGGTTATCTCCTCCGTAGCGAACCGTATAGTCCCTTCCTACCGCTAACCCCAGTAGGTTACGATAGCTGGCGAACGCAAAGCTCGGGGCCACTTCCGTGTTGTCGTCAAGCCAGTTGACGTAGTCACCGATTACCCCAATGTCTAAAACGGCATGCTTTGGGAACTCCGGGATGCCTTCCAGTTCGCTTGACTCTATATCTTTGACCAGCTCGATATATTCCGCTTTGCGCCCGCCTTTGCTGGGCTTTAGTTCGTTTTCTTCATTGTAATCCTTGAAGCGTCCCTGCTTTTCTTCTGAGTTACTCTCCCATTCTTCGGTACCCTCGACTATCTGTAAAAGTTCGGCTTTGTCATGGTCGTCTTGTAGCCAGTCGCTTAAGTCCTTACCGTGATCTTCTCTTACATCAAAGCCCAGCTCCTCTGGCTCGATCAGCTTGAGGGAAGCGGCGACAGGGGACAGGTGGTTTGCGACCTCGTGGGCGTGCTCAATTCCTTCTTTGTCGGTGTCAGGTATGATTACTACCTTTGCACCTTCCAGCTGGTTTGTATGAAGGTCCTTCCAAGCTCCTGCACCCATGGGGTTACAGGTTGCGACTAGTTTACGCTCCCTTAAATTATCTGCGTCCTTTTCCCCTTCAACAACTAATATCCTGTCCCCTTGGTCTTTTGCCTTGACTACTTCGGGCAAATGGTAGAGTACGGGATCTACCGCGTACTCATCATCCTCGTTTTTCAGTGACCATTCCCAGTCTCCGCCGACTTTTCTCCTAAATAGAAAGTCCTTGTTTGACTTCCGGCAGACCTGAAATAGTAGTTCTCCGTGTTTGTCTCTGTAGTCGTAAGTTTCTACTATCTTAGCCGATTGTTTTTGCTTTACGTTTTTGTGTCCGTTAAAGGAGAGATCGGACATGTCTAACCCGAGAGCCTCTACGACAGATTCCGTGGAACAGCCTGCCTTGCAGTCTAGTAGGATCTTGTCATTTTGCAATTTTACCGATAAACTTGGTGTGGAATCATTGTGGGCTGGGCAGGTTGCTTGGAATTGATCTTCCTGTCCAGTCCGCTTGACATTCTCCAGCAACTCTAAAATGTCTTCAGGTCTATCCAATTTTGTCATATGAATCACTCTCCTTGTTTTTAATAGAATTTTTGATTGATTCGTCCTCTAGCTTTTTGGTAAGTTGCTCAGAAAATTCTTCCCATTTCATCGTGCCATTTAGCCATTTCAATAGTTCCTCTCGATAAAATCGGTACAGAATAATCTCGAAATTGCTCCAAGATGGACGTTCTTCTTTTGCTTTTTCTTCATGCCTTCATGCCGAATAGCTTCAAGCATTCGGCTTTGGCCCAAGGAGCTAATAGGGCCCTCACTATCAGTTATTTCACGGTACTTCTTGGTTATCTCATTCATTTTTTCAGGTTCTCCAATCGTGGAAGGCCCCTCTATTGCTTGCCTTTTGTGCCCTCCGTCCCGATTAGGTTCTTCGCCAAAAAAGTTCGTTAAATCGATGTCAAACAAGCTTTTTAGAATTGTTGATCACCTCGTCAAAGATGGTTAAAGATTAAACTTCTAGTCCCGATTGTTGATGAAAAATGTTAGTTAAATACCACCTCGCAATTTTTGCTAGATACATGGAAATTACACCGTCTGGATCTTTGTTTAGATTGTTGCCTCAATAATTTCCTCTTTCTTCGTTGAATGAGTCTTTATTGGCTACCATTGGAATTCTTCATCATGTGATAACGCTCAACATACCACTGAGTCGCTTCCAAAAATTTATCAAGATAATTCCCGAGAATTTCGTGGCCGTTCTCCCATACCTCGTTCGACCTTTCTTGAACCGATTCTTTTGTTGGATTTGCTTCAGGGAAAGTTGTATCCTGGATACCTGTATATATGGTATCAACCAGGAAATTAATCAACCTAAAAGCTGTGAGTAGATTCTCTGTCTCCGTTTTTAAATGAAAACCTTTTTCTTTTCTGTACTCCAACCTGTCGAAAACTTCTTCCAAACTTTGGACTGTATGGGTTTTTTGTAACACAAAAGGATCTTCGTTTAGGACTTCCCCAATTTTTCTCGCCGCGGAAAAGGTGAGGCGTCTCTTGTTATTTTCCAATTTGGAGATAAAGTTACCCGACATTCCGGCTTTTTTCGCCAGCTCTGTTTGGTTTAACCCGGCAGCTTTTCTCAGCCCCTCGATGGTCTTCTTCATCGTTTGCTCATCACCTCCTTACAACTTCTCGTTAACTTGTGTACGATAATAATATTAGATTCTTCAAGAAATTTAAACCCCAGTTTTGGGATTTTATGTTCAAAAAGGAAGCGAACAGTAAAATTTGCGGGATTGCACCTATCCAACAAAAACTACAGCTTGTAGATGTTTATTTGTAAAATGGGAAAGCTATGACAAATTCGTTTGGATTTAATGGTCACTATAAAGGTACAAGCTTTATTTAAGACCCTGATACATGAAACTACCGCCAATGAACGTTGTAAATTTCCTTTTGAGGTCGCTAATTGTTGCTTAGATAGCGTGAGATAGAGAATTATGCTTAAGGGAAGACGTGGCTTAGGAGGAGTGTTGGAAACTACCGCTAAGATTTTACAATAAGTTCTATCATTACTATTATTTTCTGGAGGTGATTTGAAAAGAATCCGTCGCTCAAATTGGGGGAAGTCAAATATCTGTAATCCGGAATATGTAGTTTGCAACTAGAACTGGTACGCCCGGGAGGACTTGAACCCCCGGC
>Ga0207714_1002476_pt1 | contig 11142 bp, 11 predicted proteins | sample PonA232FremontCA_2_FD_187270 | JGI IMG/M metagenome (GOLD analysis project Ga0207714, IMG submission 187270) | Marine sediment microbial community from Fremont, CA, USA - Pond A23 Sediment 2 (SPAdes) | ecosystem: Environmental > Aquatic > Marine > Unclassified | place: USA: Fremont, California... | reverse complement strand
CGTTGGGACAGAATCTGCACCGGACGCGTTCCTCAAACCATTCATCTCCCGTCGAAGGAGGAGCCATGAGCCTGGAAGAACGGATCCGAAGCATTCTCGAGGACAAGGGCATCGCCTACGCAGTCTTCGACCACGAGCCCGTGTACACCAATCCGGCCATGGCCGAGGCCCTGGGCGTGAGCGAGGCGGAGACGGTCAAGTCCCTCGTGGTCAAGACCAAGGAGGGAAATCTGGCGGTGGTCGTGCTCCCCGGAGACGCCAGGATGGAATGGAAGCGGGCCGCCGCCGGCCTGGAGACCAAGAAGGTCAGCTTCGCCAAGCCGGAGGTGGTCTCCGAACAGATTGGCTGCAACGTGGGGTGCGTCCCGCCCTTCGGCCATCTGGTCTCCCTGCCGGTGGCCATGGAGCCCACGCTCAGATCCGGCGCGCAGCTCTACTTCAATCCGGGCCGGCACGACCGTTCCTACAGGCTCAGCGCCGAGGATCTGATCGCGGTCTGCGAGCCCTCCTTTCTCCCCCCTTCCGAATAAGAGGGAGACACAGGGGCACAGCGCCGACTCCTGCATGCATCGGAAGCCGAGGCGATCCGTCGGTGGGAAGCCAACGCCATCATGTCCCCGATCTTGCCAGAACCGGACAAAAACGCTAATCCGTATGTTCGGGGCCCGATCGCCATGTGAGGGTTCCGGGCTCCACACCCAAGCCGAGGTTATCGAGGAAGTTATGACCGCGGATCTGATGGACACCCATGCCCATATGTGCGCCCCCGAGCTGGAGAGGGATATCCATGGCGTGCTCGAAAGGGCGCGCGAGCAGAACATCGGCGCGATCATCTCCGTGGCCGAGGATATGGACGAGGCCCGAGCGAATCTGGAGCTCGCCCAGAGGCATCCGCCCATCCGGCCTGCCGCCGGGCTCTATCCCGGCAACGCCGACTCCGAGCTCGCCGCGCAGATGCGGGAGCTCATACGCGAAGAGCGGGAGCGCCTCGTGGCCATCGGGGAGGTGGGGCTCGACTACCGCCTTGCCGAAAGCGAGGAGGCCAGGGAGCTGCAGCGGGAGGTCCTGGCCGGATTCGTCCGCCTGGCCCTGGAGCTGGACCTGCCGCTGAATGTGCATTCCCGCTCCGCTGGGCGACATGTCGCGGATCTCCTCCTGGAACACGGAGCGAGGCGGGTGCAGATGCACGCCTTCGACGGCAAGGCGGGCTCCGCGCAAAAGGCAATAGAGGCGGGCTATTTCTTCTCCGTTCCGCCCTCCGCCTCCCGCTCCAGGCAGAAGCAGAAGCTCATCCGGCAGCTGCCCCTGTCCTGCCTGCTCCTGGAGACCGACTCCCCGGTGCTGGGCCCCTCTCCAGAGGAAACCAACGAGCCGGCCAACCTTACCGTTTCCCTGCGCGCCATCGCGGAGATCAAGGACATCTCCCTGGAGGAGGCCAGGGATGCGGTGCGGGAGAACACCAGGCGGCTCTACGGGGACCTGGCGGGCTCGCTGGATTAGGCGATCCTGCTGGGCGCCGGACACCGCCCAAGCTCACGCGAGACCATCCGGACCCGAACATGTTCTTTACTTTCGTCATTGGTGCCGGCCTGTACCTGGCCTATTTGCTCGCGATTTTCCTCCTCCAGCGTCGTCTGATGTTCCCCGGAGCGCCTCCCGGTCCCACTGAGGCGTCCCCTGGGGCAGACATGGAGCAGCTGTGGATCGAGACTCCGCAGGCCCGCTGCGAGGCCTGGTTCCTGCCCCCCTCCCAGGGGGAAGCGCCCTGTCCCGCGATTATCTTCGCCCACGGCAACGGGGAGCGCATGGAGCAATGGGCGCAGCCCTTCCAGAGCTTCGCGGCCATGGGCCAGGCCGTGCTCCTGGTGGAATATCCCGGATACGGCCGATCCAGAGGCAAGCCCAGCCAGAAGGTGATCGCGGAGGTCATGACCCTGGCCTTTGACACCCTCGCCGCAAGAGAGGAAGTGGATCCAAAAAGGATCGTCGCCATGGGTCGGTCCATCGGGGGCGGCGCTGTCTGCTGCATTCCCCCGGAACGACCTGCTGCCCTGGTCCTCACCTCAACCTTCACCAGTATTCGGGCCTTCTCCCGCTGCTTTCTCTATCCCTCATTCGCAGTGCGCGATCCCTTCGACAACATCGCGGCCCTGCGGGCCTACTCCGGGCCGGTGCTCATCCTTCACGGCAGACAGGACGGCACCGTCCCCGTATCCCACGCCAGGGCCCTGGCCGGAGCAGCCGCAAGACCCAGCCTTCTGCTCGAGGAGTGCGGCCACAACGACTGCCCTCCGGACTGGTCCAGGTTCTGCAGCCAGGTTCGGGAGTTCCTGCGCGCGAATCGCGTGCTCCCGGATGCAGCGGCGCCCAAGGGCACCCATGACAAAGAATCATATTGCCCCGGCTCGTGACCGCGGCCTCTCTGGTCGGCAGCGGGCGCGCCCCGGACGCGCGCGATCTGGAGACTGCCCCCAGCCACTCCCCCCGGTTCTGCGGCTCCCACACCCAGCGGGAACGCTTTCCTGCCGTGCGCGCAGCGCGCGCGGCTGGGACGCGCTTCTGCTGTGCACGAGGATCTTCGCATACTACGCGGCCAGCCGGCTCGAGCCTTTGACGGAAAGGGGGGCCTGGGGTATATCCTTAATAGGGCCTTTTTATCCAGCGCCGTCCCGATCGCGGACAATACCCGGACTCCGCCGCGGGACAGGTGCAGGTCAGGCAAATCAAGCCAGCAGGAGGTGCCTATGAGCAAGTGTGAGATCCAGGGCGTAACCGTGGAATGCGTGCAGGGGGACATCGCCAACCAGTCCGATGTGGACGCAGTGGCCAACGCGGCAAACGCCCAGCTCATGCCTGGAGGGGGTGTGGCCGGTGCGATCCACAGGGCGGCAGGGCCCGGGCTGGCCGAAGAATGCCGTCCTCTGGCCCCGATCTCTCCGGGGGAAGCTGTCATCACCGGGGCCCACAACCTGCCCAACATGCACGTAATCCACTGCCTGGGCCCTGTGCACGGCAGGGATGAGCCCTCGGAGGAGCTTCTGGCCTCCTGCTACCGCAGGGCCCTGGAGCTGGCGGAGGACAAGGGCCTCTCCTCAGTGGCCTTTCCCTCCATTTCCACGGGCGCCTTCGGCTTTCCCACGGACCGGGCCGCCCGAATCGCGATACGCACCGTTCTGGAGCAGGCTCCCAGTCTCACCTCGGTGAAGCTCGTCCGCTTCGTGCTCTTCAGCCAGAAGGACCAGACCGTTTTCGCCAATGCCCTGGAAGAGAGCCTGGAGTAGAACGCGGCAACGTCATTCCTCGTCCGTCCCGTCTTGGGGCGGGCTTAGAATGAAATCCCGCAGCACCGGAGCCGCCTGCTCCCTGGAGTTGCGCAATCCCCATACGTGGCCCCCTGTAAGCTCCAGGAACCGCTTGGGCTCTGAGGCCCGGGCATAGATCCGTCGGCCCAGCTCATAGGGAACGGTCTCGTCCTGCGGGCTGTGCATGACCAGGAGCGGACAGCCGAGTTCCCGCACACGGCTTTCCACGGGGTATTCGTGATTGATGATCCGGGAGGTGGGCAGGAAGGGGATCAGCCTCTGGGCCACATCCGGGATCGAGGTAAAGGTGGATTCCAGGATCAGGGCGCGGCAGTCCGGGTGCCTGGAGGCCAGGTAGGAGGCTGGCCCGCCCCCCAGGGACTTGCCCCAGATGACGATCTCCTCTGGGGCGTACCCCAGCGAGGTGCGCAGATGGTTCCAGGCGGCCTCCGCATCGCGATAGGTACCCTCCTCGCTCGGGGAGCCCGAGCTTTTGCCGAAGCCCCGGTAATCGAAGATGAGGACCGAAATGCCCATCTCATGCATCATCTGCAGGAACCGCAGATAACTGGGCTCGGAAACGGTGCTTGCATTGCCGTGGCAGTAGAGAACAACTGGCTTGTCCTCCTCTCCCCGAATGCGCCAGACGTGGAGACGCTCGCCGTCCTTCGTGCCGATCCGCGTCTCTGTGTAGGGGACTCCGTGCTTGGCTGGAGTGGCCTCCACCTCCCCAAAGGGATAAAAGATCACGAGCTTTTGACCCCAATAACCCAGGAGCAGGATCAGGCAGAGGAACCCGGCCAGGGACAGAGCCAGGGCCTTGCCCCCCGCTTTCTTGTAGAGCAGGAAAAATCCCGCTGCGAGGAGCAGATAGAGGAGGTAGACGCCGTAGCGCTTGACCAAGTAGCCCAAGGGATTGGCGAATTCGGGGATCATAGGGGGCTCGTGTATGTTTTGTGACTGGTGTCTTGTGAGGGATTGAATCCGGATAGGACCTCGGAATGTGCAGCGATCGCTCCAAGTCTGTCTCCAGGCCTTGGATATTCGGAGAGTATGCCACGCTCCGATCCGCTGAGCAATCAACGTGTCCTGCGATCCGCACAATGCGACAGTATCCGTCCCCTTTGCTGGGAATGATGCAAACGATAAGGAGCTGATCCATGCCACGTCAGGAACGCTTTCAATATCTGGTGGCCTCGGACTGGAGCGAGTGCCTTTCTCCAAACGGCCCCTTCGATCCCCTGATCCATGCCTGGCCGGATCTGGAATCGGATCTGGGCCGGATTTTTTCTCGCTATACCGCAAACGAGATCAGCCTGAGCCGGGCTATCGAGGAACTGCAGGCCCGTCTGCCTGGCGAGCTCCCCGGACAGGCAATGGACGCCTTTCTGGAGGAGAATTTCGCCGCGTACGCCAATCTGTCTTGGCTGATCCACTGGTGCCTGGATCGCGGGATCGCCTTCATGATCAACAGCACCGGATCCATGGGCTACTTTCAGCGCGCCCTGGCCCTGGGCCTTCTGCCCCGGATCCCCCTTCTCTCGGCCCACCCCTTTCTCCGCTACGCCCCGGAAGACTCCGATCCGGAAAACATCTTCGAGCTCCACGAGATCGAGGATAAGGCAAAAAACACCCGGGCCGCCCTGAATGAACTGGACATCCCGCCGCACAGGGCGGCTGTCCTCGGGGACAGCGGTGGAGACGGCCCGCACTTCGCCTGGGCCGCGGAGAAGGGCGCGCTCCGCGTGGGCATCAATACCAAGGCCTCCCTGGAGAGCTACTGCGCCGACCGGGGCATCGAGATCAACGCCAGAGTGGGCCAGTCCTACCGGCCAGGTGAGCCCAGGGACCACGAAGCTGAGGCCAGAACCGACCTGGCCCAGGTCTGCGACATCCTGCACAGGGAGCTCCTCTAAAGAACAGCGGTTTATAGAAGCCCTCTCTACGCTATCCAGGCTCTCTTCCGTCCCACAGGGAAAACATCCTATGCGTTTTTTTTCACCCGAATTTGACAGGCGTTCTTGACTTATATACTCTTTATATAGAATTTATATAAAGAGGGAACGCATGGGCTGGAAAAAACAGAGGCTGGAGCAGGGCTGGAAGCAACAGCTGGTCTGGCTCAAGCCGGAGACCGTGTCCAAGCTTGAGGGTCTGAAACAGAGCTCCGGGAAGAGCTATCAGGACATCATCAACGAGATCATCCAGAACTACGACCGACCCCTGGAGGACGAGGAGACCAAGCTGGAGCGCAAGCTCCTGGAAAGGCTCGAGGCCCACATCGAGGCCAAGCTGGACACGAAATCCACCGAGACCGGGGAAGAACAGCCTGAAGAGGAGGAATCCCACATCGAGATCCCGGACGACCTCCAGGATTCGGACAAGCGCCAGATCCTGAACACCATCCGCGATCTCCACGAGAACGAGGGCCGCTCCTTCCGCTCCATTGTGGACTATTTGAGACAGAAGGGGATCAATGCGACCAAGAAGGGATCGTGAACGTTCCCCGTTCTGGGCTCCGCGTTCCCTGTTCCCGGTCCCGGGGGCAAGGCAGGCGGCCCCGGGGGAAGACGATTGGCTCGTTTCTGCCACAAGAAGCAAAACACCGGTTCACGCATCACAAATTGCCATTGATCAGTCACCAGTCACCAATTCCATCCCGCCGGAGTCGACATGTCGAACTGGACCCTGGAGGATCGCTTCCTTACTCTGAACACCCACTGGGTCACCCTGGTGGGTGAGCGCTACACGGACCACCGCGGACAGCGCCTGGAATACTACCGGGCGGAGCGCCCGAGCTCGGTGATTGTCCTCCCTATGCTGGACAATGCCCTGCTCCTGCCCCCGCGCTCCTTCCGACCGGGTATCGGCGAGAGCGCCCTGGACTTTCCCGGCGGCCGCATCGGGGATGAATCCGTGGAGAAAGCCGCCACACGGATTCTGCACCGCGAGCTGAATCTGTCAGAGGATATGCTGCAGGGCCTGGAGCTCATGAACCGCCGGGGGTGGCCCGTGGACAGCTCCTTTTCCGACCAGAGGCTCTTCGGCGCAGTGGCCCGTCTGCACCCGAACGCCTCTCCCGGGGTCTCTGGCGAGCGCTTCCCCCTGACCCCGGAGGGTCAGGCGATGCTCCTGCGCGATCTCGAATGCGTTCAATGCCGCTTGGTTCTTCTGCATTTCCTCCGCGCCACAGGGGGAGCGGAGAACGCCTCCCTCTAGCCCGGGGCCGACGTGATCCAGGAAACCTGCTGCTGCCGCAGCCGAGACTTCATGAGCATAGCCATCCTCTCCGACATCCACGGCAACCTGGAGGCGGCCCGCGAGGTGTTTCGCGACATGGACGCCCATCAGCCGGAGGCGGTTTTCTTTCTGGGGGACGCCATCGGCTACGGCCCGGACCCGGAGGGAGCGGTCCAGCTCCTCAAGCAGAGGGGCGCCTTGTGTGTGCTCGGCAACCACGAGCTGGCCCTGGTCCGCCGCAGGGCGCGGCGCTATTTCAACAAGCCCACGCGGCGGCACTTCGATCACGTGAAATCCATGCTCTCCAGGGACTCCCGCAAGTTCGTCGCCACCTGGCCCTCCAGGCGCGAAAGCGGTGATCTCCTCTTTGTCCACGGCTGCCCTCCGGGCTCAGTGGTGACCTATCTCGTGGAGATGGGAGACAAGGAGCTGGCAGCCGCGCTGCGGCGAATGGACGCGGCAATCGCCTTCGTGGGCCACACCCACGAGCTGGAGATCGCCGAGCTCAGAGAAGGCAGCCTGGAACGGCGGGTCCCGGGACCGGGACGGCACCACTTGACCGGGGACAAGACCGTGGTGAACATCGGCAGCGTGGGGCAGCCCCGGGACGGGGACAAGCGGGCCAAGTACGCCCTCTTCGACCCCCGCTCCCGCGAGGTGGAGATCCGCTTCGTTGCCTACGACGCGGAGACCACGGCCCGCAGGATCCGCGAACGAGGCTTCCCCGAAGCCTATGCCGAAAGGCTGCTCTGAGTCCTATGTACATCTCGCGCTACAAGGTCCTCGGCCTCCTGGGAAGAGGCGGAACAGGCAGGGTCTACAAGGTGCTCCGGCCCGAGCTGAACAAGGTCATGGCCCTGAAACTGTTGCGGCCGGACGAGGTCCTGGAGGGAGTCCTGGGCAGGGAAGAAATCGAGCGCCGCTTCTGGCACGAGGCCCGCATCATGGGGGAAATGGAGCAGGAAAACATCGCCTCCGCCTGGGACGTTGGGGAGCATGATGGCGAGCCCTTCCTGGTGCTGGAATACAGGGGCATGAACCTGAGCCGCCTCATCGGCGAATCCGACAGGGAAGAAGCGCCTACACGGCCCCTGCCGCCGGTCAGGGCCCTTTCCTTCCTGGAGCAGGCCCTGTACGGCCTGGCCCGGTTGCACCGCGAGGACATCGTCCACCTGGACCTCAAGCCCGCCAACCTCCTGCTCACAATCAGCGACAGGGTCAAGCTCATCGATTTCGGGCTTGCCGGGCTCCCCGGCCTTCCCCTGAAGCCGCCCAAGGGCCTCATGATCGGATCGGCCTCCTACGCCTCCCCGGAACAGCAGGCGGACCCGGACGCGGCGGACGCACGCGCTGACCTCTATTCCGCCGGCGTGGTGCTCCACCGTCTCGTAACCGGCTCTCTTCCGGGAACGGATCCGGATCTGTCGGACCATCCCCTGCTTGGCCCGGAGTGGACCGTGTTCTTCCGAAGGGCTCTGCAAAGGGCCCCCTCGGAGCGATTCCAGAGCGCCTGGCACATGCTGGAGCACGTGTCCGAGCTGCGGCGGCAGTGGGAAGGACGGCGCAATACGACCTGTCCCGCCGGCGCGCTCCAGGGTCCTCAGGGCGGATCCGGGGTTCAGGGAAAACCCCGTTCCGAGCCGATCAAGACAGGGCCCGCTGGGAAGGACCCGCCCTTTCCCGGCCTGACCGGGCTCATGCAGCCGGAGAATTCCTTCCCCAACGACTTCGAGGCGGTGAAGGGCGGCTATCTGAACCGGACCAGCGGCCTCATCTGGGCCGGACACATCTCCGCCTTTCCCGCGTCCTGGGACCGCTGCGGGGAACACCTCCCAGAGGGGAAAAACTGGCGCGTGCCCACAGTGGAGGAGCTCATGAGCCTGCTCCGGCCCAAGCGAGTGCTCGAAGACTTCTGCGCTCCGGATCTATGGCGGACAGAGGGCAAGAAATGGCTCTGGAGCGCGGACCTGCGCACCGCATCCCAGGCCTGGCTCGTGGACCTGGAGCAGGGAGCGGTGATCGCCGCGGACCGCACCTGCCTCCTGTTCGTGCTCGCCGTGCGCGACACTGGCTGAGACGAAATTCCGCTCAACCACCCTCACCGTCTATCGGGCTTTTTTGCTCTCTTCCTGGGTACAAGGACTTGCCGGACATCTTCCTTGGTCACAAATGAAAGACAAAAATGCTCATCAACAGCGCAAGAATGAGCACGGGCTGCAGAATGCGAATCCCCAACTCAAGCCTGTGTTGCAGCACCTCTTTCCCGTACAGGAATGAAGCTCGCACTGCGATCGTTGTCAATATGGCCAGGAGGAGCCAAAAATACGTGAAGTAATAGACATAGTCCATGGTCATGAGATACCCGATGTCCGGGAGTTGATTCCCGGTCAGGGTGCTCAAGGACACGGTGGTCAGAAGCAGAATGATGCCCATATTCAAGCGTGCCGCAAAAGGAGGGCCTTCAGGGAAAATAAAGGTCATGGCGTATCCCAAAAGGAAGACAAAAAACAGGGGAATAGCGTTCTTGAAGAAATAGCTGCCAGCGTTACGGTCAATTTTCGCGAACACGTTGAAACGAGAGTACGTGATTCCTGTTTCGGCCTCCGAAGTGAACAGGCGAGGATTCCCCAATGTGGAATCAGCCATCCCGATATCCGTAAATGTCAACACATTCTCAAGACTCCATGTATTCTCTCCAGCGAACCCCGAATGCTTCTGTATACGCTTCAAGAGATTACTGCCCCTGTGTCGCTGCATTCCTATATCGTCGGCCACGAATATCAGATGCTCCCGATCCAGGGCCTTGTGTCGCAGGCGTATACGAAGGGTCTGGGAGTCAAAGGGATATTGATAAAACTGGAAGGGTTCCTGGAATGTGGTCTTGATCCTGTACACCCTGTAGCTCATACCCTCGACACGGGTGGCCCGCAACGGCTCTTTCTGCCCTAGATTCACTTCGCTGTTGAAGAATTCGATTTGGGAATACTCCAAAGGAGCCTTATGGCGAAACCATATATAAAAGTCAGCAGTAAACTCTTCCTTCTTTTGATCTATATGCGTTATTTCATTGATATCCAAGCCTGTGTACACAACATCTGTTTTATAATATAGTTTATTCCTGAATGAGATCAACTTTTTTTCTTGCATTCTCTTTTTGACATCAAGAATCCTATCCGGATTATAAATTGGCGTTAGTTGAATCGGAGCAGAAACCAAGGTATCCTGTTCATAATAGCCAAAAGGAGAAGGGTTGAAAGCGTCTCCATTTTTATCAAAATAAATCTTACCGCTTACTCCATGATAACTGTTTTGTGGCGTATTGTAACTTTGCAAAATATCTCGGACTTGCTTGCGAAGATCTTTTAAAGAGCTATCAAGATTGGCCTGAGCTAAAGCACGCATCACAATTCCGGCAGCATCATAACTCGTTGCAGCTAGCGCATCAGGCTTGTGCTCATATTGGTCTATATAATCCCTGTGGAACTTCTGGGCCTTTTTGTTTGCCACATCGCGAATAAAATAGGTTGTCGTATAGATACCATCAGTATAATCCCCGGCATCAGCTGTTTCATGTATTCTTGAGTCCACCTCCTCCGGAAAAGTTCCCAACCCTACAGCGTCCCCGCCAAACACAGGGATGTCCAAGCCAGCATTTCTGATATGCTTGACGAATTCAGCTGCTTCTTGGTCAAGTAAAGCAAGATACAATGCTTCTGGCCGGGAATCATTCTGAAGACTCTCCGAGATAGCCTTCAACTCCTGGGATGTCGTATCCCTTTTGGAGTCGATTGTGTAATTGTCTTTCACCTCAAGTCCCACTTCCTGAGCTGCGGCCTTAAAGGAGCTGGCCAGAGTTCTCCCATAGGCGTCATCCTCATGGAGGATGCTCACCGAGGAATGATTGAGCACTCTCGCCATATACAACGCGGATAGCTCTCCTTGTAATTCATTGTTGGATATGACTCGAAAATACCAGTCATTGTTTTTCGTCAGCTCCGGGGCTGTGGCGCTGCTGGTCACTGCCGGTATGCCGTGTTCCCGATAAATGCGGCCGCCCTGCAGGGAAAGCGAGCTGTAGTAATGGCCGATGACGGCAGCACAGCTGCTTTCCGTGGCGATCTTGCGCGCTTGCTTCCTGGCGAGCGCCTTGTCGTGTTGATTGTCATAGGCCTCGACTTGGACATTGCGACCCTGTATGCCGCCTTGCGCGTTGATCTGTTCCACCTGCCTTTTCACTCCCCGCAACATGGCCTGTCCGCTTTTCGCGTCGCTGCCGCTCATGGGACCGATCACGGCAATGGACACTGTTCTCTTGGCCTGGACAGCTGAAGGAATGCCGCTCAATAAAAGGATCCCGGTCAGAACGCACAGGATGCCCAACATTGCATGACGCATGGTGTTCTCCTTCAAGACATGGCACGACTCAGCAACGCAACCTATGACGGGTCCGATCGCTGGACCCGGACGCGTCATCTGGCCAGAGATGAAGATGGATTGTCCTTCGAACGTCTCGACAGAGAAGACTATAGGGCGTGGAGGAGAGACAATGAGGGATTGAGCGTGCCGATATCCCTATAGATTGCCTTTCCACAAGGCCTTG
>Ga0207714_1002475_pt1 | contig 11143 bp, 8 predicted proteins | sample PonA232FremontCA_2_FD_187270 | JGI IMG/M metagenome (GOLD analysis project Ga0207714, IMG submission 187270) | Marine sediment microbial community from Fremont, CA, USA - Pond A23 Sediment 2 (SPAdes) | ecosystem: Environmental > Aquatic > Marine > Unclassified | place: USA: Fremont, California... | reverse complement strand
GGGGTGTCGGCGCGGTGGGCGAGGTGCATGCGTTCAAGGGCCGCGCGAGCCGGCGCCACAAGACTCATGTCGCGCTCCACCGGCCGCCAGAAGCGGAAGCTGTGCCCCTGCAGCGCCTGGGCACCGATCATCACGTTACGCAGCACGCTGAGGGGTTCGGCCAGGCACGAGACCTGAAAGCTGCGTCCCAGGCCAAGGCGCGCGCGCCGGGCGACGCCCAGGGCCGTGATGTCCTGCCCGCCGAGGCGGATTTCGCCGGCATCGGGCGTCAGGCTGCCGGCGATCTGGGCGATCAGGGTCGACTTGCCGGCGCCGTTGGGTCCGATCAGGGCGTGGATTTCGCCGTCGCCCAGGTCCAGCGACACGTCCCGGGTGGCCTGCAGCGCGCCAAAGCGCTTGCTCAGGCCCGATATCGACAGCACGCGTTCACTCATGGCGCTCGCTCCCGGCCAGCCAGCCCATCACGCCCTGCTTGGCGAACAGCACCACGCCCAGCAGCACCAAGCCGAGGAAGAACGTCCAGTATTCGGTCAGCCCCCCCAGGAGGGTCTCCATCATCACGAACAGGATGGCCCCCGCCAGCGGCCCGTAGAGGCGTCCGACCCCGCCCAGGATGACGATCACCATCAGTTCGCCGGAGAGGTGCCAGCTCAGCATGGAGGGACTGACGAAGCCGTTGAGGTCCGCATAGAGCGCTCCCGCCAGGCCGGTGATCATCGCCGAGATGACGAAGGCCACCAGGCGGATGGGAAAGGGCGAGATGCCGGCGGTGGCCAGTCGGGTCTCGTTGAGGCGCGCCATGGTCAGGGCGGCCCCGAAGCGTGACCTCATGAGTCGCGAGGTGAGCGCCATGGAGAGCACCAGGCCCGTGAAACAGAGCAGGAAGAAGCTCAGGGCATCGTTGGTGTCGACTCCCGGCAGCGTATTGCGCAGGTAGATCGGCAGGCCATCCTCGCCGCCGTAGTCGGGCCACGAGTTGGCAAAGTAGTAGGCCATCTGGGCGAAGGCCAGCGTGATCATGATGAAATAGACCCCGCTGGTGCGCAGCGAGATGGCGCCGATCACCAGGGCCAGCAGGCCACAGAGCACGATGGCCGCCACCCAGATCAGCAGCATGTTGTCGCTGCCGGGCAGGCCCATCACCAGGCTGCCGTCGAACGCATGGTAGGCGCTGATGCCGGCCACATAGCCGCCCAGGCCGAAGTAGGCCGCATGGCCGAAACTGATCATCCCGCCGAAGCCGATGGCCAGGTTCAGCCCGACGGCGGCCATGGCCACCAGGGCGACACGCGACGCGAGGTTGACGTAGTAGACCTCGCCCAGCAGATGGGCGGCGAGCGGGGCCAGCAGCATCACGGCCAGCAGCAGGCCGTGCACCAGACGCCCCCGCCACCGGCGGCGCGAGCCGGCGGCGGGGCGTTCCGTGGCAGCGAGGGGCGTTGAATCGTGGCTAGTCATGGGCGGCAAAGAGTCCCTTCGGCTTGAAGGCGAGTATCACCGCCATGAGGATGTAGATCAGCATGGCGGCCAGGGCCGTTCCGGCACCGGCGGCCTCCGAGGGGGGCATGAACTGGCCGAACAGGGCGGGAAGCAGGACCCGGCCCAGCGTATCCACCAGGCCGACCAGCAGGGCGCCGAGCAGGGCCCCCTTGATCGAGCCGATGCCGCCGATCACGATCACCACGAAGGCCAGTATCAGTACCGGCTCGCCCATGCCCACCTGAACCGACTGCAGGGCACCCACCAGTGACCCGGCCAGGCCCGCCAGGGCCGCGCCCAGGGCGAACACCAGCGTGTAGAGGCGCCGGATGTTGACCCCCAGCGCACCGATCATCTCGCGGTCGCTCTCGCCGGCACGGATACGCATGCCCAGCCGGGTATGGGCAATCAGCAGATAGAGGCCGGCGGCGACCACCACGCCCACGGCGATGATCACCAGCCGATAGACGGGATAGCGAGCGCCGCCGGGCAGCGCCACCGAGCCTGAGAGCGCCTCGGGCGGGCTGAGCCACAGCGGCGAGGAGCCGAACAGCCAGCGGGTGCCCTCGGAGAAGATCAGGATCAGCGCAAAGGTGGCGAGGACCTGGTCGAGGTGCGAGCGTCCGTAGAGACGGCGTATCACCAGCAGCTCGACGATGGCACCGACCGCGGCGGCCGCCATGATGCCGGCGGTCAGTCCCAGCAGGAAGGAGCCGGTCGAGGCGGTGGTGAGCGCGGTGACATAGGCGCCGACCATGTAGAAGGAGCCGTGGGCCAGGTTGATCAGCCCCATGACCCCGAAGACCAGCGTCAGGCCGCTGGCCATCAGGAACAGCATGGTGCCGAGCTGCAGGCCGTTGATGATTTGCTCGATCAGCAGGGTAACGGACACGACAGATAGTCTCTGGGAAACGCGTGAGTGGTGAGCGAGGGCTTACATCCGGCACTCTTCGGCATAGACGTCCTGGATATCCTCCACGGCGATGCCGACCAGGCGGTTGGTCGGTTCGCCGTCCTCGCCCTCGACCACTTCCCGCACGTAGATGTCCTGGATCGGGTGGTGGTTGGCGCCGAAGCGGAAGGTGCCGCGCACCGAGTCGAAGTCGGCCTCGCGCAGCGCCTCGCGGAAGGCGTCCTGGTCGTCGGGATGGGCATCGTCGAGGGCGCTCAGGATCAGGCGGGCGGTATCGTAGCCCTGGGCCGCATAGAGGGTCGGGGTCCGCTCATGGGTGTCGCGGAAGCGCTCGACGAAGGCCTGGTTGGCCGCATTGTCCAGGTCATGGGCCCACTGCGAGGTGTTCATGGCACCGATCGCGGCGCTGCCTACCGCCTTGATGATCGTCTCGTCGAACGAGAAGGCCGCGCCGAACACGGGCATCTCCACGCCCGAGTTCTGCCACTGCTTCATGAAGGAGATGCCCATGCCGCCGGGAAGAAAGAAGAACAGGCTGTCGGCATCGCTGGCGCGAATCCGGGCGATCTCGGCCGCGTAGTCGGTCTGACCCAGCTGGGTGTAGATCTCGTCGGCCACCTCGCCCTCATAGAGGTGCTTGAAGCCGGCCAGGGCATCGGTGCCGGCAGGATAGTTGGGCGCCATGATCAGTGGCGCCTCGAAGCCCTGCTCGCGCATGTAGGCCCCCATCGCCCCGTGCAGGTTGTCGTTCTGGTAGGCCACGTTGAAGTAGTTCTCGTGACACATCTTTCCCGCCAGGGCGGACGGGCCGGCGTTGGGCGACAGGTAGAAGGTGCCTTGGCGAACCACCGAGGGCACCACGGCCATGGCGAGATTGGACCAGATGATGCCGGTCATGATATCGACCTGATCGCGCTGCATGAACTCGTTGGACAGCGTCTTGGCCAGGTCGGGACGACGGGCGTCGTCCTGGATCAGGACCTCGATGTCGTCACGGCCCGCCTGTTCGATGGCCAGCATGAACCCATCGCGCACATCGACGCCGAGATGGGAGCCCCCTCCCGACAGGGTGGTGATCATGCCGATCGTGACGTCCTCGGCCTGTGCGGTGGCAACGGCGGTGGTCATCAAGAGGCCGAAGCCGGCGCGGGTCAGCGTGTTCATGGAATGTCTCTCCCAGAGTCATGATGGTGGTGCGGCGGCCATGCATCGTTGGCTGCCTGGGCGATACGTTACTACGAATGACACGATGAGCTCTCCACGCTCCTCCTGCGCTGTGTGATGGGCGCCTGCCGTCGCTCCTCGCCGGGCTGGCCGACGCAGCGCGCGTACCCCTCGGGGCGTGGCCGCAACAGGATTGACAGCGGACCTGGCAGGCGCGAGTCTGGCGGTCATCGGTTCGAGTCCCTCTCCCTGGGGGCAGCCGTATCGGGCAAGGGAGGCATCCATGCTGGAAGATTGCAAGAATGCTCAGGAACGCTGGGGCGGCGTGCACGAGCTGATCGACCGCTGGCTTCACCAGCGCAGGGAACTGCTGATCCATTTCGCCGCGCTGAAGCAGGCCTGCGATGCCGAGCTGGAGGCGGTCGACAAGGCGCGCATCGATCTCTTCAGCGAGCAGCTGATGGACTATATCAGTGCCGGTCATTTCGAGGTCTATCCGCAGCTGCGCGAGGAGGCCAGGGCCTTCGACGATCACCAGGCCCTGGAACTCGCCGACCGCCTGCTCGACCGTCTGGACATGTCCACCGAGCTGGTGCTTGCCTTCGATCGCGACTATGACAGCCCCGAACGTGCCCAGCATCACCTGCGCCGACTTCCCGCCTGGCTCGACCGCCTCACCCGGGGGCTCACCGACCGCTTCGCGCTCGAGGACCAGCTGATTGCCCGACTGCATGCGGCTCATGCCCCTGACGCGGCTCGCACCGAGACCGATACCCGCGTCTGACGCCCTTGATTCACGACGCGGCGTGACGATCATCCCGGCCCGCCTCTTCGCTCCGTCGGCCCTCAGGGTCGATGGGGCGTTCGCGTGTCGGGGGTGCGATGTCCCGGCAGTGGCCCGCGGCCTATAGCCCGCGGCTGACCCTTGCCCCCAGTACCAGCAGGCATGGCGTGATCAGCAGGGTCAGACCGGTGGCGAAGGTCAGACCGCCGGCAATGGCGCTGGAGAGCTGGGTCCACCACTGGGTCGAGGGGGCGCCGATCCCCAGGCTCGGGGTGATCAGGTCGACGTTGACGCCCAGCACCATGGGCGTGAGACCGAGCACCGTGGTCACCGCAGTGAGCAGTACCGGGCGCAGGCGCAGGCCGCCGGCCTCGAGTGCTGCCTCACCCGGCGCAAGCCCGTCGTCGCGCAGCCGGTTGTAGGTATCGATCAGCACGATGTTGTTGTTCACGACGATGCCCGCCAGGGCGATGATGCCCATCCCCACCATGACAATGCCGAAGGGCTGGGCCGTGGCGAGCAGGCCGAGCAGAACGCCGGCCGTGGAGAAGACGATGGCGGAAAGCACCAGGGCCGCCTGGTAGAGGCTGTTGAACTGGGTCACCAGAATCAGCGTCATCAGGCAGATCGCCACGAGAAAGGCCGCCACCAGGAACCGCATCGCCTCCTGCTGGTCCTGCTGCTCGCCGGCCACCGTGATCCTGACACCCTCGGGAGGTGCCTCCCTGGCGGCCATCAACGCCGCCAGGCGTTCGTCAGGGCGGTGCTCGGCGGTGACATCGGCTTCCAGGGTAATTGCCCGCCGCCCGTCGATGCGGTGCAGGGTACCCACCTTGGGGGCGGGTTCCAGCGAGACAAAATGCGAGAGCGGCACCTGCCCGCGACGGGTGTTGAGCGTCAGGCGGCCCAGCTGGTCCAGCGAGCGGGCGCCCCGTGGCAGGCGCACCCGGATATCCACCTCGTCGTTGACGCCGGCGGGACGATAGCTCGCCACCTGCAGTCCGGTCGTGATCAGCTGCACGGCACTGCCCACGCTGGTCACGTCGGTGCCGAAACGGGCGGCGGCCTCGCGGTCCACCTTCACCCGCCACTCCACGCCCGGCAGGCTGCGGTTGTCCTCGATGTCGCGAAAGCCGCCCAGTTCGCCCATGGTCCGGCGCAGCGCGGTGACGGTCCGGTCGGCCAGGGCCGGGTCCGCGGCGCTGATCTCGAGCACGATGGGCTTTCCGCCGGCCGGCCCCATCTCCTGCTCGCGGAACTCCAGCTGGATGCCGGGCAGGTCGCGGGTGCGCTCGGCCATCTCGGCGAGTATCGCGCTGGCCCGGCGTCGCTGTTGCCAGTCGACCAGCTGGAACTGCAGCACCCCTACCACGTCCCGGCCCAGTTGCTGGTTGGGCACGGCGAAGGAGCGCGCATACAGCGCCTGAACCTCGCTCATGCCGGCGAGCCGCGCTTCGACCCGTCGCACGATGGCATCGGTCTCCGCGGCAGAGAAGTCGCCCCGCGAACGCACCAGCACCTGGGCGGTGTCGGGTTCGACGCTGGGGAAGAATTCGACCCCGTGGTTGAAGCGGGCGTAGGCGGTATAGATCAGGGCCACCACCAGCAGGGCGACCACCAGCGTGAGGCCCGGCCAGGCCAGCAGGCGGGCCAGCAGGGAGCGATAGAGCCGTCCGCCGAGGGTGACGAGTTCGGTGTCCTGTCGGACCTTGGCACTGCGCACGCCGAAGACGCCGCCCAGGGTGGGCAGGAACACCAGCGCCATGGCCAGCGACGCCAGCAGGCAGAGGATCACGGTCATGGGCAGGTACTTCATGAACTGACCCACCACGCCGGGCCAGAACAGCAGCGGCACGAAGACCGCCAGGGTGGTGGCGGTGGAGGCGATCACCGGCCAGCTCATGCGCGTGGCGGCCCGAATCCAGGCCTCCCGCGGTGGCTCTCCCTGGCGCAGATGGCGGTCGGCCAGCTCGCTGACCACGATGGCGCCGTCCACCAGCATGCCGGCGACCAGGATCAGGGCAAACATCACCACGATATTGAGGGTATAGCCGAGCGCCCAGATCAGCAGGATGCCGGTCAGGAAGGCGCCGGGAATGGTCAGGCCCACCATCAGTGCCGAGCGCACGCCCATGGCGGCGAGGATGAGCACCAGGACCAGCACCACCGCGGTGACCACGTTGTTGAGCAGTTCCGAGAGGATGTCGCGCACGGTGTCGGACTGGTCGAGAATGGTGGTGATCTCGAGGGCATCGGGAATCAGGCCGCCGGCGGCGTCGAGCAGCCCCTGCACCTCGGCCACGGTGGCGATGATGTTGGCGCCGGCACGCTTGGAGATCTCCAGCACCATGGCCGGCTGGTTGTCGATGCGAGCGAAGCCTTCCGGATCCTTGAAGGTGGGGCGGATCCACGCCACGTCGCCGAACGTCACCACCCGGTCGCCGTCGATCTTCACCGGCATTGACATCACGTCCTCGAGGCGCTCGATGACCCCCGGCACCTTCAGCGCCTGACGGCCGGCCCCGGTATCCAGGCTGCCGGCCGCCACCAGGCGATTGTTGCGGCTGACCAGGGTGAACAGGGTGTCGAAATCGACCCCGTAGCTGTCGAGCACCAGCGGATCGACGACGATCTCGAGCAGGTTTTCGCGGTCGCCACCGATGTCGACCTCCAGTACCTCCGGAATGCCCTCGATCTCCTGCTGAAGCCGGCGCGCCACGGCCTGCCGTCGGCCCTCCTCCAGCGGTCCCGAGAGGCCGATGGAGAGCACCGGGAAGAGCGCCACGTTGACCTCGGTGACCCGCGGTTCGTCGGCCTCGGCGGGGAGCTCGGCGCGGGCGATGTCGACCTTCTCGCGCACGTCGGAGAGCGCCTGGTCGGGATCGAAGCCGGCATCGAACTCCAGGGTGATCGAGGCACGCCCCTCGCTTGCCTGGGCGGTCATCTTGCGCAGCCCCTCGATGCTGCGCAGCTCCTGCTCCATGGGGCGCACCAGCAGTCGTTCGCTGTCCTCGGGGCTCACGCCCTCGAGCGACATCGACACATAGGTGATGGGAATGGTGACGTCCGGGTTGGCCTCCTTGGGGATCGCCTGCCAGGCGCCGAGGCCCGCCAGCAGCAGCGCGACCAGCAGCAGCAGGGTGGTGCGCGAGCGATCCAGTGCCGCCGCGATCAGGCTGCGCATCTCAGCGCGCCGCCTCGGGCGCATCCTGGCCGGTTCGTGTGCTGGCCGTCGCGACGGTCACGGCCGACACGCGCTCGCCGGCCGCCACGAAGCCGCCCCCCAGGGTGATCAGCCGGACTCGCTCGGGCAGCCCCGTCACCCGCGCCGTCTCCGCATCGGCGCTGACCAGCTCGACCGGCGTGAGGCGTACCCGGTCGTTGTCGTCCAGGTGCTTGACGGCCAGGCGTCCGTCGCCGTCGAGCTCGAGCAGGGCCGGGGAGAGGTGATGCACCCGGCGCTCAGGCAGACGGATGACCAGGGTGGCACTGGCGCCGGCGAGCCGGCGGCTCTCGGGATTGGCCAGTGTCGCCTCCACGGCGAAGCTGCGGGTGCTGTCGTCGGCGCGGCTGGCCACGTGAGTCAGCTCGGCGTCCAGGCGGGTGCCGTCGAGCAGCTGGACCTCGGCGGGCAGCCCCGGGGAGAGCGACAAGGCGTCCCGCTGGGGGGCCGCGGCATGAGCCGTGAGGCGGGTATCGTCGATCAGCCGTCCCCAGGTCTCGCCGACCTGCACCAGGTCGCCGACCTCCACGTCGAGGCGGTCCAGCACGCCGTCGAAGGGCGCCTCGGGGCGGATGTCGTCGAGCTGGCGGCGCAGGGTTGCCACCTCGGCCAGGGCCCGGCTGACGCCACTCTGCAGGCGCCGGTACGCGGGGTTGGATATCAGCTCGCGCTGGCGCAACGACTCGGCGCCGGCCAGCTCGGCCTGCGCCAGGGCCAGTTCGGCTTCGGCCTGATCAAGCCGGGCGGGGAGGGCATCACTGGCCAGGGCCAGCAGGGTGTCGCCTCGGCTGACCCGCTCGCCCAGAGCGACGGGCAACGCCACCACCTGGCCCGACCGCTGAGCACGCAACGCCACTTCACGGTAGGCCTCGAGTCTGCCCTGCAGCACCAGCCGCGGCGCATGGGCCATTGCCTGGCGCTCCACCACCTCGACCCGCGTCAGCGCCTGTCCCTCGGTCGCTTCACTCTCGGGTGCCGTGTCGCGGAACCCCTCGATATCGCCGAGGGCCAGCCAGACCAGCAGCAGGCAACTCAGCCCGATGGCGAGCAGGACGGAGCGTGGGGGGAGACGAAGATGCATTCGAACCTTCCGTGGTGCGGCGCGACGTTCGAGAGCGGAGCCTGGCGACCCGGCGTGACAGGTCGTCAGCATAGCGCAGCGGGTGACCGAGTGTCGTCGGCGTGGCGGGACCTAGCCTGAGGTCGAATTGAGTTTTGTGCAGTGCAGGCCTACCATCCTTCGTTCAAGACGTCGGCCAGGGCCGCAGGGCCGGCCTGACGCATCCTCACGGCGACAACCCGCGCGTTGACAACCCAAGGAGCCACCATGAAAGACCCCGTCCGTATTGCCATCACCGGTGCTGCCGGCCAGATCAGCTATTCCCTCGCCTTTCGTATTGCCTCCGGCGACATGCTGGGCAAGGACCAGCCGGTCATCCTGCAGCTGCTGGAAATCCCGCCGGCCATGGATGCCCTCAACGGCGTGGTGATGGAGCTCAACGACTGCGCCTTCCCGCTGCTTCAGGACATCGTCGCCAGCGACGATGCCGACGTCGCCTTCAAGGATGCCGACTTCGCCCTGCTGGTCGGTGCCCGTCCGCGCGGCCCGGGGATGGAGCGCAAGGACCTGCTGGAAGCCAACGCGGCGATCTTCTCTGTTCAGGGCAAGGCGCTCAATGACGTCGCCAGCCGCGACGTGCGCGTGCTGGTGGTGGGCAACCCGGCCAACACCAACGCCCTGATCGCCTCCTGCAACGCGCCGGATCTCGACGCGGGGCAGTTCACCGCGATGATGCGTCTGGACCACAACCGTGCCAAGACGCAGCTGGCCCAGAAGACCGGCAAGCACGTCACCGACGTCGAGCAGATGATCGTCTGGGGCAACCACAGCGCGACCCAGTACCCCGATCTGGCCCACTGCAAGGTGGACGGTACCCCCGCCTTCGATCTGATCGAGCGTGACTGGTACGAGAACGACTTCATTCCGACCGTCCAGCAACGCGGTGCCGCGATCATCAAGGCGCGTGGTGCCTCCTCCGCGGCCTCCGCCGCCTCTGCCGCCATCGATCACATGCGCGACTGGGCGCTGGGCACCGACGAGGTGGTGAGCATGGGCATTCCGGCCGACGGCAGCTATGGCGTCGAGGCCGGGATCATGTACTCCTACCCGGTGGTCTGCAGGAACGGTGGCTACGAGATCGTCCAGGGCCTCGAGGTCGACGAGTTCAGCCGCGGCCGCATGAAGGCCACCGAAGACGAACTGCGCGAAGAGCGCGCGGCCGTCGCGCATCTGCTGGGCTGACGCCAGCGCCGAGCTAAAAGCGCCGAGTTAAAAGTAAACCCCGGAGACTAAGGTCCCGGGGTTTACTTCTCTTGGGGCACCCGAGACTGGCTTGGCCGCTTGGCCGCTTGGCCGCTTGGCCGCTTGGCCGCTTGATAGGCGCTCAGTCCCTCAGGCTGATGATCTTCCATCCGCGGGCTTCGGCGACGTCGCGCAGGTGCGGGTCGGGGTCGACCGCCACCGGATGATCGACCTGCTCCAGCAGGGCCAGGTCGTTGTGGGAATCGCTGTAGAACCAGCTGCCGTCCAGGGTGACGTCCTGATCGGCGAGCCATGCCGTCAGGCGCTCCACCTTGCCTTCCCGATAGCTGGGGATGCCGGTGGCACGACCGGTGAAGCGGCCGTCGACCCTCTCGGGCTCCACGGCGATCAATTCGTCGATGCCCAGGCGCTCGGCGATGGGGCCGGTAATGAAGCGATTGGTGGCAGTGATGATCAGCAGCCTGTCGCCGCGGGTGCGGTGCCGGGCCACCAGCTCCTCTCCCTTGTGGAGGACATGCGGCTCGATCTTGCTGGCCATGAACTGCTGGTGCCAGGCGGCGAGCTGTTCGGGGCTGTTTTCCGCGAGGGGGCGCAGCGCCACCTCGAGATAGGCCTGAATGTCCAGGGTGCCCGCCTGGTACTCGGCCAGGAAGCGGTCGTTGGCCTCGCGGTAGGCCACCGGGTCCACGGCGCCCTGTTCCAGCAGGAACTCGCCCCAGGCATGATCGCTGTCGGTCGACAGCAGGGTGTTGTCCAGGTCGAAGATGGCCAGGCTCACTGCGTTCCCCTCGGATGGTGGTCAAGCGGGTTGGATGACGCTGATTCGAGCGCCGATTATGGCAGAACCACGATTCGGCTTCGAGCCTTGCCGCGGCGGCGCCGGCGCGGCTTACAGCTTGGTCGTATTGATGCCCTTGTCGGGCTTGTGGAAGAATGTCGCCAATACTGGATTCATAAGGTGATGTCCGTGATCGACGCTGACGGCTTTCGCCCCAATGTTGGCATCATCATTGCCAACGACCTGGGGCAGCTGCTTTGGGCGCGTCGGGTAGGACAGAATGCGTGGCAGTTTCCCCAGGGAGGCATCAAGGCTAACGAGACTCCGCAACAGGCACTTTTTCGTGAGCTGCACGAGGAAATCGGCCTTAGCGCCGAGGACGTCGAGATCCTTGCCTGCACCCGGGGCTGGCTGCGCTATCGCCTGCCGCGACGCATGGTTCGTACCCACTCCAGGCCGGTATGCATCGGCCAGAAACA
>Ga0207714_1002474_pt1 | contig 11144 bp, 10 predicted proteins | sample PonA232FremontCA_2_FD_187270 | JGI IMG/M metagenome (GOLD analysis project Ga0207714, IMG submission 187270) | Marine sediment microbial community from Fremont, CA, USA - Pond A23 Sediment 2 (SPAdes) | ecosystem: Environmental > Aquatic > Marine > Unclassified | place: USA: Fremont, California... | reverse complement strand
ATAACGGACTCATGAGTCCTGATTTGCTGACCCACTGACCCTTGGCGCAGTCCCTCTAAGGGGTAAACAACTTCTTCCAACTGAGCAGCTAGCTTCGAGGGATCATCAGGTTCCAGTTCGGGCCGTTTGATATCCGTGCAGTTAGTTTCAATGGAGCCCGGAGGACTACTGAAATCACAGGCGCCACCACCAGGCTGATCAAGCTCAACGATGGGGCTCGTCATCCCCCCATAGCGGTAATCCCGATCAGCTTTTACAGTATTGCCGGAAGCGGTTTTGGCTGCATCGGTCACAACAACCAGATAAGTCGAACTGGGATCAAGTGGCTGTAGCGGAAGGATCAGAGCATTCGACTGAAGAGGCGAAGCGATGAAATCAACACCGAACACAAGCTCCCGCTCGATCTCGGTTACGGTGTAATTCCTTGCGACGCCCGCGGTACTGGATGCTTTGAATATCCTAATCCCTCCATTCTGAAGAGACCTACGCGTCACAGGGGCCGAAAACCGAACGACCATGGGCGCCGTTGTGGCAAAGCCGTCCATGGTGTTGAGGGCCGTCTCAGCGGGGTTATAACTCGCGGGTGGATTTTGTGGATCCGTAATCGGCACGGGGGTTTTCGAGTTTGGCTGGCCCGGAATGTTCACCGACCCATCGGAGCCCGTCAGGAATAGATTCGTTGGAAAAGGCAGGAAATCGCCCGCCGTCGCCCTCTCGGCAGGATCCGAGCTATTCGCAAGTGACGGCTGAAAAAGCGCTTCCGCTGTAACGTCTTGTTCCAGTTCCTTCGAGGAAACACTTGAATCACCACCACACCCGGCCAGAACCAGAGCCATCGCGGTGGACGCCGTGATCAGCGCATTTCGTAGGGTATCCATCCTTTTTTCTCCCGAGCAGCCTGTGCTTGTTGTTATGTCCCTTGCGAGGGGCTTCTTCGTACGAAAATACCCGCGCTTGTGCCTGCTGCACAAGCACTCATTGCACAAAAGGGCCCGCGGGCGGGGATGAAAGGCTGACCGGCCGGTCGCGGCGGAACGGGCGGAATGCGGCCATTCAGGCCGGGGGTACGCCGGAATGGAAGCGGAAGGCCTCGTCCGGGCCCTCCACCAGCTCCCGTTCCACCGCCGCGAAGGCGGCCACCCGGTCATCGATGGGTTCACCGGCATAGAGCTGCGCCAGCCGGAGGTAGTCCTGAAAGTGGCGGGCCTCGCTGTTAAGCAGGAAGCGGTAGTAGCGGCCCAGTTCGGCATCCAGCTCGGGGGCCAGGACAGCGAAGCGCTCACAGGAACGCGCTTCGATGAAGGCGCCGATAATGAGCACATCCACCAGGCGCGCGGGCTCATGGGTGCGGGCAACGGCCCGCAGCCCGGCCGCGTAGCGCGAGGGCTCGAGGTGGCGCAGTTCCACGCCCCGCGCGCGCACGATGGCAAGCACCTGCTCGAAATGGAGCAGTTCTTCCCGAGCCAGCCGGCTGAGCGCGTCCAGCAGTTCGGGCTTGTCCACATAGCGGAACATCAGGTTCACGGCCGTGGAAGCGGCCTTTTTCTCGCAGTGGGCGTGGTCGATGAGCAACAGCTCCGGGTTGGCCAGGGCCCAGTCCACCCAGGCGCGGGGCGTGGCGCAGGGGAGAAAATCGTGGATGGGGGTGAGATCGGTCATGGCGCGCGCGTGTCCGGGATGAATTGCGGCGCCATATTATATAGGGTTGCGCTTTTCGCCGAATCAGTCACGCGGACACGCTCATGGGCCGGAAACGCTCCCCCCGCTACAGAAGTCTCCAGAACCGGCTGGCCGTGGTTCTGCTGCGCGGCCTGGGCCGTCTGCCCTGGTCGGTGAACCGGGCCCTGGGCGCGCTGGCCGGTGGCATCATGGCCGTAGTGCCCAACCCCACCCGCCGGGTCACCCGGGTCAATCTGGCGCTGTGCCTGCCGGAGCTCACGGCCCGCGAACGACGCCGGCTGACGCGCCGCTCGCTGGTGGAAACCGGCAAGGGCATGCTGGAGCTGGCCCGGCTCTGGCGCCGCCCGGACGAGGGGCTGGCGCGGATCCGGTCGGTGGACGGCGACGCTGCACTGCGCTCGGCGCTGGACGCCGGCGAGCCGGTGGTGGTGCTGGTGCCCCATCTGGGCTGCTGGGAGGTGCTCAACTTCTGGCTGTCGCACCATTTCGACTTTCATGCGCTGTTCAATCCCTCGGGACTGGACCGGGTGGACCGGCTGATTCAGCGCGGCCGCGAACATTTCGGCAGCACCATGTATCCCGCCACAGGCCGGGGTGTGGCCGGGCTGGTGCGCGCGCTGCGCCGGGGCGCGTTGACCGCCATTCTGCCGGATCAGGTGCCGGACCGCCGGGGCGGCCGGTTCGCACCCTTTTTCGGCCGACCGGCCTGGACCGGTACCCTGGCGCCGCGCCTGATCCAGCAATCCGGCGCGCGGGTCTTCATGGCGCGGGCGGAGCGCCTGCCCGGGCAACGCGGCTATGCCATCGCCTTGCGCGAGCCGGACCCGGCGATCTACAGCGAGGATCTGGATACCACCCTGGCCGGGCTGAACCGCTCGGTGGAGGCCCTGATCCGGGAGCTGCCGGAGCAGTACCTGTGGAGCTACAAGCGTTTCCGGCGGATGCCGGACCGCGAACAAAAACCATACTGAGGAGAAAGGATAACGAGACTTTATGGCCTGCCGACTCTGTGCTCTCTGTGTTCTCTGTGGTTTTTCCGGCATCCGGAGTCGCCCCGGCGTTTACTTTCACCACAGAGATCACAGAGGACACAGAGATCGCCCATCCAGAGGTCTCTGCGGTTCAAGCCTGCCGGCTCCGGCCTCCCGGAAGGTCTGAAAAGGTCGAGGCAAGGATTGCCCAGAGGGCACAATGGCCTCTCCCACAGGAAAAAATGACTCGCAACGGACTGGAATATCTTTTGGGAGGGGCATCCCTGCCCCGACCTCACAGCTAAGCAGGGCGCCGAAGGCGCCCCGCATTATTTCTTGCTACTTGCGACTTGCCCCTTGGGCCTTTCTATCCCGACGCCTGATTCCGCTCCGAGATCTGGCGTGTGAGCGTAAACAGGTCATAGATTAGACCCAAGCCAAGCAGCCCCAGGGTCAGCAGGTAGAGAATGCCCGTGCCGATCTTGCCAAGGTAGAACCGGTGGACGCCGAAGATGCCGAGAAACAGGAAGAAAATCCAGGCGATGTTGTAATCATAGGGGCCGGGGACCATGCGCTGATTCAGATCGCGCGTCATGCCCGGCAGCAAAAAGGCATCGATAATCCAGCCGATGCCCGCGATCCCCGCCGTCAGCAACCACAGCAGTCCGGTCAGCGGCCGCGCCAGCATGAAACGGTGATAGCCCAGGATGCCGCCGAAAAACCAGACGATATAGCTCAGGAACAGGTGGAAGGTGGTCGTTGCGGACGTATCGACCACCTGCTCTTTCGGCGCTTCATAGAGGTCGTTCATGGAATCTCCTTGTTTTCCTGTGGTTGTTATGATCAACCGAATACGGCGATCGTTTGTTGGCTCAGGGCCATGAGCTGCCCCGCCCGGTCCCAGACCCGCGCGCCCGTCTGGGCATAGCCGTGATCGCTGGCCTCGGTATCCGCCTGGTACTGCCACCAGTCATCACCGCGCTGTTCGCTACGGCCTTCCAGGAATTGCACCGTCCAGGTAAGCGTACTCACGGGCGCCGGGGTGCGCATCATGGGCAGCACCGTGGGCGGCCAGCAGTCCAGCATGCCCAGCATGGCCGTGGGGTCGAGCGGGCCCACCGGATCACGAAAACGCATCCAGCCAGCCAGTTCAGCCCGCTCGGCGCCGCTGTAGGGCAGGCCGCCGCGCGCCAGGGCCACATCGAAATGCTGCAAAAACTCCGGTGTGACGCCCTCGATATCCGGAAAGGTCCGGCATTGCTCCGGTTCCGGAAACTGCGGCGCCGGCGCCGGTGTTACGCGTACTTCCGATGCGCGCCGGGCGCCGAAGCTCGCCTGGAGCGCGGCCACGGCCTCGCCCTGCTGATACATGTGGCACTCGCCCTGGATCACGTTCTTGCCCTGGCGCAGGATGTGCGGCACGAGCGTCACTTCGCCCGGATCCGAGGGGCCGATCAGCGAGATGCTGACCCAGACCACCGGACGCGGGTCGGGCAGGATCTGCTCCAGGCTGTTGTAGAGCATGGCCGCGGTGAGACCGCCATAGGTGGCGCGCCCCTGTTTCCAGCCTTCGGGAATCCGGCCGGATTCCGGGCTGTGCTCGGCAAGGATCTGGGCAAACTGCACGAGGGTTCTCCGACTGCTGAACGGACCGCCCGGGCCGGGCGAGCGCTTATCCTCGCATGGCGTCCGGATCAACTCCAGCGTCGCCAGCGCTCGCGAGCAGTTCGGTCACCGCCCCGGCAAGCAAGGGGGTGACATCGATGCGATTGGAGTCATGGGCAATGGTATTGCTGGAGACGAGTTCACCGGCGCCGGCCGCCCGCAGACGCTGTTCGGCATCGCCGGCAAAGAGCCCGTGAATGCACAGGCAGGCGGCGGTGCCCAGCCCGGCGTCGGCGAGCGCGGCGATGGCACGCTCCAGGGTGGTACCGCTGGAGATGACGTCGTCGACCAGGATCGCCTGTCGTCCGGCGAACTGATCCAGCTCGGGCAGTTCAATGGTCACGTCGCGGTCGCCGCGGCGCACCTTGTGCGCGGTCATCCAGGGCACGCCGGCGCGTTCGCCCAGCCCGCCGACCCATTGTTCGCTTTCGGCATCCGGGCCCACCAGCACAATGCCCTCGCGCCGGGCCAGATGATCGACCAGCAGGGGCGCGGCGTGGACCGCGCGGGCGGGAATGCCATAGACCTCGTCCAGGCTGTGATAGCGATGCAGGTGCGGGTCCACGGTAGCGAGCCAGTCGAACCGGGCCGAGACCAGATCGGCGAAATACGCCGACGTCAGGGCTTCGCCGGGCTGAAAGCGCTTGTCCTGGCGCATATAGGCGAGATAGGGCGCCACCAGCCCCACGCTGCGTGCACCGGCGTCGCGCAGCGTACGCGCCAGGAACCACAGCGACAGAAAGCGTGCATCCGGATCTTCCAGGCCGCACAGGATCAGGGTATCGCAACCCGCCACCGACGAATCCACGCGGACATAGGTCTCGCCATCCGGGAAGGCACGCCGCTCGAATGCCCCCGCGCGCGCGTTCAGCTCGCGCTCGAGGCCCCGGGCGAGCTCCTCGGCCCCATTCAGCGTAAAAAGCACGGGCTCGCTCATGGCGACCTCTCCAGATGAATCATGTCGCGGTTGTTCAGGTAATAGACCATGGCATAGTCCAGTTCACCCTGGCTTTCGGCGTGGATGCGCACCAGCGGGTCGCCGACTGCCACCTTATCGCCGATCGTGACCAGCAGCTCCAGGCCCGCCGTGGGCGCACGCGGCGCGCCGGCCAGTTTGGCCAGGCGCGCGATCCGGCGGTTGTCGATGGCATCCACCCGGCCGCTCTGATGTGCGTCCAGTTCGTGCACCCAGGGGGCGCGCCCGGGCTCGCGCTGCCCGCCCTGGGCCTCGCAGATACGCTGGAACTGATGCCAGGCGCGGCCGCTGGACAGGATCTCGTGCGCGCGGCACCAGGCCTGGTCGTAATGGCCCGCGTCCGACAACGCCAGCATGTGCGCGCCCAGCTCCAGGGCCTTGTCGCGCAGGTCCGCGGGCGCGTTCTCATCGTTGCGGAGCACCGCCAGCACGTCCCGCGCCTCGAGCGCCGGGCCGATGCCTCGTCCGATGGGCTGGCCGCCGTCGGTGAGCACCACGCTCACGCTTAGCCCCAGAACATCGGCGACATAGTTGAACAGCTCGTGCAGCCCGCGGGCAGTATCCAGATCGCGCACCTTGGCCGTGGGGCCCACGGGGATGTCGATCAGCACATGATTGGCCCCGGCGGCCATCTTCTTCGACAGCACCGAGGCCACCATCTGGCCCTTGCTGTCGAGATCCAGCGAGCGCTCCACGCGAATGAGCACGTCGTCCACGGGACTGAGCTTGATGCCCCCGCCCCAGGCCATACAGGCGCCGGCGTTTTCCACGGCCAGACGAATCCGGTCGATGTCCAGTTCCACTTGGGTGAGCGTTTCCATGGTGTCGGCGGTCCCCGCCGGCGACGTGATGGCCCGCGACGAGGTCTTGGGCATCACCAGTCCGGCCGCGCTGGCGATCGCCACCACGATGGGCGTCGTCCGGTTGCCCGGCAGCCCGCCCACGCAGTGCTTGTCGTAGATACAATCTATGCCCGGCCAATCCAGGGTGTCCCCCACCTCGACCATGGCGCGCGTGAGGTAACCAACCTCGTCCCGGTTCAGCCGGCCGCCCGCACTGGCGGTGAGAAAGGCGGCGATCTGCAGATCGGAATAATAGCCCCGGGCGATATCCCCGATGACGGCCTCGATGTCGCCGGCGGTAAAATCCCGGTTGTAGATCTTGCCCCGCACCGCGCTCATGGACTCGACCACGGGGGCGTGAGTGACCGTGACCGAGTCTACCGGATCCAGGTCATCCCAGAGCACGTTGGAGAAACCGATGTGATCCGCCGAGAGAATCCCGGGATCAACCACATTCAGGGTGGCGATGACGTGGCGCTTGCCGTCGGCGATCATCACCCGGGCACTGGCGTCCAGGCCCTCGGCCCGGGAGACGGCGCTGTCAGCGCGCAGATAGACCACATACTCCTGATGGGTATCAATGCCCATCCGCACGGCCTTGAGCTTCATGAGCGCTCCGACTGATCAATACCCCGTGGGCGGGGCCACTACCGATGCCCGTGTCACAACAACCGGGCCGGCGCCCGGCTTCAGGCGCTCACGGTAGAGCAATCGGTGCGCCTGTGCACGCCCTTGCGGCGGCTCAGCAGACGCCTCACTCGCCCAGCACGGGCCGGCGGCACTGTTCCAGGCCCAGCAGGTAGTATTCCAGCCCGCGTTCGGTCGCGACAAAGGCGTTGTGGCGCTCTTCATCCGTGTGGGCCAGGCGCTTGATGAGCTCCATGGCCTCGTGCGGGTGCGCGTCGTCATAGTGCGCATGGGCACGCAGCCAGGCCATGGTGCGACGATCCACCCGCGCCTCGCCGCGCTTGTCATAGGCACGCATGCCCTTGACCACCTGCTGCGTCCATTCCCCGGTGGCCCATTCAATGGCCAGATTGACCGCGCCGATGGCCTCGGCCAGCGGTGCGGTATGGCACATGTGCCACAGATAATAGTTGACCGCGTCCAAGGCCGCCGGGGTACGGGCCTGCTCGATGTCCTCACGGGAGACCCCGAAGCCGGCGGCCCAGTCCCGGTACCAGGCGGCATGGCGTTCCTCGATGCGCATGTTGCCCATGAGCCAGTTCCGGGCTTCCTCATGGCCCGCCACGCCGGGACGGCATTTGCCCAGCATTAGCCCCATGAATTTGGGAAAGTTTTCCACCAGCGGATAGAAGTGAACCAGCGTATAGCGGAAGTCTTCCGGCGACAGCGTCGCCCGGGCCATGCCGGTAAACACGGCGTGCCCGGAAACCCGGTTTTTCAGCGGAACCAGACCGTCCCAGAAGCGCCGGGCCCAGTCCGGGTGCGGGGTGAGGGTCAGTTCCTCTTCATAATGTTGCGCCCGTGCTTCGGCTTCCATATCGACTCCCGTGTTTCTTGTTCTTGTTACCCCATTGAATCGTCCATGGCTGCCCTTGCAACACCCGGCATTTTTCGTATTCTGGAATACGTCACATGCATCAGTGATGGCATAGCATCCGCCCAACCTGCCGGGTACTGGATGGGGCCTTCAAGAGGGATTTTATGAGCGCAACCCCGGAACACCTGATATGGCGGCTCAACCATTTCGAGAACCATGAGCGCGCCATCCGCTTCGTCCAGCAGTTTCAGGAAACCCTGTGCGTGTTCAGCGGCCCGGTGGAGCAGCTCTATACCAATTACGAAATCAATGTGCCCGAGGACGATCATCGTTCGCTGATCATTCTGCCCAATCCCTATGCCCCGCACGACACCTTCAATCATGTTTCCGACGACGCGGTGGAAGCCACGGGCTGCACCATTGTCCCCGGGGAAATGGCCGATCTGGAGGAAGGACTCGCCATCACGCTGCCCCTGCGCCGCCAGGGCAAGCGCGAGACCAAGGTGACCCCGCTGAAGGTGGGCCTCTATGCGCTCATGCGCGCCGCCGACGGCGACGATCCCTTCCTGCCGGTGATCACCAAGGGCGATCTGCGGCAGTTCCGCAAGGACATGCCCTCGCTGCACCTGCACCGGGTCAAGCCTTCGCTGCTGGGCCGGAACTCGCCCATGGAGGCGAAGGAAATCCGCAACGTCATCTCCGAACGACTGAAGAAGTACATGTAATGATTGCACCGCTGGCGGATATCGGCGTTAATCTGGCCGACAAGCGCTTTGACGACGACCGCGACGCCGTGCTGGCACGGGCACGCGAGGCGGGCGTGGCATTGCAGGTCCTTACCGGCACCAGTGTGGCCGATTCGCGCGCGGCGCTGGAGCTGGCGCAGCACGACGACGATCTCTTCGCCACGGCTGGCGTGCATCCGCACATGGCACGCGAGTTCGACGATCCCGCCCGCGCCAGCCTGATCGAATTGCTTGAGGAACCGAAGGTCCGCGCCGTGGGTGAAACCGGGCTGGACTTCAACCGGGATTTTTCTCCCCGGCCCGACCAGGAGCGTGCCTTCGAGGAACAGCTGGCACTGGCCGCCGAGCACAACCTGCCCGTTTTCCTGCACCAGCGCGACGCCCACGAGCGCTTTCTGCCCCTGCTGCGCGCCTTCCGCGACCAGTTGCCCGCGACCGTGGTGCACTGCTTTACCGGCAGCCGTGACGAACTCTTTGATTATCTGGACCTGGATTGCCACATCGGGGTTACCGGCTGGCTGTGCGACGAACGCCGGGGCGGCGAACTGCGCGACATGGTCCCGGAGATTCCGCTGGCGCGGCTGCTGGTGGAAACGGATTCGCCTTTCCTCATGCCCCGGGACCTGCCGTACAAACCCGCGGTGCGCCGGCGCAACGAACCCGCTCACCTGCCCTGGATCGTGCACCGGCTGGCCCAGTGCATGGACCGGGATGAAACCGAAGTCGCCCGCGCCAGCTGGGCCAACGCCCTCGCCTTTTTCAACCTGGAAGCGGAGTTTTCTGAAACGGCACCGCAATCTGGTTAACAGGCTGTTAATGGTGCGCACGGCGCACCCTACCAGGTACTTCCGTGGGAGGAGCATCCCGGCTCCGACTTCTGCGAAGGCCCTGGAAAGGTCTAGCAGGCTGTTGAAAAGCCCTTTGCGTGCTCAGCGCGGCCTGAAGCGTGCAGCTGGTGTGCTTGGTTGCGACGGACCGGGGATTCCCTTTCCGAGCGACCAAGCGCAGCAGATGGGCGCTTCAGGCCGCGCCCCGCGGGGCTTTTTCAACAGCCTGCTAGGCGGAGACGGCTCTCCCACAAGTTCTTGCTACTTGCTACTGTCCTCTATAAACCCCTGAATATCGAGAAGGGAAAACGGCCACTCCAGGGTCCGCTCCCCGTGACGCAGGACCGGGATGCGCGCGCCCCAGGTCTGAATCAGGTCCTCGTCGGCAGCCACATCCACTGCCCGGATCCTGACCCAGGGCGCGGCCTGCTCCACCATGTCCCGGGCCTGGACACAGAGACTGCAGCCATCGGCGGTGAGCAACTCAATCTCGGTCATCTTTTCTCCGGATGGCAAAACAGTGGTGAATCCCGGGGTTGCGTTCGAAATCCGGGGGAATGCTCCAGCGCGTGATATCGCTGACGCGGAATTCGGTCCGGATGGCGTTATCCAGTTCAAAGGGCCGGTAATTGCAGGAAAACCAGAGCACGCCCCCGGGTTCCAGGCGGGTCATGGCCAGACGGATCAGCTCGGCATGATCGCGCTGCACGGCGAAATCCCGCCGGTCCTTGCTGTTGGAAAAGGTGGGCGGGTCGCAGAAGATCAGATCGAACTGCTGCCGGCATTGCGCCAGCCAGTCCAGAGCCTCGCCCCGCTCCAGGCGATGATAACGCGTGGAGAATCCGTTCAGCGCCAGGTTGCGCCCGGCCCAGTCCAGATAGGTCCGTGAGGCATCCACAGTGACGCTGCTGGCCGCCCCGCCGCGCGCGGCATGCACCGTGGCCGCACCGGTATAGCCGAACAGGTTGAGAAAACGCTGCCCGGACGCTTGCTGGGCTATATGCAGGCGCAGCGGCCGGTGATCCATGAACAATCCGGTATCCAGATATTTCTCCAGATTCACCAGCAGGCGGACATCACCTTCGCGCACCGGGCGCAAATCCGTCTCGCCGCGCCCCTTGCGGTATTGCCGGCCCGGTTTCTGGGGCGCGCGCGTGCGCAGATGCACCTGCTCGCGGTGCGCGCCCAGCACCGCGCGGACCGCCGTGATGGCCAGCTGCCTGCGCTCGGCGGCCGCCTCGGCGTCCACGCTCTTGGGCGCCTTGTATTCCTGCACCAGGACATCGCGGCCATAGATATCCACGGTGACATTGAACTCCGGCAGGTCCCGGTCGTAGAGCCGGTAGGCCTGGACATCCTCCCGTTCGCGCCATTTGCGCAGGTGGCGGTCATTCTTGCGCAGGCGGTTTACCAGAGGCCGGGCCTTGTCCGGCACCTCGAAGGCCGGCTCGCCTGCGCTCAGCGGCGGTTCGGGCGCGCGTCGTACCGGGTGCATGCGCCGGATAAAGCAACGCTCGGCGCCGTTGCGGAATTTCCACTGCCCGTCCGGGTTCATGCCGGTCTGATCCAGCACCTCCACCTCGGTGCCCAGCAAAACCGCGGTCCACTCCGGCGCCAGCTCCGCGAGGCACTGGCCCAGTGCCGTATGCAGACCGGCGGCGCGGGCGCGATCTTCCAGGCGCCGCCCCCAGGGCGGATTGGTCACCAGATGCCCGCGCGGCGCGAAGTCACGCTTGCGCAACAGCCCCAGCTCCCGGCGCTCGAAATGAATATGCTCCGCCACGCCGGCGGCCTCGGCATGGGCCCGCGCGGCGCGCAACAGATCCGGGTCCGCGTCGAACGCCTTGATGGACAACCCTTCCGGGACTTGCGCCCCGGAGCGCGCCTTGAGCAGACGGGGCCAGAGATCACCCGGACAGGCCAGCCATTGCTG
>Ga0207714_1002473_pt1 | contig 11148 bp, 10 predicted proteins | sample PonA232FremontCA_2_FD_187270 | JGI IMG/M metagenome (GOLD analysis project Ga0207714, IMG submission 187270) | Marine sediment microbial community from Fremont, CA, USA - Pond A23 Sediment 2 (SPAdes) | ecosystem: Environmental > Aquatic > Marine > Unclassified | place: USA: Fremont, California... | reverse complement strand
GGCGCGAAGCGCTACGGCGGGCTCTCCGTCGACACCTTCCTCCGGTCGTCGACGGTCCAGCGGCTCGACCGCGACGCGCTCTCCGACCTCTCGGAGACGATCACGACGCTCGCGGCGGCCGAGGGGCTGGAGGCGCACGCCGAAAGCGTCCGGAAGCGGTTCGAGTAGGAGACCGACCCCGCAGAAACGGTTATCTCGCGCACTCGCCTCCGGACGGTATGATTCCGTCGCCGCTGACGTTGTTCGAGGGGCTCACGGCGGTCGAGGCGACGGTCGCGGTCCTCGTGGTCTCGGTCGTCGCCGCCGTGGGAATGGAGTTCGCCGTCCTGCGGGTCGCCCGCCGGTACGTCGCGGCCACCGACTCCGGGTACGACGACATCGTCATCTCCTCGCTGCGCGCGCCGCTCGTCGTCACCGCCGCGCTCGCCGGGGTGTACCTCCTCACGCAGGTGCCGTCGGTCCGGACCTCGGTGCTCGTGAGCCCCCGGCTGCTCGATAGCGTCTTCGGTCGGCCGTCGCTGTCGGTGATCGTCCTCGTGTGGGCGCACGCGGCGAACGCCGTCGTGAACCGGCTCGTCGCCGCGGTCAACGAGGAGGGCGGTCGGTTCGACTTCGCGCCCGTGTTCTCGAACGTCTGGACGCTCGCGGTGCTCGTCGGGAGCGCCGGCACGCTGCTGTGGCTGTGGGGCATCGAGATCACGCCCCTGCTCGGCGCCGCGGGGGTCGCCGGCATCGCGGTCGGCTTCGCCGCGAAGGACACGGTCGCGAACTTCTTCGGTGGGATCGCGCTCTACTTCGACGACACCTACAAGATCGGCGACTACATCGTCCTCGACGACGGCACCGCCGGAACCGTGATCAAAGTCGGCGTGCGCTCGACGACGCTGCTCACCCGCGACGAGGTTCTCGTGACGGTGCCGAACGCGGCGCTCAACGCCGCGAAGGTGACGAACGAGTCCGCGCCGCAGCGCCGGCGCCGCGTCCGGGTCCCGATCGGCGTCGCCTACGGGACCGACGTCGACGCGTTCGAGTCGCTCGCGCTCGAGGTCGTGGGGGCGGAGCCGCTGGTCCTCGACTCGCCGAAGCCGCGGGCGCGGCTGCGCTCGTTCGGCGACTCGGCGCTGCAGTACGAGATCCTCTGTTGGGTCAACGGGCCGACGCGGCGCCGACGCGCACAGCACGAGCTCAACCGCGCGCTGTACAAGGCGCTGGGCGACGCCGACATCGAGATCCCGTACCCCAAGCGCGACGTGACGGTCACGCCGACCAACGGTCCGGGCCCCGAGAGCGCGGGCGCCGAGCGGTCGGGTCCCCCGTCCGCCGCCGCGACGGAATCCGCCGAGCACCGAGCGGGCGACGGCGACTGAAGCCGGCGGCGGTTGAGGGCGACGGCGACTACGTGCAGCGAGGGAACCCGACGGCGGGACGGGCGGCCGTCAGGTCGACGCCCCGGCGTCGCCGTCCGGGGAGGCCTCGAGATACCACGCCGGCGGGACCGCGGCGGTGTCGCCGAGGCGGTCGTACCGGAACGCGACCCGGACGCGCTCGCCGGTCGGCTCGTGGACGTACGCGGCCCGCAGCTCGAGGACGAGCCCGTCGGCCGTGACGAACGCGACCGTCCGGAACGCCCGGACGTCGTCGCCGAGCGCGCCCGGTTCGCCGCTCACCTCGATCCGGTACAGCGGGAGCTCCGTGGCGGCCGGGCCGACCGTCGACTCGCTCCCGTTCAGGAACCGCCGGATCGGCTCCGCGGCGACCGCGCCGACGAGCGCCGTCGCGTTCGGCGCCGCGGCGGGCCGGACCCGACGGGTCTCGACGCCGGCCGGTCCTGCGGTCCGCTCGTAGACGGGCCCGCCGTCGGCGAACACCTCGGCGGTCCCGTCGTGGGTCGCGTTCACGATCGACGCGTTCGCGGAGCCGGCGAGCCGGTACCGGCGCTCCGACGCGACCGCCAGTTCGACGCCCCCGTCGCCGGCGATCCCCACGCGCCCGCCGGTCGAGGCGTCGAGGTCGGTCGCGTTCGACGGTCCCGACGCGACCAGGAGCACGGACGCGGACGAGAGGTTCGTCGCGGTGGCGACGTGGGCGTCGGCGAGCGCGTCCGCGTCGTACACCCCGGTCAGGAAGACGCCGGGCGGCGTCCGCGCCGTGGACCCCACGGTCCCCGTGAGGGCGTCCTCGTAGAGCCCCAGGTACGCCGCGTCGTCGAGCGTGGCCGCGCCGCGCTCCGCCGACTCCGCGGTGCCGATGGCGTCCGCGGCGGCCGCGTACTCCCCGTCGGCCGGCGGCGACGGGGGAACCGGGTCAGCGGCCTCGGCGTCGGAGCCGAGTCCGGCGACATCGGCGAGCGCCGAGGGACCGCCGGCGGCGAAGACCGCCGCGGCCGCCACCAGCAGGGCCGCGACGGCGACGACGCCGAGCGCGGACCGCCCGTCGGCGACCGCCGACCGCCGGACTCGCCGGAACCGACGCCGGAGGGACCGCGCGTCCGCGGCGTCGGCCGCCCCGGCGGCCGCGAGGTCGACGCCGAAGTGGTCGTGGTACAGCCGGTCCGCCGCGTCTCGGTCGAGCCCGTACAGCAGTCGCTCGCGGAGGTCGGCCGGCGAGACGTGCGGGGCCCCGACCGCCTCGGCCCGCGAGCGGGGGGACGCCGAGAGGATGCGAGGCGTCCCGTCGCCGACCACCGCGTCGGCGTCGTCCGGGACGGGCGTCCCGACCGCGACGCGCCGCGTTCGCCCGTCGCGGCGGGCGACCACGACGTTCGGCGCGTCCGCCTCGCGGGCGGTCTCCCAGCCGCGAGCGGCCCACAGCGCGGCGACGAACCCGCGGCGCTCGGCTGGCGAGAGCGCCCGGTACCGCCGGGCGAACGCCGCCTCGGACGGGAGGCTCATGGGGGGCACGGGAGTCGCAGCGTCTAAAGCGTACCGCGGACCGGAGCGAGATTCACACGGCCGCGTCGGCGACGGGTGAGGGACCGCACCGACGACGGAGTGAACGGCCGCGCCGGCGACGGGGCGGACGGCGCCCCCGGACGACCGGTTACGCTTCGTCCGCACCGACCTCGGCCTGACAGTTCCCGCAGCGCGTCGCGCCGGCGATGACCGTGGTCCCGCACGCCGGACAGCGCCGCCCGTCGACCCCCGCCGTCGCGGACGCGAGCACGTCGGCCGCCGCCGGACGGGGCTTCTCGACCGCCCCGCGGGCCGCGAGGCGGTCGATGAGCGCGTCGTCGCGGAGCCACTCGAGAAAGCGCCAGAGCCCGAGGTAGAGGACCGTCGGGCCGGCGAGCGCGAGCGCGGCGACCGCGAGCCGGAAGAGTAGCTCCCCCGTGCCAACGGCACTCATACCCGGTGATCGGACCGGAACGGATTGTGTCTGTCGACGGTGAGCGGGCCCTCGGGGACCTCAGGAGCGGTCGGCGAAAACGATCGCGTCGCAGTCGGCGCAGGCGCGGACCGGTCGCTCCGGGTTCCCGCTGATCCCGCCGGGGCCGCCGCAGCAGTTCCGCAGCGTCGTCTCGCGGACGGGGCCGTCGCAGACCGGACACGCGTCGAGGAACGCGCGGAGCGGGCGCGCCGCCGCGCGGGAGACCGCGTCGTCGACGCCGCGCTCGCGGAGCGCCTCGCCGGCGGCCGTCTCCGCGATCGCGACCGGGCGGCTCAGCCACGCGTCTCGGCTCCCCGCGAGCAGGATCCGGCCGTCGTGGACCTGCCCGTCGACGTCGGGGCCCGCGATCGCCGCCGCGCGCTCGGCGAGCGCCTCGTCCGAGCCCTCGCGGAGCGCCCCCATCCGGTCGTACAGCGCGTCGCGGAACGCCTCGTCGAGAACGAGGGTCTCCCCGTCGTCGACGAGGGCGTCGGCGTCGACGAGGGCGGTCATCACGGTCTCGGGGTCGACCGCGTCGCCGTCGCCGACGCCGTCTGAGTCGACGTCGGCGGGGTCGTCGGGAGGCGCCGTGTCGGCGTCTCCGCGAGCGTCGGCGTCTTCGGCGTCTCCGCGAGCGTCGGCGTCTTCGGCGTTGGCAGCGTCTTCCGTGTCGGTGTCTCCGAGAGCGTCGGCGACATCTCCGTGAGCGTCGGTCACGTCCGCTCGCTCGTCGGCGAGCGAGTTAGGTCCGTCGGCGGCGAGCGAGCCCGACCCGAGGTCGTCCGGGTGGTCGGGGCCGATGTCGATCGGGAGCGGCTCGACGAGCCGCGGGGCGAAGCGGGGCGTCCCGGGAACGACGTAGCCGCGGAGCCAGACCGCCGTCGCGCCGACGGCGGCGACGAGGAGCCCGAGCGACCGGCGGCGACGCGAGAGGAGCGCGGCGGCGACCGCGACGCCGACCGCGTTGACGAGGGTGCACGGGAGACAGCGGTTCTCGCCCGTGTGCTCCGGGTCGGCGACCGAGCCGAGCGCGGCCCGGACGGCGGCGCGGAGCGACCCGTCGCCCGGTTCGGCGTCGCCGCTCATAGCTCGGCGGCCGCGTGCTGGAGCGGTTCGCCGTGGACGGCGCGGTAGACGCTCGGGAACGCCGCGAGGCCGAGGGGCTGGACGACGCCCCCGAGCAGCGCGAGCCACAGCGAGCCGGCCGCCACCGCGCCCGCCCCGACGCCGGCGCTCGCGAGCGCGAAGAGGGCGCTGAAGTAGCCGACGCGGAGCGGGACGGTGGCGAGCTCGCCGCGACGCGGCCACGCCCCGACGTCGATCGTCTCGGCCCGGAACAGCGCGATGGCGACGCTGCCGGTCGCGATCGCGAGCAGCCCGGCGATCGGGATCGCGTCCGGGTAGCGCGTCTGGAGGACGAGCACCACGACGAACGCGGGCGTCGACAGCACCGAGAGCTCGGCCCCGCCGAAGAACACGCGTTCGAGCCACTGGACCGCCCCGTCACGTACCCGCCTCGCGACCGCGCCGGTGGTACCCATGCGTGGACGCCTCTCGTCGCTCGGGGCCCATAGCCGTTCCGCCGGAGCCGACGGCTCGCGGCGGCCGAACGTGAGTTCAGTTAGCAGCAACGGGCGGAATGGTACCTGACCGGCGACCGTCGCGGCGGCCCGCGGGCGGTGAACACGACTATTGGCATCAATAATTATATACGGGCGTATTTTGTAACAACAGCTGTAATGGTCGACAGAGAGTCCGATCACGACGGCGGTCGCGTGGGGGTATCACGACGGCGGTTCCTGGAAACAACCGGTGCCGCGGGGGCGGCAATCGGTCTCGCCGGCTGTTCCGGCGGCGGTGGCGGCGACGGACCGATCCAGATCACGATGGACAGCGAGTGGCAGGGCATCTCCGACACCGTCAGTCAGAGCCTGTACGACGCCGGGCTCGACGAGTCGATCGAGGTCGAGATCCTGCCGGGCGACTTCGAGTCGGGCGCGCGCCGGTCCGAGTTCACGTCGGCGCTGGACGCCGGGCGAGCGAGCCCGGACATCTTCATGATGGACTCCGGCTGGACGATCCCGTTCATCGCCCGGGGACAGCTCGTGAACCTGAGCGAGGAGCTCTCCTCGGAGACGGTCGATTACGTCCAGAGCGACTACCTGGAGAGCGCCGTGAGCACGGCGAGCGACCCGGGTAGCGGCGACCTGTACGGGCTGCCGCTGTTCCCGGACTACCCGGTGATGCACTACCGAAAGGACCTCGTCGAGGAGGCCGGCTACGACCCGGAGGGCGAGAACTGGGCGACCGAGCCGATGAGCTGGCAGGAGTTCGCCGAGATCGCCGCCGACGTCTGGGAGCAGAACGGCGGTCAGGGCGGCGACTTCGACTACGCGTTCACCACGCAGGCCGACAACTACGTCGGGCTGTCCTGCTGTACGTTCAACGAGACGATGACCGCCTTCGGCGGCGCGTACTTCGGCGACCACGAGAACCTCTTCGGGCCGATCGGCGACCGGCCGATCACCGTCAACGAGGAGCCCGTCCACGACACGATCCGCATGATGCGATCGTTCATGGAGGGGCCGGACGCGGAGTACGCCCACCCCGACTTCCCGCAGATCTCGACGACGGACCTGCTGTCGTTCACCGAGGAGCCGGCCCGGGAGCCGTTCACGTCCGGCAACGCGATCTTCCACCGGAACTGGCCGTACGCGATCCCGATCAACCTCGACTCGGACTCGTTCGAGCAGGCCGACTACGACGTGATGCCGCTCCCGTACGGCGTCGAGGCCGGCGAGGGCGACTACGAGGGGACCGGCGGTCCCGCCGGGGCGCTCGGCGGGTGGCACCTCACGATCAACCCGAACACCCAGCGGCTCGACGAGTGCGTCCAGGTGCTGGAGGCGTTCGCCAACGAGGATGTCATGCAGAGCAACTTCGCCGAGGGCGGGTACCTCCCGCCGGACCCGTCGGTCACCGAGTCGGTCGACCCCGAGGAGGTCGGCGCGCTCGGTAACTTCCTCGACACGCTCGCGGTGGCCGGGCAGAACACGGTGCCGCGCCCCGTCACGGTGGCCTGGCCCGACCAGAGCCCGCAGGTCGCCTCCGAGGTCTCGGCGGCCTATCAGGGCGAGAAGTCGCCCGAGGAGGCCATGTCCGACCTGGAGAGCTCGCTCGGTGATATCGAGTCCGACCTCGCCCAATAAGAGGAACCGAGAATGTCAACCGACACGCGAGCGGACGAGGGGGGATCGCTGCTCGCCCGCCCGCTCAACTGGCTGGAGACGCAGAGCGAGGAGGTGTACGCCTACGTCCTGCTGATCCCTGCGTTCGCGCTGCTCGCGCTCGTCGCCTTCTACCCGCTGATCGAGACGTTCCGCTTCTCGCTGCTCGCCGACGCCGTCGCGTCCGCCGACCCGTTCGGCGAGTTCATCGGCCTCGACAACTACGTCGACCTGCTGACCGGCGACACGAACTTCACCCAGCAGTTCATCTCGATATCCACCACGGACTCGTTCCCGTTCGTCACGTTCGGGGCGCCGTTCCTGCAGCAGGCGCTGTTCGTCACGCTGGCGTTCGCGATCGTCAGCGTCCTGTTCGAGACGACGATCGGGTTCGGGCAGGCCCTGGTGCTCGACCAGGACTTCTACGGTCGCCGCTGGGTCCGCGTGTCGATCATCATCCCGTGGGCCATCCCCATCGTCATCCAGGGGATGATCTTCTTCCTGCTTTTCAACCCGACCATCGGGTTCGGGACCGAGTTCATGCAGTGGCTCGGGGTGTTCGGCGACAATCCGCTGTCGAGCAGCACGGACTCCTTTTTAATCGTGCTCGTCGCCGACATCTGGAAGACGACGGCGTTCATGGCGCTGCTCATCTTGGCGGGGCTTCAGAGCATCGACCGCGGGCTCTACGACGTCGCGGAGGTGTCGGGCGCCTCGCCCTGGCAGCGGTTCCGGTACATCACCCTGCCGCTCGTGGCGCCGGCGCTGCTCGTCGCGATGCTGTTCCGGACGATGGACGCGATGCGGATCTACGGGCTCATCGACGCCACGGCGGGCTGTGAGACCGTGCCGTCGCTGACCTGTCTCGTGATCATCGCGCTCCAGAACAGCCGGCGCTGGGCGACGGCCTCCGCCGTCGCGTTCCTGACCGCCGTCGTCATCAGCGGATTCGTCGTGTTGTACCTGCTCGCGCTGCGCGACAGCGAGGGGGGTGTCGCATGACCGACCGCCCGAGCGAGACGGGGGACGAGTCGGAGCCCGTCGCGGACGAGACTGCCGTCGACGCCGTCCCCGACGGCGGGGTCGCCGACGCCGAGACGGTCGATCAGCCGGTCGCCGACCCGACCGCCGACGAACCGGAGCTCGACCGGGGCTTGATCGAGGCGTGGGCCGCGAAGATGATCACCAATCCGGACCGCGCGTACCGGGCGTCGTTCTACGTCGCGACGATCTTCTTCCTCGTCACGACGCTGTTCCCGTTCTACTGGCTGTTCGTCGTCGCGGTGACGCCGCGGAACAACCTCTCCGAGGTGGGCGTGTTCCTCCCGGCCGGCTTCAACCCGGCGGCGTTCATCGAGGTGTTCACCACGCTGCCGTTCCACCGGTACGTGTTCAACAGCTTCCTGATCGCGACGATCGCGACCGTGGCGGTGCTGCTCGTGGGGAGCCTCGCCGGCTACGTGTTCGGCCGCCTCCGGTTCCGCGGGCGCAACGTGATGCTACTCCTGGTGCTCGTCACGTCCTTCTTCCCGCCGGCGGCGTTCTTCATCCCGCTGAACCGGCTGTTCAACACCAACGTCGACGTGTTGCGGCCGCTGATATCCGCCGGGTCGCTGTACAACACCCCGTACGCGATCTTCATCCCGCTGTCGGCGATCTTCCTGCCGCTGTCGATATTCATCCTGATGACGTTCTACTCGCAGATCCCCGACGGGCTGGAGGACGCGGCCCGGGTCGAGGGGACGACGCGGATCGGCGCGCTGTTCCGCGTTATCGTCCCGCTGTCGGCGCCGGGCGTCGCGACCGCGGGGGTGTTGACGTTCATCTCGGTGTACAACGAGTACTTCTTCAGCTCGCTGATGACCGACGGGCGGCCGGGCAACTGGGCGCCGATGCTCGAAGGGATACTGCGGTTCCAGGGCGAGTTCGAGGTGCTGTACAACCTCATGGCGGCCGCCAGCATCATCGCGGTGCTGCCGGTCGCCATCCTCGTCGTCGTCGCACAGGAGAAGATCGTGAGCGGACTCACCACGGGGGCGGTCAAGGAGTAACCATGGCATCAGTCAAACTAGAGGGAATCACGAAACGGTACGAGGACGTAACGGCGGTCGACAACATGAGCCTGGAGATCGAGGACGGCGAGTTCGTCACCTTCGTCGGCCCCTCCGGCTGCGGGAAGTCGACCACGATGGAGACGATCGCCGGGCTCACGCTCCCCACCGAGGGAACGATAGAGATCGGCGGGCGCGACGTGACGGATCTCCCGCCGAAGGACCGGGGGATCTCCATGGTGTTCCAGAACATCGCGCTGTTCCCGCACATGGACGTGTACGACAACATCTCCTTCGGGCTCCGGCTCCGGAAGTACGACCAAGAGGAGATCGACCGGCGCGTTCAGGAGGCGGCCGACATCGTCCAACTGGAGGGGATGATGGACCGGATGCCCAAGGAGATGTCGGGGGGACAGCGACAGCGCGTCGCCATCGCCCGCGCCATCGTCCGGAACCCCGGCGCGTTCCTGATGGACGAGCCGCTGGCGAACCTCGACGCGGAGCTCCGGGTCCACATGCGCACCCAGCTCCAGCGGCTCCACCGCGAGCTGGACACGACGATCATCTACGTCACGCACGACCAGGCGCAGGCGATGACGATGTCCGACCGCATCGCCGTCATCGACGGCGGCGTGCTCCAGCAGGTGGCGCCGCCGCTGGAGTGTTACAACGAGCCGGCGAACCTGTTCGTCGCCGGCTTCATCGGGTCGCCAGCGATGAACTTCCTCGAAGGGGAGGTCATCGACGGCGGCTTCGAGTCCGAGTACACGCAGATCGACTTCGACCCCGAGACCCACGGGGTCACGCCGGGACAGGATCTCACGGTCGGGATTCGCCCCGAGGACGTGTTCTTAGCGGAGGACTCCCGGAAGGCGGCCTCGCCGACGAAGGCGTTCGACGCCGTGGTCGACGTCATCGAGCCGATGGGGAAGGAGGTGAACGCCTACCTGCTGTTCGACCGCGACGTCGAGGCGAGCGCCGAGGGTCGCGGCGAGGGGCAGCTGCTCATCAACCTCGCGCCCGACACGGACATCGAGGAGGGCGACGACATCCGGATCGTGATGGACCGCGAGAACGTCCACCTGTTCGACCGGGCGAGCGGCGACGCGATCACCCACTCGCTGGAGTAGGCGACCCCGGTCGCCCGCGCGCTCGCGAGAGCGGGCGTCGCGGCCGAACCTCGTTGCGGATCCCTTCTTCGACCCGACGAAAACGAGCGCCGTCTACCCGGTCAGTCGACGCTGACGACCGTGATCCGGTGGGCCTCGACGGCCTCGACCATCGCGCCCCAGCCGCCGACCTCGACGGGGCCGTCGTCGGTCTCGACGATGAGCCCGACCCGGCCGCCGTAGCTGGCGACGGTGTCGGCGCCGACCGCGTCGTCGTCGCCGGTGACCACGACGTCCGAGAGGACGCCCTCGACGACGCGGTCGGTGCCGCTCTCGGTGTCGGTCCCCTCGATTCGGATCCGGACGGTCGCCCCGTCGCGGAGGAGCGGCGCGACGTCCCGGACGCAGTACCGGATGTCGATGTAGTCGATCGGCGGCTCGTCGTCGCGAACCGTGTAGATCGGCTTCCACGAGTCCCACTGGGTCGTCAGGAAGTACCAGTGGAACACGTACGTGTGCGTGCGGTCGTCGACGAGCACGCCGTACTCGTTGGTCGAGCCCGCGTGGGGCGCGAAGCAGGTCTTCGTCCGGTCGACGATCACCACGAACGGGGAGGGGAGCCGGCGGTGACGGGCCTCGGAGCAGACCTCGGCGAGGTCGTCGGCGTCCGGGAGCGCCTCGGTGTCGCCGTCCGGGGTGTGGATCGAGAGGTTGACGCGGACGCCGCGCTCGGTGGCCGCCTGAAGCGCCGGGCGCAGCCGCTCGAAGTGCTCGACGCCGAGCGAGACGTTCACCTGCGTCTCGGCCTCGCGGATGAACTCGTCGGCGTTCTTGATCACCGTCTCGAACCGGGTGACGATGCTGACGGTCGACTGCTCGACGGAGGGCTCGTTCCAGCGGCGCTCGATCTCCTCGGTCGCCGCGGTGAACCGACTCGCGCGCGTCCGGAGGTCCTCGGTGATCTCGTCGAGGCTGTTCGCGCGGGCGTACAGCGACTCCTGCTCGTACGTCTCGATGTAGCCGGCGCTCTCCAAGTCGCGCAACACGTCGTAGATCCGCGGGTCGGGCACCCCGCTGGCGTCGGCGACCCGCGTGACCGGGGCGGCGCCGAGCTCCAGCACGGTGACGTAGGCGTCGGCCTGATACGGCGAGAGGCCGGCGTCCTCCAGCGTCTCTGTGAGTTCTGCGCGGTCCACTCTCATCCCTCACCGTCGGTCGGTCGTCGCCCCGTGACGGTCCCCTCCGCGCGGTCGACCGCGACGTGAATCGGAGGCGATCGCCAGACCGGGGCACGGTTCGGTTGGTTTCGATCGGTCCGTCCTCTTGCCATGACTAGGACTACCACGGCTGTAATAAAACGTTTTATTTCCGCGATAGAGCGGGAGCGCGACGCGG
>Ga0207714_1002472_pt1 | contig 11153 bp, 12 predicted proteins | sample PonA232FremontCA_2_FD_187270 | JGI IMG/M metagenome (GOLD analysis project Ga0207714, IMG submission 187270) | Marine sediment microbial community from Fremont, CA, USA - Pond A23 Sediment 2 (SPAdes) | ecosystem: Environmental > Aquatic > Marine > Unclassified | place: USA: Fremont, California... | reverse complement strand
CCGACGTGGAGATCCGATCCCCCGAACACGTCGTTGTCGAAGTGAAGGCCCGAGGGAACGGGCGAGTCAACTCTCTAGAGGTCACCAACGTGGACAAACACCGGCGCCAGCGTGGGGCTGATCACGCCATCGTGGTCGCCCCAGGCTTTGCTCCGAAGGTGATCGATAACGCCGAAACGACCGAGCTAACGACCATCGCCGTTGACGACCTCGTCGAGTTGCTCGATCGCCGGGAGGAGTATGCCGTCCCACCCGAGGAGATATTGGCCCTCTTGACACGCTCAGGGGCCTTCCAAGACGACAGGCTCGACCTCCTCGATGAGTACATCCAGGACCGGATCGATGCTGGAGAGACCCTACTTGCGGTCATCCGAGCCCTCGAACGCGCCGACGGTGCCGTGGAGACAGCGGAGGACGTCCGGTGGATCGTCGTGGGAATGGAGGACTCGAACGATATCCCAACCACCGAAGAGGTTCGATCCGCCCTCCAACTGCTCGCGCATCCAAGCGTAGGGGCCGTTGAGCAGGACGAAGAAGGGTACCGAGTGACGACTGACTACGAGAACGGGATCCAATTGGTTCGATCAATCGGTGATATCGTTCAACCATCGGGAAGGGAGGAGTAAATCACCAGCCTCCGCGACGGCACCTCACTTGTCTCTGTCCTCACCCTCCGGCGCTTCGAGTGTTTCCAGCTGTACGCCGACAGCGATCGACGCTGAAATCCCAGCCGATCTCACACACACCACGTCTTCAAGTGTCTCCGATGACCAGACAGCCGTTCTAATTGTCGACCTTACACACCACCCGTTCAAGTGTTCAAGTATAACCACCGACGCGATTGCGTACAATCTGCTGTCGGTCCTGTCCAGGCCAGTTCATCGTCGGGACAGTACGTCGAAATAGATATTGTATCGAGGACAACAGAATCCAGTTAATCGATGAGACTCTCAACTATTTATGCCGCCTTTTTGCTGGCCCCCTTCGTCTCTCGTGGATAGCTTCGGAAATGGTGGTGTGTGGGTTGCCGCTATCTCTTGTCATCAAAAGCTTCGGTAACGGTGGAGGGACAGACCCTCAATGTCGAGAAGACCCTTCAGCAGTTCTACACAAAGACGAGATGGCTTAACCAACATAGCAGACGCTTCTGCCGTCTATGTTGGTTAATTAAAGCGAGGTCTAACTCACATGGATTGTGCTGGAGAAGTTCTTACTCAACTCATATCCGATTTCTCAATATGCTACGCGTTCCGATCGATCCAGTCACAGAACTCGTCAAAGTCCTGCGCACCCGCTCCATCGGCTATCTCACGGAGCGTCCCGGTTCGAAGTTCGTCGTGTAACGGAACAGTCACCTGGCGGCGATCATCTTCGTTCGTCGGATGCTCATAGTACAACTGTGCGTGGTCTCCGGCCGTCCGCCGCCATTCGAAACCACCAACATTGACGAGGACCTTGACAAATTCGTGTCCTGAAAACGTCCGTCTACCCATCTATTCGAGCACGTCCGGGGGGTGCTGTTCACCGGTCGTGTTGTTCTCCGGATCGATACCTAACTCCTCGAGTTCTGTATCCGTCGGTTCGTATCCGATCTCTCCTCGATGGAGAGCCACTGCTTCATCGAGATTCTCCAACGCAACGGCGCGTGAGGTCCCCTGAGTCGTCACCCCCGTCTCGACGTCTTTGGCGACCCACCACTCATCTTCCCGCCAGAGACGGATCTCGTCCTCGTGGTCATCGCCTTCTCTCGTCGACGTGGCCATGCCCTAACTACGTGATGAAAGCCGAATAAGGGTTTGGGCGTTACCAAGCCACTTATTCACGAGCCTGACGCTGCGCTACTGGACTATCCGTATCTTTTTATCCAGTAAAAGATACCGGTATCAAAACTTGTCGAGAGTCATATCTCCATCAATTCCGTCAAACAACTCTTGTAACCGGCTATCCCCTTTGAGTACATCACGCACGATGTCTGCACGAATTGAGAACTCGTACTCATAGTAACTCCCACCTTTCGGGCCTTTGTTTTGCTCGCGAACGTCAAGAAACCCTTTCAGGGTCAACTGGGACAAGCGGTTATGAATAGTGCGGTCAGTACGGACGTCAGCGTCGATACGCTTCGCAGCCAACACATACCGCTCGTAGATCCGATTTCGCTTTGCCGGGAGCGCACTCTCCCGCTCAAGCAACAGGAGTCCGTACAGCGTTAATTTTGATTGTGTGGGGAGTCGCCCTAGTTCCTCTCGGAATTTATCGCGTTCAACCGCTTCATCCGCACGACGAACATGCCCCTCAGTAATACAGTCACTTTCCTCGTCACGTGCCATATCACCGGCCTTGTACAACAGCTTCAGCGCTTGCCGGGCGCTCCCAGAATCTTGCGCCGCAAACGCTGCACATAACGGGATCACATCATCTTCAAGAATATCTGATGATAGCTCGAACGCTCCATTATCGAGTTGCGATGCAGTCGTACCGTGGAATGCTTCGGATGCTCGTTGCTTCAAGATGTTCCCGAGTTCATTCGCATCATACGGTGGGAAATGAATCTCCTCGTCGCACAAGGAGTCTTTCACCCGTGCAGAAAGGTTATCTCGGAAAGTGAAATCGTTCGAGATCCCGATAACCCCGACAGACGTATCTCTGACATTCCCATTATCGTTAGCGCGAGGAAGTTTGTATAGGATGTCGTCATCATTTCCGATAGCATCGATCTCGTCTAAAACTACTAGGCAATGCGTAGCGTCGAGTTTTTCGAGTTCCTCGAATAGCATCGTGTATATCATCCCAGATGGATATCCTGTCGGCTTGATCTGCTCCTCCGGCTCTCGAAACTCGTTTATCAGATTCGCAGCTACCTGGTAGCTCGAGTTCAGCGATTTACAATTCAATTCAGCAAAGTGTACATCGACGTCATCTAGATTCTGTTGATCCTCGTCTAGCCGCTCAATAATCATTCGAGATGAGAGCGTCTTTCCCACGCCTGTCTGCCCATATAGAAACAGGTTTTTCGGTGGTGCTCCGTTGATCACGGGTTTCAGAGCCGACTGGTACTGCTTGAGTTCGTTATCTCGCTCGATTAACTGATCAGGCCGATACCCGTCTCGAAGCACCGCTTCATCAGCAAAAATTGTAGAATCGGGTTTGAACCGTTCCAGCCCCATTATTACTCGACTTGTAACCACGGCGTTACTTAAAACCACACCTTCATGAGTGTCATCAGTTTCATCTGTGTACACCATGCCTTCATGAGACATAGATACACCACACAGATACGGTGGTGTTCGCGAACAAAACTAGACAGAGATGACGAACCCCCTCCCCCCACTTTTCACGAGAGTTCCGCGGTAAAGACGGTGGGGGAGGGTCGAGATCACTTTACTAACACACAAACCTTTATCTCGCATCGCTCGAAACCATACCCGCACAGCTATTGTAGCGGTTAATTGTGCTGTAGAAGAGTGCTAAGAGAGTAGCAGACATCGTTTCACTACCTCGTCTCTAACAGCAACTCTCGTGAAAAATGGGGGGTGGGGGGTTGTAGACAGTACGACCACGTTGGTATGTTCGTACAGAGAAACGAGAGCTGGAGCAACTCTCGTGAAAAATGGGGTGGGTGGTAGCAGACAATCGTGTGCTTGGTGAACTGTAGCTCTCGATTTTAGTTGTGTGCTGGATATATTCGAGAACTCTCGTGAAAAGTGGGGGGTGGGGTAGTAATCAGGACAGACGGAACTCGCGAAACGACCTCTGTCACCCCACACCTAGGCGGTATCGGAGATCTTGGAAAGAACCTCTGAGGACAAGTTCGAGCCATTAACCAACAAACTGGCGCTTCTGCTGCTATCTGTTGGTTAATCACGGTAAGCTCAATCACGTACGCCCGTATGCTTTTGTCTCGCAGTACTGAATCGCCAGTATGTCGTTTCGAGTGACGTGGGACAATCTCCTCGACAACGCGGAGGAACTTCCAGCAGACGCTACACTCCTCACTCCGCTCTCTCAGAAGCCGTTTCACATTACTGACGTCCAGCAACACCGAGTGCTGATCGAGTATCAGGCCGACAGTGAGACCGTCCCGCTCCAGCGAGAGCAGTTCGAGACGCTGTTTGAACGTGTTGCTGATGCGACTGGGCCGTTCGATCTCGATCGCCTCCCACCCGGGGCTGAACCGTATGCCACCGTCATGAGTCTCCATCCGCGATTCACTATCGATGACCGGGACGGCACCCTCTCTAAAAGTGAGACGCCAACAGCGTCGCCACTCGTCGATGCGCACACGGTCGAACACGACGATGGCCCACGAGAAGAGCCCGATATCCCAGTGTACGCAGACGCGCTCCTGTTGATCGACGCGCTCGAGCAGCACGATGTGACGTCACTCACCGAACTAGATGTGCCGACGCTTGTGAACCTCTATACGCTGCTTTCTGATGTCCAGCGCAATGCCAACGACCTTCGGCAAGAGGTCCGTGGCGTCTTGCTTGACCGCCTCCATCACGACCAGCCGGTCAGTGGGCAATACGGCTCTGTTCAACGGACTGTCCGCCAAAATCGGACACTCAAAGATGACGAAACGGTCCTTGAGCGACTGGAAGCGGAAGGGATCGACGCCGAGCGAGTGATGAGCGTCGATACGAGCAAACTTGACGATGCGTTGGAGGTAACGTCACTCTCTGAATCCGATGTGTACGATATCGAGGAGAGCGAGTATGTTCGGAAAGCAGATGTCGACGAGGACATGAAAGAAACTCGTCTCCAAGGGCTGAAAGACCAGTTGGCTGGAGCCGACGAAGACACAACCGAGCTCCAAGCCGAGATCGAAGAGTTAGAGCAGCGCATCTCCGAGCTCACTAGCTTTGACTCCGGGACATCATTCCATACTCGTTCAACTGGTGGGTAGCCAGCGTCTAGGAGGATGATGTCACAGCCGGAAATGAGGACCGTTGTCCCCAAACAGCGCTCGCCGGGAGGCGATGGACCGGCCATGAGGGGGGGCCAGACACCACATACGGATCCCCTTCGAGGTGGGCCTTTATTGGTGCGATGATCTAAGTCATGGTATGAGCGACTCGGCGTCTCCAAGCGCCTCTATCTCGCTATCTGAGCCGACTGACGTTCCAGCAGTCTTGACTCGGGCTGGAATCGATTACGTCAGTGTTCATGACCAGCGACTACTGGCTATCTATCACACCGGCATCTTCAACGTGGTAACCGAGCCGGAGCCAGTGTCGAATACCCACGCACTTGAGGTCGAATGCTGGGAAGCACCACTCCCGTCTCGTAGTGATGAGCGCTCACCACAGGAGCTTCTTGACGACTTTGCCGCCGTGTTTGAGCGTGGCGATAAGTCCTGAATCACCTATCTGGTTTCTCGCTCGAAACGACAGTGTCAGTAGAGAGTGACAGGAACAGTAGAGTCAAGTTCTCTAGCACAAGTTAAGACATACGCAATCTATGGATATTTCTGAGACGCTCCAGACGTTGTATACTGCGACTGTTGAGCAAGACGATGGCAGCTACCACATTACCGTACCGGAACGCGAGATAACCACAGGGGCAATCACCGAAGATGAGACATACCGTGTTGCGCTTATTTCGACGGCTGCATCAGATGTGGATGACACGGAGACCACTGACTCCATCCAATCCACTGATGATGCAGATCAGCAGCAGGAATACGACGGTCCGCCTGTTGAGGAGGGTGAACAGCGAGATGTTGAAATCGAGAATCTCGGTGACCAAGGTGACGGGATTGCGAAAGTTGAGCGTGGCTACGTCGTGATCGTTCCCGAGACGACCATCGGGGACCGCGTCACCGTCGAGATGCGACAGGTGCGCGAAAACGTTGCGTTCGCGGATGTCGTCAATCGCAACCCTCGCCAAGAAGTCTAGGACCTGCAGGTTGGCACAAACGGGTGGTCATCGAAGACCTCTCACACTACTACTCACTTCCCGGCTTACCGACGTACTCCGATTTCATCGTCCCGTTCTCACGATAGTAGCGATAGAGATACGGACCGTGCATATCCGAGGGATTCCCGCTGGCACATTTACAGCTGTCGTCGCCACAGGTGACTTTCTCTTTGACGACGGTCCCGCTTTCTGCGCTATCGGACTCGTCGACGGGCTCAGCAGTCTCGGGAAGCTCGTCAGTGTCGACCGACTGGTCGCGATATTCGATGAGCGCCTCAATATAGTTCTGTACCTCCTGGAGTGTCTCCGTGTCCTGTTTGGGGAGCCCCTCCGCGAGATACTTCGGGAGCGAGGTAGGTGGTGACGGCTGTTCCATACCTTATGTAACAATCGGAGCCACGTTAGCGTTCAGGTGCTACATAAGGAATCGACCTTCTCTACCAACCGTGACCAGTTTAAATTGGGATTATATCGGATTAATCCTAGTTAACTAACGATTCCCACTTAATTCCTCAGAAGTATCGACCACCGTGCGCCAACACACAGTGTCGGTGGCCAAATCAACACAAATATGATTACCAGATCGGTGACCATCGAAGAGATTGACGACCTATACTTGATGTGGAACGACCACATCAACGCTTCAGCCCTCTATCGTCGTGCCCTCCGCGAAGAGATGAACGTTCGTGGCGTGGATCCCGACGAATTCCGAGACCTCCTTGAGCGGGCCCGCGAGCAGGGCTACACACTCGAAGAGATCGCTGAAACCACAAACCGCTTCGCTGATCTCCAGTCGCTCGTGGAAGATGCGGATCGCAAGCCGCCGGCTGGAGATACCCCAAACGAATAATTCGCGATGTCAGAGAACAAGACTCCCTCCAACTCTAAGCAAAGCGCTGAAAATCAGTCACTGTTGAACAAAAGTATCGCTCGACAGGCGGGGCTCACGATCGTTTTCCTCAGCCTCGTCGCTGTGGAACCAGTAGCCGCCCAGGACAACGCGGTCTGTAGCGCAGATAACCTTCCGAGCATGATTGAGGGATTCTTCCAGCTGACCACTGCGCTGGGGATCGTTGGCCTCGCCATCGTCTGGCAGGCTGACTCCCTCATCGAGATGTTCACAATAGGTCCAGAACAAAAGAAGGGACTTAAGCGCCACAAGCGCTCGGCGATGAAGTCTACAGTCGTCCTCGTCGTCCTCGGCCCGTTGCACACAGTCGCTGGGTCGATGATGGGCCTCCCACTAGCGCAGTGCGTCGATCTCACACCGTGGTGAGCCGCAATCCTGACACAAGCCCGATGATCCACCGACAGCTCTCCGTACTCATGGCCGGCTTGCTCGCGACGAGCCTAGTCACGGGTATCGTCGCCGCTGACCCGTCGCGACCAGGTACGGAGGGGAACGGGCTCACAGAGAACGAGTCGGCAACGCTGTGGTCTCGGGATGCGGACAACTACATCACGCAGGAAGAGTACCGCCAGCGCTACGGCGAGAATCGCTCCGCTGTCCATCAGGTCGCGAACGGGACGGACATTACATTCAAACGACCGCCGGCGACTGCGGCGACGTGGACGCGGAACGACTTCGAGGACCTCGACGCCGGCGGCCCAGATACGTCCGTACGTCCACCGCACGCAGACCTCGAGGACGGCGTCTTCATCGAGGATGCTCACGCGACGATCTTCGCGGTCCAGCCCTCCACTCGTGGACACCTCGAGTCCGGTGAAACCCCACTCTACATCGCACCGAATGGGATGATCCGCGGGTTCGTTGATTACCGCGTTCGCGTCCCCAACGGGAGCTCTTCCGGCAACACAACTATCTCGTGGTCGCTCACGGAGCACGAGATCGAAGAAGTCCGGTTGAAGAAGGACGGCGAGACCATCGCCGAGCGTGACGGGGCCCATACGCCTGCCCTCGACTACCAGATCGAGGACGACTGGAGTGCGAATCTCACGCTGGAAGCGGAGATTAGCGTCCGGTTGAAGAAGACCGTCAGAACCGACTTGGGTGACCGGACGGACGTCGACGTCACCTATCGGACGGAAACACGGAACGTCTCCGATTCAATCGCCGTCGAGATCTACGACCTCTCGGCGTACCCATACTACGCCGAGTATCCGAACGGCGACGCCGGCGTGGCCATCTTCCAGTCGCGGCCATGGCAGGGGTACACGCTCACGGAGGATGGTGAGGCACGGGTCCGTGGCATCTGGCGGTTCTACACCGCTCGGAACACCAACTGGGACACGCTCGTCCGGTCAAATCGCACGGATAGCGCCACCGTCGAGTCAGACGCGATTCCGGTGTACGTCCACGCCTATCCCTCGCGGATCGGGCCGCGTGCCGAGCCAGTTCGAGACGGACCAGAACTCATCGAGACCTGGGGGACTGACCGCCCGTCGCCAGTTGGCACCATCGGTGAGAACATCAATATCGACATCGTCAACCAGTCGTACACGACGACGTACGGCGTCGCCGTTCGAGCCGAGAACGTCGACCGAGAGGCGCTGCACGTAGCGGGGATCGTACGGAGCGTGAACGCCTCGATTGTGGCACCTGACGCTAGCTCAGAGCGGCAGCTCCGGCGCAGTAATCTGACGGTTGAGGTGCTCCAGCAGAAAGAAAGCCAGGCCACACTCCGCATTGAACTCCGGGACAACGAGACCGGCGCACCAATCGTGCTCAGTGATCCTGGCCGACGATATCCAATCGGCGGGAACACTCGCAACGGCTACATCACCATCGCGGAGCAACGCGTCGAGACCAACGCCTCCGGGGTGGCGATAGTGACGATCGACGAGCCGGGTATCTACACGGCTCGGTACCACCCGGGTTCGTGGCTCGGGCACAACCCCGCATATGTGAGTGCGACGGCTACTGCTCGCTGGCACCCGCTCGGCACTATCGACGGTTGGTTCGCGTTCATTTTCGAGGTCGGCTGGCAGCTCATCCCGTTTCTTGTGATGTTCTACGCAGGCAAGCGGCTCCTCCGAATGCTCGGTCCAGAAGACATCTTCCAACGGAACCCATAGTCCATGACTATAAACCACCCACACATCAGTCGACGAACCGCCCTCCGAACAGTCGCAGGTGCTGCGCTCGTAAGCGTCGCTGGCTGTTTGAACGACGATGGCGGCTCTGGAACACCTAGTGACGAAACGACCCCTCCAGATGGCAACGGCCCACTCACGCGTATCGCTGTTGAGGGGACAACACTCGTCGTCGAACTCTCCGAAGAGGCCGATGTCGACCAGGTCAACCTTATCCACCCGAACGGCGAAATATTCGGGGAGCGCGACGTAGCCGCGGGTGCTCAGCAGGTCTCATTCGAGATTGGCACCGCGTATGCACCCGGTGAGTATCGCGTAGTCGCGTTGAAAGGCGAGGAGACTGTTACAGAAACCTCGCTCGCTATCCAGCCAGAATTGGTGATACGAGATGTCGGGCTCTATCGGAATAACCCGGATAAACCATGGGACGAAGTCTATGGCGAAAGCCAAACAGATTCGAAAAAGAATGGGGAAGCATTCGTCACCGTGGAGAATACCGGGAGTGGTCCGGAAGCAGTAGTTGAACTCCGATTTACCGGAGATGTTCCCAATCCTGTCGATGATCCCCGTGGAAGTGGGATATACGAAAAAGAACGTGTCGTAGTCGGTGCGGGTGAGACAGTAGATATCTTCAGCGACTCGTTCCCGTTTGGCTCGGAAATCGGGGAGGACGTTATGGGTTGTTCAACTGATGGAAATAGCGGGCAGTTTACTGTCGTACTGGAGACTAGAACTACAGGCCAACAAGTCACGAAATCCTACGACGTGGAGTACACTGGCTCTGACGAGATGCAGAATTGCGAGGTCACAATTAGCGAGGCTTGATGTATGGTTGATCTTATTGATGTCGTCTTAGAGGGGTTCAAGGGCGTTGTTGACTGGATTATTGGCATCTTCATGGATGGCCTGACGACCGGCTATAATACGCTCACCGAGGAATTATTCGGAACTCCGACACCTCAAACAGATGGCGCATTCGTTTTTGACGAACCATCGAACGCACCCTGGACCACGATTCAAGATTCCCTCGTTGGCGGCGAAATCATGCTCATCGCATTACTGCTGCTCGTAATGAGCGTCCAGGGCCGGCATACAATCCGGATATTCAACATCGGAAGTGCCTATGAGGCGAGGAAGACGAAGAAAACGGCGTGGGTGGGTGCCTTCCTGATTATCGTCTGGTATTGGATCGGTGTACTCGCTCTCTATATCGTGGACGGGTTTTCAATCGCACTGATGCCGAGTATGGCTTCGCTTCGGAACGCTATGTTGGGCTTCCTCACCGTGTCTCTAACGAATCCAGGATTGTCTCTTCTATTCGCCCTACTTGGAGGAATTTCGATGTGGGCATTACAGGCGCTGTTCTACATCCGTGAGATTCTCCTCTACGTGTATCTCTACGGAATACCAATCGCAATCGCACTCGGATATGGGAATATTCCTGTTGTATCTGATATCGCATTGGGCTTTGCCAAGCGATTTGTGCCCTTGGCTGTCCTGCCATTGCCGGCGGCGATGGTATTCAAGAGCTATGATCTAATCTACGGCGGTGGGACACTGACACCAGGAACAGCGTTCCTCAAGTACCTCGTGGCTGTGTCGCTCCCACTGGTTGCCCTCTATATCACCTGGAAGACGTTCAAATACGCGACGCCGTTGACGGCCAAAGTCGTTGGGGGTGCGACGAAAGGCGCAGCTCTCATTGGCGGTGTCGCCGCCGGTGGGTACCTTGCTGGCGCCGGCGTCGCGACGACCGCCGCTCGGTGGGGGCCGAAGGCCGCCGCTGGCCACGCCGTCGCGCAAAAAGCGGCTGCCCGCGGTGGGCATGGAGGAAACGATGGCGGCACGCCGTCGTATCGTCGAACAGAGAATGACCCTGGTGGAGCGACAGCCGAATCGGCGAGTGATGACCGTGGGATGGAGTTTGATCGAGGAATCCACTAATAATGTCAGCAGATCAAGACGCGGCCGCACGGCGCATCATGGATCAGTTCGGCGAGGAGAGCCGCATCCCGTATCTCAATATCGAGGAAGGTGATGTCGGGATGCTCATCGCCTTCCCCATTACTGGGCTGTTTATCGCGGGCCTCACCGGGATCGAGTCGCTTGCCCTCCCGTTCGTCGCTGGCGGGCTTGGCTTTGGCGTCGCCGTCATCTACGTCTCACCAACCCACCTGAATGCC
>Ga0207714_1002470_pt1 | contig 11166 bp, 10 predicted proteins | sample PonA232FremontCA_2_FD_187270 | JGI IMG/M metagenome (GOLD analysis project Ga0207714, IMG submission 187270) | Marine sediment microbial community from Fremont, CA, USA - Pond A23 Sediment 2 (SPAdes) | ecosystem: Environmental > Aquatic > Marine > Unclassified | place: USA: Fremont, California... | reverse complement strand
GGGGCCGGCCGGCGGGCCGGTGGTGCCGGGTTCGAGTCGCTGCGGACGGTCAAAGACGTCAGCAGGTGGTTGCTCTACGAGATGGGTAACGGGTACATGACCAGCGACGGTGGCCTGTTCGGCGGCTACCCCGCGGCCTCGGGGTACATCCTCAACGCCCAGGACACGGACCTGAAAGAGCGGTTCGAGAACGGTGAGGAGTACCCACAGCACGACCTCGACCCGGAGAGCGGCGAGTTCGAGTCGAAAATCGACGGCGAGATCACCCGCGAACCAAAGGGTATCAGCACGCCCAAACAGTTCGACGACTACGACCTGTACCTGAACTACCTCCGTGGTGGTTCCGGACTGGGCGACCCGCTGGAGCGACCCCCCGAGGAGGTGCTCTCGGATATCCACGACGGCTACGTGCTCCCGCGGCACGCGAAACAGGCCTACGCCGTTGTCGTCGACAAGGTCGACGACGGCCCGAAGCACAACTCCGCGGTCCAGGGCGAGTGGGAACTCGACCGGGAGGCCACCCGGGAGCTCCGCGAGCAGCGCCGGGACGAGCGCGTCGAGAACGCCCAGCCCGTTACCGAGTGGATGGAAGACGAGCGCGACCGCATCCTGAACGAGGAGGAGCTTATCGACGACGTCAAAAAGACCTACGAGAGCAGTATGCGCATGAGCAAGCAGTTCGCCGAGTTCTACAAGGAGTTCTGGGATCTGCCCGCGGACTTCGGGTTCGAACTCAGCGAGAAAGCCGAGACGTCGCTCGAGAACCGCTTTGCAACGGGGCTCAAACGCAAGTGGAACAATCCGACCGAGGGCCACAAGACCTGGTGGGGTGTCGGCCGCGACGACGAGCCGGCGGTGCCCTACACCTGGAGCTCCGACCGGTCGATAACTGACCTCGCCAGCCCGGACGCATCGTTTGGCGAACCAACCCCGAAGCGAGCAACCGACGACGACTGACACGAGGTGAACACCGATGCCACAATCATACCCACGCGAACACATCGAGGACCTGGTCGACGACAACCTGGACTGGAACCAGCTCCACGACATGATGAGTGACTACAAGGACGCGGACCGCTTCCAGACGGTCCGCAGTGTCCTGCAGGAGCGTGTCGACTGGGACGACCCGATAATCATCCCCTACGCCGACCATCTATACGTTGTCGCTAAATCGGAAGACGAGTGGATTATAAAGTGCGAGTGTGGCCACGAGTTCTGTGAGCACGACCAGAACTGGAAGGCCGACGCGCTGATCAACGTCCGTGACACCGAGGAGGAGTATCTCGAGATCTACCCGGAGAACATGCACCCCCACCCCGAGTTCATGGAGCTCCGGGAGTTTTTCTGTCCGGGCTGTCAGACACTGCTAGAGGTGACGAACGTGATGCCCGGCTACCCGCTCATCCACGAGTTCGAACCCGACATCGAGACGTTCTACAACGAGTGGATCGACGAACCGATTCCGGCGCCGGAGCAGTCGGCCTGAACATCGCCCCGGCGGTGGCAGGCGGGCATCGTCGGCCCGGTCGGTCTAGCCCGGCGAAACCGAGCACAGTCAGCCAGACCGAACCCGGCGAGACCGGTATCCCGTGGCTGCCGGCGGTGCTGGTAGTGGGCCGTCCTGACCGGCGATACCCCGGGGAAAGTTGTATATTCACTCTCGACATACGCCTGACAAACCCTGACATGCTAAGAGTCGAGTTCCAGATCGGGCTGTCGGGTATCCCGTCGCAGTTACTCGAGACCGGGGAGAACATCGAGAGCATCGAGGTCGACAACGCCTTTCCGGTTCCCGACAGCGACGAACTCCTCTTTCTGACAGTTTGTTCCGGGTCGAGTGTCTCCGAGGAGCAACTCTCCGCAGACCTGCCGGATGCCGATATCGTGTACGTCTCCCGGACCGGTGTGAGCCACCACACCTACCACGTGAGTGTCGTCGCCGACCGGTCGAATCTCACCGTGCTGTCACTGCTGACCGAGAACCGGGCTGTCCCACACCGAATCGTCGGCCGGAACGCACACCTCGAGGTGGTGACCTCGGTCCGTGACTGGCAGCACCTGAAGCAGGTCGCCGGTGCCGTCGAGGAGGTGCACGGGTCACTGAAACTCGTCGGAACGACCCAGACCGACCGGCCGGGGTTCCCCCTCGGCACCGACAAGGTCCGACAGAGCGTCTCGGGCAAACTCTCCGAACAGCAGCTGTCCGTGCTGGAGACGGCCTACCAGATGGGGTTCTTCCAGGTACCACAGGAGGCGACCGCGGAGGAGATAGCGGGCGAGCTGGGCATAAGTCGGTCGACCCTGAGCGAGCGTCTCCGCCGTGTCCAGCACAACTTCTGTACGCTTCTGTTCGGGGCGTACAGATGAGCGTAATCGTCGTCAGGTCGGCACAGCAGGAGGAGCCGGTCAGGGAGGCGCTCCGCTCGGTCGTTCCGGACCACGCGACAGTCCACCTCGTCCGACTCCCCACCGTCGACAGCCTCGACTCGCTCGTCGAGGCGGTCGGTCCGACCCGGAACTACGGTGTCGACTACACCACCCGCTGTCTACCGGATATCCCGTCGACTGTCGAGTTTGTCGTCGACCGCGCGGCCAGTGACGTCTGTATCGGTATCTCCGAGCGGACCTCGACCGGAAAGGCGCGGATCGACCGGCTCACGCAGTCGCTCCTGCTCGAGGAGCGGCTCTCGGGCACGCTCGTGGTCGGCAACGACGTTATTATCCTGACCGACGTGGAGTACGACAGCTGAATAGCACTGACGCTCTGCTCACTTCCGGGTAGTGGCGACAGTGCCGGCCCCGGTATACATCATGAACATTTATGAAGGATGGTGTGCTACGCACATCTGTCGATGTCTCACGATGTCACAACGCCGTCGGCAGGCAACGGCTCTCGTCCCCCGATTACGACAGATGTCGATTCGAGCTTCGACATTCTTATTACCCACAGGAAAGACAGGAGTAACTGAACCGATGTCTGAACCTTCCGTCGTCGTCGGTACGATCGGATCGGACGCACACGTTGTCGGGATCACCCTGCTCGAACACGCCCTGAAGGAGGCCGGGTTCGACGTCCGGAACCTCGGTGCACAGACGCCAAAGGAGGCGTTCGTCGAGGCGGCGGCCGAGACCGACGCGAGTGCCGTTTTGGTATCCTCGCTGTACGGCCACGCCGAACAGGACTGTGACGGCCTCCACGAGGGGCTCGCCGAGACGGACGTCGACCCGATGACCTACATCGGCGGGAACCTCGCGGTCGGACAGAGTGAGTTCGAGACGGTCCGACGGCAGTTCCGAGAGATGGGTTTCGACGGTGTGTTCGACGCCGACGTGGAGTTCGAGGAGGTCGTCGCGACACTCCGTGCCGAACTCGGGATGGACGAACGGTCCACCCGGCTCACACGGGCCCGCTCGTGAGACCGATGGTCGAGGATACCCGGCTCACCGACGCGGAGCTCGAACAGCTCGACCAGACGGTCTGGGAGTCTGCGCCCGTGGAGTCTGCCAGCTTCGAGGAGGCGGTGGCCTTTCACGAGAATCTCCCGGAACACAAGCGGTTCGCGGACGTGTTAGAGTCGGCCGACCGCGTCCTGACCCAGCCACGAGCGGGTGTCCCCCGGCTCGACGACCAGATCAACCTGCTCCAGACACTCACCGGCGAGGGGGACGCCGACCTGCTGCCGACGACAATCGACTCCTACACCCGCGACAACGCCTACGAGAAGGCACAGGCGGGTCTCGGACAGTCCCGTGAGACCGGCGAGAACGAGCTCAACGGGTTTCCGGCGGTGAACCACGGTGTCGACGGCTGTCGTCGGCTGATCGAGGCGGTGGACGCGCCGGTACAGGTCCGTCACGGGACACCCGACGCCCGTCTCCTGGCGGCAGTCACACTCGCCGGCGGGTTCCAGAGCTTCGAGGGCGGCCCGATAACGTACAACCTGCCGTACACGAGCAAGTACGAGCTGGTGGAGACAATCGAGTACTGGCAGTACGTCGACCGCCTCAGCGGCGCCTACACCGAGCGCGGGGTCCCCATCAACCGCGAGCCGTTCGGGCCGCTCACCGGGACGCTCGTCCCGCCGTCGGTGGCGATCGCGATCTGCATCATCGAGGGGCTGTTGGCGGCCACCCAGGGCGTGCGCAGTGTCACACTCGGCTACGGACAGGTCGGTAACCTGGTGCAGGACGTGGCCGCGATCCGGGCGATGGAGCAACTCGGCACCGAGTACCTCCCCGAGGAGGTGACCGTCACGACGGTCTTCCACCAGTGGATGGGAGGGTTCCCGCGAGACGAGGCCCGCGCGAGCGGGGTGATCGCACTCGGGGCCGCCACCGCCGCGGTTGTCGAACCGGACAAGATAATCACGAAGTCGCCACAGGAGGCCCGCGGGGTGCCGACGGCGGCGGCGAACGCCGCCGGTCTCCGGACGACCAGCCAGGTGCTGCAGATGCTCTCAGAGCAGTCTGTCGAGCTCGAAGGTGTCGACCGAGAGCAGGAGCTCATCGAGCGGTCTGTGCGGTCGCTGCTCGACGCGGTGTTCGACGCTGGCGACGGTGACATCGCCCGCGGAACCGTCGAGGCGTTCGAGCAGGGGCTGCTCGACGTGCCGTTTCCGCCCAGTGAGGCCGCCGACGGTGACGTACTGCCGGCGAGAGACGACGACGGCCGGGTCCGGCTACTGAAGTTCGGCAACCTCGCGGTCGACAGCGAGGTAAAACAGATACACGACGCCCGACTCGAGACACGTGCCGCGACGGAGAATCGGCGACCCTCGTTCCGGATGGTCGCCGACGACGTGTCCGCCATCAGTGACGGACGGCTGGTCGGCCGTCCGGGAGACGACTGATGACCCGGATCGAACGTGTCACCGCGACCCCGGGTGTGTCAGCGTTCTTTGCCGACGACCAGGCGGCGATCACCGCCGGGGCGGAGTCTGACGGGTTCGCGTACGCCGACAGCCCGGAGACGCCGGGGTTTGCCCGCATCCGCGAGCCGGGTGAGTCGTTGCTCGTCGAGTTGACCCTGAGTGATGGCCGTGTCGTCCGAGGTGACTGTGCGGCGGTGCAGTACGCCGCCGCGGGCGACCGGGACCCCCTCTTTCGGGCTGCCGACCACGTCGAGGCCGTCGAGACACGGCTCGGGAACGCACTCGTCGGGCGCGAGGCGACGGCGTTGTCCCGCAACAGCGCGGTTCTCGGAGAGGCAGACGTGCACAGCGCAGTCGAGTACGGTCTCTCACAGGCGCTGGTCGCCGCCGCGGCCGCCGCCCGCCGGACGACACAGACCCGCGTGCTCGCAGACACGCTCGGGACGGAGCCCGCGACAGACCCGGTGCCGGTGTTCGGGCAGTCCGGGGCCGACCGGCGGCGCACGGCCGAGAAGATGCTGCTCAAGCGTGTCGCGGTGCTCCCCCACGGGCTGTTCAACAGTCTCGAGACGGTCGGACCGGACGGGCAACGGCTCGTCGGGTATCTGTCCTGGCTGTCCGACCGCGCGACCGAGCTCGGGACCTCCGACTACCGGCCGCGGTTCCACGTCGACATCTACGGGATGTTCGAGCGGCTGTTCGGGCCACCCTACGACCGTCCGGCCGTGACCGCGTACGTCCGCGAACTCGAGCGGGCGGCGGCCCCCTACCCGCTCCAGCTCGAGGAGCCGACAATCGCCGACAGCCGAGCCGACCAGATCGCGGCGATGGCTACACTCCGTGACGGCCTCGCCGACGCCGGCGTCGGGGTCGACCTCGTCGCAGACGAGTGGTGTGACAGCCGGGCCGACGTCGAGGCGTTTGTCGACGCCGGGGCGGCCGACCTCGTGCAGGTAAAGACACCGGATGTCGGTCGCCTCCTCGAGAGCGGCCGTGCGGTCGGGTACTGTGCGGGAACCGACACGCGGGCGTACCTCGGCGGCACCTGCAACGAGACCACGCTGTCGGCACGGGCGAGTGCCCACGTCGGGCTGGCGACCGACGCCGCACAGTTGCTCGCAAAGCCCGGGATGGGGTTCGACGAGGGCCACGCCGTCGTGACAAACGAGATGCGACGGACACTAGCTCGCCACCAGCGGCTACAGTCCACCGACGGGACGCGACGAGACACCACAGAGACCACAGCAACCGACAAGCAGACCGAGTAACACCAGAAACACATGTCCGACAACACAGAAACGGAGACAACCGAGACACGCGTCCGTGCCGGCTGGCAGGGTCGCTTCTACGAGGATTTCACCGTCGGGGACGTGTACAAACACCCGTACGGACGGACAGTCACCGAGACCGACAACGTCTGGTTCACCAACCTGACCCAGAACACCAACCCGATACACTTCACCGAACCGTACGCCGCAGAGACCGAGTTCGGCGAGCGGCTGGTCAACGGGCTGTACGTTATCTCGCTCGCGGTCGGGATGAGTGTCATCGACGTGAGTATGAACGCCACCGCCAACCTCGGTTACGACGACGTGCAGCACCACGGCCCTGTCTTCCACGGCGACAGCATCTTTGCCGAGAGCGAGGTGCTGTCGAAACGCGAGTCCGAGTCCCGCGACCGGGTCGGACTCGTCACCACGGAGCTCCGGGCGTACAACCAGCACGGCGACCTGGTGCTCTCGCTCGAACGGACGCCGATGGTACTCAAACGCGAGTCGGTCGACCCGGGACCGGAGCAGCCACCGGGCTGGCCGGCGGGAATCGGCACACAGCCCGACTCATGACCGGTCCGGGCCTCGACGCTGGACTTCCCGCTCGGGTCGAGAGCAGCAGCTCGCTCCCGGTTGTCGGGGCAGAGACCGCCGCGGCCGCGATTCCCGACGGCGCGACGGTCGCCGTCTCGGGCTTTGGCAGTGTCGGCGACCCGAAGGCCGTTCCGCGGGCGCTGGCACGGGCGACCGTGGCCGGCGACCGGGAGCCAGGGCTCACCGTGGTCTCGGGTGGCAGTGTCGGTGACCCGCTCGACACCACACTCGTCGAGGCCGGCGGGGTCGACCGGCGCTACCCGTTTGTGGCGACCGACACCGCACGGCAGGCGGTGAACAACCGGTCGGTTGCCTTTGCCGACCGCGGGATAGCCGGGCTGAGCGACGAGGTCCGGTTCGGACGACTCGCCGACCCCGACGTGGCGCTCGTTGAGGCGGTGGCGGTCGGTCGAGACTGGCTGATACCCTCCACATCGGTCGGTCAGACCCCAGCATACGTCCGGGCCGCAGACGAGGTGATAGTCGAGGTGAACGCGGCACAGCCCCGCGAACTCGCCCGGTTTCACGACATTGTGGTCCGTGACCCGCCACCGGACCGGTCGCCACTCGACCTCACGGCCCCGGGTGACCGGGTCGGCTCGCCGACAGTCACGTTCGACCCGGGGCGTCTCCGGGCGGTCGTGCGGACCGACGAGCGTGACGACCCCTACGAGTTCAGGGAGCCGACCGAGACCGACCGGGCTATCGCTGCCAATCTCACCGACTTTCTCGAACGGGAACACGCGACCGACCCGGTCGTCGGCGTCACCCCGACACTCCAGTTCGGTGTCGGCAGCCTCGGCAACGCCCTGATGGGCGCACTCGCCGACTCCGCGCTGGCGACCGGTGACAACGGGCTCCGCTACTACGGCGAGGTGATACAGGACGGTCTGCTCGACCTGCTCGACGCCGGTGGGCTTGCGGTGGCCAGTGCGACCTCGCTCGCACTCTCTGCGGCCGGTCAGGACCGATTGTTCGCCGACCCGGAGCGCTACACCGACGACATCGTCCTGCGACCCTCGGACGTGTCGAACGCGCCGGCGCTGATCGACCGGTTCGGCGTCGTCGCGGTCAACAGCGCCATCGAGGTCGACCTGTACGGCCACGTCAACTCGACACACATCGAGGGCTCGCGGCTAGTAAGCGGTGTCGGGGGTAGTGTCGATTTCAATCGCAACGCACACTTGACTGTCGTCGCCACCCACGCGACCGCTGCCGGGGGGGATATCTCCACGGTGGTCCCGCGGGTTACCCACGTCGACCACACCGAACACGATGTCGACGCCGTCGTCACCGAACACGGCGTCGCCGACCTGCGCGGGCTCTCGCCGACCGAGCGCGCCGAGCGTCTCGTCGACTGTGCAGCCCCGGCGTTCCGGTCCCGGCTCCAGGGCTATCTCGACGACGCCCGCGAGGGCGGGGGACACCTCCCGTACGACCCCGAGGCCGCGCTCGACTGGCGGCGCTGACACCACACACGCCAGCCGCAGGGCTCTATGGTCGAAAGGTTTGAAACTATCTCACCCATCCAACAACGTGATGACCAACGACGAGACAGTCGGGTGGAAAGAGACACTCGCCGAACTCGACAGACTGAGGACAGAGTATCGGGCCGAGGGCTGGGACGCGGTAACGGTCCAGGCTGGTCACACGGCCGTTCTGGCGCCGGGCGAGGGCGAGTTCGAGAGCCCCGAACTCGTCTACACGGTTCCCGATGACAGCGCAGACGAGCTACACACGATGTTCGGTGCCGGCGAACCTGCCCGGTTCACCGTCTACCTCGACGGAACACGGTCACTACAGCACCACATCCTGGAACTCGCCGACCCGGAACAGTCGGTCGTCGCACTGATCGCCAGTGCTCTCGACCAGAGCCAGACCGACGGTTTCGAGCAGACAGCACGCGAGGCCGGCAGGGTCCACACGCGGCTCAGACGGCTCGACGGAACGAGAGTCGGAGCGTTTCGACACGACGACCCGACGGTGTTCTTTCCGGACTGACGGTGTCATCTCCGGACTGACAGTGTCACGGCGAGGGTATCCGTCTCGTTTGAACGACCAGCGAACCCCCGGACACGGAGACAGACACCCGCGAGGTGAGTCATCGCTCTCGTCTCGCCGGTCTGGGCACTGTGTCGTGGATCGAACTACGGCCCTGTCTCTCGATGTCGTCAGGTGTCCCCCGGGGATGCGTACTCGGCACGGTGTCTGAGACACCGGCTGGTTCGGCCCGTCTCGTCGACCTCGTGTTCTGCCGGTGACTCACGGTCACACACGGAGTTGAACTCCTCGTTTACTGTCGACAGGGCCTCGTCGGGGTCGAGTTCAGCCGTTTCCGTGGCCTGGTCGATTACCGTCTGTGCTTTCGGGGATAGGTCGACGGTTTTGAACAACTCATCGACTATCACCGCGACTGACCGTCCGTCGCCTCCGACGCCAAGCCGGCGTTTGAGCCGGCTGGACAGCCCGGTTTCGCGCCGGGACCGGTCGCGAAGAACGTCCCGAAACGCCTCGATGGCGTCGAACGCCTCGTCGGACAGGTTCTCGTACTCCGGGGGCTTGATCTTTGCCGGGCACCGGGTCGCAAACGGACAGCCTGCCGGCGGATGCCGGGGGTTCGGCGGTGTCCCCCTGAGTGTGACCCGTTCGAGGTCGTCCGGGGCCGGTGTCGACGACCCGGGGATCGCCGACAGCAGCGACCGCGTGTACGGGTTCGCGGGGCTGTCGAACACACGCCCTGTCGGGCCGACCTCCATCAGATTCCCCAGATACATCACCGCAACGCGGTCGGCGATATGCCGGATAACCGAAAGGTCGTGTGCGATGAACAGGTACGTGAGCCCGAGTTCGTCCTGGAGCTGTTCGAGTAGATTGATAACCCGTGCTTGCACCGAGACATCGAGCGCGGACACGGGTTCGTCGAGAATCAGAAACTCGGGTTCGAGTGCAAGAGCCCTGGCGATACCGATACGCTGGCGCTGTCCACCGGAGAACTGGTGTGGATACCGGTAGAAGTGCTCCTCTCGCAGGCCGACCTGGTCGAGAAGTGTAAAGACCCGTTTCTCGCGCTCTGCGGGCGTCTTCCAGTCGTGTGTTTGCAGCGGTTCGTTTATTATCTCACCGATCGTCTGCCGGTCGTTGAGGCTCTCCTGTGGGTCCTGAAACACCATGCCGATCCGTTGTTGCCACTCCCGGAGCCCGCTCCCCGATAGCTCGGTGATGTCTGTCCCGTCAACGGTGATTGTCCCGTCTGTCGCGGACTCGAGTCCGACGATAGTCCGGCCGAGTGTGCTCTTGCCACACCCGGACTCACCGACGAGTCCGAGCGTCTCACCGCGGGCAATCTCGAACGAGATCCCGTCGACGGCCTTTACCGGTGGCTCGCCACCGATCAGTGACCCGTCGGTGTAGTACATCTTCAGGTCACGGATCTCGAGTAGTGTGTCCCCTCGCTCGGGACCGGTGTCGGCACCCGCCTGTGTGGGTGAACTCACAGGTCCTCACCCCGGTTACCGTGCTCCTCACCGGCGAAGATACACGCAGCCGAGTGCTCGGCCCTGCCGTCGAGCGAGACCGTGTCGGGAACCTTCTCCCGGCACTCGTCGACAGCCAGCGGACACCGTGGGGCGAACCGGCAGGCCTCGGACGGCCCGTTTGGTGTCGGTACCTCCCCTTCGATGGTAGGCAGTTGCTCGTCTGGTGGGGTTCGGCCGGGGATACTCTTCAGCAGCGCGGTCGTGTACGGGTGCTCCGGCTCCGAGAACAGGTGCTCCGTTGGCGCACTCTCGACGATCTCACCGGCGTAGATAACGTTCACCCTGTCGGCTGTCTCCTCGATAACACCCATATCGTGTGTGATAAACAGAATTGCGAGATCCTCCTCTTGCTGGAGGTCGTTCAGCAGGTCGAGTATCTGTGCCTGGATTGTTACGTCGAGTGCCGTCGTGGGTTCGTCACACACCAGCAGGTCGGGGTCACAGGCCAGTGAGATGGCGATGACTGCTCGCTGTGCCATCCCACCCGAGAACTGGTGTGGGTACTCGTCGACCCGCCGGGGGGCGTCCGGGATGCCGACGGCCTCTAACAGCTCGACGGCACGCTCTCTCGCCGCCGTTCCGCTCAGTCCCTGGTGGATGTTCAGTGCCTCTCGAATCTGGTTTCCGATGGTGTAGACCGGGTTCAGTGCGTTCGAGGGGTCCTGGAAGATAATCGCAATCTCGCCGCGGCGGTCGTCCCAGCCCTCCTCGACGAGCTCTGTGTTCTTGAACCGAATCTCGCCGTTCTCTATCGCTCCGGGTTCGTCGACGAGTCCGAGAATCGAACGGGCCGTCACCGACTTGCCCGACCCCGACTCGCCGACGAGCCCGACGGTCTCGCCGGGGTAGATATCGAACGAGATTCCGTCGACGGCGTGGATCGTTTCCTTGTCG
>Ga0207714_1002469_pt1 | contig 11168 bp, 5 predicted proteins | sample PonA232FremontCA_2_FD_187270 | JGI IMG/M metagenome (GOLD analysis project Ga0207714, IMG submission 187270) | Marine sediment microbial community from Fremont, CA, USA - Pond A23 Sediment 2 (SPAdes) | ecosystem: Environmental > Aquatic > Marine > Unclassified | place: USA: Fremont, California... | reverse complement strand
CTCGCCGCCAACGACCACACCACGATCTGGACCCCCGACTCGTACGGCGACTTCGTCCTCGACTTCGAGGTCCGGGCGCCCGACGGCACCAACAGCGGCCTCTTCTTCCGCACGGCGGACACGAGCAACATTCTCTCGGCCCTCGAGCTGCAGATGCACAATCCGCCGGGGCCCGACTCCACGGCCGACGCGCAACACCGCTTCGGCGGGAAGAACGCGATGGGGGCCATGTACGACCTGAAAGGGGCCGCCGGCGGCATGACCCACTCGCCCGGCGACTGGGACCGCTTTACGGTGACCGCCCGGGACAGCATGATCTACGTCGTCATGAACGGGGAGCAGGTCCACGAGATGAACCTCAGCGAGTGGACCGAACCGGGCCAGACGCCCGACGGGGCGTCGCACAAGTTCGACCGGGCCCTGGCGAACCAGGCCCAGAGCGGGCCGATTGGCCTGCAGGGCATCCACAGCGAGAACGAGGTGTCGGTCCGGTACCGCAACCTCAAGATCCGCCGCCTGGGCGAGTAGTTCGCGTAAGAGTCGGCCACGACGTCACTCTGGTGACCCGGCGCCCGGCTGGGCGGGCCGCTGCGCGCGGAGGCTGTCCGCAGCCTTCGTCCGTCCCTGACCCTCGACGAGGCGGAGCGTCTGATTGGCGGCGACGTCCGTGGTCCGGGTGGTGTCCCCGCTGGGCCACGCCACCACGACGCGGTCGGCCTCCGTTGCCGTCCCGAGCCCGATTGTGGCCACGCGCTCCGAGGAAGAGAGGTAGCTCGTGCCAGTGCGGACCAGGCGCTCCTCGTGCCTGTCGTCCCATGTCACCCGGATGCGCGCGCCGATCGCCGCCCGGTTGCTCGCGGTCCCCCGTAGGGCGACCCGCAGGTAGTTGGGGCCCCGCCCGTCCCGCCGCACATCGTTCCGCCAGAGGTGGGCGTCCCCGTCGTTCTCCGTGACGAGGACGTCCAGGTCGCCGTCGCCGTCGATGTCGCCGTAGGCCGCGCCCCGGGCGGCGAGGGGAGTGGCGAGCGGCCCCTTGGTGGGCTGAACCGGCTGGAATCGCCCGCTGCCGTTGTTCAAAAAGAGCTGGGCGGGCTGGCGATAGTCCACGACCCGGCTGTACGTCTCGATGTCGGGCTGGACGTGGCCGTTGGCCACAAAGAGGTCGAGGTCGCCGTCCAGTTCGGCATCAAACAGAAACAGTCCGAACGTGAGCGAGAGCCGGCTGGGCCGACCGACCCGGGAGCGGGCCGCCCGGTCTACGAAGAGGCCGTCGCGGCGGTGGCGGAAGACCCCAATCATCTCCCGGGAAAAGTTGCCGACGAAGACCGTCGGTTCGCCGGTGCTGTCGACCACCCCGACGTCGACCCCCATGCCCGCCCGGGCCGTGCCGTTGCCGCTGTAGCCGACGCCGCTCCGGATGCCGCGCTCCGTGAAGGACCCGTCGGCGTCGTTTTCGAAGAGCTGGTTGCGGGCCAGGTCGTTGGCGACGACGAGGTCCATCCAGCCGTCGCGGTTGTAGTCGAGGATGGTGGCCCCGAGCGTCTTGCCCGGCCCGTCCCCGAACCCGGCCCGTTCGGTCCACTCCGTGAAGGTCCCGTCGCCGTCGTTGTGGTAGAATCGGCCGGCGACCCCGTCGTACTCTTCGGGGGTGCAGTAGGCCTTCTCGTCGCCGCCGAGCGAACAGCGGAGGTCCGTTTCGGGCGACCACTCGATGTAGTTTCCGACGTAGAGGTCGAGGTGGCCGTCCCGGTCGGCGTCGAAAAAGACGGCGGCGCTACTCCACTCCGAGGCGGTGAGCCCGGCCTCGCGCCCCACCTCGGTGAAGGACCCGTCGCCGTCGTTGCGGAAGAGGCGATTACGCCCGAGCGTGGTGAGCAGGAAGTCCGAGTGCCCGTCGTTGTTGTAGTCGGCCACGGTGACCCCGAACGCGTAGGCGTCGAGGTCGGCGAGGCCGGCCTCCTCGCTGACGAGCGTGAAGGTGCCGTCGCCGTCATTCCGGTAGAGCCAGAGGGCTCGGTCGAGCGTGGTGTCGCTCTTCGGCCACACGCCGCCCCCCACGAGCAGGAGGTCGAGGGCGCCGTCCCCGTTGTAGTCGATGAAGCCCCCACCCCCGCCCATCGTTTCAGGATACCACTTTTGGCCGAAGGCCCCCGTCTGGTGATGAAACACGCCCAAGCCGGCGGCCTCGGAGACATCTGTGAACGACCCCGGCGGTGCCGCCGCCCTCTCGTCCGGGCCGCTGGACGAGGAGGCCCCGCAGCCCATCCCAAACAGTCCGATTCCCGTCACGACAAGCGTGGCCGCGAGGCGCAGCCGATTCCAGAGAACGAGGACGTGAGAGTCCATAGGGGCCACAGGAGCAGGGAAAAGGCACTACAGGGACGCCTACGGCCCGGCGCCGGTCACGCGACGCGGGGTCCACCCCTAGTTGACGTCCAGACTCGCCAAATATTTCCGGGCCTGCCGATGACTGGGGTCGTGCTTGAGGACCCGCTTCCACGCCTTGCGCGCCCGCTCGGGATTTCCGGACCGGGCGTGCACGACCCCGAGGTTAAACCAGCCCCGGACGTAGGAGGGGTGCTGGCGGAGCAGGGTCCGGTACTGCGAAATCGACGCCTCGAAGCGGCCTCGGTCGGAGGCAATCTTGGCGAGCTCGTTCCGCAGGACCGGGTTCTTCGGGCGGAGGTAGAGGGCCACGCTGTAGGCCTCCTGAGCTTCCTGGAGCCGCCCTGCTTCCTGTAGGGCCTGAGCAAGGGTCCGCCACCGCTTTACCTCGGAGGGGGCGTTCTGGGCCTGTGACCGCAACTGCTCGATACGGCTTTGTACCTGCTCTAAGCTATCGGCCGTTGTGAGGAAACGCTGTGCATCGTCCGACCGGTCGAGACGCAGAAGAGCCTGGCCCAGGTTGTAGTGCGAGCCCTGGTGCCAGGGACGCTCCTCGACGGCCGTCTTCAAGTGCGGGAGGGCCTCATCCGGACGCCCCACCTGCAGCAACTGTCGACCGACGGCGTAGCGGAACTTTGCGTTGTCGGGCTTGAGCTCAAGGGCCTGCCGGGAGTGTCGGAGCGCCGCCGCCGTGCTCCCCCGATCAGCGAGGAGTTGTCCGAGCCGGGCGTGGGCGAGGGCATGCGTGCTATCGAGATCGAGGGCTCGCTCGTAGGCGGTGCGGGCACTGTCAGTCTTTTCCTGGGCCACGTAGGCACGCCCCTGAGCCACCAGTGTGCGCGCCGCGGCGTGCCGCCTGAGGCCCTTCCGGTAGAGCCGGACCGCCGTCTGGTACTTCTGCTGCCGGTACGCGTTGTTGCCCAGGTTGTACCGGGCCCCTTGGTAGTCCGGGTCCAGCTCAAGCACCCGGCGGTACGCTGTGTTTGACTTCTCGAACCGCCGGAGTTCAGCGAGCACACGCCCACGTTGGAAGTGGGCGTCCGGAAGCCGGGGGGCGCGGGCCGTGGCGCTGTCGACAAGAGTGAGGGCGGCCTGTAGCCCGCCTTGGTCGAGGGCGTTCTGTGATCGCACCAGCATCTTCACCGTCGTCCGACTCGCCGAGTCACGGGGCATCGCCGTGGGGGACGAGGACGACCGTGAACCGCATCCCGTCCAGAGCAGTGGGAGGGCTAGGCAGAGCCCCAGAGCTACAATCCACAGCCGGACAGCCCTACGAACGAGGCGGGCGGGCCGGGTAGGAAGGTCGAGCACGGCGACAGGGACTGGTGTTTCGGTCCGGGGTCGACGGACCAGGGGAGGCAGTGACGGGACCCAGTACGCAGGACCGCTTTGGTCAAATCTTGCACGCGCGTCCCGCCGTTCCTGTTCAGAAGCTGACGTCGACCGCCACGCGATTCACGCCGTCGAAATCGGACTGTTGTTGGAAGGTGTAGTCGGCCCCGATCGAGAAGTCCTCGCTGAGGGACAGGTTGATGCCCGCACCGAGGCTCCACTCCTGTGAGACCTCACCGAACGGGAACGCGTAGCCGCCGCGGACAGAGAAGATGTCCATGAACGTGTATTCCCCTCCGAGGCGGCCCTGCTCCGGCAGGTCCCGGGGCGTCATGCCTTCGGTGGTGATCAGCAGCGAATGGTTTTCAACGAGGTCGGATCCAGGATTGGCAATCCGAAGCACATCCGCCGAGAGGCCCATCGATAGCATCAATGGAAGCTCGAAGGTATTCTGCTCGTACTCGACGGCAGGAGAGAAATTCCGGGCATTCATCGCGAACGTGAGCCCCCGAAACCCGGTGTCGTACCGGACGCCGAAGTCAAAGGCCGGGGTGCTGTAGGTGTTCGACTGAGTTGTGCGGGTGCCCCCCTCGGCGTTCACCACGCTGTCGCCAAGGTCTTGCTGGGCGAACTTCACGGACCCCCCAATGGAGATGCGGCTGGTAAGGGCGTTGGCGTAGCCGATGCCGATGGAGTAGGACGAGGGGCTTACGTCCCCGGTCTCGACGTACCCCTGGTCGTTGTCGGCTCGGACGGTGCCCTGGATGTTGCCGTAGTCCACGAACCGGAGGGAGAGCCCAAACGTCCCGTAGGCCCCGTCCGAGGGCCGGACCGCGACGCTCGTCTGGGTGTAGTCGATGTTCGCGATCCAGGTCATGTTGCTCGCGGCAAAGTGCCCGAAGCCGTCGATCCCGGCCATGCCCGCGGGGTTGTAGAACATTGAGGTCGCCCCCATCTCCAGGGTGTTCACGGCGTTGCCGAGCGCCGCCGCGCGAGGGTCTACCGAGGCCGCCAGAAACTTCATACTCGTCTGGGCGAGCTTCTGCTGGTCGCCCCCTCCGACGACCTGCGCGGAGGCTGTCGGAAGACTGGGCACGAGAAGAAGGAGCGCGAATGCAAGTAACAACCGTCGGGACTGCATGGGATGCCTGCTTGGGTGAGGAGGAAGATCAGTGAGAAAGCGCCCCCGACAACGTTCGGGAGTAACTGCGTTATCGGACGATCACGAACTTCTTCCGGCTGGTCTCTCCGTTGTCGAGGTTGTTGACGACCGCGATATAGATGCCACTGGCGATCAGTTGGCCGTCCCGAGTTGTGAGGTCCCAAAACTCGTCGCCACTGCCGTCGTCGTGGCGAATGGTGTTCACCAGCTCGCCCATCTCCGTGTAGATGCGGATGGTGCAGTTTCCCGGGACGTCGAGGAATCCGATGCGGTTGTCCCGGCTCGGCCACCGGACGGACGGGTCGGACGAGATGTTGAACGGATTCGGCACCACATTGAAGGACGAGGTTGTCTCCCCGGGCGGGCGCTTCAGGGAGGCGGGGTCGTAGGTCTGTGAGTAGTAGCGGCTGCTCCGCAGCGGCTTGCCGGTGGGGGTCATGGCCGCGTCGTCGGTGTTTTCGGCCCCGACCGCCTGGACGTAGTAGAAGTAGTTCACCCCGCGGACCGCGTCCTCGTCCGTCACCGAGTACTCGCCGGAGCCGTCGGCGTCGACCGTAGCGATGCGCTCATAGTCGTAGGGATCCTCCCCCTCGAAAGAACCCACGAGTCGCTCTCGCCCTCGGTACACCTCGAACCGTTCGGTCTTGGGGGTATTGTCGTAGGTCGACCAGTTGAGCTGGACCTGGTCCACCCCGGCCGTTACGTCGACGGTCTGGGGCGGCTTCGGCGGATTGGGGATCGAGCCCTGCGTTTCCAGAGCGTCGTTGTCGTAGTGTGCGATTGCCCGCTGGAACGTCTGGAAAAGGGAATCCCGAGCGGTCAGGACCCACTCGTTTTTGCCGAGACGCTCGTCGGACTCGATGGTGCCGTCCCCATCGGAATCGTACTCCAGGGGCGTTGTGGGGTCGGACTGTTCGCGGTTGCCGTTTGCGCTCTGCTTCCACTTCCGGCCGATGATGGTGGAGGCAGTGCGGCCGAGCCCTCCGGCACCCTCCGCGACCACAATGCGCACGCTCTGGCCGGGCTCGAGGGTGTACGGGCCGTAGCTCCAGGCGAGGCTCCACCCGCCAGCGGTGCCAAGCATTGCGTCCCCGTCCGCGGTCTTAAAGTTTCCATCCTCGTCGACCACGTCGGCCTGGTGGGGAAACTCGTGGGGGCCGTCACTGCCGTCCTGAGGGACGGGGAGACCCGTGCCGCCAGCGTTAGCCATGTACTGATACTCCTGCCGCATCTGGCTCTCGTTGAAGGGGTCGTTCCCCGTTGTGATTGGGTCGTCGGAGTTGATGAAGCCCGTCATCTTGGGCTGTTCGGGGTCGTGGCTCTGGTTGGTAGGAGAGGTGTCGGCGTGGAGCGTCGCCACCCCGAACATGGCCGCCTGCGTGAGCTGCCCGCCGTCGTCTCCATCGGGAATGAACCCGGGGCTGTCGTCCCATGCCGGTGCGCCGAGCGGATCGAGGTCCGCGCCCTGCGAGTTGCCGAGCCACGAGTAGGAGGCGTGGAAGTCGACCTCGTAGTCCTGCATGCCGTCGCCCACCACGTCGCTCATCATATTGGCGCCCCAGCCGCTGCCGGGAATGGCGGCCTTGTCCTGGAAGACGTACCGCCGCTGCATGTGGAGGTAGACGTCCTCGGCCGTCTGGTCGGGCAGCTCAATCTCCTCGTCGGCGTCGGTGTTGCCGGTGTTGGTGAGGATGTACTCCTGGATGTGGTAGCTGTCGTGGGCGTCCTGGCTCCAGGCATAGACGCGCTTCTCCAGCTCAACGCCGGTTTGCGTGTTCACCCGCATCCGAATCATTCGTTCGGACGGCAGGTCGGGGTTGACCCGGTCGACCTCCAGGGTGTTGTCGAGGGTGCGCCGGCCGTTCACCGTTACCTCCGGGGGCTGAAACCGCGCCACGGTCTCAAACTCCCGGGGAAACATTTCCCCGAACCCGGTCGACCGGGGCCCGACGTGCACCACCTTTCGATCAAAGCTATTGCCGTTTGGGGCTTCAAAGTTCTTCAGGCCGATCCAGAGGGCGTCGGCGCGCAGGAAGCCGCGCTGCCAGATGCCGGGCCACTCCATGCCCAAGCCCTCGCTTTTCCAGAACTCCTGCTGGCCACCGGTCTCCGTGTAGATGTTGCTGAGGTCCCCGATCGCCATGGGCTTCTGGTTGAACTGGGCGGTGGCGTCCCGCGGTCCCATCGCGACCGTGAGGAGGAGAAGGGCCGAGGCGGCGAGAATCTGCTGGCCGATCTGGGCGTATCGCTGCTGGCTCATCGTGACTTCGGGCGGGAACTTGGAAAAAGGGTGCAAGGTGCTGCGCGGCGCCGCTGCTCTCGGGCGGGGCCGTCAAAAGGAGAACTTGATGCCGAGGTACACCTCCCGGGGGAACAGGTGCGTGAAGGAGGTTCCATTCGGGGGATTGATGTAGTCGGCGCCGAGGTCACCGGGCTGGTCGTCCCCGTAGATCGGGTCTCCGTTCTCGTCCCGAGGCTGGTAGTTCTGTTCCCAACCCTCAACCGCCTCACGCGACAGGTGCAGCGAGTTGATGTACTGGCGGAAGTCCTCGGGCCCGTAGAAGGCGTTCTTATTCATGTTCTTGAGGTTGAAGACGTTGTTGACGTCAGCGAAGATCGTCGCGCTGATGTTGCCGGACGTGAGCTGCTTGCTGAGGCGAAGGTCAACCATCTTGTAGGCGTCCCACTGCAGGTTGTCGGCGACCTCGTCCGTCACGAGCTGGTTGGTGAACGTAAAGTTTTCTCCGGCTTGCCACCGGCCCAGCAGGTTGATGCGCCAGTCGCCAAGCACCTGCACGCCGCCGAACTCCGGCCCAAAGTCTGAGGGGGTGAGAAACGTGAGGCTGATCCGGCCGAACGGCTGGGGGAGCGGCTTGGTCTGCTGCCGGTCCGTCGTGTTGCGCTCGAACTCGCGCTGCTGGACGCGATTTTGGAAGAACTGGCTGAGCCCAAAATTCCCGCTGTTCTCCACGTCGTAGGTGTAGTTTACGAACCCGCGGAACCAGTCGCCCTGGTTCTTGAAGAGACTGATCTCCACCCCACGGATGTCCTCGTAGTTCTCCGCCGTATTGGTCGTGTAGCTGATGAGGCCGTTCCGGTTTTGGAACTGGATGGTCCGCGGCTGATTCTGCTCGTCTTTGTAGTAGCCCGCCACGCGGACGAGGTACTGGTCGAAGAGGCTCTGTTCATACCCGAGCTCGTAGGAGACCGTCTTCGGGCGCGGCGCCGTGGGGTTCGCGATCTCGGAAACGCCGTTGGTAATCTGAGAGCGCTGTACCTCGTACAGGTTGTCCGGGGCGTGCTGCTGGTAGAAGTGCCCGTAGTTGAAGTAGATCTTGTTCGACTCGGTGATCGGGAACGACACGCCCAGTCGTGGGCTCAGGTTGAAGTCCGGCTCCACATCCTGCTTTTGGAGGAGCGTGTCCATTGCGGGCGCGAACCGGCCCAGAAACTCCTCCGGGAAGCGGCCGAAGGTAAACGACTGGGAGTTCGGGTCGAAGTAGTCGAGCCGGAGCCCAGCGTTGACGATGAGGCCCTCGAATTCGAGCTTATCCTGCACGTAAGCGGCCCCGTAGATCGGCGTCTCGTCCCAGCTGGCGCGAACGTCGCTCGGGGTGAAGAGGAAGTCCTTGTACTCGTAGTCGACCTCCTGCGGACTCACACGCACCTCCAGGCCCGCCTTCACCTCGTTGCTCTGGTTGACCTGGCTCGTGACGTCGATGCTGGCGAGCCAGTCGGTCGTGTTGGTGGTGTCGCGGAACTCCCCGTGGTGGCCGCCCATCCGCATGCCCGTCAGCGAGTTGATCGACGAGAACGAGTAGCCGAGGGGCGCCTCCGTGGCCTCGAAGTCCCCGAAGGTGGCGACCGTGGTCGTGTCTCGCTGGGGCAGGGGAGGACCGGTCCGGTACTCGGTCCGATACCACTGGACCTTCGCGTCATAGAACGTGTTCTCACTGATCGTATGGCTCAGTTCCATCGACGCCATACTCCGGTTGATGTAGCTCTCCGAGAGGGCGCTGGTACCGAAGATCTGGTCCTCGGCCGGGCCGTAGCTGTGCAGTCCGTTGAAGCCACGGACCTCGCCGCGGTCGTCGTGGCGGAGAATGCGCGTCGGGCCGGTCCGGGGAAACTCGTCGTTCTGGCCCTCCTGGCGGGCGCGCATCCCCTGAAAGGTCAGCTCCATGGTCGAGCTGAGGTCGCTCGTGAGCTTGAGCCGGCCGTTGTACTCGCTGTAGCCGTCCTCCGAAATCGGCACGACGTACTGCCGGTCCCGCTGGCGGTAGGAGGCCAGGAAGCGGAGGTCGCCCAGGGACTCGCTGACAACGGGCACCGGCCCCCCGATCGTACCGTCGAAGACCCAGTCGGGCTGGTCGATCGAAACGTCCTTCCGGTGGCGAAACTTGAATAGCTCTTGTGCCTGCCGGGGCGTGAGGTCCTCTCGCTCCGACGCCAGGGCATTGAAGCCGCGGAAGTCCGGATACTGTTGCTGGACGTCCTCCGGCCATACCTCGGTGCCCTCGAAGGCAGGCCCCGTTAGGTTCTCAGGGTTCCCCTCCATGAAGGGCCGCATCCAGTAGGAATTGGGATCGTCGGGGTCCGGGCCAAAGTGCTTGGCGGTCGGCGGGCGGTAGCGGGCCAGCACCTCGGCGGTGTACTGGTCCGCGGAGGGGTCCTTCGTCACCACATTGACGAGCCCGGAGCGCAGGTTGCCGTACTCGGCCGAGAAGCCGCCGGACTGCACCTGCACCTCCTTCACCGAAGTGTAGCTAATGGCCGAGTAGGGATTGCGGTCGCGTGAGCTGCTGAGGCTTGCGCCGTCGACTCGAAAGTCGGCCTCCTGCCGCTCGCTGCCCCGGATGTTGAGGCCCTGCACGCCGGCCTGCAGGCCCACGACGGACTGCACGTCGGTGACCGGCAGGTTCTCCAGATTCTCCGCGTCGATATCAACGCGACTCGCGGAGAGATCCTGCTGCACGACCCGGTCCTCGGCCTGGATCGTCACGCCTTCCAGCCCGACCGTCTCCTCCGGCAGCTGGAAGTTGAGTTCCGTCGTCAGGTCGATGCTGACCTCGACGCCCTCCACGGTCTGGTTCTCGAACCCGACGGCCGAGGCCCGAATGGTGTAGGTACCGGGATCAACATTCAGGATTGTGTACTGGCCGTTCGGGTTGGTGGTGGTTCCTTTCTGGGTCCCGACCAGGACCACGTTGGCGCCGGGAAGGGGCTCCCCCGTTTCTTCCTCCACGACTTGCCCGCTAATCTTCCCCTCCTGGGCGAAGGCACCGTGGACGAGGAACAGACCGAGAGCGGCGAGCGACAAACCTCGTAGCAACGTCCTCATGGCAGACCGGGTCTTTGGTGAGAAGTAACTGTCCCGTCCTCGCCCTGGGTGGATCCTTCCAAAGTCGAGGCGAGGCTGGCGGAAGCAACGGAACTAAGTGTTACCGCTTCCACAAGCGCTATGTAAAGAGGCTCCAACGACAATTTCAAGTTGCCAGTAAGTGATGGGAAAATTAAAATACTACTTTTCATAAGTTTGGGAGAAAAGTTGCCATGCAGGGGGGCGCCCTACGTCCCGGTCGAGCGCACAGGCACAGGTTCGATGTCCGGAGAAAACCGCATGCACGTGGAGGATGAGACGTCCGCCGGTCTTCGTTTCGTTGGATCCTGCATTCCGGCGAATGAAAACCATTGCAGTCGGTAGAGACAAACTGGGACCGGGCGCCCCGGCCTCGGACACTGCCCGGTTACGACGTTCTGTTCGACATCCCGTCGAGCCCGACGCCCGGCGCCGGTCACGCGACGCAGGCCGAACTGCTCGGTCAGCAGCGAAGGGAGACCCTGTCGGGGGAGGTCGCAGTCTTCGTCGATCTGGGCAGAAACGGCCATGGGGGCGGGCCGACTCGCGGATCAGTTCCTCGGGCTCGTCGATGGGCATCGGGGCCCGATGACGAGGGAAGGGGAGACAGGGGCGGCACGGATCCTGCCCCGACGCCGAACAGTACGTCTGGTATCCTTCGTTTTCAGGCCGCGGCGGGCGCCCGGCCGTGCGCCCGCTCTCTCCACACCAATCGCCCTGCACCCTGTGAGTGACCCGTACCACGACAGCGACTCGCCCTCTCGCCGCGATTTTTTGAAAACGGGCGCCCTCGGGGCCGTTGCCCTCGGGGCCGGGGGCATGGCCGGCCCCGCGTCCGGGCAGTCCCGCACCGATGCCGCCGGCATTGACGCCCCGGGCGACGCCGACAACGTCATCTTTCTCGTGAGCGACGGGATGAGCGCCGGCACC
>Ga0207714_1002468_pt1 | contig 11170 bp, 10 predicted proteins | sample PonA232FremontCA_2_FD_187270 | JGI IMG/M metagenome (GOLD analysis project Ga0207714, IMG submission 187270) | Marine sediment microbial community from Fremont, CA, USA - Pond A23 Sediment 2 (SPAdes) | ecosystem: Environmental > Aquatic > Marine > Unclassified | place: USA: Fremont, California... | reverse complement strand
CCGGGCCTCGGCGATGGAGGCCTGGAGCTGGCCGGCCTGGCCGCGGTGCTCGGCGAGCTTGCGCTCGATGGGCCGCAGCTCGGCGCTGGGGATGGCGTCCTGCTCGACGAGCCGCTCCTTGCTCGTGAGCTCCGCCTCGAGGGAGGCGATGGTCTCGCGCTCGGCGCGGCGCTGGGCCTGCATGCCCTCGATGCGCTCCTTGTGCCCCTCGATGCGATCGCGCAGCACGGCGATCTCGCCCTGGAGCGCCTCGCGCCGGGCCTGGAACTGCTGGCGCTGGGTGGCCATGACCGCCTCGGTGCGCTGGCGCCGCTCGGCGCTGTCGCGCACCGCCTCGGGGAAGGTGAGCGTCTCCTCGCCGCGGATCTCGGCCTCGAGCCGCGCCTGCCGGGCGCGCTGGGACAGGTAGCGGGTCCACTTGGCCAGGTACTGCGCCCGGGCCTGGGTCTCGTCGAGCTGGACGAGGAGATCGCCCTCCTCGACGACGTCGCCGTCCTCGACGGGGATGCGCTGGACGATGCCGCCCTCGAGGTGCTCGATGGTCTTGCGGTGGGAGGCGACGGCCACCGTACCCGACGCCACCACGGCGCCGTCGATGGTCGCCAGCGACGCCCAGCCGCCGGCGCCGACGAAGGCGATCAGGATGATGGCCAGCCCGATCCAGCGCGGCAGGCGGTCGTCGGTCGGCGGCGGGCCGGCGCTGCCGAGGCCGCTGTCTGCGGGCTCGAGCTCGCCCTCGCGGGTGGGCCCGCGCTCGGTAACGGCCCCCTCGACGCTGTCGTCACCGCTGCCGCCGCCAGCCGCCTCGTCACGGCGGGCCGGCTGCTTGCCGGAGTCGCCGCCGCTGTCGGAATCGCGCTCGCTCATAGCTGCACCACACTTGTTGTCCGTGTCACGGGGATGGGGCCGCGGGCCGCGCTCAGGCGCTGCTCGCCCGGGTCAGGCGGTTGAGGACCTCCTGGCGCGGGCCCAGGGTGGCGACCTTGCCCTCGCGCAGGACCAGGACCTGCTCCACGGCGGCGAGGACGTTGGGCCGGTGGGCGATGAGCACCACCGTGCAGCCGTCGGCGCTGAGCCGCCGGATGGTGTCGGTGAGCGCCTCCTCGCCGTCCTGGTCGAGGTTGGAGTTGGGCTCGTCGAGGACGACGAGGCGCGGGTTGCCGTAGACGGCGCGGGCGAGGGCGACGCGCTGGCGCTGCCCGGCGGAGAGGGCGCCGCTGTTGATGCCGATGCGGGTATCATACCCCTCGGGCAGGCGCAGGATCATCTCGTGCAGGCCGGTCTTCTTGGCCGCCTCGACGACCTGGCGGGCGTCGACCTCGCCGAAGCGGGCGATGTTCTCGGCGATGGTGCCGTCGAAGAGCTCCACGTCCTGGGGCAGGTAGCCGAGGTAGGTGCCGAGCTGCTCGCGGTTCCAGTGCTCCATGGCGGCGCCGTCGAGGCGCACGCTGCCGGCGTAGGCCGGCCAGACGCCCACCAGGGCCCGGGCGAGGGTCGACTTGCCGGCGGCGCTCGGGCCGATGACCCCGAGGGTCTGGCCCGGCTCCAGCTCGAGGTTGACCCCGCGCAGCGCCGGGGCCCGGCTGCCCGGCGGGACGACGACCAGGTTCTCGGCGGTCACTTGCCCCTCGGGCGCGGGCAGCTCCATGGCCTCGCCGCGCTCCGGGGTAGCCTCCAGGATGCCGTCGAGCCGCTGCCAGGCGTTGCGCGCCCCCATGAAGCCGCGCCAGGCGTTCATGGCCTGGTCCACCGGCGCCAGGGCGCGGCCCATGATGATCGAGGCGGCGATCATCACGCCGGGGGTGACGATCTGCTGCACGGCCAGGTAGGCGCCCAGGGCGAGGATACCCACCTGGGCGATCATGCGCAGCGAGCGCGAAGCGGAGGAGAAGTTGGCGGCGCGGTCCGAGGCCACCGCCTGGAGGCTGAGGACGTCGTTGTGCATCGCCCGCCAGCGCCGGCGCAACTGGCCGGTCATGCCCATGGCCTCGAGGACCTCGGCGTTGCGCAGGTTGGCGTTGGTGAACTCCGTCTCCTGGTTGTTCTGGCTGTTCGCCGCGCTCAGCGGCTTGCGGGTGACGACCTCGTTGCCGTAGGCGAGGGCGAGCAGCAGCAGCGCGGCGATGGTGGCGAAGATGCCGAGCCAGGGGTGGAGGAGGAAGATGACCCCGATGAACAGCGGCGTCCACGGCGCGTCGAAGAAGGCGAAGACGCCCTGCCCCGTCATGAACTGGCGCAGCGTGTTCAGGTCCTGCAGGGGCTGGGTGTTGGCCTGGTCGGGCCGGCGCAGGGCGCGCAGGAAGGTGGCGTCGAACAGGCGGTCGCTGAGCATGTTGTCGAACCGGCCGCCGGCACGCACCAGCACCCGGTTGCGCGACCACTCCAGCAGGCCGAGGACGAGGAGCAGCCCCACGGCGAGGATGAGCAGCATGACCAGGGTGGGCACGCTGCCGCTGGACAGCACCCGGTCGTACATCTGCAGCATGAAGATCGGGGGCACGAGCATGAGGAGGTTGATGAAGAAGCTGAACAGCGCCACGGAGGTGAAGGCCTGGCGCAGCTGCCCCATGCACTGGCGCAGCTCGCCCTGCGCCGAATCCGGGCCGCTACCGCCGCCCTTGGAGGCTTGTTTCATAGGTACCTCGTCCTACTGGACATCCCTGGCCGGATCACTGGCAGCCGATGAGCACGCCCCGGTCCATCTCCTCGAGTAGCGAGGCGGCCCCCTCGCGGCCGCTGCCCCACTTGTCGGCACCGGTGGTCGAGATCACCTGGTAGCCGTCGGGGCAGACCTCGCGCGCCTGCTCCATGCAATCGCCCACCGACTGGCCCAGCCCCGAGCAGTCGATGAGGTACGCCTCCTCGTGGGAGGCCACATCGACGGGCGCCGTCGAGACGCAAGCGCTCAGGCTCCCGGCGATCACCGCGCCGCCGAGCAGCTTGCCCCAGTTGGCGCGCAGCGCCGCCATCGCTCCCATCCGCATCGGCTCTCCTCTTCGCTGATCAGCGGCCGCGGTCCGCCCGCGGCCGGCAATAAAGCGCGGATTATCCCACTTCCCGGGCCGGATAGTCCAATGGATCTCCCATCGGGGCCGTGGCGGGCTGCCACGGCGCCACCCTTCGCCCCCGCACGCCGGCTGCGCTACCCTGGGCGCATCCTGCGGCGGGCCCGGCCGCCGCCACCAGCGTCAGACCCAGGGAGCGAATCCATGCGCGTCACCCGTTTCCCCCTCTCCACCCTCCGCGAGACCCCGGCCGATGCCGACATCGTCAGCCACCAGCTGATGCTGCGCGCCGGCATGATCCGCCGCCTCTCCTCGGGGCTGTACACCTGGCTGCCCCTGGGGATGCGCGTGCTCCAGCGCGTGGAGCGGATCGTGCGCGAGGAGATGGACCGCGCCGGGGCGCTGGAGGTGCTCATGCCCGCCGTGCAGCCGGCGGAGCTGTGGCAGGAGTCGGGCCGCTGGGACAAGTACGGCCCGGAGCTGCTGCGCATCCAGGACCGCCACGAGCGGGCGTGCTGCTTCGGCCCCACCCACGAGGAGGTCATCGCCGACCTCTTCCGCCGCGAGATCAACAGCTACCGCCACCTGCCGGTCAACTACTACCAGATCCAGACCAAGTTCCGCGACGAGACGCGGCCCCGCTTCGGCGTCATGCGCGCCCGCGAGTTCCTGATGAAGGACGCCTACTCCTTCCACCTGGAGCAGTCGGGGCTGGAGGCCGAGTACCGGGCCATGCACGACGCCTACACCCGGATCTTCGAGCGCACCGGCCTCGCCTTCCGGGCGGTGGAGGCGGACACCGGCGCCATGGGCGGGAGCCTGTCCCACGAGTTCATGGTCCTCGCCGACTCCGGCGAGGACGCCATCGCCGTGTGCGAGGCGAGCGGCTACGCCGCCAACGTCGAGCTCGCCCCGGCCCCGCCGCCGGCCGGGCCGCGCCCGGCGCCGGCGGAGGCGATGCAGGAGGCGGCCACGCCGGGGCAGCGGACCATCGCCGAGGTGGCCGACTACCTGGGCATCCCCGAGCAGCGCCACGTCAAGATCCTCCTCGTCGAGGGCGCCGAGGGCGGCCTGGTGGCGCTGCTGCTGCGCGGCGACCACGAGCTCAACGAGCTCAAGGCCGAGCAGCACCCGGCGGTGGCGGCGCCGCTGGCCTTCGCCGACGCCGGGCGCGCCGAGCGCGAGCTCGGCTGCCCCTTCGGCTCCCTCGGGCCGGTGGGGCTGACCGGCGTGCGCCTCGTCGCCGACCACGCCGCCGCCCACGCGGCCGACTTCGTCTGCGGCGCCAACCGCGAGGGCTACCACCTGACCGGCGTCAACTGGGGCCGCGACCTGCCCGAGCCGGAGACCGCGGACCTGCGCACCGTGGCGGAGGGCGACCCCAGCCCCGACGGCGGCGGCACGCTGACCATCCGCCGCGGCATCGAGGTCGGCCACATCTTCCAGCTCGGCCAGGCCTACAGCGAGCCCATGGGGGCCACCGTGCTCGACGAGAGCGGCCAGGAGCGCACCGTCACCATGGGCTGCTACGGCATCGGCGTCTCCCGCGTAGTGGCCGCGGCCATCGAGCAGAACCACGATGAGCAGGGGATCTGCTGGCCGGACCCGATCGCGCCGTTCCAGGTGGCCCTGGTGGCCATCAAGGCCGAGGACCCGGCGGTGGCCGAGGCGGCCGAGGCCCTCTACGACGAGCTCACCGCCAGCGGCATCGACGTCCTCTACGACGACCGCGAGGCCCGCCCCGGGGTGAAGTTCGCCGACATGGAGCTCATCGGCATCCCCCACCGGGTGGTCGTCAGCCCGCGCGCCCTGCAGGCGGGCAACGTCGAGTACAAGGGCCGCCGCGACGCGGAGGCCAGCCACTTCCCCCGCTCGGAGATCGTGTCATGGCTGAAGGAGCGCCTCGCGTAGCCCCCGGCAGCCGCGTCCTCATCGCCGGCTGCGGCCGCATCGGCCAGGCCCTGGGCGAGCAGCTCGCCGCCGGCGGCGCCCGGGTCTTCGGCCTGCGCCGCCGCCCCGAGGCCCTGCCGCCGGCCATCGAGCCCATCCAGGCGGACCTCCACGACCCCGCGGCGCTCGCCGCCCGGGTGCCCGCCGACCTGGACGCGGTCTACTACATCGTCACCCCGGGCAGCTACGACGACGCCGGCTACCGTCGCGCCTTCGTCGAGGGCCTGGGCCAGCTCGCCGAGGTCCTGCGCAACCAGCCCGCCCCACCGCAGCGGCTGGTCTTCGTCTCCAGCACCGCCGTCTACGGCCAGTCCGACGGCGAGTGGATCGACGAGACCAGCCCCACCGAGCCGGAGCGCTTCTCCGGGCGCCGCCTGCTCGAGGCCGAGGCCATCGCCCTCGACGGCCCGTGGGCCGGCGTCGTCGCGCGCTTCGGCGGCATCTACAGCGCCGAGCGGGACGCCCTCGTGGGCAAGGCCCGCGAGGGCGAGCCCTGCCAGGCGGGGCAGTACACCAACCGCATCCACGCCGCCGACGTGGTCGGCAGCCTCGCCCACCTGGGCGACCCGCGGGTGGCGCCGGGCGTCTACCTCGGCGTCGACGATGAGCCGGCGACGCAGTGCGAGGTCCTCGACTACATCGCCGAGCAGCTCGACCTGCCCCTGCCCCCGCGCGCCGGCCCGGGCGCCGGCGGCATGCGGGGCGTGGGCAGCAAGCGCGGCTCGAACCGGCGGCTGCGGGCGAGCGGCTACGCCTTCCGCTACCCGACCTTCCGGGAGGGCTACCAGGCGATCCTGGGGCAGCTGCAGGGACGGGGCTAGGCGCGCACCAGGACCTCGGGCGGGGTGATGCCCTGGCAGCACCCGTCTTGCGGCACCCGTTGATTGTGCCGGGCGGGGGGAGGCCCCTTGCGACGCGGGTGGTCGGGCGGGGTCACGATCCCGGCGTTGGGCCAAGACCGCCGGGCGGGGGGATGCCCCCTGGCGACACCCGTTGATCGTGCCGAGCATCGCAGCGCGCGTGGCGGCCCAGCGCGGACCTTTCCCGGTTCGCGCTGGGCAGCGAGCGTTGCTTGAGCGGCGCGTAGCGCCGCGAGTTTAGCGAGCGGCGCCACGCCGCGCGAGAAGCGCAGGGGACCCCGCCGTCAGGCGGGGCGCGATCGTCGGGTGTCGCCAGGGGGCATCCCCCGCCCGGGGACCACCACCCGCGAGCAGCGCTCCAGCCAGGTGCCCCGGGGCGCTACAGCACCGAGAACGCCTCGGGCGCCGGGTCCTCCGCCGGCTCGCAGACGAGCGACTCCACCGTCGCCGCCGGCGGGCCCGTGTGGAGCCACTCGCGCAGCCGCGCCACCGCCTCGGGCCGGCCGCAGGCGAGGACCTCCACCCGGCCGTCGGGCAGGTTGCGGGCGTAGCCGGTCACCCCCAGCCGCACGGCCTGCTCCTGGGTCGCCGCCCGGAAGCAGACGCCCTGCACACGGCCACTGATGTAGCAGCGGGTCTTCTCTTCCATCATAGCGCCTCCGCGCGATCCGTACGTTCAGGATCCACCGCCGGCGCCGGGTCCAGGAGGTCGCTCAGGGCCACGTCGAAGCTGCTCTGCCAGTGCGCCTCCACCCGGCGCAGGCGCTCGGCCAGCCGGCGGTCCCAGGGCGGGGCGGCATCGCCGTCCAGCCCCTGCGCCGGCGGCAGCGGGTAGGCCAGCATCCGCTGCAGCTCGGCCAGGGTCAACGTGGTGGCGTCGCGGGCCAGGATCCAGCGCCCCTCCATGGTCTGGTCGACGATGCGCTGCGCCCGCAGCGCCGCCAGCGCCTCGGCCAGGGCCGGCTCGCCGGCCTCCGGCTCCCGCTCGAGCAGGGTCCGGAACGGCACCCCCGCCCCCTGCCGCTGCGCCCGGTAGAGGTGGGCGAGGATGCGGACCGCCAGCACCAGGGCCCAGCGGTCGCTGGCCAGCTGGCCGGTCGTACGCCAGCGGTAGCCGCGCAGGCCCTGGGTGACCTCGGCGCCGACGAGGATGACCAGCCAGGAGATGTACAGCCAGATCAGGAAGATCGGCAGCGCCGCCAGGGCCCCGTAGATGGCCTCGTAGGTCGGGACCCGGACGATGAACGCGCCGAAGCCGCCCTTGGCGAGCTCGAAGAGCAGGGACGCCACCACCCCGCCGACGGCGGCGTGGCGGATCGGCACGTTGCGGTGGGGCACCACCCCGTAGAGCAGGGCGAAGACCACGGCCTGGACCACGAAGGGGGCGAGATAGAGCAGCTGCCCCACCAGGGCGGACGGCGGCTCCAGGGGCCCGAAGCTCACCGTGCCCATGTACGAGCTGACGGCGACGCTGGCGCCGACCAGCAGCGGCCCCAGGGTGAGCACCGTCCAGTAGACCATGATGCGCTGCAGGGGCGGGCGCAGCTCCTCGACCCGCCAGATCCCGTTGAGCACCCGCTCGATGGCGTTGAGCAGCAGCAGCGCGCTCACCGCCAGGCCGACGATGCCGACGGCGGTGAGCTCCGCGGCCCGGCCCATGAAGGCCTCCAGGTGCTCGGCCACGGCCTCGCTGGCGGCGGGGACCAGGTAGTCGACCATGGCCTCGCGCAGCCGGTCGGTGACGCCGTCGAAGACGGGGAAGGCGGCGAGCACCGAGAAGCTGATGGTCATCAGCGGCACGATGGCCAGCAGCGTGACGTAGGCGAGCATGCCGGCGCTCTTGACGCACTGGTCGGTCCGGATGCGCCCGGCCACGTACCCGGCGAGGCCACGCAGCTCGTGCAGCGCCGGGTGGCGCACGAGCCCGCGCAGGCGGGTGCGGGCGCGATCCAGGTGGCGGCGCGGATCCTGCATAGGCACGGTGCTCCTCGGGCTGCCCCGGCTCCCTGCCCGCTGCCGGGTCGCAAGGTCCGCACCCTGGCCCCTACAATGCCGGTAGCGGACGGTCGAGGGAGGGGACGGAAGTGGCCGATATCCTGGTGCTCTACTATAGCCGAACCGGCGCCACCGCCGATATGGCGCGCCACGTCTCGCGCGGGGTAGAGGCGGTCAGCGGCGCCAACGCCGTGGTGCGCACGGTACCCCCGGTGGCGCCGGAGTGGCAGGAGGTCGCCTCGCCGGTGCCCGACGAGGGGGCGCCCTTCGCCGTGGTCGAGGAGCTGGAGCAGTGCCACGGCCTGATCCTCGGCAGCCCCACCCGCTTCGGCAACATGGCGGCGCCGCTGAAGTACTTCCTGGACACGACCACCAGCATCTGGCTCTCCGGCTCGCTGGCCGGCAAGCCGGCCGGGGTGTTCACCTCTACCGGCTCGCTGCACGGCGGCCAGGAGTCCACCCTGCTGACCATGATGGTGCCGCTGCTCCACCACGGCATGTACATCGTCGGCGTGCCGTACACGGAGCCGGCCCTGTCCAAGACCACCACCGGCGGCACGCCCTACGGGCCGAGCCACCTCGCCGGGACCGCCAGCAACCGCCCCGTCAGCGACGAGGAGCGCCAGCTGTGCAGCGCTCTCGGGCGCCGGGTGGGGGAGCTGGGCGTGCAGCTCTACGGGGCGTCGGCGCCGTGACGGCGGCGTGGCTCCACCGCGTGGCCGTGGCCGCCTTCCTCGCCCTGGCGGCGCTGGTGCTCGCCTGGCTGCTGTGGCTCCACCCGCCGCACGAGGCGCTGCTGCCGGTGGCCCTGGTGACGCTGGTGGGGCCGCTGGCGGCCACGGCGCGCGGCGTGCTGCGCGGGCGGCGCTACACCATGGCGTGGAGCGCCCTGCTGGTGCTCATCCACTTCATCCACGGCGTGACCTACGTGGCCGTCCCCGGCCCGGCGCGCTGGCTGGGGGCCGTGGAGATCGTCCTGGTGGCGCTCTACTTCACGAGTGCCCTGATGTATCTGCGCCAGATTGCCGGCGCCCGGTCAGGATCTCGCGCACGAACGGCACCGTGAGCCGCCGGCCGGCGGCGAGCGAGGCGCGGTCGAGGGTCTCGAAGCGCTCCAGCAGCCCGGGCAGCCCGCCGGGCACCCGGCGGATGAGGTAGCGCGCCGTGGCCTCGGGCATCTCCAGCCCGCGCTGGGCGGCGCGCTGGCGGAGCACCGCCAGGCAGGTGGCCTCGCCCGGGGCCTCCATGGCCACCACCGGCCCCCAGCCCAGCCGGGAGCGCAGGTCCGCCAGCCCCACGGGTAGCTCCGCCGGCGCCTCCCGCCCGGCCAGGACCAGCCGGCCGCCGCGCTCCACGGTGCGGTTGTAGAGGTGGAAGATGCCGTCCTGCCAGTCCGGGCGGCCGGACAGGGCGTCCAGGTCGTCCAGGGCGATCAGGTCCACCTGCTCCCAGCCCGCCAGGACCTCGGCGCCGTAGTCGAGCAGCTGCCCCAGGGGGAGGTAGGCGGACACCCCGCCGGCCTGGGTGATGCGCCGGCAGGCGCCCTGGAGGAGGTGGCTCTTGCCCACGCCTGAGGGGCCGTGCAGGTAGATGGCCGGCGCCTCCAGGGCCCCGTCGGCCAGGTCGGCGACCAGGCGCAGGGCCTCGGCGTTGTCGCCGGCGATGAACCGATCCAGCTCGGCGGCGGCGTTCCAGCGGATGTTCAGCGGCAGTTGCACCGGCTCCCCCTCAGGGCGGTTGCGCGTCGGCGTATTCCAGGCCGGCACCGGCGGCCTGTCAAGCCTGGCCGCGCCGCGGCCCGCGGGCCCCTGCGGGCGCTGCTGGCCGGTAGCGGCGGCCGCTCAGGGCTGCCAGCGGTAGACCCGGGGGCTGCTGCTGCCGGCGGTGCCGTCCGCCGCCCCGTCCGCGGACGGCGCCTCCGGGCGCAGCGCCCCGCCGTCGGCCAGCGCCTCGGCGACGCGCGCCGGGCTGCGCGCCACCGTCAGCCGCGCTGTCACCCGGTCCCCGTCCACCCGGCGGATGGCCACGCGCGTCACCCCGCGGGCCCCCTCGAGGTGGCGCAGGGCGCCCAGGTAGTCGGCCTCGTCCTCGATCCCCAGGACGGCGAGGCGCAGGTGCTCGCCGGCGTGCGCGCCGGGGACGACGGCGAAGCGCTCCGTCAGGCGCCGCCCCACGGCGTCCAGCCCCGCCTGGACCGCCTGCTCCAGCCCGGCCGGGCCGGTCTCGTGCTCCGCGATGACCTCGCCGCCGGCGAGGAGCAGCCACCGCCCCTGCCAGGCGCCGGCGCCGCGGCGGCGCAGCGCCACCGCCAGCACCGGCCGCTCGCCGTAGCGCGCCGAGGCCTCGCGGATGCGCGCCTCGAAGCCGCCCCAGATGTCCAGGTAGGCCAGCGCGCGCCGGTCCTGGAGATCCAGGGCGGGGAACATCAGCGGCAGCGCGCGGCGCTCGGCGCCGGCGCGCAGGCGGGCCACGACCCGGCCCCGGGCGCCGCTGTCCGCCGGGCCGAGGAGCCCGCGCTGGCCGCCGAGATCGACGGCCAGCCAGGTCAGTATCGACGGGCGGCGGCGCCCCCAGACCGCGACCTCCCGCTCGCCGAGGGACCGGCGCAGCGCCTCGCGGTCGAAGCGCAGGGCCACCGCCAGCCTATCGCCGTCGAGGCGCTCGTACTGGAAGCCGGTCAGGAAGCGCTGCGGCGTCCCGAGCACCCCGGCGGCCGGGTGGTCCGCGCCCGGGCCGCCGTAGGCCCCCACCATGCGGCCGACGAGCCGCGCCAGGCCGGCCTCGGCCGCCGCCTGGCGCTCGGCCGCCTGCCGGCTGTCCACCGCGACCCGGACGGTGTAGAAGTCCTCCGCCGCCGCTGCGGCGCCGCCGGCCAGGCCGAGGAGCAGCCCGCAGGCCGCGAGGAGGCCGGCGCCGCGGCGCCGTCGGCGGGGGGCGGGACACGGAGGTACGGGCATGTCGTTCCGGGCGCGGGGCCTATGGCTGCGGATGATGGGCCAACATAGCACGAGCGCCGCGCCCGTGGGAGCCGCCGAGGCTTGGCGGCCGCCGGGCCGGGACGCCATACTACGCGCCGCGGCGCGCCACCCCGCCCCGACCCCAGGAGACCCGTCTTGGCCGAAGAGCAACGCCCGCTGACCTACCGCGACGCCGGCGTGGATATCGACGCCGGCAACGACCTCGTCGACCGCATCCGTCCCGCCGTGGAGGCCACCCGGCGCCCCGAGGTCCTCGGCGGCATCGGCGGCTTCGGCGGCCTGGTGGAGCTGCCCGCCGGCTACCGGCGCCCGGTGCTCGTCGCCGGCACCGACGGCGTCGGCACCAAGCTGCGCCTGGCCATCGAGACCGGCCGCCACCGCG
>Ga0207714_1002466_pt1 | contig 11170 bp, 8 predicted proteins | sample PonA232FremontCA_2_FD_187270 | JGI IMG/M metagenome (GOLD analysis project Ga0207714, IMG submission 187270) | Marine sediment microbial community from Fremont, CA, USA - Pond A23 Sediment 2 (SPAdes) | ecosystem: Environmental > Aquatic > Marine > Unclassified | place: USA: Fremont, California... | reverse complement strand
TCGAGGCTCCGCCTTCGGCGGAGCACCTCATCTTTCGAGGCTCCGCCTTCGGCGGAGCACCTCAAGATGACGATTATGGTTACATATTCGCCTTATGATCGTCGTCCTGAGGTGCTCTTTTCCCTGAAAAGAGCCTCGAAGGACGACAATAAAACGTAAGGATTGTACGCGCCAAGTGGATGGGGAATGTCCTGGCGCGGCTCTTTTTCGCTTTCTACAAGGGCGGCGTCGTCTGGTAGGTTATCCGGAATCGCGTCACGATGCGGCCGGCGTCCGGCCGCCACAGCCGCAGGGAGGCCACCATGCTGCGTCGTCTGGTCCTGCCCGTCCTGGCCGCCGGGGTCGTCCTGGCCACGGCCGCGGCCCACGCCCAGGTGGGCGGCTCGCAGGTGCTGCGCCAGCAGAGCCGGGCCGTTCAGCGGGCCGTGCAGAAGCAGTCGGAGATCATCGTCAAGCCGCAACTGCGCGTCGCCGAGGACGCCACGGGGCCCGTCACCGCCCTGGCCCTGACACCCGACGAGCGCTTCCTGCTCACGGCGGTGGGCGACAACAGCGTGCGCCTCTGGGACCTCAACGCGGGGCGCGAGGTGGCGGCGCTCAAGGGCCACGATTCGCGCGTGCACAGCGTGGCGGTGGCGCCCGGCGGCAAGACCGCCGCCACCATGAGCGAGGACCTCACCCTGCGCCTGTGGAACCTGAAGAGCCTGGAGACGGCGGCGACCCTGTCCGGCGGTTATGCCACCAGCGGCCGCGCCGTGGCCTTCACGGGGAACGGCCGCTGGCTCGTCCTGGGGCGGCAGGACGGCGACCTGGAGGTCCGCGACCGCGACGACAACCTGGCCGCCACCACGGCCGACGGCCATGACGCCGGCTTCACCGTGATCGCCCGGGCGGGCGGCGGCGACCGGGTCCTGGCGGCGGACAGGGCGGGCCGCATCGCCCTGTGGGCCGTGGGCGGCGCGCCGCGTGCCGTCCGCGACCTGGAAAGCCCCGAGGGGGTGGTCACGGACCTCAGCGTGGCGGCCGCCGCGGGCCGCGCCGCCGGGGCCACCGAGGCCGGCACGGTGGTGGTGTGGGACCTGGAAACGGGGGCCATCCGCCACCGCTTCGGCGGCCACGAGGGCCACGTCACCAGCGTGGGCCTGCACCCGGAACGCGGCATCGCCGTCTCCGGCGGGGCCGACGGCACGGTGCGCGTGTGGCCCCTGGACGGCGGCGATCCGTACACGCTGGGCAGCCACGACGCCACGGTGAGCTACGCCCGGGTGGACGAGGCGGGCACCCTCGCCCTGTCGGGCTCGGCCGACGGCACCACGCGGCTGTGGCACCTGGACACCAAGAGCCGGCTGCTGTCCCTCATCTCCACCACGGACGGCTGGGCCGTGGTGGATTCCAAGGGCCGCTTCGAGGGCAGTGCCGACGCCCTGGACGGCATCGAGTGGGCTTCCGAGAAGGAGGACATGCCCATCGAGCAGTTCACCGGCCGCTACTACCAGCCGGCCCTCATCCCCGCTACCCTGGAAGACCCCGCCGCCGAGGCGGACGTCAAGGCCATCCGCGAGGGCATCCACCTGCCGCCCAACGTGCGCTTCGTCTCGCCGGAAAGCGACACGGAGGCCGACAGCGACGAAATGATCGTGGAGGTGCTGGCGAGCGACCGGGGCGGCAGCGGCGTGCAGGACCTGCGGCTGTTCCAGAACGGCAAGCGGGTGTCGGCCCGGGCCGTGGAGGCGACGGAGCGCGGCGAGGCCGAGGACGGCGGCCCGCGCGTGGTGAAGCGCTACCGCCTGACCCTGACGCCGGGGGACAACGTGCTGTCCGCCGTGGCCGTCAACGACGAGGCGCTGGAAAGCTCGCCCAGGGCCGTCATGGTGCGCACGGACGCGGCGGAGACGGCGCCCCGGCTGCACCTGCTCACCGTGGGGGTGAACAAGTACGCCGACCCGGACCTCAACCTCAACTACGCCACGCCCGACGCCAAGGCCCTGCGCACCTTCTTCGCCGACCGCAAGACGGAGCTGTTCAGCCAGACCCGCAGCACCCGGGTGACGAACAGCGCCGCCACCCGCAAGGGCATCCTGGACGCCTTCGAGCGCCTGCGCCGGGCACCGCCGCGCGACGTGGCGGTGATCTACATGGCGGGCCACGGCCTGAGCATCGCCGGCCGGTGGTATTTCCTGCCGCACGAGGTGGTGCCCACGTCGCCGCGCGCCGTGCGCGAAAAGGCCCTCTCCGTGAAGGACCTCAAGCGGCACATGCATGCCCTGGGGCCCGACCGGGTCTTCCTGGTGATCGATTCGTGCAAGTCCGGCACGGCCGTGTCGCCGCTCAAGGACTACAAGGGGCTGAAGGCGCTGCGCATGCTGTCGCGCACGGTGGGGGTGCACATCCTGGCCGCCACGGACCGCGACCAGTACGCCGTGGAGCTGGACAGCCTGGGCCACGGGGTGGTGACCTACGCCCTCCTGGAGGCCCTGCGCGGGCGCGCCGACCGCGCCCCGCGCGACGGCGCCGTGGACGTGATGGAGGCCATGCGCTTCGTGGAGGCGACGGTGCCCCGCCTGTCGCGCCGCGCCGCCAAGTACACCCAGTATCCCACGGCCACCTCGCGCGGCACGGACTTCCCCCTGGTGCTGGATCAGTAGGCCGTTGCCCGGTGGCGCCACGGCCGCCACACTGGTGCGGCCAACCATCGGGAGGGACCGCATGGAGACCGAGGACCAGAGCGCCGTCATCGCCTTCCTGGGCGACCCGGCCACCCACGGCGACACGCCGGTGGAGCGCGCCGAGACCCACATCTCCCACCTCTTCCTCGTGGGGGATACGGTCTACAAGCTCAAGAAGGCCGTCACCCTGCCCTACCTGGATTTCGGCACGGTGGCCCTGCGGCAGACCTACTGCGAGCGCGAGGTCGGCCTGAACCGCCGCACGGCGCCCGAGCTGTACCGGGGCGTCAGCGCCGTCACCCGCGAGGCGGACGGGACCCTCGCCCTGGACGGCGACGGCCCGGTGGCGGACTGGGTGGTGGTGATGAACCGTTTCGACACCGACACCCTGTTCGACCGCCTGGCCCGGCGCGGCGAGCTGGACGACGACCGGGCGCGGGCGCTGGCCGACACGGTGGCGCGCTTCCACGACGCCGCCGAGGTGACGGACGCCTACGGCGGCGCCCACGGCCTGCGCTGGGTGGTGGACAGCAACGCCACCGTCTTCGGCACCATCGGGGCCGACTACCTGGACCCGGCGGCCACGGAGCGCCTCACCCACGCCAGCGAGCACGCCCTCGCCCGGGCCGCCGACGTGCTGGAGGACCGCCGGCGCGAGGGCCGGGTGCGTCAGGCGCACGGCGACCTGCACCTGCGCAACGTGTGCCTGGTGAACGACCGGCCGGTGCTGTTCGACTGCATCGAGTTCCGCGACGACCTGGCGCGCATCGACGTGCTCTACGACCTGGCCTTCCTGGTCATGGACTTCGAGGCGCACGACCGCCGGCGCCAGGCGAACCTGGTGTTCAACCGCTACATGGCGCGCACGCCGGACGTGGACGGGCTGGCGGCGTGGCCGCTGTTCCTGTCCCTGCGCGCCGCCATCCGGGCGCACGTCATGGCCTCCGCCGCCGGGGGGCCGGACGGCGACCTGGCGGCCGAGGCGCGCGACTATCTGGCCCGGGCCGAAGGCTATCTGGCCCCGCCGGCGCCGCGGCTCGTCGCCGTGGGCGGCCTGTCGGGATCGGGCAAGTCGCGGGCGGCGCGCGAGATCGCGCCGGAGATCGGCGCCGCGCCCGGCGCCCTGGTGCTGCGCACGGACCAGATCCGCAAGCGCCTGTGGGGGGTGGACTTCCTCGACCCCCTGCCGGAGGAGGCCTACAGCCACGCCATGACCGTGCGCACCTACGATGCCGTGTTCGACCTGGCGCGACGGGCCCTGCGGGCGGGGCATTCCGTCGTCGCCGACGGCGTCTTCGGCCAGCCCGAGGAACGCGCCGACATCGCCGAGGTGGCGGACACCGAGGGCGTGCCCTTCCACGGCCTGTGGCTGGAGGCCCCCGCCGGGGTCATGGCGGAACGCATCCGCGAGCGCACGCAGAACGCCTCCGACGCCACCGTCGAGGTGCTGGAGAAGCAGCGCGCCCTCGACCTGGGCGAGCTGACGTGGTCGCGGGTGGACACGTCGGGCAGCAGGGAGCAGACTTTGGCGGCGGTCCGAGCGCATCTGAAGGAGGAGGCGACGCCTTGAGCCTGTGCACCATCCTGGTTCCCGTCACCGGCAGCCGGCCGGGAAGCACCGCCCTCGCCACGGCCTTTGTCGTGGGCCGGCGCTTCAAGGCCCACGTCGAGGCGCTGCATGTGCGCCCCGACACGGCGGCGAGCGTGCCCGTGGTGGGCGAGGGGCTTTCCGGCTCCATGGTGGACGAGATGATCCAGACGGCGGAGCAGGAAGCCGACAGCCGGACGCAGCAGGCGCGCCAACTTTTCGACGAGGCATGCCGGGTGCAGGGCGTGGACGAGGTGGCCCTGCCGCCGGGGCCGGACGGGGTTTCCGCCGGCTGGCGCCAGGTGAACGGGGACGAGGAGACCCTGGTGGCGGGCTATGCGCGCATCGCCGACCTGACGGTGGTGGGCCGGCCCGACCCCGACGCCGACCTTTCCGGGGTGCTGGAAAGCAACGCCGCCCTGGTGCAGGGGGGCGGCGGCGTCCTGGTGAGCCCGGCACGGGCGCCGGAGGCCGTTGGCCACCGGGTGTGCATCGCCTGGAACGGCAGCGTGGAGAGCGGCCGCGCCGTGCGCGCGGCCATGCCCTTCCTGGAGACGGCCGACCAGGTGACCCTCCTGGCGGCCAGGGAGGGCGGCCGGGGCGCGGCGGCCCCCGGGGAGCTGGCGGCCTTCCTGGCGTGGCACGGCATCGACGCGCGCACGCGCTACGTGGAGCCCGGCCACCACGAGGGCATCGGCGAGGCCCTGGAGCGCGTGGCCGGCGAGCACGGCTGCGACCTCTTCGTCATGGGCGCCTACACCCACAGCCGGCTGCGCGAATTCATCCTGGGCGGCGTGACGCGCTATATGCTCGAAGAGGCGGACCTGACGTTGCTCATGAGTCATTGACCCCTGGGCAACGCCTGCGGGCCTTCTCCTCGCAATCGGCACGGTGCAGGCCAACACAGCCCGTCGAGCGGTGCGACAATCCGGCTAGGCATATTTTGCCACCGCCCGGGTGGTTGCCGTGGAACGGGACTGGAGCCGGGAAGGCCACTTTTATGCCCGGGTCGCTGATTACCTGGAATTCGACAGGCCCGTACCCTTCCGGGAAGGCGACCGTTTCTTCGTGTCAGGCGACATGGAAAACTGGTCCCCCAGCGACATGAGGAAATGACCCCCTAGGAAGGGGTGAGATGGCGACGCCGGAGGACGCGGCGGAGATGCTGCGGCTTCACGGTCTGCCGCTGGTATTACGCGGGATTGCCGCCGGTGTGGGCGGCCAGCCGCGCCCGTTGTTCCGTGGCCATGCGGTGGACGGCGGCGGCGCCGGGATCGGCGCGGTGCGCCGTGCGCTTTTCCAGGTCGGCGTAGAAGCGATCGTTGATCGCAAGGAGGGCGTCCACGGCGTCGTCGGCGGCCCGGTCGGTGGCGTCGCGCGGCAGGTCGGGGCGCGCCGTGTGGACCAGGGCGGCGAGCAGGCGGCGGGCTGCCGCCGGGGCCGTGGTGGTGTCGTCCGCCCCCGCCAGGAAGAGGTGGGAAAGCCGGATGCCGTCGGCGTCGCACGCCGGGATCTGCGGCATCCATGGCCGCAGCCGCGTGAGGGGCAGGGGCAGCGGCCCGCGCCAGGGCGTGGCGATGCGGCCGTCCACCGTCAGGGGCAGGTCCGCCAGGGGCCACACGGTCGTGGCGACGGAACGCACCCAGGGCGCGCTGGTATCGTGAAAGCCGTAGACGAGCAGGCTGTCCAGGGCGTCCAGGGTGGTGTAGCGGACGAAGACCTCGGTGCCGGCCGCCGGCTGGCTGCGCGCCGTCCACAGGATGCGCTCGCCCTCGCGGGCGTCGGCCAGCTGATAGGGCGGCGCCCGGTCGTGGTGGTTCAGGAAGTCGATGAAGGGCATGAGGGCCTGACCGCCCGGGTCGTCGCCGCGCGGCGGGATGCCCACCGTGCGCGCCCCCATGAAGGTGTCCACCAGCAGGCGCTCCGTGTCGCCGGCGCGGTGCAGGGCCAGGCGGTGTTCCAGGCGGCTGTTGCCCCGCCGCGCCGCCACCAGGGTTTCCAGCAGGTGGGCCGCCACGGTGAACCAGGGGCTTTCCGCGCGGTGGCGGGCCGGCTTGTCCAGCAGGTTGAACAGCGCCAGCACCCGGTCGCAGGCGGCCACGCGCGCCGGCGCCAGCCCCCTGTCGTGGTCCAGCCGGCGGAAGGCGTCGCCGCGCACCCCGATGGTGAAGCGTTCCACGGCGGGCAGGGCGGATTCCGGCACCTGGAGCTGCGGCGCGCCGGCGTCGGGCGGCGGCGGCGATTCCACCCACAGGCCGCCGTCGTGCGCCATGAGCCGCGCGCCGGGGGCCAGGCGGCCGCCGCGCGCGGCGACGGTGGCGTGGAGGGCGTGCAGGGCGTCCGTCACCGCCGGGTCGTCGCAGTCGAAAACGGGCATCTAGCTCCGATTTTTCACAGAGTCGACAGCCGCGCCACCCAGATCTGCTGTTTGCCGTAGGCCGGCGGCGAGGCGTCGAAATCGCCGTATTCCGCCTCGGGCACGAAGCCGGCAAGCTCCAGCAGATAGCGCATTTCCCGGCGGTAGGTCCAGCGCAGGCACAGCACCTCGGCCTCCTCGCGCAGCAGGGTGCCGTCGGCGGCGTACTGGGTGAAGCGCCAGTCCTCGCGCATGATCTGGTGAAAGGGATCGTTGCGGCGCTCACGCGCCTGGACGTGCACCGTGGTGCCGTCGTCCAGGGGGAAGGGCGGCAGGGTCAGGGGGGCGTCGTCGCCCGCCGGCAGGCAGGCCTCCAGGCGCGGGTCGAACAGGTCGAGCACCAGCCGCCCGCCGGGCGCCAGCCGGGCGTGCGCGGCGGCGAGGGCGCGCCGCTGGTCGTCCGGGTCGAGGATCTCCTGGAAACCGCGCAGGGGGATGACGACGAGGCCGAACGGCCCCGTCACACCGGGCGCCACCATGTCCCCCTCGCGGAAGGTCAGCCGCGCCGCCACTTCGGGGTCGGCGGCGGCGCGCCGCGCCTCGGCCCGATCCAGCATGGCCGCCGAGCGGTCCACGCCGGTCACGGCCACGCCCGCCTCTTCCGCCATGGCGCGGGCGATGCGCCCGGTGCCGCAGCCCAGGTCGAGCACCGGGCCGCCCTGCTCGCGGGCGCGGGCCGCGTAGAAGGGGGCGTGGTCGCCGAACAACAGGCCGTCCAGCCGCGCCCGCAGGTCGTAGGTGGCCACGTTGAGTCCGGGCCGGCCGCAGAAGGGGGCACCGTCGCCGGCGTCGCTCATGCCGCCTCCAGGAACCGTTCGGTGGCCGCGACCAGGGCGCTGCGCAGGCCCGGCTCCAGGGCGGAGTGCCCGGCGTCGGGCACCACCGTGAGGCGCGACCCGGACCAGGCGCGATGCAGGTGCTCCGCCGTGAGGAGGGGACACACCATGTCGTACCGGCCCTGGACGATGGTGGCGGGCAGGTGGGTGAGGGCCGCCACGCGGTGGAGCAGGGGCGTGTCGCCCAGGAAGGCGCCGTGGCGGAAGTAGTGGCTCTCGACGCGCGCCATGGCCAGGGTGCCGGGCCCCGCGCTGACGTGGCTCACCTCGGGCGGGATGAGGGTGGAGCACGCCTCCTCGTAGCGGCACCAGGCGAGGGCGGCGGGCATGTGGACCGACGGCTCGGGGTCGAGCAGGCGGGCGTAGTAGGCTTCCAGGGGGTCGTCGCGCTCGCCTTCCGGCAGGAAGGTGAGGAAGCGCCGCGCCGCCGCCGGGAAGAACCGTCCCATGCCGTGCAGGAACCACGCGATCTCGGAGTCGCTGCCCAGGAAAACCCCGCGCAGGATGAACCCCAGGCACCGTTCGGGATGGGCCAGGCCGTAGGCAAGGGCCAGGGTGCTGCCCCACGAGCCGCCGAACAGAAGCCACGCCCCGACGCCCAGGTGGCGGCGCAGATGCTCCATGTCCGCCACCAGGTGCGGCGTGGTATTGTCCATCAGGCTGCCGGCCGGTTCCGACCGGCCGCTGCCGCGCTGGTCGAGCAGGATGATGCGATAGTGACGCGGGTTGAAGAAACGCCGATGAACGGGACTGCAGCCGGCGCCCGGGCCGCCGTGCAGGAAAAGCACCGGCATGCCCGCCGGGTCGCCGCATTCCTCCCAATACAGGCGATGGGTCTCGTCCACCGCCAGGTGGCCGGCGGTGTGGGGCTCGACGGGCGGAAACAGGTCGTTGCCCGGGGACGGCTGCCCCGGGCCCGGGCGTCGCGTGGTCATGTCCGTGATACCATCAGCCGTGAGGCCGCCTGTCCAGCGCCCAGGGTGGCGCCCGCCGCCGCGCTGGGGCTTGCCCTCGTCGCGGTGGCGGCCCCGGCCCCGGCGGCGGAGCGCGTCACCCTGGACGGCGCCGCGGGCCCCGCCACGGTGCGCCTCGCCGACGGCCGCGCCGTGCGCCTGACGGGGGTGCGCGTGCCGGCGTGGGACCCGTGGCCGGCGCGGGCGCGCGCCTTCCTGGCCGAACGGACGGGAACGGTGGCCGCCTATCATGCCGTCGCCCGCTCGCCCGACCGCTACGGCCGCCGGCGTGGCCGGGTGCGCCCCGTGGACGGCGGGCCCGGCCTGGCGGCGGCCCTGGTGACGCGCGGCCTGGTGCTGGTGACGGCGGCGCCCGATACGGCGCGGGTGCGGGCGCTGTTGCGCCGCGAGCGCCGCGCCCGGCGGGCCGGCCGCGGCCTGTGGGCCGACGACCGGGTGGCCACGCCGGCCACGGTGGCGCCCGGCGGTTTCCGGCTGGTGCGCGGCCGGGTGCGCCGCGTCAAGCGCCTGGCCGGGCGCACATGGCTGGACTTCGGGCCGAACTGGTGGGAGGCTTTCGGGGTCATCCTGGAAGCGCCCGTGCGCCGTGCCCTGGCCGGGCGGGGCATCGCCCCGGGCAGCCTGACGGGCCGGCGGGTGCGGGTGCGCGGCTGGGTGACCCGCCGCAACGGGCCGGCCCTGGTGCTGCCCGCTGCCGGGCTTCTGGAACGCGTGGAGGAGACGGCGCCATGACCCGATTCGCGGTCTGCCTGCTGGTGGCCGGGCTGATCCCGGCCCTGGTCGCGCCGACGCCGGCGCCGGCGGACGACGGCATCTTCTCGCCCTTCCTGTCCGAGGAGGACGCCCGCGAGCTGGGCGAGAAGCAGCACCCCAGGATCCTGAAGACCTTCGGCGGCGGCTATGACGATGGCGGGCTGGCCCACTACGTGGGGCGCGTGGGGGCGGGCCTGGTGCTGGCGGCGGGCGAGAAGCCGGAAAACTACACCTTCACCGTCCTCGACACGCCCATCGTCAACGCCATGGCCCTGCCCGGCGGCTACATCTACATCACCCGCGGCCTGCTGGCCCTGTGCGACGACGAGGCGGAGATGGCCGGCATCCTGGCGCACGAGATCGCGCACGTCACCCACCGCCACGTGAGCGAGCGCGTCAACCGCGGCATCTTCGCCCGCATCGGGGTGGGCCTGCTGGGGGCCGTGACGGACAGTTCGGCCGCGCAACAGCTCGCGGGCCTGGGGGCCCAGGCGGTCCTGCGCGGCTACTCGCGCGACCAGGAATCGGAGGCGGACCGCGCCGCCATCACCACCCTCGCCGGGGCGGGCTACGATACCGCGGCCATGGCCGGCTTCCTCAAGACCCTGCGCGCCCACAGCCGCCTGAAGGCCCGGGAGCAGGGCCGCGATCCCGACGCCGTGGACTCCTTCAACATCATGGCCACACACCCGCGCACCGTGGAACGCGTGGAGGCGGCGCGCGCGGCCGTGGCGGCGGAGCCCGGTACGCCCCGCCGCGAGCGGGACGCCTTCCTGGAACGCGTGGACGGTCTCGTCTACGGCAACAACGTGGACCAGGGCGTGGTGCGCGACCGGCGCTTCCTGCACCCGGCGGGGCGTTTCGCCTTCCGCGTGCCCGAGGGCTTTCGCGTGCGCAACACCCCCGACGCCGTGAAGGCCCAGGGGCCCGAGGGCGGCCTCATCGTCTTCGACGGCGCGCGGGTGGCCCGGGGGCGCGACCTCACCACCTACATCGCGCGGGACTGGATGACGGGCGTGGACCTGGCGCGCGTGGACCCGCTCACGGTGAACGACATGCCCGCCGCCACCGGGGCCGGCCGCCTGCGCACCCGGCGCGGCCCGTACGACGCGCGCGGCGTCGCCATCCGCTTCCGCAAGCAGCAGGTCTACCGCTTCCTGTTCCTCAGCCCGGAGGACCGCACGGCCGCCCTGAACCGGCCGTTCCGGCGCGCCACCTACAGCTTCCGCCGGCTCTCCGCCAGGGAAGCGCGCGCCATCGAGCCGTGGCGCGTCCGGGTGGTGACGGTGGAGACGGGCGACACGGTGAAAAGCCTGGCCCGCGAGCAGCCCTTCGACCGGCTGGTCGTGCCCCGTTTCCGGGTGCTGAACGGCCTGGACAAGGGGGCGGCCCTGGAGGCGGGGCGGAAGGTGAAGGTGGTGGCGGCGGAGTAGCCAGCCGGCATTTTGCACGCAGCGCGTCGAGCGGTGCGACAACCCGGGCTAGCCGTTCTCCGCCCGGGTGTCGCCGGCCCCGGCGCCGTTGGTGTCGGGGCCGTCGTTGCCGCCGCCGGCCGGGACGGCTTCCCCCTCGCCGGCGCCGGCACTGGAGGCGAGGGCGGCGGCGGTGGCCTCCGCGGTCTGTTCGGCCTCCGCCTCGGCCGCGCGCGCCTCCTCTTCTTCCTCGGCCTCTTCCGCGCCCTCCGGGTTGGTGGCGTCCAGCATGGGGTTCTCGGGCAAGAGGGCCTGCATGACGTTGACCGTCTGCAAAAGGCCCTTGATGTCCTTTTCGGAGCGGCGCAGGCGCTTGCGCAACTCGCTCAGGCGGTCCTCCAGGTCGCGGATCTGCTGGCGCTGCTCCTGGGCGTGGGCCTCCAGCATGTCCTTGTTCTGCTTGGCGAGTTCTTCGGCCCGCTGCTGGATGGCCGTTTCGTTGTTGCTCTTGATTTTCTCGATTTC
>Ga0207714_1002465_pt1 | contig 11175 bp, 12 predicted proteins | sample PonA232FremontCA_2_FD_187270 | JGI IMG/M metagenome (GOLD analysis project Ga0207714, IMG submission 187270) | Marine sediment microbial community from Fremont, CA, USA - Pond A23 Sediment 2 (SPAdes) | ecosystem: Environmental > Aquatic > Marine > Unclassified | place: USA: Fremont, California... | reverse complement strand
AACCCTGCCCGAGCGCCATGCACCCGATTTGTTCAGGCCTTCCCCGGCACGCCACCGGGTACTATGCCCTCTGCTGACTTCTGCATCGCGGTCACGGGGAATTGCTTCAACGTCAGTTGCTCCCTCAACAGAGCGGGACCAAATCATTGTGCGTGAAGGCAAGGGAAGCAAGGATCGGGTGACCATGTTGCCCCGGGCGCTTTCGGATCGACTGATGAGACAGGTCGAGGTTGCCGAGCGGCTGTACGCGCTGGATCAGGCGAACGGCGTGGGACCGGCCTGGATGCCGCATCGGCTGGCGCGGAAATATCCCGGCGCGGGCGCGCAGAAGATCTGGCAGTTCATCTTTCCCTCGGAAAAGCCGGCGCGGGATCCGCAGACCGGGATTATCTGGCGCCATCATTACCATCCCGACAATGTACGCAAGCACGTCAAGCGCGCTGCGGTCGCCTGTGGCATCCGCAAGCAGGTGGGACCACACACCTTTCGCCATTCCTTCGCCACACAACTGCTGGAGCATGGGTACGACATCCGGACGGTGCAGGAGTTACTCGGGCACGCGGATGTTTCGACGACCCAGCGGTACCTCCATGTCATGAACCGGGGCGGGGTGGGCGTGGTAAGCCCCATGGACCACGCATAGTCACGGGACGCGGGAACAGGCCTGCTCACAGGGGAACGTTTTGATAATTTCGCCGGAGGAACCATAATGGAACCATTACGGTGTTCAGGAAACGGATCCATGGCTGCAACCATCACCCTCAAGAACATCCCGGATGAGCTCTACGAGCGCTTGAAAGAGGTAGCGGAGCTTCATCACCGCAGTCTCAACATGGAAGCCATTGCCTGCCTGGAACAGACGCTCATGCCCCGGCGCGTCAGCGGAGAAGAGAGGCTCGCCCGGGCACGGCGGCTGCGGGCGGACCTGGACAGCGGGAGCTTCCACGCGCGCGATATCGATGAAGCCATTGAGCAGGATCGGCCTTGATTGTCGCCGACACCAATATCCTCGCGTATCTGTATCTACCCTGTGAGCATACGCTGGCCGCAGAGACGCTCTTGCAACGGGACGCCGACTGGGCCGCCCCGGTGCTCTGGCGCAGCGAGTTGCGCAATGTTCTGGCGCTCTATCTGCGCCGGGCAACGATCAGCTTCGAGCGCGCTTATGCTATACAGCGTGAGGCGGAACAGTTGCTGACCGGTAATGAATTCGAGCTGGATTCCTTTGACGTACTCTCGCTCGCCCATACCAGGGGGCTATCCGCCTACGACGCCGAATTTGCCGTACTCGCGCAGCAACTCAAGGTGCCATTGGTAACCATGGACCGAAGGCTTCTGGAAAAATTACCGGATACGGCCTCTTCCCTGGAGCACTTCGTCTCCTGATCGGCGCCACACCGCACGGACGCGCGACCCGTGTTCCAGCGTCCTGCTATCCACTCACCCCGGCCAGCACCTGAAGCGGACCGAGTTCTTCCAGCAGTTCCTGTATGGCCGCGTCCCGGACCAGCAGGGCGCCGGCGAAGCCCAGGGCGTTGACCGCTATGCCCTGGTGTTCCTCCCGGCTGCGTGGCACCAGCCAGAGCCAGTCGCTCGTGGCCAGGAGGTTATAGGGTACGGGCTGTTCGCGGGTGGTCAGGCTATAGCCCAGTTCACGCCAGAGCCGGTCATGCAGATCCTGGACGGTCGCGGCCGTTTCATCCGGTTGCTCCGCCCACCCGGGAGGCATGGGCGCTACCGCGTGCATAAAGGGGAGTTCCGGACTCCGGACCGGGCCAACATCCTTCGTTGCGCTTTCGAAAAAGGGCGCAAAAGGCATGGCGGGGACTTCGTCGGCCAGCGGCAACGGCACCACCTGCAGATGCTTGTGGGGCTGGCTGGCGCCGGCCAGTGCGCCGCCGTTGTAAAAGGCGAGACTGTCGGTGCCGGCCATGGCCCGCAGCATGGCCCGGAAATCCGCTTCGCCCGGTAATTCGGTCTGGGGTGCGTATTCGCGCGTGACCAGCAAAAGATGGTCATCGAGCACGTTGAACTTGTTGAGCAGGCCCACATGGGTGTCGCTGATCTCGCCTACATACAAGTCCTGCTCATAAGGCGGGGCGAAGGGATCCTCGGGGTTCTGTTGCGACGGCGCCACCGCTTCCTTGCGGTCGATGCGCTCCACCCGGCGCACGGCGAAGCGCAGACCCTGTTCCTCGAGCACATGCACCGAGGTGGCGATGGGCACCAGGGCGCCGGTGTTCAGTGCGTGGCGGCTTTGCCGGCGGACCGCCGGCCAGAGTTCTTCAGGGGATAGAAGGTTATGCATTAAGGCCATTCTACCAACCTGCGCCAAAATCGTCTTCGAATCATGGAAAGGCTTCAAAAGGAAAAGGCAAAACGGACCAATTCGGATTTTATGTTTCGCCAGTCAATCCGGTTTGTCAGGCTAAAGCCCGAGTTGCTCAACGGACAAAGCCGAAGGCGAGCCCGTAACTTCGGGCCCCGCTGAGCCGCCGAGGGCGGCGGGCGGAGCGCGAAACAACTTCGCCAGGGAAGGCGAAGTTAGGCGAGCCAAATCGTGGATGATTTGTCTCGCCGCGTTTTGCGTGGAGCGCGCCAACTGAGGGGATCCGACCACCCAACCGCAGATTGGGTGGTCGGACGGTGAAGTGGGGTGTCTTTTTCTTGCTTACTTTTTTTGGACAAGCACGTCCGAGCGAAGCGAGGCGAACGCACGCAGTGCGGTCCGAAGGGTGAGCGCCGGAGGCGCGAATAAAAGGAAGTAAGGCGCCCGCCGGGGCGCGTCCCGGCTTGCCGCCCGGCAGGGCTGCGCTTAGCAGAGCTTATGAGATGATCGTGGCGCGGACCACTCCTACGCCAGGATACATGTGTCCGGGATTGCAGTGCGCGCTGTGCCATCTCCAATGGAAACCCCCTTTGCATTTCCTCCCCTTTGCCGGAGAGGAAAGCCCGGGTGTCCCGGATACAAGTGAAGGAGGAATATTCAGGTTCCGATTCAAAAAAAAGGGCCACCCAAGTGGGTGGCCCTGTGCTCAGCGCTCCAGGCGCTGTTTTCAGCTCTTCAGGTCGAAGCGGTCAGCCCGCATGACCCGGGTCCAGGCGTCGACGAAGTCCTCGAGGAACTTCTGCTGGGCGTCATCAGTAGCATAGTACTGGGTCACCGCGCGCAGCTCGGCGTTGGACACGAAGATCAGATCCACGGGGGTGGCCGTCCACTGCTTTTCGCCGCTTTGACGGTCACGGCCCACATAGAGGCCCTTGGCATCCTCGGCCTTGTCCCACTCCGTCGACATGTCGAGCACGTTGACGAAGAAGTCGTTGGTCAGGGTGCCGGGCTCGTCGGTGAGCACGCCATGGTTCACGTCCTCGGCATTGGCGCCCAGGACACGCATGCCGCCGATGAGCACGGTCATCTCCGGCACGGTCAGGCCCATGATGTTGGCCTTCTCGACCATTTCCGCCGTGGGCGAATCATCCGCCTCGTCGCTGTAGTAGTTGCGGAATGCGTCCGCGTCCGGCTTGAGCACGTCGAAGGAATCGGCGTCGGTCATTTCGGCGGTGGCATCCACCCGGCCCGGCTTGACCGGCACGGTGATGTCGTTGCCGCCGCGCTCGGCCGCTTTCTCGATCGCGGCCGCGCCGCCGATGACGATCATGTCCGCCAGCGACACCTTGGTATTGAACCACTGGGATTCGTTGAAATCCTTGCGGATTTCATCCAGCCGGCTCAGCACACGGTCGAGCTCTTGCGGATTGTTCACGTCCCAGTTCTTCTGCGGTGCCAGACGAACGCGGGCCCCATCGGCGCCGCCGCGCTTGTCGGTGTCGCGGTAGGTGGACGCCGAGGCCCAGGCCACGCGCACCAGTTCCGGCACGGTCAGATCGGAGTCCTTGATGTCGGACTTCAGGCTCTTGATATCGCCCTGGCCAACGGTCTTGTAGTCCGCTTCCGGCAGCGGGTCCTGGAAGGGAAACTTCTGCTCCGGCACGGCCGGGCCGAGGTAGCGCGAACGCGGGCCCATGTCGCGATGGGTGAGCTTGAACCAGGCGCGCGCGAAGGCCTGTTCGAACTCGTCCGGGTTCTTCTGGAAACGCTTGGCGATTTCGCGGAACTCCGGATCACGCTTCAGCGCGATATCCGTGGTGAACATCATGGGCGCGTGACGCTTACCCTCGACATGGGCGTCCGGAACCATATCGGAAGCGCTGTCGGCCTTGGGCTTCCACTGGGTCTTGCCCGCCGGGCTCTTGGTCTTTTCCCACTCAAAGCCGAAGAGGTTGCTCAGATACATCTGGGTCCATTGCGCGGGGCTGGACGTCCAGGCACCTTCCAGACCACTGGTGTAGGTGTCCTCGGCATTGCCCTTGCCGCACTTGTTCTGCCAGCCCAGGCCCTGCTCTTCCATGTCGGCGGCGGCCGGCTCACGGCCCACACAGTCCTCGGCCTTGTTGGCGCCGTGCGCCTTGCCGAAGGTATGCCCCCCGGCGATCAGGGCCACGGTTTCCTCGCTGTTCATGGCCATGTTGGCGAAGGTCTCGCGGATGGCGTCCGCCGCGGCCAGCGGGTCGGGCTTGCCCTTGGGGCCTTCGGGATTGACATAGATCAGACCCATCTCGGTGGCGCCGAAGGGACGATCCAGATTGCGTTCGCCCTTGTAGCGTTTGCCTTCGAGCATTTCCATCTCCGGGCCCCAGTAGACCTGGTCCGGCTCCCAGTCGTCCGAGCGTCCCAGCGCGAAGCCGATGGTGGGAAAGCCCATGTCTTCCATGGCCACGGTGCCGGCCATGATGATCAGATCCGACCAGGAGAGCTTGTCGCCGTACTTCTGCTTGAGGGGCCAGAGCAGGCGCCGCGCCTTGTCCAGGTTGGCGTTGTCCGGCCAGCTGTTGAGCGGCTCGAAGCGCTGCTGGCCGCCGCCGGCGCCGCCCCGGCCGTCAAAGATGCGGTAGGTGCCCGAAGCGTGCCAGGACATGCGGATGAAAAAGGGACCATAGTGACCGAAGTCCGCGGGCCACCAGGGCTGGGAAGTGGTCATCAGCTCCTTGAGGTCCTTCTTGAGCTGGGCGTAGTCCAGCTTCTGGACCTGTTCCCGGTAGCTGAAATCCGCGTCCCGGGGATCGGATTCCGGGTTGGGCCGGCGCATGGGGCTGAGATCCAGTTGCTCGGGCCACCAGTGCTGGTTTGACTTGGCCTGGGCCTGGCTGTCCTGCGCCTGGGCCGGGCCCAAAAGCATGAAGGACGATAGCAGCGCCGCCAGGACGGCTATCAATGGTGTCGTTGTTTTTTGCATGGGTGCGACTCCTTGCGGTTTGAGAGGGTTACCGCTTCGACTATAACGCCGAAACCGCGGCGATGTGTGATCCGATTCAACTATCGTCGCCATAGAGGGCGCGGATTGCGGCCCGTTTACGCCGGGCTGGACTCCCCGCCCCAGGCCACCGAGCTCCATTCGTGCAACGCCTGACCGATGGGCGTCGCTGCCGCCGGGAGCCACTTGAGGCCTTCGCGGTTCGGTTGTTGATCCATGCCCTGTTGCCCCAGCCAGTCATGGGGCCGAATGGTGATCCGGCGGCCGTCGGGGAGCACAAACGCCATCTCGGTGAAGGTTCTCATGTTCGTGCACCTCCAGGCTGTGCAGTTCCGACCACCGGAAGGCCCAGGTCGGCGCCAGGGGTCGCAGCCACACCGGCATGGAGCTGTTATCCCGACGCAAGCCCCGGTTGTCCGCAACGATGCACAACCCGCGCCGGTAGAAGATCAACGACCCAAAACCGGCTACGGGCACCAGCAAAGCGCCCGCCCCCTTCCAGAACACATCGGTAAAACCGACCAGGCTGCACTGCAAGGCCCAGGCGACGGTCAGGATGAAGGGAAAAGCCGCGAGGAACTGCAGGGGGCGGACTTCTTCGTCCAGCCACCCCGTGACGTTGTACAGCCTCAAGTGTCCGCTGCTCAGATCCACGGTCGCGGGACTCGACATGCCCTACTCCGTCGCGGCTGTTGCGGATGCACTACGCCCCACGCGGGCAGGTGATACGGCGCCTTTCAGGTCTGATCATGGCATGAGGTGCGGCGAAAGTCAGCCGCGCATCCACCGCAACGACTCGGGGGCCGTGACGGCGGCGGGAAACGCCAGCGCCATCTGCAGGCCCAGGCCCTGCGCCTCGACGGTGATCAGTGCCGTCTTGTTGCTGAACCAGGACATGGCCACCTCCTTCCGCGCCCTTGCGGATCCCGAACACCTTCAATATAGAAAGAGGATTGATTCAGCTCATGAAATATACATCATGAATACCTGACGGAATGATGAATGGTGGGGAGACAACCCATGCTGAGTCGCCTCTGGGCGGGACTGAAAGTGGTCTGGCTTTTTTTCTGGCTGGTGGTATTCACCCTGGTGCTGTTCGTGCCCATTGTGCTCGCGGCCCTGGCGGGCCGAACCGGCAAGGTGGCGTTTTTCCTGATGCAGAGCTGGGCCTGGCTGGTGCTGCGGGTGAGCGGCATCCGGGTGATGGTGCGCGGCCGGGACAAGGTCGTACCCGGCCAGCGTTACGTGATTCTCAGCAATCATCAGTCGCATTTCGATATTCCGGCGCTGGTAACCTCACTGGGCGTGCCCTACCGCTGGGTCATCAAAAAGGAACTGCGCCGGATTCCGCTTTTCGGTTATGCCCTGGCTGCGTCACGGAATATCTTTATCGACCGCTCGGACAGCGCCAGCGCGCTGCGTTCCATCCAGGAGGGCGCGGCCCGGCTACCCGAGGGCACCGGCATGCTGTTTTTCCCCGAGGGGACGCGCTCCCGGGACGACACCATGCTGCCCTTCAAAAAGGGCGCCTTTATCGCGGCGCAGGACAGCGGCATGCCGATTCTGCCGGTTACCGTCAACGGTTCCCGGCGGTGCCTGCCCAAGGGCAGTGCCGTCTTTCGACCCGGTACCCTGGAGGTGGTCATTCATCCGCCCGTGAACGCGGACACCGTGACGGCGGAAGCGCTCGACGACCTCATGGAGCGCACCCGGCACATCATCGCCAGCGCACGCAGGGATCCGTGACGGCACAGGGCGCGGTGGTGCCCACCTGCGGCCCGGTTTTATTGCTCGACCGGACCGCTTTGTGTACAAAGGACGCGTTTTCCTTTCGGCCGTAGCTGACGTCCGGTGCCAACGACAACCAGAGAGCATTCGATGAAAAGACTGGCCGCAGTGGTGGTCCTCGTACTTGCCGTCGGCGGCGGCTTCGCCGGCTACCAGTGGTATCTCAACAACACCGGACCGGTGGAGCATTTCAAACTGGTCTATGAGCAAAAGGTCCAGGACCGGGCCATCCGTACGGTCATGCTGGGGCGCATCGGTGAACGCGCCGGCTGGCAGCGCGCGAGTGAGCGCCTGGCCTCCGAGCTGATCGGCAGTTGCGCCCAGTGCGAGATTCTGGAGCAGACCCGGCTGGATACCCTGAGTCGCCAGCAAAAGGCGCTCTTCCAGAGCAAGAACCTGGACTTTCACTACATCAGCATGGATGCCGGCAGCCGGAATCGCTCCGATATCCGGATCTTCTACCCCGCCATGGGCGAGCGCTATACCGGCAAGGCCTGTGAGTTCGGCGCCCGCAAGATCAAGGCCTCCATGAACCAGGGCCGGGTCCGCTGCATCAAGGCCTCCGGGTAGCCGCGTCGGCGCGGAGCGGTCCCGATCCGGGCAGCGGCCCGGTCCCTGCTTGCCTCGTCCCCGCATCTGGTCTATGTTGAAAGTGAAACCGCACTAGCGAGCGGCCGCGCTGCTCGCTGGAGGGGAACACCGGTGAGAGTCCGGGGCTGTCGCGCAACGGTGTGGCGGCATCATCCGCCAAGCCCGAATACCTCCGCGGTTTAGAGCCTGTTAAGACTGAAGCCTTCGCGTCCAAGGTGAACGGTCGGATTCGGGTATAACCGGCATGACGCTGATACCCCTCTCCCTCCACTCTCCCCGCGTTGGCTTCTCCCATGCATATTCGTGAAGGAGAAGCCCGATGTTGGAACAAGCTCTTGCATTCGCCGAACCCAATCCGGTGGCATCCGTAGGCCCGCGCCGGCGTGCTCTGGATATGCTGGTGCCGGAAAACCGCATCAATGAAACCGCCCGCTGTCTGCTGGAAGCCATGGGCGTATCCATCCAGAGAGTGGAGTGGCGGGATCTGAAGGGACCGCCCCTGTGCCGCGTCCAGGCAAACGACGAACCACGGCTAAATTGGCTGGACCCGGAACAGACCGAGCGGCTGGTGAGCGCGCTCAAACGCGACGAAGACGAACCCGCGATGCCACAGTGGTTGCACGCGCTGCTCTATGCCTGGCGCCAGGGTACACTGACACACATGGATGGCAGCATTGATTTCGGCGAGCCCGGTCTGGGGGCGTCACGGGTGGTGCGCGACCTGCTGCATTATCCGGCCTAGAAAGTCGCAAGCTGAAAGCCGAAAGTCGAAAGAAAAAGGGCGGTGTCTGCAGCAGAGACACCGCCCTTTCCGGTTTTGACATCGCTGGCCGGGGCCCGCAGGCAGCCAAGCGAAGTCACGACACCTCAGGCGAGATCGAAGCGGTCCGCGTTCATCACCTTGTTCCAGGCGGCGACGAAATCGCGCACGAACTTCTCCTGGTTGTCGTTCTGGGCATAGACCTCGGAAATGGCCCGCAACTGCGAATTGGAGCCGAAAACGACATCCACGCGCGTGCCGGTCCATTTCACCTCGTCGCTGTGGCGGTCGCGAAGCTCGAACTCCTCTTCAGCGTCCGAGACCGGCTGCCACTTCAGATCCATGTCCACCAGGTTCACGAAGAAGTCGTTCGTCAGGGTGCCCGGCCGTTGGGTGAAGACCCCACGCTGCGAGCCGTCCGCATTGGTATCCAGCACACGCATGCCGCCCACCAGCACGGTCATCTCGGGGGCCGTCAACTGCAGCAGCTGCGCGCGGTCCAGCAGCATTTCTTCCGGCCGTACCGTGAAACGCTTCTTCAGGTAGTTGCGGAACCCGTCGGCCTGAGGTTCCAGCACGGCAAAGGCTTCCTCGTCCGTCCACTCGGCGGAGGCGTCCGTGCGGCCCGGATGGAAGGGCACCTCGACCCTGGTTCCAGCTGCGTGCGCTGCCTGCTCCACGGCCGCGTTGCCACCGAGCACAATCAGATCCGCAAGGGAAACGCGCTTGTTACCGGACTGGGCGTCGTTGAAGTTCTGCTGCACGCCTTCCAGGGTCTTGAGTACCTGGTCCAGCTGTTCGGGCCGGTTCACGTCCCAGTCTTTCTGCGGCGCAAGCCGGATGCGGGCACCATTGGCGCCGCCGCGCTTGTCGGAACCGCGGAAGGTGGACGCCGAAGCCCAGGCGGTGGACACCAGCTCGGATAGCGAAAGACCGGTCTCCAGGATCCGCTCCTTGAGCGCGGCGATATCCTGGTCGTTGATCAGCTCGTGATCCACCACTGGTACCGGGTCCTGCCACAGCAGATCTTCCTGCGGCGCCTCGGGACCGAGATAACGCGATTTCGGCCCCATGTCGCGGTGCAACAGCTTGAACCAGGCGCGGGCAAAGGCGTCTTCCAGTTCTTCCGGATGCTCGTGGAAGTGCTTCGAGATCCTGGCGTAGTCCGGGTCCACCTTCAGCGAGACATCCGTGGTGAGCATCATGGGCGCGAGCCGTTTCGAGGGATCCTGCGCATCCGGCACGAGATCCCCGGCCGATTCGTCTTTCGGCGTCCACTGATTCGCGCCCGCCGGGCTCTTGGTGAGTTCCCACTCATAGCCGAAGAGCATGTCGAAGTAGCCGTTATCCCATTTCGTGGGCTCGGGCGTCCACGCGCCTTCGATGCCACTGGTGATGGCGTCGGTGCCCTTGCCGGTGCCGAAGCTGCTCTTCCAGCCCAGTCCCTGTTCCTGCAGCGGCGCGGCTTCGGGTTCCGGGCCCACATGCGCGGCGTCACCGGCGCCGTGGCACTTGCCGAAGGTGTGCCCGCCGGCGATCAAGGCAACCGTCTCATAGTCGTTCATGGCCATGCGGCCGAAGGTATCGCGGATATCCTTCGCCGCCTTGTACGGATCGGGTTCGCCGTTCGGACCTTCCGGGTTCACATAGATCAGTCCCATCTGGACATTGGCCAGGGGTTCTTCCAGTTCGCGCTCGCCGCTGTAGCGTTGATCGTCGAGCCACTCCTTTTCCGAGCCCCAGTAGATGTCCTCTTCCGGCTCCCAGATATCCTCACGCCCGCCGGCGAAACCAAAGGTCCTGAAGCCCATGGATTCCAGGGCACAGTTGCCCGCCAGGAGGATCAGATCCGCCCAGGAAATGCTATTGCCGTATTTCTGTTTGATGGGCCAGAGCACGCGCCGGGCCTTGTCCAGGTTACCGTTGTCCGGCCAGCTGTTGATGGGCGCGAAGCGCTGGTTGCCCGTGCCGCCGCCGCCCCGGCCGTCGCCGGTGCGGTAGGTGCCCGCGGCGTGCCAGGCCATGCGGATGAACAGCGGACCATAGTGACCATAGTCGGCCGGCCACCAGTCCTGCGAGTTCTCCATGAGATCAAACAGATCCTTCTTGAGCGCCTTGAGGTCGAGCTGGCGGAAGGCTTCCCGGTAGTTGAAATCCTCACCCAGCGGATTGGACAGGCTGGAGTGCTGATGCAGGATGGCCAGGTTGAGCTGCTGGGGCCACCAGTCCTGCAGGCCCGTGCCGTCGCCGTGCAACTGGCTGCGGGCCCCATGCATCACCGGGCACTGTCCCGTGCTCTGACCGTCGTTGTTGCTCATCAAATTTCTCCCGTACTTGGTGTTGCCGTTGTCCCGGTGTGCGCATCAGGACAAGATGAATGGGTGGAAACGTCCGCCTTTATCCGGATCTTGCCGAAACCCTGGCCGAGCACCACTCGGCACCAAGGCGACGCTCCCGGTCGCCGTTTTCTGCCGGCCACCACGGCTTGTGCGCCTGACCCGGCTTGCAAACCGGCGACCCTGATTGGACTCTAACGCCGTAGCCGGGCACCGCCCAATCCGATCTACCTGATTACGCCATGGTCTGCGCCTATCAGTTGGCTTTTCCGGCTGCGATAGTCCGCGGGGCGCTAGCCCGGATATTTCACCAAATCACTCGCATAACCGAAGCCAGGCTTGACGATACGGGCTTTTCAGAGGCTTCGCGCGCCCGGGCATGATCGTG
>Ga0207714_1002464_pt1 | contig 11176 bp, 10 predicted proteins | sample PonA232FremontCA_2_FD_187270 | JGI IMG/M metagenome (GOLD analysis project Ga0207714, IMG submission 187270) | Marine sediment microbial community from Fremont, CA, USA - Pond A23 Sediment 2 (SPAdes) | ecosystem: Environmental > Aquatic > Marine > Unclassified | place: USA: Fremont, California... | reverse complement strand
GCGGTCGTCGCCCGCGCCGAGCGGACCCACGTCGAGGACGCGGAGGTTCTTCTTCTCCCGGAGCACGTCGAGCGCGCTGTCGGTGTAGCCGGGCGCGACGACGACCTCCTTGAACGAGTCGGCGACCGCCGTGGCGGTGTCGGCGTCGCACTCGCGGTTCAGCGCGACGATGCCGCCGAACGCGGACTTCGCGTCCGTGCGAAGCGCGCGATCGTACGCGTCCGCGAGGTCCGACCCGACCGCGCAGCCCGCGGGGTTGGTGTGTTTGATCACCGCGGCCGCGGGCTCGTCGAACTCCTTGACGAGGTTCAGCGCGGCGTCGGCGTCGTTGTAGTTGTTGTACCCCATTCCCTTCGCGCCGGGGTTCAGCTGGGCGGCGTCGACGACGCTCGCCTCCTCGCAGCCGTCGTCGACGTACAGCGCGGCGTCCTGGTGGGGGTTCTCGCCGTACCGCAGCGTGGCGGTGCGCTCCTCGGAGACGAAGCGTCGCTCCGGGAAGTCGCCGCCCACGTCGCCCGCAACCGTGACGCGCTCCGGGCTCCCCTCGTCGTCCCGCTCAACGGTCACGCGGTCCTCGGCGAACCAGCGGACCGCCCGCGGGTACGCCGCGAACTCGGCCTCGCGGAGGACGCGCGCCTTCAGCGAGTCGGCGTCGTCGTCCTCGTACACCGGGATCGGTTCCTGGGTGACGACCGGCCCGGCGTCGACTTCCTCGGTGACGACGTGGACCGTACAGCCGGTCGTCCGAACGCCCGCGTCCAACACCTGCTCGTGGGCGTCGGTGCCGGGGAACGACGGTAGCAGCGAGGGGTGGACGTTCAGCGTCGTCGGGACGGCGTCGAGGAACTCGTCGGTGAGCACGCGCATGTAGCCGTCCAGGCAGACGAGGTCGACGTCGTAGTCGGAGAGGCGCTCGACGACCCGACGCTCGTGCGACTCGCGCGATTCGCCTTCCTCGCGCTCGACGACCTCGGTCGGGATCCGGCGCTCGGTCGCGGCCTCCAGCACCGGCGCCTGCTCGCGGTTCGTCAGGACGACCGACAGCTCCGCGCCGCCGGGCGCGGCGTCGGCGATGTGTCTGAGGTTCCGTCCCCGGTTGCTCGCGAGTCCCGCGATCTTCATACGCGAACGTCCGACCGATGGGGTATATCGATTGCGGTCCGCACCGCTGTTGTATCCACATCTGCGGATCGGAACGGGCGTCTCGTGCGACCCGACGGCGGTTCGGATCCACGTCCGTGCGTCACCCTATCGACACGCTTTTGCTGGCGCCGCGGGCAGTCGCGGACATGACCGACGACTCCGAACCGACGGCGGACGACGCCATCGCGGGGCTGTCCCGGGCGGACCCGCTCGCGGCCGTCTCGCCGCTCGACGGCCGCTACGCAGACCGGACGGCGCCGCTGTCCCCGTACGCGAGCGAGGCCGCGCTGATGCGCGCCCGGACCCGCGTCGAGGTCGAGTACCTGCTCGGGCTGGGCGCGCTCGACGCGACGCCGATCGCCTTCGACGAGGCGACCGCGGCGGCGCTCCGCGAGGTGTACGGGGCGTTCGACGCCGAGGACGCGCGGCTGGTCAAGGCCCTCGAGACCGAGGGGGCCGCGGGGTACGACGCGACCAACCACGACGTGAAGGCGGTCGAGTACTTCCTCCGCGTCCGGCTGGCGGACATCGCGGAAGGCCCCGACGCGCCGCTCGACGACGCGGAGTCGCTGTACCCGTGGATCCACTTCGGGCTCACCAGCGAGGACGTGAACAACCTCGCGCAGCGCCTCCTGCTCAAGCCCGCGGTGAGCGAGGTGATCGTCCCCGCGGTCCGCGAGGTTCGCGACGCCTTAGTCGAGCTGGCACACGAGTACCGCGACGCGCCGATGCTGGCGCGCACCCACGGCCAGCCGGCGACGCCGACCACGTTCGGCAAGGAGATGGCGGTGTACGCCGCGCGGCTCGGCCGCGCGCTCGGCCGGATCGTCGTCGCGAACGAGGACCTCTCCGGGAAGCTCGCGGGCGCCTCGGGCACCTACGCGGCCCACCGCGCCGCCTACCCCGAGGTGGACTGGCGGGCGTTCTCCGCGTCGTTCGTGCGCGGCCTCGACCTCGAACACACCGCGCTCGCGACGCAGGTGAACCCCTGCGACGACCTCGCTGCGCTGTTCGACGCGCTGCGGGGCGTCAACAACGTCCTCCTCGATCTGGACCTCGACGCGTGGCTCTACGTCTCCGACCGATACCTCGGGCAGGAGGCCGTCGAGGGCGAGACGGGGTCGTCGACGATGCCTCACAAGGTGAACCCGATCGACTTCGAGAACAGCGAGGGGAACCTCTCGGTGGCGAACTCCAACCTCACTTTCCTCGCCGACTACGTGACCCGCTCGCGGCTTCAGCGCGACCTCTCCGACTCGACGGTCAAGCGCAACGTCGGTGCCGCCCTGGCGCACTGTCTCATCGGCTACTCGAAGGCCGCGGACGGGCTCGCGACGGTCGTTCCGAACGAGACCGTCATGCGCGAGGAGCTCGACGCGACCCCCGAGGTGATCGGCGAGGCCGTCCAGACGATCCTCAGACGCGAGGGCGACACCGAGGCCTACGAGCGCGTGAAGGCGCTCTCTCGCGGCCGGTCGGTGACGCTCGACGACTTCCGCGCGCTGTTCGACGACCTCGACGTCGACGAGTCGGTCCGCGCGGAGCTGAAGGCGCTGACGCCGGCCGGCTACACCGGGCTCGCGACGGCGCTCGTCGACGAACTCGACGAGTGACGCGCCGCAAACGGTTTATCCCTCGGCGAGCGAGGTCGCGACGATGCCCTCCGAAACCGACGACACGAGCTACTCCGTCTTCGACGACGAATCGACCGCGAGCGACGGCTCCGACCAGACGGCCCGTGACGACGGCCCGACCGGCGGGTCTGACGGCCACGGCCCGTCGCGGGCGGCGGCCGACGACCGTCCTGCCTCCCTCGGCGGCGACGGGACCGGCTGCCCGAAGTGCGGCGGCACCGAGACCGAGACCGACGAGATCGCGACGAGCGGGACGGGACTGACGAAGCTGTTCGACGTCCAGAATCGCACGTTCGTCGTCGTCTCCTGTGCCGACTGCGGCTACGCCGAGCTTTATAAGGGGCAGTCGTCCGGAACGGCGATCGACTTCTTCCTCGGCTGACTCGGCGGCCGCGTGGACGGCGGAGCGACCGATTTTTGTCGACGGGCGAACCGATCGGTCGCATGGTCTCCCTCCGACCGCTCGCAGCCCTCCCGGTAGTCGGCGTCGTCGCCGACGTCCGCACGTATCGCCACCTGCTGTACCTGTTCGTCTCGCTGCTGCTCTGGGGCGTTTACTCGACGGTTCTCCCGCTCGGGATACTCCTCGGGGCGCTTTCCTCCGTCGTTCTCGTCGGGGTCGCGATTCTGATCGGCGTCGTGATCGGCTCCCGGCTCCTCGCGTCGTTCGAGCGCCGGCTCGCGAACCGGCTGCTCGGGACGACCCTCGTCGCGCCCGACGACGTCCCGAGCGGCGCGACCGGCGCGGTCGCGACGGTTCGTGCATACCTCACGGCCCCGTCGACGTGGCGCGGGCTCGGCTTCGTCTCGCTGAAGGTCTGGGTCGCGCTGCTCGCGTTCGTTCCGCTGTTCGTGCTCGCGAGCGCGCTGCCGCTCGTCGCCGCCCCCGTTCGGTACCCGTACGAGGTGGAGTTCGGCGAGGTGAACGGCGAGCCAGCGGTATGGGCGATCGACGCCGCGCCCGAGGCCGGGCTCGCGGCGGGACTCGGCGTCGTCGGCCTCCTCGTCGGGCTCCACCTGACGAACCTGATCGCCGGCAGCGCCCGGCTGATGGCCGTCGCGATGCTCGGCGCGACGGCCGACGACCGGTCCGACGCCGAGACCGCGAGCGACGGGGTCACACGCGAGACCGGAGCCGACGCGAACGACGGCGACGAGCGCTCCGACGACGCAGACGGGTTCCAGTTCGGTTCGGACCGCGACGAGCGCGCCTGACCCCCGAGTGCTTATACCGATTCGGGCGTCAGACGCGGCATGGCCACCGCGCTCGTGAACGCCGCCGTCGGCGCGCTGCTCGCGGCCGCGCTGCTCGGCGCGGCGTTCGAGCCCCGAGCGGTCGCGGTCGTCGTCGCGGCCGCGGTCCTCCCGACGCTCGACGCGGCCGCGAGCCTCGTCGTGCCGGGCGCGACGAACGCGCTGTTTCACGCCGTCTGGCTCCCCCTTCTCGCGGGGGTGACGCTGTACTGGGACGCGGCGCTCCGGCCCGACGGGGAGTCCCGGCTCCGTCGACACGGCGGGCCGCACGCGGTGCGGACCGCGTGGGTCGCGCTCGCCTCGTTCGTCGTCGCCGGGATCGCGCCGGCGCTTTTCGCCGGCGACGGGGCCGCGCTCCTGTACCCGATAGAGGGGGCGCGATACGTCTTCGAGGGGCGGCTCGGCTTCTCTACGCGCGAGGGCGTCGTCCAGACGTTCCTGGCGTTCGACGCCGCGGGGCCGGGCGTCCTGCCGATCGAGAGCGTCGGGACGGCCGCCGGCGACCCGGTCGCGTCGCGGATCAACCCGGACGGGCGACCGGGGCTCGACCCGGGCACGGACCGCGAGCTCCGGCTCGTCGAGACCGGGTGGCAGCTCGTCGTCGTCGTCGCCGCCGCGGCGGTGTTCGCGGTCCGGTTCGGGGTGACGCGCTGAATGCCGTCGACGGTCGTCCACGCGGGGTTCGCGCTGCTGTGTGCGGCCGCGCTGCTCGGCGAGTACTACGACCGGCGAGCGCTCGCGGTCCTGCTCGTCGCCGTCGTGATCCCCGAGGCGGACAGCGTTCTCGGGTTCGTCATGGCCGGCGCACACCGGACGGTCGGCCACAACCTCGTGATCCCCGCGGTCCTCGCGGTGGCGCTGTACTACGACACGGCGGTCCGCGACCGCTCGGCGGTGCGCGAGCGGCTCTCCGACCGGTGGATCGCGGTCGCGTGGGTGGCGGTCTTCGTCCACGTCTTCGCGCACGTCGCGCTCGACTGGACGCACCTCGACGGCGTGAACGCGCTCTGGCCGCTCCGTGACCGGTTCTTCCGTCTCGACGGCGAGATACTCTACTCGACGGCCGACGGACTCGTTCAGACGTTCGTCGACGTCCGCGTCGAGCCCGAGACGGGGTCGCGGACCGTCGACGCCGGGGCGGGCGGGACCTCGGAGTCGGTCCACGTCAGCAACCCGGTCCAGCCGAGCGACCCGGCGACGGAGCCCGAGACGCCGGTCGAACGCCGGTTCCCGGTCGCCAGCACCGGCTGGCGGCTGTACCTCGTCGGGCTCGGTCTGTTCGCGCTCGCCGCGCGGCGGCTTCAGGGAGACGACCTCGACGCCGACGCGTGACCCGGCCGCCCCGCGGCGTCGCCGCCCGCCCCGACGACGGCTCGACGCCGACGCGACACGACCAGAAGCTAACGCTCTCGTGTAGCGCTGCGGAAAGACGGGTTGACAATTTAAACGCCGGCCGCCGTCCGGCGATCTGAACCCCAGTTGGCGTGCTCAATTCGCTGCTGAAAAAAGTGCACGACCTCTTTCCGCGTTTCTACGTAAGAGCGGAAGCTAAATCCCCCTGAGGTCCAACCGTGATCCGATGACGACTCACCCGCAGACAGACGGACCGCTCGCTGGGGAGGCGATCGCGGTCGTCGGAGCCGGGTTCGGCGGGCTCTCCGCGGCCGCCCACCTCGCGGACGCCGGCGCGGACGTGACGATCTTCGAGCGGAACGAACACCCCGGCGGGTACGCCGGTCGGATCGAGCGGGACGGGTTCCGGATCGACACCGGTCCGTCGTGGTACCTGATGCCTGAGGTGTTCGACCGGTTCTTCGAGTCGTTCGGCCGGTCGACCGACGAGTTCTACGAGCTGACCGAGCTCGACCCGCTCTACGAGGTCGTCTGGAAGGACGGCGACCGCGCGACGATGCCCGCCGACCGCGAGGGCCAGAAGGCGCTGTTCGAGTCCCACGAGACGGGGGCGGGCGAGCGGCTCGACGACTACCTCGACGACGCCGCGGAGGCGTACGAGCTCGGGATGGACCGATTCGTCTACCCGAGCCGGTCGCGGCTGCGCGACATGCTCGACGCCGACATCGTCCGGTCGAGCCGAGCGCTCCCGAAGCTTCGCCGGATGGACGACTACGTCAGCGACTACTTCGAAAGCGAAAAGCTACGGCAGATCGCGGAGTACAAGCTCGTGTTCCTCGGCGGGTCGCCGTACAACACGCCGGCGATCTACACGCTGATGAGCCACGTCGACATGAACCTCGGCGTATACCACCCGACCGGCGGAATTGCGAGCGTCGTCGACGGAATGGCCGAACTCGTCCGCGACCTCGGCGTCGAGATCCGGACGAACGAGCCCGTGACCGCGGTCGAGCCGTCGGTGCCGGCCGCGGGCACGGCATTCACCGTCGAGACCGAGCCGCGAGCGGCGGACGGTGCCCGCTCGGCCGACGGGGGAACGGCCGGTCGGTTCGACCGCGTGGTGGCGAACGCGCCGCCGCCGCACGTCGAGCGCGACCTCCTGCCCGCGGACGCGGTCGACCGCGAGTCGTACTGGGAGTCACGGACGTACGCGCCGTCCGCGTACCTCTCGTATATCGGCGTCGAGGGCGACGTCGACCTCGACCACCACACGCTCGTCCTCCCGACCGACTGGCGGCCGCACTTCGACGAGATCTTCGACGACCCCGACTGGCCCGACGACCCCGCCTACTACGTCCACGTCCCGTCGAAGACGGACCCGACGGCCGCGCCCGAGGGCCACGAGGCCGTCTTCCTGCTCGTCCCGCTCGCGCCCGGGCTCGACGACGACCCGGAGACCCGCGAGCGGTTCCACGAGCTGGTGTTCGACGACCTCGCCGAGCACGCCGGCGTCGACTTCCGCGACCGGATCGTCTTCGAGGAGACCGCCTGCGTCTCGGAGTTCGAGTCGCGGTTCAACGCCCCTCGCGGCACCGCGCTCGCGCTGTCGCACACGCTCGGCCAGACCGGGCCGCTCCGGCCCGCACACCGGGCGCCCGGCGTCGACGGGCTCTACTACGTCGGCGCGTACACGAACCCCGGTATCGGGATGCCGATGTGCCTGCTCAGCGGCGAGCACGCCGCGGAGGCGGTCGTCGAGGACGCGACCGGCCGGAGCCTGATCCCCCCGGTGGTACCGACGTCCACGCTCCGGTGACCGACGGCGTGAGACCCGTCAGTCGCGGGGGTCACCGTCCGGCCACTCGACCGGCTCCTGTGCGGCGACCCAGTGGGTGACGGTGCCGGCGTCGCCGAACAGCGGACACAGCGAGACGCGGCTCACGAACGGAACGCCGTCGCGCCGACGGTTCCGCACCGTGACCGTGGCTCGCGACCACGTCGACAGCGCCTCTCGGAAGTCGGCGCGGTCGGACGCCGCGGTCCGCGGGGCTCGAAACACCCGCGGGTTACGGCCGCGGAGCGCGTCGAGCGAGTATCCGGTGAGCTCCCGGAACCACCGGTTGACGTAGACGATCGGCGTGTCGCGGTACGCCGGCCCGGTGAGGGTGAGCCCGACCGGCAGGTCGTCGAGCAGTCGGACCCGCTCGACGAGCCGGCGCTCGCGGCGGTCGGCGGCGACCGCGTCGGCCCGCTCGCGGCGGTCGGCGGCCGCGGACCGAGGGAGCCGGTCCGGGTCGAGGCCGTGGTCCGTGACCAGCGCCGAGAGCCGAGCGCGGAACGCGTCCGGGTCGGCGGCGACCGCCGCGAGAGCGGCGCGAGAGGGTTCCATCGTCGGCCGTACCGGGGCCGGCGACAAACCGGTGTCGGTCGCCGTCGGGTCCGCGGGACCCCTCGACGACTGGGTCACCGGTACGCGTCGAACTCCTCGCCGAAGCGGAGGAAAAACAGCGTGCCGGCGACGCCGAGGACGGACGCGGTCGCGAACGCGGTCGCCGGGCTCACGAACTCCCAGAGGAGACCGCCGAGCGCGGCGCTGGGGATGACGACCGCGTTTCGCAGCAGGTAGTAGGTCCCCGTGACGCGACCGCCCGCGTCGCGTTCTGCCGGTCCGACGATGAGCGCCTTGTGCGATGGAAGCCCCGCGAACCGGAGCCCCGAGAACGCGAAGACGAGGACCAGCGACCACTGCACCGGAACGCCCGGGGCGAGCGCGCCCGGGACGGCGATCAGGACCACCGGGAAGATCCCGTACACGAGAAATCCGAGCGCGACGATAGGCTTGAGCCCGACGCGCTCGGCGGCCCTCGCGGCCGGCGCCATGGTGAGCAGCGCGACGAGCATCTCGACGCCGAGCAGGTAACCGAAAAACGCCGCCGGCGAGAGGTCGACCGCGTACGCGAACTCGCCGACGGACAGCGTCGCTGCGAAGCCGGCCTCGTACACCTGCGTGACCACGAGTACGAAGAACACGTACACCATGCCGTTCGCGAAGCGGACGAGCGTGTCGCCGACGAGCAGCGGGCGCAGCTCGTCGGGCATCGTCCGGAGGTCACGACGGATCCGGTCGACCCCGTCGAAGGAGTCGCCGATCGTGTCGTCGCGCGCGTCGTAGAGGACGTGCTGGACAGCGGTCCCGACGAGCCCGAAGGCGACGCCGACCGCGAGCACGTACTGGAAGCTCGCGGCGAAGTCGGCTCGGAGCCCGATCAGCGCGGCCGCGAGAACGGGCCCGACGAGGAAGGCGGTGCGCCGGAACGTCTCCGTGCTGGCGAACCCGGCGGCGAGCTTCGACGGGTCCGTCGCCTGCTTGACGACCGCGAAGCTGGCACCGAGGCCGAACGACTTCCATGCCTGCGCGAGCGGCAGGCCGACGAACACCCAGACCCACGGCCGAACGGTCACGCCCGCGACGGTGACCGCTCCGATACCGGGCGCGACGAGCCAGACCGCGAACCCGACCGTCGAGACGAGCCCGAACAGCGTCAGCGAGTACCGCGATCCGACCCGGTCGGAGACCGCGCCGCCGGGATACGGGTACGCCGCCGAGATCACGTTGCCGACGGTGCCGAACAGCCCGACGACGAGCCCGCTCGCGCCGAGCGCGACGAGGTACTCCGGCAGGTATCGGTTCGTCATCTGGAACGCGAGGCTGAACGCGAACATCGCGACCGACAGCGTCACCACGTCGCGTTCTAAGGCGAAGAATCGACGGAAGGCGTCGAGCGCCCCGGACTCCTGTTCGGCGGCGGACGGATCGTTGCTCATGAGAACCGGACCGCGGCCCAGCGTGACGCGCTCGCGTCGACTCGCGCGCGCCGGACCGCACACTGGTGGGACGTTCGGCGGGATTCGGGATATACGTGCGGGTTCGGTCCCGCCCGGTCACTCGCTCGGTGTCACCTCGAGCCGGAGTGTCAGGGCCGCGCCGTCGGAAAGCGCCGCGACGAGGTCCCGGCCGAGGTCGCCCGCGGCCGCGTCGGCGTCGACGAACACCGTCCGCTCGTCGTCGGTGTAGCCGCTCGTGCGTCCGACCAACGAGCGGTCGTCGACCATCGCGAGGTCGGGGTCGCCGCGACCCGTGACCGTCTCGCGGAGCGTCTCCGCGCCGTCGTCGACGCGGAACGTCGCCTCGATCGTCGCGTCGGCGTCTCGGCACGCCTCGCGGAAGGCGGGGGCGAAGTCGCGCGGCGCTCGGTCAGCCTCGATCCCGACGATGCAGTCGCCGGCGGGCGTGAGCCAGTCGTCGGTCGTGAGTTCGACGGTGCTCGCGTGCTCGGCGGAGACGTTCTCGTGGCCGGTCGCGCGAACGACCTCGACGAGGGGGCCGTTTTCGGCAGCCTCGGTGCCGTCCGTGGCGGCGGCGGGCGCTGTGTCGCGCATGTCGCCGCGTCCGCGCCGCCGCGACAAGTGGGCGTCGGATCGGGCGGCGACCGGTCAGACGTCTGCGCCCTCTGCGAGCGCGGGAACGAGCCGAGCGGGGTTTTTCGCGAACACGCGGCGCATGAGGTCCGCGGAGACGTCGAGCGTGAGCACCTCCATCACCCCGACGTTGGGGTGGACGTCGGGCGCACCCGAGCCGAAGAGCACGCGGTCGGGGTGTTCCAACACCCCGCGTTCGAGCACCTCCCGATAGCGGACCGCGCTGGTGTCGACGTGAAGCCGGTCGTACTCGTCGAGCAGATCGAGCGTCCGGCTCATCAGGTCGGCGTCCAGCGGGTACCCCCCGAAGCTACCGAGCACGACCGGGATGTCGTACTCGAGCAGCTCGGTCTCGACCGCCGCGGGGGGGAACTCCCGCCCGGCGTGGACGAAGAGGGGGAGGTCAGCGTCCGCGAGCCTCGTCAACACGTCATCGTTCGGGAGGCCGTCGACGCGTGGGGCCAGGGTGAACCCGTGGAATCGGTCGTCGTAGGAGTACTGCTCGACGTCGTCGGGACGGGTGTGGTGGTCGTCGCGCTCGGCGCGGAGGTTCCGAACCGCGGAGACCGGCCCCGACCCGGGGTCGCGCGGGCCGTTGAGCCGAGCAACGGCGACGAACGGGCGGTCGGTCGACAGCCGGGCGACCGCGTTGTTCGCGCGGAGGTAGCTCCGTCCGGGCGCACGCCGGCCGGGGCTCGCGACCGCGCGGACGACCCCGGCCTGGTGCATCTCGCGTTCCAACCGCTCGGGAGAGATGTCCCGGCCGTGGACCGCCACGGACGACTCGTCGGGGTCGAGGGTCGCGCGGGTGTCGACGATCCGGAAGTCGTGTTCGAGACCGAGCATCGCGGTTCTCGACGTGTGCATCTCGAGCGACCGACATGTGCGTGTCGGTCTCGCGGCGACGGTCACGGGCCCGCGGTCGAGACGACCTTCACCACGTCGCCCTCGCTCAGCTCGTGGTCCTCGCCGATCCGCCGCGAGGTGCGGGCGTCGACCGCGTGGAGGTACCCCTCACCGATGTCGGAGTGGACCGCGTACGCCAGGTCTGGCGGCGTCGCGCCCGACGGGAGCAGGAACGCGTCGGGAAGGACGCTCCCGGTCCCGTCGGTCCACGCACCGGCGTCTTGGACCGGGTAGACCGTCACTCGGTCGAGCAGGTCGTAGACGGCCGCGTTCAGCGCGCGCTGGACGCCGGTCCCGCCGTGGTCGGCCATCGCCTCGCGGATCGATCCGAGGCCGGCGCGCTGGCTCTCGGAGACGTTGCCGACGACGTCGAACGAGCCGTCGCCGGGGTTGTAGTCGACGACGCC